>Ga0136617_10004908_pt1 | contig 11966 bp, 9 predicted proteins | sample AntDrymUQ3222106_2_FD_129672 | JGI IMG/M metagenome (GOLD analysis project Ga0136617, IMG submission 129672) | Polar desert sand microbial communities from Dry Valleys, Antarctica - metaG UQ322 (21.06) | ecosystem: Environmental > Terrestrial > Soil > Desert | place: Antarctica: Dry Valley...
AGCGCGACGACCTCGGCCTCGTACTCGTCCTGGATCCACTTGAGCATCACGCTCGTGTCGAGCCCGCCGGAGTAGAGCAGCAACACGCGGCCGACCTCGCCGGGGTGGGCGAGATAGGAGGCGACGCGCGTCGCCTCGGGGTCGGCGACCCGGTGGACCTCGGTGCGGATCGGCGCGCTCGGGTCGTCGGTCATGAGGCGCGACAGCCTACGGAAGCGCTCCGTCCAGGCGTTTCTCGAACCAGTGGTGGGCGTAGGGGTTGTCGTTGAAGCGCTCGATCTCCGCGTAGCCGGCGGAGCGGTAGAGGCTCGAGGCCTCGCGCAGGCGCCGGTTGGTGTCCAGCCGCACCACGGACGCCCCCCGCTCCCGCGCGAGCCGCTCCAGCTCGCCCAGCAGGCGCCGCCCCACGCCGAGGCCGCGCGCCGCCGGCGCGACCCACAGGCGCTTGATCTCGGGCGCCTCCGCGCCGTGGGGTTGCAGGACGCCGCAGCCGATCGGCTCGTCGCGCAGCCGGGCGACGAGCAGGAGCCCGGCGGGCGCGGCCGGCTCCTCGCCGGCGGACAGGCCGGGATCGAACCCCGTGTCGAAGCGCTCGTCGAGCTCGGCGAAGTACGAGGAGAGGCAGAAGCGGGCGGCGTCACTGCCCGGGTCCTCGATCCCGACCTCGACGAGCGCCGCCGTCAGCAGCCGCTCGACTACGTCCATCGCGTCCACGAGCCGGCCTCGCTGCCCCTCGCCGAGCGGGGCCAGCAGCGAGCGCGCCAGCTCGTCGCTGCGCTCGTCCAGCACCGCCCGCTCGACGCGCCCGGCGGCGGTGAGCCGGGCGGTGCGGATCCGGCGGTCGGGCGAGCCCGGCTCGAGGGCGACGAGGCCCTCCTGCTCCAGTGACCGCACGAGCCGGCTGAGATAGCCGGAATCCAGGTCCAGCCGCACGCGCAGGGCGCGCAGGTCGGTGCCGCCCTCGCCGATCTCCCACAGCACGCGCGACGCTCCGAGCGAGCGCCCGCGAGCCAGATACTCGTCGTGCAGCGCGCCGATCCGCTGCGTCACCACGCGGTGGAACGAGCGCACCCGCTGCTCGGCTGCGTCCTGCATATCTCTGACTATAGTCAGAAGATCGCTGACCAACTAGCCTGCCGCGCATGTTGCAGAGCGTGTTCGAGCTCGGCGGCGAGCCCGCCGTCTCGGTCGGCGACCGCGGCCTCACCTACGGCGAGCTGCGGGAGTCCGCCGCCACGCTCGCCGCGCAGTTCGACGGCGCCGAGCGCGTCGCGGTGTGGGCGGAGTCGACGCTCGAGACCTGTGTCGCCGCGGTGGCCGCGATCGCCACTGGCGTGCCGCTCGTCCCGGTCAACCCGAAGCTCGGCCGCGGGGAGCTCGAGCACGTCCTCACCGACTCGCAGCCGGACGTGATCGTCGGCGCGCCCGACGACCTCCCCCACGCACCGCGCGCGCTCACCGTCGACGTCGACGCCCGCGGCGGCGAGCTGCCGGAGAGCCAGGCGTCCGACGAGGACCCGGCGCTGATCATCTACACGAGCGGGACCACCGGCAAGCCGAAGGGCGCGATCCTGCCGCGGCGCGCGGTCGCCTCCAACCTCGACGGCCTCGCCGACGCGTGGGATTGGACCGGCGAGGACGTCCTCTGCCACGGGCTCCCGCTCTTTCACGTCCACGGGCTCGTGCTCGGGCTGTTCGGCCCGCTGCGCCGCGGTGGCGAGCTGCGCCACCTCGGGCGCTTCGAGCCGGCCGCCGCCGCGCAGGCCCTGCAGGACGGCGCGACCATGCTGTTCGGCGTCCCGACCATGTACCACCGCCTCGGCCGCGAGGCCGAATCGGATACCGCGATCGTGGATGGCCTCAAGCGGGCCCGCCTCCTCGTCTCGGGCTCCGCGCCCCTCCCCGCCCCCGAGTTCACCCGCATCGAGTCGCTGACCGGCCAGCAGATCGTCGAGCGCTACGGCCTTACCGAGACGCTGATGAACACCGCCGTGCGGGCCGACTCACAACCGCGCGCGGGGTACGTCGGCGTCCCCGTCCCCGGCGTCGAGGTGCGGCTGGTGGGCGACGACGGCGAGGACATCGAGGCGACCGACGACGAGACGATCGGCGAGGTCGTCGTCCGCGGCCCCAACCTCTTCACCGGCTACCTCAACCGCCCCGACGCGACCGAGGAGGCCATGCGCGACGGCTGGTTCTTCACCGGCGACCTCGCGACGGTGGCCGAGGACGGGTACTGGCGGATCGTCGGGCGCCGCTCGACCGATCTCATCAAGACCGGCGGCTACAAGGTCGGCGCAGGCGAGATCGAGGTCGCGCTGCTCGAGCACCCCGGCGTGCTCGAGGCGGCGGTCACCGGCGAGGAGGACCCCGACCTCGGCGAGAAGATCATCGCCTGGGTCGTGCCCGACGGCGAGCGCCCGCCGGAGAAGGACCTGATCGACCACGTGGCGGGCGAGCTCGCCCCCCACAAGCGCCCGCGCGAGATCCGCTGGCTCGACGAGCTGCCCCGCAACGCGATGGGCAAGGTCGTCAAGCAGCGGCTGAACGACTGACCGCGTCCATCGTCCGCATGATCGCGACGGTCTCGTCGAGCGGCATCAGCGGGCTCTCGAGCAGCCCCTCGCCCAGGCAGCGCGCGACCTCGTCGGCCTCGTGGCGCAGCCCGCCCTCGTCGGGCGGGTCGAACATCCGCTGCGGCTCGCCCTCGCGCGGGATCAGCGTGAACGCGACCGGCTGGTAGAAGGCGCCGTCGATCTCGATCCTGGCCTCCGTGCCGACGATCGCCGCGCGCGTCGGGCCCAGGGCCCGCAGCGTGCAGTTCAACACGGCGTGCGCGCCGCTCGCGTACCCGAGCAGGATCGAGGTCTGGGCGTCGACTCCGGTGAAGGCCGGGTCGGCGATCGCCGCGACCCGGTCGGGCTCGCCCAGCACCATGGAGGCGAACGAGACCGGGTAGACCCCGAGGTCGAGGAGCGCCCCGCCGCCGAGCTCAGGCGCGAACAGGCGGTGCTCGGCGTCCTCCGCGAACCACTGGCTGTGGTCCGCGTGGACCGTCGCGATCTCGCCCAGCGCGCCGTCCGCGAGCAGCCGCTGCACCTCGCGCATGTGGGGCAGGAAGCGCGCCCACATCGCCTCCATCAGGAACAGCCCGCGCGCACGCGCCTCCGCGACCAGCTCCTCCGCCTCGGCCGCGGTCATCGTGAACGGCTTCTCTACCAGGACGTGCTTGCCCGCCCGCAGCGCGAGCAGCGCGTCGTGGTGGTGCATCGGGTGCGGTGTGGCGACGTAGACGGCGTCGACCTCCGGGTGGGCCACGAGCGCCTCGTATCCCGCGTGACGTCCCGGGATGCCGAAGCGATCGGCGAACGCGTCCGCCGAGCCCGCCCGGCGCGACCCGACCGCCGCCACCGTCCCCGAGTCGGTGAACTCGAGGTCGGCGGCGAAGGTCGAGGCGATCCCGCCCGTCCCGATGATGCCCCAGCGGATCACAGCCAGCCGGGCACCACGAACACGAGCCACGCGATCGGCGGGGCGACCAGGACCATGCTCATGCCCCACCGCATGAGGTTCTTGAACATGCGTTCACGCTGCTCCTCCGGCGTGTTGGCCACGGTCAGCGCGCCGCTCGTCGAGAACGGGCTCGAGTCCACGACCGAGGAGGAGATCGACAGCGCGATGATGAGACCCACCGCGCCGACCGCGCCGGTCTCGAGGAACGGCACCGCGAGCGGGATCAGCGCCCCGAGGATGCCTGTGGTGGAGGCGAAGGCCGACACGACTCCGCCGACGTAGCAGATCAGCAGCGCCGCGAGCAGCGCCCGGTCGAGGGTGGCCACCTGCTCGCCCAGCCAGTCGATCGTCCCGATCTCCTCGAGCAGCCCGACGTACATGACGATGCCGCAGATCAGCAGCACGGTCGACCACGCGACCTTCTCGACCGCGCCCTTCCTCGCCTTCGGCGAGATCAGCATGAGGGTGGCGGCGATGCTGAAGGCGACGAACCCGACGTCGACGTCGAACGCGAGCGCCACGACGATCAGCGACAGGATGCCCACGAGCGTGAGGATCTTGTCGCGGTCGAGCTCGGGCACCTCGGCCGGCGCGGTGGTCGTCGCGTCGCCGGCGGCCGGCTCGGGGTCGTCGACGGTCTCGCCCGGCTCGACCCGGTGGCCGAGCAGCTTGCGCCCGCCGAAGAGGAAGAACACGACGAAGCACAGCAGGAAGTTGACGATGAACGAGCTGGCGAACAACAGCATCGAGTTCTCGGCAAGGTCCTCGCGCTCGACCACGCCGTTGACGATCGAGCCGAACACGCTGACCGGTGAGAAGCCGCCGGCCGTCGCGCCGTTGATGACGAACAGCCCCATCAGCACCGGGTTGATGCCGTACTGGACCGCGAAGCCGAGCGCGATCGGCGCGACGATCGCGACCGCGCCCGGGACGACCGCGCCCGACGCGGTGAGTACGGCGGTGATGAGGAAGAAGACCCAGGGAATCGCGATCGTGCGGCCTTTGACCGCCCTCACCGCCGCCTGGATCAGCCATTCCACCGTGCCGTTGTTCGAGGCGATGCCGAACAGCAGCGTGACGCCGACGAGGATGACGAAGAGATCACCCGGGAAGCCCGCGAAGATGTCGTCCTCCGACACGCCGAGCGCCGTGCCGAGGGCGAACGCGGCCACGACCCCGAGCACGCCCATGTTGATGCCCATCGTGGTCGAGATCAGGAAGACCGCGATCAGCACGAGGATCGAAATCAGCTCATTGGACACTGCTTGCCTCCCCCATTGGACTCAGGCGGTGACCGCCGCCCGCACCAGCTCCACGGGGTGCCAGGCCCGCTGGCCCACCCCGTGGCCGATCTGCTGACGGCACGACACCCCGGTCGCGGAGACCAGGGCCCCGGGCGCCGCCTCCCGCAGCGCCGGGAACAGTCGTGACTCGCCGATCTGCATCGATAGGTCGTAGTGCTCGGCTTCGAAGCCGAACGAACCTGCCATTCCGCAGCAACCCGCGTCGAGCTCGGTCACCTGCGCGCCCGGGATGCGCTCGAGCAGGGCGACCGTCGCGGCGGTGCCCGCGAGCGCCTTCTGGTGGCAGTGGCCGTGGAACACGATCGCGCGGCCGCTGACCGCGGTGCCGGCGTCGAGCACCAGGCCGCCGTCGTCGATCGCCTCGACGAGCAGCTCCTCGACCAGCCGGGTCTGATCCGCGACGACCTGCGCGCGCGGGTCGTCGGGCAGCAGGCTCAGGTGCTCCTCGCGCAGCGTCAGCAGGCACGACGGCTCGCAGCCGACGATCGGCACGCCGCGCTGCGCCTCGGGCGCGAGGCGCCCCACCATCGCCTCCGCCATCCCGCGCGCCTGCTCGAGCAGGCCCTTGGAGATGCTCGAGCGCCCGCAGCAGCCGGCGCTCTCGAGCCGCACGGTCCAGCCGGCCAGCTCCAGCAGCTCGATCGCCGCGCGCCCGATCGCGGGCTCGGTGAAGGTCGTGAACGAGTCGGCGAGGAACACGACGTCGCCACGCGAGCCGGCACGCGGCCGCGACCGCTTGCGGTCCCAGCGCACGAGCGTCTGGCGGGCGAAGCGCGGCAGCGGGCGGCGGCGGTCGATGCCGGCGACGCGCTCGAGCAGCGCCCGCGGAAGCGGGAGGTTCGAGAGCGGCGCCGTGGCGGCGCCAATGCGGTTGAGGTTCCGGATCGCGCCGAACAGCCGCGAGCGCAGCGGCACCCCGTGCTCCGCCTGGTAGTGGGCCAGGAACTCGGACTTCAGCGAGGCCATGTCGACGCTCAGCGGGCACTCGCTCTTGCACGCCTTGCACTCGAGGCAGAGGTCGAGGATCTCGTGCAGGCGCTCGTCGCCCATCGCGGCCTTGGGGTCCGGCGAGGACAGCGCCTTGACCAGCGCGTTGGCGCGCCCGCGGGTCGCGTGCTCCTCCTCGCGCGTGGCCATGTAGGACGGGCACATCACGCCTGAGCCGGACTTGCGGCAGGCGCCGATGCGCTGGCAGCGGTCGGCGGCGCCGCGCATCCCGCCGTGCTCGGCGAAGGACAGGTGGGTCTTCAGCGGCTGCGCCGGCGGCAGCGCGGGGTCGCGCAGGTGCGTGGTCAGCGGGGCCGCGTCGACCATGACGCCGGGGTTGAAGCGCCCGTCGGGGTCGAACAGGGCCTTGACCTTGCGCATCGCCTCGTAGAGGTCCTCGCCGAACACGCGCGGGTTGAACGGGCTGCGCACGCGCCCGTCGCCGTGCTCGCTCGAGTTCACGCCGTCGAACTCGGCGACCAGCGTGGCGATCTCGTCGGCGACGGCGGCCATCGTGTCGACGCCGCCCGGCGCGGTCAGGTCGACGAACGGGCGGACGTGCAGGCAGCCGACCGAGCAGTGGCCGTAGAAGCCGGCCTTGAGACCGTGGCGGTCGAGGATCGCGCGGAACGCCTTGACGTAGTCGCCGAGGCGCTCCGGTGCGACAGCGGTGTCCTCGACGAACGCGGCTGGGCGGCGGGAGCCGGCGCTGGCGGCCATCAGCAGGCCGAGGCCGGCCTTGCGGACGTTGGTCAGCGCATTCTGCTCGGCGGCCGTCTCGGCGCGCAGCGTGTGGTAGCCGTGGCCGTGCTCGCGCCACGCCTCCGTGAGGCGGTCGAGCTGGGCGCCGGCCTCCTCGGGGGTGTCGGCGAAGAAGGTCACGAACAACAGTGCGCCCGGCTCGCCCTGGATCGTCTCGGCCATGCGCGCGAACTCGAGCTTGGAGCGCGAGAGCTCGAGGATCGTCGAGTCGATCATCTCGATCGCGGCCGCCTCGAGCGCGAGCGCATCCTCGGTCGCGGCGATCGCGTCGTCGACCGATTCGAAGTGCCCGACCGCGAACATCTTCGCCTGCGGCAGCTCGATCAGGCCGACCGTCGCCTCCGTGATCGCCACCAGCGTGCCCTCCGAGCCGGTCACGAACTTCGCGAGATCGAACTCGCGCGCGAGGCTGTCGAGCCGGTAGCCGCCCGACTGGCGCCAGTGCTTCGGGTAGTCCTCGGCGATCGCGCGGGCGTGGTCGCGGAGGATCTCCGGCAGGCCTCGGTAGATCGCCCCCTCGAGCGTGTCGGCCTCGGCCCGGCGCGCCCGCTCGGCCTCGTCGAGCGGCCCGAAGCGCGCCCTCGAGCCGTCGGCGAGCACGACCTCGAGCTCGTGCACGTGGTCGATCGTGGTGCCATAGACGATCGAGTGGCTGCCGGAGGAGTTGTTGCCGATCATGCCGCCGAGCGTGGCCCGGTTGGAGGTCGAGGTGTCGGGGCCGAAGCCGAGGCCGTGGCGGGCGGCGGCGCGGTTGAGGTCCTCCTGGACGACGCCAGGGCCGACGCGCACGCGCCGCGCCGCGAGGTCGACCTCGCCGATCGCGTCCATGTGGCGCGAGGCGTCGAGCACGAGCCCCTGGCCGCCGGCGGTCTGGCCGGCCAGGCTCGTTCCCGCGCCGCGGCTGACGACCGGGATCTCAAAGCGCGCGGCGGCCTGGACGGCGGCGGCGACGTCGGCGGCGTCGCGTGGGAAGGCCACCAGCAGCGGCGCGTGCGAGTAAAGGCTCGCATCGCTCGCGAAGAGGTGGCGCGTGTAGGCGTCCGCGCGCACCTCGCCGCGCAGCTCCCGCCCCAGGTGGGCGGCGAGCTCCGCGCTGCGCGCCTCGGTCCGGCTGTCTTCTTCGCGCAAGAGGATGAGCATTCCCTACCCTGCATCGGCGATGAGCCATCGCAGCGGACGACACTTCTTGCAGATCCCGGGGCCCACGAACGTCCCCGATCGCGTCCTGCGGGCGATCGACGCGCCGACGATCGACCACCGCGGCCCGGACTTCGCCCGCCTCGGCCTCGAGGTCCTCGAGGGCCTGCGCGGCGTCTTCAAGACCAGCGGCCCGGTCGTCGTCTACCCCGCCTCCGGCACCGGCGCGTGGGAGGCGGCGCTGGTCAACACGCTCTCCCCCGGCGACCGCGTGCTCGCGTTCGAGACCGGCCACTTCGCGACGCTGTGGCGCGCGATGGCCGAGCGGCTCGGGCTCGAGGTCGTGTGGGTCGAGGGCGACTGGCGCCACGGCGCCGACCCCGAGCGCGCCGCGGAGCGGCTGGCCGCGGATCCCTCCATCGCCGCGGTGATGGTCGTCCACAACGAGACCTCCACCGGCGCGACGAGCCGGGTGCCCGAGATCCGCGCGGCGATCGACGGCGCCGGCCATGACGCGCTGCTGCTCGTCGACGTGATCTCCTCGCTCGGCTCGGTCGACTACCGCCACGAGGAGTGGGGCGTCGACGTCACCGTGGGCGGCTCGCAGAAGGGCCTGATGCTGCCGGCCGGCCTGAGCTTCAACGCGGTCAGCGCGAAGGCGCTCGCGGCCGCCGAGCACGCGCGGATGCCGCGCTCCTACTGGGACTGGAAGCCGATCGTCGAGGCCAACGAGACGGGCTTCTGGCCCTACACGTCGGCCACGAACCTGCTCTACGGGCTGCGCGAGGCTTTGGCGATGCTGCTGCACGAGGAGGGCCTGGAGACCGTGTTCGCCCGCCACGCGCGCCACGCCGCGGCGACGCGGGCGGCGGTCGAGGCGTGGGGCCTCGAGGTGCTGGCGCTCGATGAGCGCGAGCTCTCCCCCGTGCTGACCGGCGTGGTGCTGCCCGACGGGCACGACGCCGACGCGGTCCGGCACGTGATCCTCGAGCGCTTCGACATGTCGCTCGGCGCCGGGCTCGGCAAGCTCAAGGGGCGGATCTTCCGCATCGGCCACCTCGGCGACTTCAACGACCTGATGCTGGCCGGGACGCTGTGCGGCGTCGAGATGGGCCTGCGGCTCGCCGGTGTCCCGATCGAGCCGGGCGTGCCGGCGGCGCTCGCGGTGCTCGAGCGCGAGCCGGAGCCTCCTGTCGTCGCGGTGGACGCCGAGCGGGTCCGCGCAGCCTCCGCCGAGCCGGCGTGACCGCACTCGAGGACATCCGCGTCCTCGAGCTGACGCAGGTGATGGCGGGGCCCTTCTGCGGCCAGGTGCTGGCGGACATGGGCGCCGACGTGATCAAGGTCGAGCCGCCGGGCGGGGACTCGACGCGCCGCTCGCTCGGCTTCCGCATGAGCGGAGAGGACACGGCCGCGTTCCTCGCGGTCAACCGCAACAAGCGCTCGCTCACGCTCGACCTCAAGGACGACGCCCACCGCGCGGCCTTCCACCGCCTCGCGACCGATGCCGACGTCGTGCTCGAGAACAACCGGCCCGGCGTCGCGGCGCGCCTCGGCGTCGACTACGAGACGCTCTCCGCGCTCAATCCGCGGCTCGTCTACGCGTCGATCTCGGGCTTCGGCCAGACGGGCCCGTACGCGCAGCGGCCGGGCTATGACCTGATCGCCCAGGGACTGTCCGGCGTCATGAGCGTCACCGGCGAGCCCGACGGCAACCCGGTCAAGTGCGGGATCCCGATCGGCGACCTCTCGGCCGGGCTGTTCTGCGCCGTGGCGATCCTGTCGGCGCTGCACGCGCGCGAGCGCACGGGCCGCGGCCAGTACGTCGACACCTCGCTGTTCGAGGGCGCGCTCGCGCTGTCGATCTGGGAGACGGCGGAGCTGTGGGCGACCGGCCGCGTGCCGGGCAAGCTCGGCTCCGCGCACCGGCTGACCGCGCCCTACCAGGCGCTGCGCACGGGCGACGGCTACATCACCGTGGGCGGCAACACCCAAGCGCTGTTCGAGCGGCTGTGCACCGCGGTCGGCCGCCCCGAGCTGGTCGAGGACCCGCGCTTCGCCACCAACGACGACCGCATGGCCAACGTCGCCGCGCTGGCGGAGGAGCTCGAGACGGCGCTCGCTGCGCGCGGGACCGATGCGTGGGTGGCGGCGCTCGTCGAGGGCGGCGTCCCGTGCGGGCCCATCCACGACTACGAGGAGGTCTTCGCCGACCCCCACACCCAGGCGCGCGAGATGGAGGTCACGCTCGAGCACCCGGTCGAGGGGACGATCCGTGCGCTCGGCATCCCGGTGAAGCTCTCCGACACGCCCGGGGCGATCCGCCGCCCCGCGCCGCTGCTCGGCCAGCACTCGGAGGAGATCCTGCGCGAGGCGGGCTTCGCACCCGACGAGATCGGCGCGCTGACGTGAGCCAGGTGCTGGTCGAGCGCCGCGGGCCGGCGACGTGGGTGACGTTCAACCGCCCCGAGGCTCACAACGCGATGACCTTCGCGATGTACGAGCTGCTGTACGAGGCGTGCGAGGCCGCCGACGCCGACGGCGAGGTGCGCGTGCTGGTGCTCCGCGGCGCCGGCGAGAAGGCGTTCGTGGCGGGGACGGACATCCGCCAGTTCGCGGACTTCGACGATACGGGCGAGGACGCGCTCGCCTACGAGGCGACGATCGACCGCATCGTCGGCCGGCTCGAGACGGTCGCCAAGCCGACGGTGGCGCTCGTCGACGGCTTCGCGATGGGCAGCGGGCTCGCGCTGTCCACGGCCTGCGACCTGCGCGTCTGCACCGCCGCCGCGAAGTTCGGCCTCCCGATCGCGCGCACGGTCGGCAACTGCCTGTCGATGGAGAACTACGCGCGCCTCGCTGCGCTGCTGGGCCCTGCGCGGGTCAAGGACATCATCTTCACCGCCCGCACGATCGAGGCCGAGGAGGCGCTGGCGCTCGGGCTCGCGACCGAGATCGTGGCCGCGGACCGCGCGGAGGCGCGCGTGGAGGAGCTGTGCGAGCTGCTCGCCTCCCACGCGCCGGTCACGCTCCAGGTGACCAAGGAGGCGCTGCGGCGGATCCGCACTGCGACGACCCCGGATGGCGACGACCTCGTGCGCGAGGCCTACGGCAGCGAGGGCTTCCGCCGCAACGTGGCGGCGTTCCTCGCCCGCTCCTCGGGCCGGTAACGGCACCGCAACTCCTCATCGAGGAGGTGGTTCCAATGGGGGTGGTGCCCTTGGACCAGCGGAGTGTCAGCGTCGAGACGGCATTTTGTTCCTCTCGACCGCCCTACCTGACCGTCGGGGAACGTTCTGCCGCTCCCACCGGCACAACGTTCCCTTCGGCCCTCGCAGGCCGTCGAGAGGAACGTTATGCCGGTAACGACTACCCGACACGCTTCGTGCGCTTCTCGCTCCTTGGTCTGCTGCTCCTCTTCGCCGCCGCGGTGGCGTGGCCCGTCGGCGCGGGCGCGCAGGCGAAGGTCTGCGCGGGGCACCCGACGGACCCGAGCGTCGTCTGCGCGCGCGACTCCGCCCACATCGTCGACATCTGCGACCGCGGCGCCGACGGTCACCGCGTCTACGCCCGGGTCGTGACCAAATCGACCTACCCGGCCTCCCGGGGGCCCTACTACGACGCCAACGACAGCAAGGAAGGCTGCTCGAACCTCCGCTTCCCCAGCCAGGTCGTGTCGATCCAGACCTGCGTCCAGACCGAGGGTTGCGGCGCGGTGCGCCGGACCGGTGTCGCGCCGCCGCCGAGCCCGACACCGGTTCCCACGCCCGTGCCGACCCCGGCGCCACCGCCCGCTCCTCCGCCCCCACCCCCGCCGGCGCCGCCCCAGACCGGCGTGGTCCAGCTCGGCGTCGGCCTCGGCTGCGCCCCGCGCGGCAAGCGGATGATGGTGTCGCTCACCGTGCACAAACGCAAGGGCCGCGCCAAGCCGCGCGTCAGGCGCGTCGTCTTCTACTACCGCAAGGCACACCGCGGGAAGCGGGTCGTCGCCCGCTCCGACCGCAGCCGGCCGTACCGCCGGACGCTGCCGATCCAGCTCGCGCCGGGCCCGCACCACGTCTACGCCCGCGCGTACTACACGCGGCCGGGCAGCTCGAAGCTGCGCAGGAAGACCGTGGTGCGGCGCTTCACGGTCTGCGCCTAGGAGCCTGTCGTAGAAGTCGCGGCGGTGTCGGCCGCGAGGGCCTGGAGGCAGGCGTTGAGGATCGCGAGCTGCGTGCGGGCGGCGTGATCGTCGTCCGCGGCGCCGTTCGTGGTCGCCGG
>Ga0136617_10004909_pt1 | contig 11965 bp, 13 predicted proteins | sample AntDrymUQ3222106_2_FD_129672 | JGI IMG/M metagenome (GOLD analysis project Ga0136617, IMG submission 129672) | Polar desert sand microbial communities from Dry Valleys, Antarctica - metaG UQ322 (21.06) | ecosystem: Environmental > Terrestrial > Soil > Desert | place: Antarctica: Dry Valley...
CGGCGTAATCTGGTGAGCTGTGGACGCCTATCTGGCTGTCGTCAGCAAGCGCGAGGTGCGCGATTACGCGCCCCGGCCGCTGACGCCTGACGCCGAGCGGCGGATCCTCGAGGCGGTCCGGATCGCGGGATCGTCGAAGAACCGCCAGGCGCGGCGGTTTGTCGTCGTCCGCGACGCGGGGATTCGCGAAGAGGTCGCTTCGAGCGTGTACGCCGGCGACAACGTTCGCGGCGCGGCGCTCGTGGTCGCCGTGGTGGTCGGCGGCAAGGGCCCGACCGCTTTCGACGCCGGGCGCGCGGCCCAGAACATGATGCTCGCCGCATCGAACGACGCGGTCGGGTCCTGCCCGAACGGGATCGCCGACGCCGAGCGTCTGCGGGCCGCCCTCGCGCACGGCGAGGACGAGCAGGTCACGACGGTGATGACGTTCGGCTATCCGGCAAAGGCTCGGCGCGATCCGGCGTCGTTGTCTGCGGACGAGTGGATCGAGCGGGCGGACCGGCGGCCGTGGGAGGAGATCGTCGAAGAGCTGTAGGGCCGGCGCGCTCGGCGGGGGGCGCCCCGCGGGGCGCCGCGAACTGTGAAGAACCGTGCGCGGCTTCGTTCCGAAAGGCGCGCGCCGGCCGCCGCCGGCGCCGTCGCGGCGTAGCGTCGCGCGCATGCGCTTGGTCCTGTTCGTCGTCACTGCCGTCGCGGCGCTGCTGGCGCTCGCCGCGTCCGCGGCGGCGGGCGCGTGGCAGCGGCCGCTCGACGGGCCGGTGCTGCGGCCGTTCACAGTCGGCCCCGACCGTTTCGCCGCCGGACAGCATCGCGGTCTCGATCTCGGTGCGCGGCCGGGAACCCGCGTGCTCGCCGCCTGCGGCGGACGCGTCACCTTCGCCGGCCGTGTGCCGCGCGGTGGCCGGACCGTGAGCGTGCGCTGCGGTCCGCTCGTGGCGACGTACCAGCACCTCGGCGTCGTGGCGGTGCATCGCGGCCGGACCGTGCTGCCGGGCGCGCGGATCGGGACGGTCGGGCGCGCGCGTCCGCGCCCGCACGTCCATCTCGGCGCGCGCGATGCTGCCACGGGGGCCTATGTCGATCCGCTCGGGCTGTTCGCGGGCGCGCCCCGCGCCGTGCCGCCGTCGGTGGTGGTCGCACGACCGCGTCCGCTGCCGCTCGGCTCGGCGCCCGCGGCGCGCCGTCCGTTCCTACACCCTCGCGCGCTGCCGCTCGCGCGCCCCACGGCGATACCGCCGCGCGCCGGCGCGCAGCGCCTCCCCTGGCCGGTCTGGCTCGGCCTCGCACTCTTCGGCCTGGGTCTGCCGCTCGGCGGCATCGTGACCGTGCGCAAGCGCCGGCACGCACCGGCGCCCGTACCGCAGGCGGCGTCGTGATCGCGGACTCGAACCCGCCGCTCGACGCTGCGCGCGCCGTCCGTGCGGCCGTCGCGGGCCCCGCGCTAGCCTCCGCGATCGATGTCCTTCTACGTGACGACGCCGATCTACTACGTCAACGCGGCCCCACATCTGGGCCACGCGTACTCGACGATCGCCGCCGACATCATGGCGCGCCACATGCGCCAGCGCGGGCAGGACGTGTTCTTCCTGACCGGGACCGACGAGCACGGCGAGCCCGTCGCCCTCGCGGCCGAGCGGGAGGGGCTCACGTCGCAGGAGCTCGTCGATCGCAACGCGCCGCGCTTCATCGACCTCATGCCCCGGCTGAACGTCTCCAACGACTTCTTCATCCGCACGAGCGACGCTGGGCACAAGGCCAAGGCGCAGGAGGTCCTCGCCCGCGTCCGCGACAACGGGCACGTCTACGAAGGCGTCTACGAGGGCTGGTACTGCCCGCGCTGCGCGGACTTCAAGACCGACGCCGAGGCCGGCGAGGACAACCTCTGCCCGATCCACAAGACGCCGCTGGAGCGCGAGAAGGAGGACAACTACTTCTTTCGCCTGTCCGCCTTCCAGGACGATCTCCTCAAGCTCTTCGACGAGCAGCCGGACTTCGTCATGCCGCGCCATCGCTACAACGAGGCGCGCTCGTTCATCGAGTCAGGCCTGCAGGACGTCTCGCTGACCCGCTCGACGTTCACATGGGGCGTGCCGGTCCCGTGGGACGACAGCCACGTCTTCTACGTCTGGTTCGAGGCGCTGCTGAACTACTACACGGCGCTGTCGTACGCGAAGGAGGGCGAGGACCTCACCGACCGCTTCTGGCCGGCGCAGTACCACATCATCGGCAAGGACATCCTGAAGTTCCACACGGTCTTCTGGCCGGCGATGCTGATGGCCGCTGGAATACCCCTGCCCGAGCACGTCTTCGTTCACGGCTTCCTGCTCATCGGCAAGGACAAGATGGGCAAGTCGGCGGGCAACGCGATCGACCCGTTCACGATCATGGACGAGTACGGGACCGATGCGCTGCGCTACTACCTCATGCGCGAGGTCTCCTTCGGCCACGACGGCTCGGTGTCGCTCGAGGGCTTCCGCGCGCGCTACGAGTCCGAGCTCGCCAACGAGCTGGGCAACCTCGCGAGCCGCACGATCGCGATGGTCCACCGCTACCGCGACGGCGTCGTGCCGGACACAGCGCTCGACGCCGGCCTCGCGGCGGAGATCGACGGCGTCACCGGCGAGGTACGCGAGATGCTCGACCGCGCCGACCTCACGGCCGCCGGCGATGCGATCTGGCTGCGCGTGCGGCGTCTGAACCGCTACGTCGAGGAGCAGGCGCCGTGGGCGCTCGCCAAGGACCCCGCCCGCGCGGGCGAGCTGGACCGCGTGCTCGCGTCGCTCGCCGAGGGCCTGCGCGTCATCGCGGTCGTCCTGTATCCGTGGATGCCGGAGAGCACGGGCAAGCTCCTCGCCGCGCTGGGATCGCCCTCGGTGCAGCTTGAGTGCGCGCGGATGCAGGCCGGCCGGCTGGGTGCGATCTCCAAGCTCGAGCAGCTGTTCCCCAAGCCGTAGCCCACCTTTTCGCAAACCGTTTCACGCGCAGCGTTACGAGCGGACGCGCCAGGCGTAGCCTCCGTTGCGCCGCGGTGTCCGGTCGTCCGGCCACGACGTCACACAGCGCCCATCCGATGATCGACAGCCACACCCACCTGCACGTCTGCAAGCCCGACGACGCCGAGCTCGTCGCGGCGGCGGTCGACGCGGGCGTGCAGCGGATGCTGACGGTCGGGACGAACGGCGCGAGCTGCCGCGTGGCGCTGCAGACCGCCGCGCGCTTCCCGCAGGTGCTCGCCGCGGTCGGGCAGCACCCCAACGAGGCGACGGGCTTCGACGATGGCCAGCTCGCGGAGCTGCGGGCGCTCGCCGAGCACCCGCGCTGCGTCGCGATCGGCGAGACCGGCCTGGACTACTTCCGCGACTACGCCCCGCGCGCCGACCAGGAGCGCGCGTTCGAAGCCCAGATCGCACTCGCTCGCGCAACCGGCAAGCCGCTCGTCGTCCACACGCGCGCCGCCGCGGACGACACGATCGCGACGCTGCGCAAGCAGGCCGGCGGGCTGGGCGTGATCCTGCATTGCTTCTCGATGCCCGACCGACTCGGCGAGTGCGTCGACGAGGGCTGGTGGATCTCGTTCGCCGGTAACGTGACGTACCCGAAGGCGCAGGATCTCGCCGAGGCGGCCGCGCGCGTCCCCGCCGAGCGCCTGCTCGTCGAGACCGACGCGCCCTACCTCACGCCGCAGGCGATGCGCAAGGAACGCAACCAGCCCGCGTTCGTCGTCCACACCGCCCGCTTCGTGGCCGAGCGCCGCGGGTTGGACTACGCCGAGCTCGAGACGATCGTCGAGCAGAACGCCGCGGAGCTGTTCGGATGGTGAACGAGACCGAGCCGAGCCAGCCGAGCCTGCGCCGTATGCGCGCCTTCGGCGTGCGCCCAAAGCGCGATCTCGGCCAGAACTTCCTGATCGACTCGAACATCCTCGGCGTCATCGCACGCGAGGCGCGGCTCGAGCCCGACGACGTCGTGCTCGAGATCGGCGGCGGCCTCGGCGTGCTGTCGGAGTACCTCGCCCAGCGCGTCGCGCACGTGCACGTCGTCGAGCTCGACCGCGCGCTCGAGCCGGCCCTGCGCGACGCGATCGACCGCTTCGACAACGTCACGCTGCACGTCGCCGATGCGATGAAGCTCGACCTGCGCACGCTGCAACCGGCACCGACGAAGGTCGTCGCCAACCTGCCCTATGGCATCGCGGCCGGCGCGATCCTGCGCACGATCGAGGAGCTCGACAGCGTGCGGCGCTGGGTCGGGATGGTTCAGAAGGAGGTCGGCGAGCGCTTCGCGGCGGCGCCCGGCACGAGCGCGTACGGCGTCCCGTCGGTGCTGGCCCAGCTCGCCTGCGACGTCCAGGTCCTGCGGCCGGTGTCGCGCTCGGTGTTCACGCCCGTGCCGAACGTCGACTCGGTGCTCGTCGGGCTCGAGCGCACCGCGCCGGCGCCGGTGCCGGCGCTGCGCAACCTCGTCAACGCCGCGTTCGCGCACCGGCGCAAGGCGCTCGCGGGGTCGCTCGCGCTCGCGCCAGGCGCGCCCGAGGGGATCCGTGACAGCACGCGTGCAGCGCTCGTCAAGCTCGGCCATCCGGCCGACGTGCGCGCCGAGCGCCTGGCGCCGCAGGACTTCGACGCCTTGCACGAAAGTCTGACGACATGACCGAGCTGAACACCGAGGCCCGGGCGAAGATCAACCTCTGCCTGTTCGTCGGGCCGCCGCGCGGCGACGGGCGTCACGAGGTCGTCACGCTGATGGATTCGCTGACGCTGTGCGACGACGTGCGCATGGACACAGAGGTCCCCGGGCTCGTCGCCGACGAGGTCGTCTGCCCGGGCGTCGAAGGCCCGAACCTCGCGGCCGCGGCGCTGCAGGCATTCCGCGAGCACACCGGCTGGGACGGCGCGCCGGTGCGCCTGGAGATCACGAAGCGCATTCCCGTCGCGGGCGGCATGGCCGGCGGCTCGGCCGACGCCGCCGCCGCGCTGCGGCTCGCGAGCGAGGCCTCGGGATCGGCGAGCGCCAGCTGCTCGAGGTGATCGCGGGCACGCTCGGCGCGGATGTCGCAAGCCAGGTCCGCGGCGGCCTTGTGCTGGCGACCGGGGAGGGCAGCCGCCTGCGGCCGCTGAGCGTGAACCTGCCCTACAGCGTCGTCGTGCTGCCGGTCGACGCCGAGCTCTCCGCCGCTGAGGTCTACGCGGAAGCCGACCGGCTCGGCCTCCCGCGCGAGACGCTCGACCTCGCCCGGTCGCTCACGCGGATGCAGGCCGCGCTGTCGGCCGAGACGATCCTCGAGGATCTGCACAACGACCTGCAGGACGCCGCGCGCTCGCTGTGTCCGGCGATCGACGAGGCGCTCGAGGCCGTGCTCGCGGCGGGCGCCGATCACGCGCTCGTGTCCGGTTCGGGCCCGACCGCGCTCGGCGTCTTCGTCGGCGCGGGCCACGCCGACCGGGCCCGGCGGGTCTGCGACTCGATCGCCGCAGAGGGCCGCGCGCCCGCGCCGGTGCTCGCGGGGCCGGCGGGCCCGGCCGAGCTCGGCTGATCGTCGCTGCGCGCCGCGGGACGTGGGCGGTGTCTGACGTCGGTGAGGAGACCGAGTGGCTTTGCGCCACCCGCGACGGCGGCCGATCCTGATCGTTGCGCGGCTGCCGAAGCTGCCGCGGGCGGTCTCCCTCGGCCACGTCGCGCTGCGGGCCGCTCCGGGACGATCCGTTTCTCATCCTCCGATTACGTCACAATCCAGTCTCATGACGAACGCGGGAGCCACCATCCTGATCGCCGGTACGTGCGGCGTGTTGGCGCTCGTGGCCTTCGTCTGGTTCATCGCCTGGCCGGCCTGGAATGCCTATAGCAGGACCTGGGAGCGTGCGGCGGCAGCGTTCCTCAGCATCTACGTCCTGGCCGCGCTGCTCCTCGTCGGCGCGGCCGGCGGGGCGGCGATCGCGTACTACTGGGATCGCATCGCTGCGTAGCCTGTAGGTCATGGCGAGCTCCGCCGAACGGTCGACGGGTCTCGATCTCGACTCGCTGGATGCGATCACCGAGGCAGTCGAATCCGGCGCCGGGCTGCCCGATGTCGTGCGCGCCGCCGCGCGCGCGCTCGACGCGAGCCTCGTGCTGCTCGACCGGGCGGGCTCGGTGCTGGCCGTCGCCGCGCGCTCGCCCGCCGACGAGCGCTCGCTGCTCGACAGCGCTCCCGGCGTCGACGCGATCGAGCTGCGTGTCGCCGACGCGGCGGTCGGCCAGCTACGGATGCGCGCTCGTTCGCAGCCGGGTCCGGCGCTCGTCCGGCTCGTGACGACGCTCGTCGCCTCCGAGGTCGAGCGCGTGCGCGCGCCGGTGCGCGCCTCGCAGGAGGCGAGCGCGGCGTTCCTGCGCGCGATCGTCGGTCGCGAGCTCGGCGACGGCGACGAGATCGTCTCGCGCGGAAGCGACGTCGGCGTCGACCTGCTTACCGGCGGCAGCATCCTCGTGGCCCGTGCGCACTCCCACGTGCCGGCCGAGGAGGGCTGGCGCGCCCGCGTGCTCGCGACCGCCGAGCGCGGCGCGCGTGCCGTCGTGCCGACCGCGATCGCAGCGCCCGCCGATCGCGAGTCCAGCGCCGCGGAGGTCATCATGCTCGTGCCCGGCGGCGACGACGCGATCGCCAAGCGCGCCGCGGAGGGCGTCCTGCGCGAGCTGCAGGCGGGTCTGCCGGGGCACACGTTCGCGGTCGGGCGCAGCCGCGTCGCCGCGGACCCGCTCGACCTGCACCGCGCGGCGAATGAGGCGCTGCTGGCGGTCAACGTCGCCCAGGGGGACGGGGAGCGCCCGCTGCTGGCATTCGAGCAGACCGGCGCCTACCGCCTGCTGCTGTCGGCGATGAGCGAGGATCCCGCCGAACTGCAGCGCTTTTACGCCGAGACCGTGGAGCCGCTCGTCGCCTACGACGACCAGTACGAGACCGAGCTCGTGCGCACCGTCGAGGCGTTCCTCGACAACGACGGAAACGTTGCCGGGACCGCGCAGAAGCTCTTCACCCACCGCCACACGATCCGCTACCGGCTCGAGCGCGTGCGCGAGCTGTCGGGACTTGACGTCGGCTCGACCGATGGCCGCGAGAAGCTCTCGCTCGGCCTGAAGGCGATGCGCGTGCTCGGCGTCGCTGCCCCCGGCGGGCCCGCGACGGAGCCCGGAACCGGCGCCGGGCGGGTGCCTGGGCGCTAGAACGCCTACGATCCCGCGCCGATGCGCATCGGAATCCTCACGGGGTCGGGCACGTACGCGTTGCCGGGGATCGAGGCCGACGGCGAGCCCGAGCTCGTCGAGACCCGGTTCGGCTCGGCGCCCGTCACGAGCGGACGCTTCTCCGGGGTCGACGTGCTGCATGTCGCGCGTCACCGGACCGGTCACGAACTGCTGTCCAGCCAGGTGACCCATCAGGCGAACATCGCCGCCCTCAAGGAGCGTGGTGCGGCCGCGATCCTGTCGGTCACCGTCTGCGGTGCGCTGGACGTCAGCTTGTCGCTTGGCAGCCTCGTCGTGTTCGACGACCTGCACTTCCTCACCAACCGCCTGCCGGACGGCTCGATCTGCACGCTCTTCACCGAGCCGGGCGAGAAGGGGCGCGGGCACTGGATCTACGAGCGCCCGTTCTCCCAGCACCTGCGCGAGGCGCTGCTCGCGGGTGCCGAGGAGGCCGGCGCCTATGCCCGCGACGGCGGCTGCTACGGCCACGTCGACGGCCCCCGCTTCAACACGAAGACCGAGATCAAGATGCTGCAGAGCTGCGGTGTCAGCGTCGTCAGCCAGACCGCCGGCCCGGAGACGGTGCTCGCCGGCGAGGCCGAGATTCCGTACGCGCTGGTCGGGTACGCGACGGACTACGCCAACGGCATCAAGGCCGAGGCCACGCCGGTCGAGGAGCTCGTCCGCCTGATCGGTGCCAGCGGCGACACGTTCGCGCGCACGCTCGCCGCCGCCGTCCCGAAGATCGAGGCCGCCAAGCTTGAGCCCGTCGGGACGTTCTTCCGCTTCGACTGAGGCTGGATCCGCCGACTCTCGACGCCGAGACCTCCGCGACCTTCGGTGGACCCACGCTGACACCGACCCGCGCGAGGACTCACGGCGCACGCTCGCCCGCCTCCTCGCGCTCGTACTGGCGCCCCACTTGCGGATCGCGTTGTCCGAGACGCCGTACGTGCGCCCGACCGCGGAGTAGCTCGTCTCTGTGATCTCGCGCAGAAGCTGGTCGTAGGGCGGGCGCTCGACGCGGCGTAGCGCAGGGTTCGGGACGCCCCGGTTAGCACGTGCCGCTCGTGTGCCGCACGCGCGTGAGCAGTAGCGCTGTCGTTGATACTTCGGGCGGAAGGGCGCGCCACACCGCAGGCACTCGCGATCGGTGCGCTCATTGCGATTCTTGCGCCCGCAGTGCGTGTCGAACGTGGCCGCGCAATTGGGGCAGACGATGCGGAGGTTCTCGAGACGGTTGTCGTCGCGGACCCCATTGACGTGGTCGAGGATCAGCGCCATCCGGCGGCCACGCCACAACTCGTCCTGACCGCAGAGCTCACATATGGGCCGCTTCAGGTCCGCCGCGTACAGCCGGTCCTTCAGGTGGTTGCGGCTGTACGTTGAGTCCGCAACGAGGATCTCGTCGAGCGGGCGCGGGGCCCGGCGCAGTCCCTCGCGGCGGGCGATGCTCGGGTCGAAATGCGTCGTATCGATGTTCCACCGATCCACCCACGTGCGCAGCGTGCGCCAGTTGCCGCCAGTCGGACAGAGCTCGAGCAAGCGCAACGCCTCGGCGTAGCTGAAGGAGCGTGCAACGACCGCGCGCGCCTGCTGTTCTGAGTATCTCAGCACGAACGTATGTTCGCATACGCTGCGGACGGAGAACTCGAACTGGGGAGCCAGGATTCGAACCTGGACGAGCACTTCCAAAGAGTGCCGTGCTGCCTTTACACCACTCCCCAGTAAATCGGGCTCATCGCCCGCGACAAGACTAGCCCTAGGATGCCCCAATGCCAGCGCTCACCGCCGTCATCCTCGCCGCCGGCCAGGGCACCCGCATGCGCTCGCGGCTTCCGAAGATGCTGCACCCGCTCTGCGGGCGGCCGCTCGTGGGCTGGCCGATCGCTGCCGCGCTGGCGGCCGGGGCGGACAAGGTGGTCGTCGTCGACTCGCCGGCGAACACGCTCGAAGGGCAGCTGCCCGACGGTGTCACGACGGCGATCCAGGCCGGCCCGAACGGGACCGGTGGCGCCGTTCGCGCCGCGGCCACGCAGATCGAACCCGCGAGCACGATCGTCGTCCTCCCGGGCGACGCGCCGCTCGTGACCGCCGCGGCGATCGCGCAGCTCGTCGCGGCCCATGAGGACTCCGAAGCCGCCGCCACGATGGCGACGATGTTCCTCGCCGACCCGACCGGCTACGGCCGCGTCGTGCGCGACGCCGAGGGCAACGTCGAGCGCGTCGTCGAGACGAAGACCGCCGGCGACGCGACCGAGGAGCAGCTCGCGATCGACGAGGTCAACAGCTCGATCTTCGCGTTCGACGGCGGCGCGCTGCTCGAGGCACTCGCGCAGCTGCGCCCGGACAACGCGCAGGGCGAGCTGTACCTGCCCGACGTCCTGCCGGCGCTGCGCGCGAAGGGCCACACGGTCGCCGCGCACCGGCTCACCGACCCCGACCTCGCCCTCGGCGTCAACGACCGCGTCCAGCTCGCCCAGGTCCGCGCCATCGCCCAGCAGCGCATCCACGACGCCCACGGCCGCGCCGGCGTCACGATCGTCGATCCCGCCTCGACGCTGATCGACGTCACCGTCGCGATCGGCGAGGACACCGTCATCGAGCCGAGCTCGTTCCTGCGCGGCGACACGCGGATCGGGCGCGGCTGCACGGTCGGCCCGCTGACGACCCTCGTCGACGCGACGCTGCGCGAGGAGGTCAGCATCCCGCACTCGTACGTCGTCTGCGCCGAGATCCAGGACAACGCGACCGTCGGCCCGTTCGCCTACCTGCGTCCGGGCACGCTCCTCAGAGAGCGCTCCAAGGCCGGCACCTTCGTGGAGATCAAGAACTCCGACGTCGGCAGGGGCAGCAAGGTTCCGCACCTGTCCTACATCGGCGACGCCGACATCGGCGAGGACACGAACCTCGGCGCGGCGACGATCACCGCCAACTACGACGGCGTCGACAAGCACCGCACGACGATCGGCGATCGGGTCCATACGAGCGTCGACACGACGCTCGTCGCGCCGGTGACGCTGGGCGACGACGCCTACACCGGAGCGAACTCCGCGATCACGAAGGACGTGCCGCCGGGTGCGCTCGGGATCGCACGAGAGAGACAGGTCAACCATGAGGACTACGCCAACCGCAAGCGCCGGGGCAAGCCCTAAACTCGTCATCGATGACCACGGTCCAGCCGCAGCCGGCGCCCGCGACCCGCCTCGAACTCGGCTACGACAAGAACCTCATGCTGTTCTCGGGGCGCGCGAACCCCGATCTCGCCGCCAAGATCGCCGCCAACCTCGGCATCGCGCCCGGGCCGGTGACCCTCAAGACCTTCACGAACGGCGAGGTCTACTGCCGCTACGGGGAGTCGATCCGCGGCGCCGATGTCTTCATCGTGCAGCCGACGTGCGCCAACCCCGCCACCGGGCTGACGCCCAACGACGCGCTGATGGAGCTCCTGATCATGATCGACGCCGCCGTCGGCGCCAGCGCGCACCGCGTGATCGCCGTCGTGCCGTGGTTCGGCTACAGCCGCCAGGACAAGAAGTCCGCGCCGCGCGAGCCGATCTCCGCCCGTCTCGTCTCCCGCATGCTCGAGCGCGCGGGCGCCGACCGCGTCCTGACGATGGACCTCCACGCAGGCCAGATCCAGGGCTTCTTCTCAAAGCCCGTCGATCACATGACGGCGCTGTTCATCCTCACGCAGTACTTCCGCGACCTCGGCCTGCAGGACCTCGTCGTCGTCGCACCGGACGCCGGCCGCGTGAAGCTCAACAAGAAGTTCGCCTCCAAGCTCGGCGCCGACCTCGCGATCCTCGACAAGGAGCGCCCGGCGCAGCAGGTCGCCGAGATCGGCTACGTCATCGGCGACGTCAAGGACAAGACCGCGGTCATCGTCGACGACATCATCGACACGGCGAGCACGCTGAAGGTCGCAAGTCAGACCGTGCTCGACGCCGGCGCGCGCGCGGTCTACGCCGCCGCCACCCACCCGGTGCTGAGCGGCAACGCCTTCGAGAACCTCGACGATGCGGGCTTCGAGCAGATCGTCGTGACCGACACGATCCCGCTGCGCGCGGGCGCGCCCGAGACCATCAAGGTCCTCTCCTGCGCCGACCTGCTGACCGACTCGATCCGCAGCATCTTCAGCGACAGCTCGGTCAGCGACGTCTTCGGCGGCGAGAACCAGCTGTTCTGAATCCGGCCCGTGGCTGCGGGTCGTGCGCAGGGCTCGGGCATTACGGCATCGACAGCTGCAACCGCTCGTATGCGAGGTCGAACGGATCGCTTGTCTGCTTGGGCGCGCGATCTGCCTGAATGCGACCGCGCTGCTCGCGCACGATGGGCTCTGCGATGTAGTAGCGACCGCGAGTCTGGCCGATCGGCTCGAGCAGTCCGGCGTCCGCCATGGCTTTGAGATCTCTGCTCACGGTCAGTTTCGAGATCGTCTCGCCGGCGGTGATGTCAACGAGCGTCCTGTAGGACGAAGCCGTCAACCGGAAGCCGTACGCCGCTTCGACCAACCCCCCGGTCGTCCTCTCTGGCAGCCGGTTGCGTGCGGCGAGCTCGGCGCAAGCCGAATAGAGGCGCTCGGTTTCCTGGATGCGCCGAAGCTGCGTGCGCGCCTGGTGATACTCCCTTTCCGCACTTCTCGGGGTCTATTTCTCCCCCCATCCCTCGGCGCGGGTGGCGATCTGCAGTGAGAGCGCTTCGAGTTCGGTGCTGAGCGCTCGGAGTTGGCGGGCGTTGTTGAACC
>Ga0136617_10004910_pt1 | contig 11965 bp, 11 predicted proteins | sample AntDrymUQ3222106_2_FD_129672 | JGI IMG/M metagenome (GOLD analysis project Ga0136617, IMG submission 129672) | Polar desert sand microbial communities from Dry Valleys, Antarctica - metaG UQ322 (21.06) | ecosystem: Environmental > Terrestrial > Soil > Desert | place: Antarctica: Dry Valley...
CCTTGAGGATGGTGTTCTTGGTGGACATGTAGACCGGGTAGCCGCGTTGGAGGCCGTAGTTGAACGAGGCCCGCGCGAAGTCCTCGATGGACTTGTTGAAGTTGTACATCCCCATCGCGACGCCTCCGCCGGCCGGGTAGTTGGCGACGACGTGGTGGATCGGCTCGGAGCCGTCCTGCGGCGTGAAGGTGATCGTGAGCTCTCCGGCACCGGGGACCTTGAAGTTCGTCGCCTTGTACTGGTCGCCGTGGGCGTGACGGCCGATGATGATCGGCTTCGTCCAGCCCGGCACCAGACGCGGGATGTTGGAAATGATGATCGGCTCGCGAAAGACGACGCCGCCGAGGATGTTGCGGATCGTGCCGTTGGGCGAGACCCACATCTGCTTCAGGCCGAACTCCTCCACGCGGGCCTCATCAGGGGTGATCGTCGCGCACTTGACGCCGACGTTGTGCTCCTTTATGGCGTTGGCCGCGTCGATGGTGACCTGGTCGTCGCTGGCGTCGCGCGCCTCGATCCCGAGGTCGTAGTACAGCAAGTCGATGTCGAGGTAGGGGTGGATCAGTCGGTCCTTGATGAACTGCCAGATGATGCGCGTCATCTCGTCGCCATCGAGCTCGACGACGGGGTTGTCGACCTTGATCTTGGCCATCAGCTGTCAGCCTCCGATGCATCCTCGTGAACTTGCTTGATATCAAGATAACTGACCCGATTCACGAGTGCGAACGCGAGCCCGCCGGGCACCGCAGCGGTTCGGGACCCTCGACGAGCGGTGTCGGCGAACGCTGCTAGCGTCGGAACGGCGTACCCGCGAACCCCCACCGAGGAGCCCCGCCGTGAGCACTACCCCTGTGAAGGTCGCCGTCACCGGCGCCGCCGGACAGATCTGCTACAGCCTGCTGTTCCGCATCGCCAGTGGCGCGCTCCTGGGCCCCAGCACGCCCGTGCAGCTGCGACTCCTGGAGATCACGCCCGCGCTCACGGCGCTCGAAGGTGTGGTGATGGAGCTCCAGGACAGCGCGTTCCCCCTGCTGGAGTCTGTCCAGATCGGGGACGACGCCGACGTCGTCTTCGACGGTGTCAACGTCGCCCTGCTCGTCGGCGCCCGGCCGCGCGCCAAAGGCATGGAACGCGCCGACCTGCTCGAGGCCAACGGCGCGATCTTCACCACGCAGGGCAAGGCGCTGAGCGACCACGCCGCTGACGACATCCGGGTCACGGTCACCGGCAACCCCGCCAACACCAACGCGCTGATCGCCCGCGCCAACGCCCCCGACATCCCCGCCGAGCGGTTCAGCGCGCTCACCCGCCTCGACCACAACCGGGCGCTCGCCCAGCTCGCCGCCAAGGCCGGTACGAGCGTCAACGACATCCGCAGGCTGACGATCTGGGGCAACCACTCCGCGACGCAGTACCCCGACGTCTTCCACGCCGAGGTCGAGGGCCGGCCAGCTCCAGATTTGGTCGATCAGGACTGGCTCGAGTCCGACTTCATCCCCACCGTGCAGCAGCGCGGCGCCGCCATCATCGAGGCGCGTGGCGCCTCGTCTGCCGCCTCGGCGGCGTCCGCGACGATCGACCACACCCGCGACTGGCTCAGCGGGTCCACTAGGGGCGACTGGCTCTCGATGGCGGTCACGTCCGACGGCTCCTACGGCGTGCCGGAGGGGCTCGTCTCGTCGTTCCCCGTCACCACGACCGACGGGACCTACGAGATCGTCCAGGGCCTGGACATCAACGAGTTCTCCCGACACCGGATCGACGCCAGCGCCCGGGAGCTCAGCGAGGAGCGCGACGCCGTCAGGTCGCTCGGTCTCATCTGAGGCCGGTGGCTCCTCAGCTGAAGGCCGCGGGGACTATCGCGGCTAGTGTGACGAGGGCGATGCCGATCACGCCCATCCAGGCGACGTCGAACCAGCGTCGTCGGACCCGCAGCAGCCCGGCGGCGTTCTCGCCGATCAACAGTCGCGCAACCGCGGCCAGCACGAAGGCGATGCCGGCGAGCGCGAGACCCAGGCGCCACGGGCCGAGGCCGACGAGGAGCAGGCCCAACGCCATCGCGGCGAGCAGGAGGGCGTAGACGAGGGTGCCGACCGGCCGGCTGGCATCGCTCATGCTCCGCGCTCGGCCGCCTCGACGACATTGGACAGCAGCATCGCCCGCGTCATCGGGCCGACGCCCCCCGGGTTGGGTGACATCCAACCCGCGACCTCGGCCGCTTCGGGGTCCACGTCGCCGGCGATCTTGCCGTCGGCGTCCCGGCTCACTCCGACGTCGAGCACGGCCGCACCAGGTCTGACCATGTCGGCTCCGACGATGCCGGGCACGCCGGCGGCGGACACTACGATGTCGGCTCGGTGGACCTCCGCGGCAAGGTCGCTCGTGCCGGTGTGGCACAGGGTGACTGTCGCGTTCTCGCTGCGCCTGGACAGCAACAAGCCCAGGGACCTGCCCACGGTGATGCCACGTCCGATGATGCACACCCGGGCTCCGGCGATCGGGACGTCGTGGCGGCACAGGAGGTCGACGATGCCTCGCGGCGTGCACGGCAGCGGTGCCGGCCTGCCGAGGACGAGCCAACCGAGATTCATCGGGTGCAGACCGTCGGCGTCCTTGGCGGGGTCGATCCGCGCGATCACGTCGTGCTCGTCAAGTCCCCGAGGAAGTGGCAGCTGCACGATGTAACCGGTGCAGGCGGGATCGGCGTTCAGCCTGTCGACAGCGTCCTCGACCTCGCGCTGACTCGCCTCGGGCGGCAGCTCGACACGCAGCGACTCGATCCCGACCTGAGCACAGTCCCGGTGCTTGCCCGCCACGTAGATCTGGCTGCCAGGGTCGGCACCGACGAGGATCGTTCCGAGCCCCGGCACGATGCCCGCCGCCCGGAGGTCGCCGACCCGCTGGCCGAGATCGGTCTTGATCGCGGCAGCCGCCGCCTTGCCGTCGAGGATCTGTGCTGTCACGCGAAGGAGTCTTTCACGTCCGGCGGTGGCGACGGGTCAGTGGGAGAAGTGGCGCGTGCCGGTGAGGTACAGCGTGACGCCGGCGGCCGCAGCGGCCTCGACGACCTCCGCGTCGCGCACCGACCCACCGGGTTGCACCACAGCGCGTACCCCGGCATCAAGGAGCACCTGCAACCCGTCGGCGAAGGGGAAGAAGGCGTCGGAGGCCGCTACGGCACCGGCCGCCCGCGACGACCCGGCGCGCTCGACCGCGAGCCGGCAGGAGTCCACCCGGTTGACCTGGCCCATGCCGACGCCGACCGACGCGCCGTCCACGGCCAGCAGGATCGCGTTGGACTTCACCGCCCTGACGGCGGTCCAGGCGAAGGCGAGGTCCGCGAGCGTGGCCTCGTCGGCCGGCTCACCGGCGACAAGGATCCAGCCGGGCGGGTCGTCCCCGGGCGCATCGACATGGTCGACGTGCTGCATGAGCATTCCGCCGTTGATCGGCCGGAACTCGACCAGGTCAGCGGGCACATCGGCTGGTGCCAACAGCAATCGGACGCTCTTCTTGTGCGACAGGACCTCCAGTGCACCGTCCTCGTACCCGGGAGCGACGACCACCTCGGTGAACACCTCAGCGACCTGCTCGGCCATCGTGACCGAGACGGGCCGGTTGGTCGCGACGACACCGCCGTACGCCGATACGGCGTCGCACGCGTGCGCCTTGCGGTGTGCCTCGGCAACGTCGGCGCCGACGGCGACGCCGCAGGGGTTGGCATGCTTGATGATGGCGACGGCGGGCTCGTCGAAGTCGTAGGCGGCGCGGCGTGCGGTGTCGGTGTCGACGTAGTTGTTGTAGGACATCTCCTTGCCGTGCAGCTGCGTCGCGGCGGCCAGCCCGCCTCGGGGGCTGCGATACAACGCTGCCGGCTGATGGGGGTTCTCCCCGTAGCGGAGCACCGCTGCCCGCTGCCAGGTGGCTCCGACCCAGGTCGGGAACGGCTCTGTGTCCGCGGGTGCGTAGCCGCTGGCGAACCAGGAGGCAACGGCCACGTCGTACGCCGCGGTGTGCGCGAACGCCTCCGCGGCGAGCCGCTTGCGCTCACCGAGGGTGAAACCACCGGCGGCGGCGGCGTGCAGCAGGTCGGTGTACCTCGACGGCGACGTCACGATCGCCACGGAGTGGTGGTTCTTGGCCGCGGCCCGCACCATCGATGGGCCACCGATGTCGATCTGCTCCACGACGTCATCGGGGGCCGCGCCGGAGGTCACCGTCTGCACGAACGGGTACAGGTTGCTCACGACGAGGTCGAACGGCTCGATCCCGAGATCGGCGAGCTGCTCGTTATGGGACCGCAGCCGCCGATCGGCCAGGATGGCCGCGTGGACCCGCGGGTGCAGCGTCTTGACCCTGCCGTCGAGGCACTCGGGGAACCCCGTCAGGTCCTCGACCGCGGTCACGGCCACGCCCGCCGCGGCGATTCGGGCCGCGGTCGACCCGGTGGAGACGAGCGCGACCCCCGCTTCGTCCAGTCCCCGCGCCAGCTCCTCCAGCCCGCTCTTGTCGTAGACCGAGATCAGAGCTCGTCGCAACGGATGCCTCTCGGGACTGCTCGCCGCGGTACTCACGTTCCGAACCTGACCGATCTGTCGTCGAGGGTGAAGCCTTCACGAACCATGCGTCCCACTGACTCGACGAGCATCTGGTGCTCACCGACCTTGATGCGTTCGTGCAGGGAGTGCTCGTCGTCCCCCGCAGCGACCGGCACCGCAACCTGGGCGACGATGGGACCGCTGTCCACCCCCTCATCGACGACGAACAATGTCGCGCCGGTGATCTTGACGCCGTACGCGAGGGCGTCCCGCGGACCGTGCATGCCGGGGAAAGAGGGCGAGAGAGCCGGATGGGTGTTGACGGTACGGCCGGCGAAGCACCGCAGAAACAGCGGCCCGGTCAGCTTCATGAAGCCGGCGAGGACGACGAGGTCCGGGGCGTACGCCGCGACCTTGTCGGTGAGCGCGGCGTCCCACGCGTCCCGGTCTGGATGGTCCGCGACCCGCTCGATGAATGTCGGCACGCGCTCGTCTGTCGCCCGGCGCAGGCCTTCGATCCCGTCGCGATCAGCGCCGACCGCCACCACCTGCGCGCCGTACGCCGGGTCACCGCACGCCACCAGAAGTGCCTGGAGATTGGTGCCCGCGCCCGACACCAGGACGACGAGACGGCCGCGATGCTCGGTCACGGGCGGGACGATCATGCGCACCCGCCACACGATAGTGCCCGCCCAGCGCGCCGAGCGCGCCACCTGCGGCCATGGAGGCGACGGCGATCACCGCGTTGAGCAGGACCACCGGTCCGGTCTGGACCATCCGTCCGGGACCGATCGCTCCCCCGGACACGGCCAGCAGCCCGGCGACGACCAGGCCGGCGCAGGCTCCTGCGATGGCGCCGACGAGCACCGAGCGGCCGCGGCCGGCACCGAGGAGTCGGCGCGCCACGACGACACCGGCCAGGGCACCGGCCAGGACCGGCACGATCGCGAGCGCCACCACCGGCCCTGGGGTGTCTCCTGGGCCGGGCAGGGCGGCGAGCAACGGGAACCCGGGAACAGGGCCGAGCTCGACGTGGGTGAGCGAGACCGAGGTGTCGGCGCCAACGGCGAAACCGGGGCCGAGCATCGCCGACACCGCCCACAGCGCGGCGTTGGGCAGCACGAGGATGCTGATCACCAGCAGGGCGATGCCACCGCTGACGCCCGGCGCGAGTCCGGCCCACAGGTCGTAGGCGGTGCCCGCGTCACCGACGAGCAAGGCCAGGACGAGCACCAGACCGGCACCAACGAGGGCGGACGCGCCTGCGGCAGAGCCCAGGAGGGCAGCGCGGACGTGGTCAGGCAGTGACCGCCGCCAAGCGCGCACGACCGGGGTCGCGACCGCGCCGCCGAGACCACCGAGGAGACCGATCAACAGCCCTCCGAGCACGGCGCGCGCCACGCTCACCGTCACCGACGAGCCGGACACGAGCGCCGCCACGACGGCGACGATGCAGGTGTACGTCACCGTGCATCCGCCGACGAAGGCGACCAGTCGGGTGCCGGTGTCGATGGCGGAGGCGATGCCCAGATGGTGGCCGAGTGCGGTCAGGGCGCCGACCGCGAGCAGTGCGCAGCCCAACGGAACGGCAGTCACGGTGACGGCGCCGACGTCAAGCCCGCTGCCGTGCCCGATCAGCCACGCCGTCGCACCGGCACGAAGCGCCGAGCCGACGGAGCCCCCGGGACCTGCGACCCAGGCGAGGCTGGCCAGGCCGAGGAACCCCAGCACCTCGCCGGTGGAGACCGCCAGGGCTGTGGCAGCGCCCGACAGTACCGCTGGGCGTGGCGGCGCGTCAGCCGGCGTCGTCTTGGGTCGGTCCAGCACGCCGGTCATCACGCCCCATCGTCCCTGTAATGTTGAGGGCCGACGATGAGCCACGCCGAGCACCCGTCGCCACGAAGACACGCCAGGAGGGTCGATGACGCGCGTCAGCGAGTTCGACACCTTCTACGACTCCACCCGCGGTCACATCCTGCACCTGACCTATGCGGTGTGCGGCGACAGGCACGCGGCGACATCGGCTTCACAGGAGGCGTACCGGCACACGTGGCAGCACTGGACCAGGCTGCGCGCGCAGGACCCGGTGCAGTACGTCCGCCGCGAGGCGGCCCGGCTCGCGGCATTCTCGGTCGGGGCACACCCGTGGCGACGGCGCCACGAGGACGACAGCGACGCCGAGCTGCTCAAAGCGCTCAAGGAGCTGCCGCTGACGAGCCGCCGACTCCTTGTGCTGCAGACGCTCGGCGAGCTGGATCTGGATGCCGCCGCAGGTGACGTCGGCCTGACCGAGCAGGCAGCGCTCGTCCAGACCAGGGCGGCACTGGCTGACCTGGAGGACGCGTTGACCGCCGGGCTCGACCACATCGAGGCCCGCCTGGTGGCTCTCGGAGCCATCACCCGGCGCGTGGCGATGCCTCGGCCGCCGGCGATCCGCCAGCAGTCCCGCCGCCGCTCTCGGCGCCGTACCGCTGTGCTGGTCGCGGCCGCTTGTGGGGCGGTGGTGGCCGCCGGTCTCGGCGTCACCGAGGGCGGTCCGTTCCAGCAAGCCGATGCGCAGGTCTCTCGCGAACAGATCCGTGCGCCAGCGTCGCCGGGCCCGAAGTTCACCGCGACCGAGGGCCAGCTGCTCGACGCCGACCAGGTCTCGCGCCTCAACCCCGCCCAGAACTGGTCCGTCGCGGTGACCGACGTCTCCGGCACCGCGAGCCCGAGCGGCCGATCCGAGGACAAGCCGTACGCCATGTGCGCCGAGACCCGGTTCGCCGACGCGCGACTGACCGCGGGCTACGTACGCCGCTTCAAGTCCTCTGGCGGTCACCGTGAGACAGCCCTGCAAGCCCTCGAGGTCTCCCGGAACGCCAAGGCCGCCGCGCGTACCCAGGAACGCATGAAGCGCTGGTACGCCGACTGCGCGAGCGCGCGTACCCAGCTGGCCGGCACCTACAGCAGCAACGGCATCACGATCCTGCGCCTGCGCAGCTTCACCGAGCCGGTCCGCACGGTCAGTGTCGGCATCATCCGTACCGGTGTCATCACCTCTGCCCTCGTGCACGAGGTGGACGGTCGCAAGGGGCCGCCGATCGCAGAGTTCGCACAGGCCGTCAGCGACAGTGCGTCGATGGTGTGCGCCGACGGCGGCGGTGGGTGCAGGAGCGATGCGACAGTGTCACCCCGGCTGCCGCTGCCGGCCCGGAACGACCCGGCCTTCCTCAACATCGTCGACCTGCCGCCGGTGACCGGGGTCGACCGCGTCTGGGCCGGCACGAGATCCACCCGCGCCGACTCCAACCCGGCGTCGACGGTGTGCGACAAGGCCGACTTCACCGGTGCCGCGGTCCGCGAGGCGCGTGCTCGCATCTTCGTGATCCCCCAGGAGCGGCAGATTCCCGAGGAGTTCGGCATCGCCGAGACTGTCGCCAGGTTCGGCTCGCCGGCGACCGCGCAAGCGTTCGTCGCCACCGTCGGTCGGCGCATCGAGGCATGCGCTGACAAGAACCTCTCGGCCAGCCTGGATGAGTCCACCGCGGTCTCGGGCAGGAACGTCGCGGGCAGGACGTGGCGCCTGGCGTTCGAGGTCGACCGCGACAACGAGATCTACTACCGCACGAGCATCGTCCGTCGTGGGCCGACCGTCGCCCAGGTGACCCTGTCTCCTGCCAAGAGGTACGACGTGAGCCGGGTCGCCTTCGAGCAGCTCGCGGTACGCGCCGGCGAACGGTTGGCGTACCTGCGCTGAGCTCAGGTGAGAGTCTTGAGAATCTCGCGTACCAGCTCTGCGGTTGCCGACGGCGTCTTGCCTACCTTGACGCCGGCTGCCTCGAGCGCCTCCTGCTTGGCCTGGGCGGTGCCGGACGATCCGGACACGATGGCGCCGGCGTGCCCCATCGTCTTGCCCTCGGGCGCGGTGAAGCCGGCGACGTACCCGACGACCGGCTTGGTGACGCTGGCGGAGATGTACTCGGCCGCGCGCTCCTCGGCGTCGCCACCGATCTCTCCGATCATCACGATCGCCAACGTGTCTGGATCGGCCTCGAACGCCGCGAGGGCGTCGATATGGGTGGTGCCGACGATCGGGTCGCCGCCGATGCCGATGGCGGTGGAGAATCCGAAGTCGCGGAGCTCGAACATCATCTGGTACGTCAAGGTGCCCGACTTCGACACCAGCCCGACCGGACCGGGGCCTGTGATGTTGGCAGGGGTGATGCCCGCGAGGGCTACCCCAGGTGTGATGATCCCGGGACAGTTGGGGCCGATGATGCGGGTCTTGTTGCCGGCTGCCTGGGCGTACGCCCAGAACTCGGCGGTGTCCTGGACGGGTACGCCCTCGGTGATGATGACCAGCAGACCGATCCCGGCGTCGATCGCCTCGACGACGGCATCCTTGGTGAACGCCGGCGGAACGAAGACGACGGACACATTGGCACCGGTCCTGTCGATCGCCTCGGCGACGGTGCCGAAGACCGGCAGCTCGACCTCCCCGTGGGTGACGGTGGTCCCGGCCTTGCGGGCGTTGACCCCCCCGACGACGCCGGTGCCTGCCCGCAGCATCAAGGCGGTGTGCTTGCTGCCCTCACCCCCGGTGATGCCTTGGACGATGACCTTGGACTGAGCGTCGAGAAAAATTGCCATATCAGCGCCTCACTTCACTGCGAGCTCGGCGGCGCGGTCCGCGGCGCCGTCCATCGTCTCTGCCAGGGTTACCAGGGGGTGGTTGGCCTCGCTCAAGATGCGACGGCCCTCCTCGACGTTGTTGCCGTCAAGGCGTACGACCAAGGGCTTGGACGCCTCGTCGCCGAGCAGCTCCAGAGCCCCGACGATCCCGGAGGCGACCGCGTCGCACGAGGTGATGCCGCCGAAGACGTTGACGAAAACGCTTCTGACCTGCTCGTCGCCCAAGATCACGTCCAGGCCGTCGGCCATGACCTGCGCCGAGGCGCCGCCACCGATGTCGAGGAAGTTGGCAGGTTTGACGCCGGAGTACTTCTCCCCGGCGTACGCGACGACGTCGAGGGTCGACATGACCAGGCCCGCGCCGTTGCCGATGATCCCGACCTCGCCGTCGAGCTTCACGTAGTTGAGCCCCTTGGCCTTGGCCTTGGCCTCCAACGGGTCGGCTGCGGCCTTGTCCTCGTACGCCGCGTGATCCTCGTGGCGGAACTCGGCGTTGTCGTCGAGGGAGACCTTGCCGTCGAGCGCCTCGAGCACGTCACCGCCGAGACGGGCCAGCGGGTTCACCTCGACGAGGGTGGCGTCCTCCTGCACGAAAACGTTCCAGAGCTTCTGCACGAGGTCGACGGCCTGGTCGGTGAGCGCGTCGGGGAACCCGGCGGTGTCCACGATCTCGCGTGCCTTCGCCTCATCGACACCGGTGCCCGCGTCGATCGGGATCTGTTTGACGGCGTCGGGGTCGGTCTTGGCGACCTCCTCGATCTCCACGCCGCCTGCGATGCTGGCGATGCACAGGTACTTGCGGTTGGACCGGTCCAGCAGGAAGGAGAAGTAGTACTCCTCTTCGATGGTGGCGGCGGGGGCGATGAGCACCCGGTTGACGGTGAGCCCCTTGATCTGCATTCCGAGGATGGCTTCGGCGTGCTGCCGGGCCTCGTCGGAGTCCTTGGCCAGCTTGACGCCACCGGCCTTGCCGCGACCGCCCGCCTTGACCTGCGCCTTGACGACGACGGCCCCGCCGAGGCTCGACGCACCGGCTGCCGCCTCCTCGGGGGTCTCGGCGACGACTCCGAGGGTCACCGGCACGTCGTGCTTGGCGAACAGCTCCTTCGCCTGGTACTCCATGAGATCCACGGTGATGTCCGTCCTTCAGCAGGTCGACGACGGTGAGTGAGACAGTGCAGGGACTCTAGTCTCCTTACGATGACACGGCCACAGTGGTCCACCACCCGGCGAGCACCAGGGAGCCACATGCGACCGTCCACCCGCACCGTCGCCTCAGGCGGCATCGAGCTCGCCGTGCAGGAAGGCGGCGATCCGGAGCAGCCGACCATCGTCCTGCTGCACGGGTTCCCCGACACCCACGCAATGTGGGGGTACGTCGTCACCCTCCTCGAACCGGACTTCCACGTCGTCACCTACGACGTCCGCGGTGCCGGTGCCTCGTCGGCACCGCCGAGCCGCGGCGGGTACGCGATGGCGTGCCTGCTCGACGACCTGGTGGCGGTGCTCGACGCGGTGTGCCGCGACGGGGTCGCCCACCTCGTCGGTCACGACTGGGGAGCCGCACAGCTGTGGGCCGCGGTACTGACCGAGCGCTCCGACGATCGTCTGCACGGGCGGATCGGGTCGTTCACCTCGATCAGCTGCCCGCCCGCCGAGCAGTTCGCGAGCTTCGCGCGCAGGTCGGTCCGCGGGAGGCACTGGAAAACCCTGGCCAGGCAGCTCGGTCGTTCCTGGTACATCGGTGCTTTCCAGGTCCCGGTCCTGCCGGAGCTGGTGTTCCGCAGGTTCGGTGGGGGCCTGCGCCGCAGCCTGGCACGAACACAACGCCTTGGCAGCGATGCGCACTGGGGGCCGACATTCGCTACCGACGGCGCCAACGGCGTGAACCTCTACCGCGCCAACCTCATCAAGGCCCACGGGCCTGGCGGCGCACCGGCACCGACACACGTGCCGGTCCAGCTCATCGTGCCGAAGCACGACGCGTTCCTGACGCCAGCGTTGTACGACGGTCTGGAGGACCGCGTGCTGACGCTGCAACGGGTCGATGTGGACGCCGGCCACTGGGTCCCCCGCACGCATCCGGAGCTGGTCGCCACAGCGGTGGCAGGCCTGGTCAGATCGGTCGAACGACCCTGACCGTGCTCAGCCGGTCACCGCCGACGAGTCCGGAACGTGCTCGGCGACCCACGCGGCGATCTCCGCGGTCGTCGCCCCCGGTGTGAAGACCCTTGAGACACCGAGCTCGGTGAGGGCGGGCAGATCTTCCTGCGGGATTATCCCGCCACCGAACACCACGATGTCGCCGGCACCTCGCGCCCGGAGCAGCTCGACGACCTTGGCGAACAACGTCATGTGGGCCCCTGAGAGCACCGACACGCCGATCGCGTCTGCATCCTCCTGGATGGCGGTCTGCACGATCTGTTCCGGACTCTGGTGCAGCCCGGTGTAGATGACCTCGTGCCCGGCGTCCCTCAGCGCCCGCGCCACCACCTTGGCGCCGCGGTCGTGCCCGTCGAGACCAGGCTTGGCGACGACGATCCGTCTCGGCGCGACCGGAGGTCTCACGTCGCTCCTTCCTCGGTAGCAGTGGAACGCGGTTCTTGGGTGAATGTAGCCGACCACCGCACTGGGCGGTTTCGCGGATCGCGGCCCCACGACGTATCGTCAGGAGCCGCGGGGTCGGCCGCCGCACAGCCGCTTGTTGATCTGCCGCACACCGAGGGTTTCCCAAGGCGTGTCCGTTCCGTTAC
>Ga0136617_10004911_pt1 | contig 11964 bp, 8 predicted proteins | sample AntDrymUQ3222106_2_FD_129672 | JGI IMG/M metagenome (GOLD analysis project Ga0136617, IMG submission 129672) | Polar desert sand microbial communities from Dry Valleys, Antarctica - metaG UQ322 (21.06) | ecosystem: Environmental > Terrestrial > Soil > Desert | place: Antarctica: Dry Valley...
AGCCGGCGATCAGCGTCCCCGGGCGTCGGGGCGCAGGCCGAGGTTTCGCGGCGGCCGGATCGGCCGGCGGCACCTCAGGTTGGGCCATTGTTCTCCTCGGGGTGAGTGGGTAGCGCGCCAGTAGCGGGACGGTCAGCGCGGACGCGGCGCCGGAGGTGGCGGTGGGTCGGGCTGGGCGCCGGTCGCATCCGACGGTGACTCGGACTCCCGCCCAGGCTCGGGCGTCGGGTCCGGTCTCGGGCGGGCGACCGGTGGCGGCGGTGGCGGGAGCTGGGGGTCAGGACCTGAACCCGACGGTGGCGCCGGCGGCCAGACCGGACCCCCACTTGACCCTGCCGCACCCTGTGCAGCTCGAACACCGCCGTCACCGCCGGCTGCCCCGGACACCTTGTCGAACCAGTCCCGGGCCGGGCGGCTCCACAGCAACATCACCGCGGCCCCGACGTACAACAAAACGAACCACAGCTGAGGCCCGCCGAACACCGCCACCAACCCAGTGAGCGCACCCATCACGGTCAACGCCACCCGCGCCGAGCGGTTGCCCCGCAGCGCGAACCACCCGAGCACGAGCGACGAGACGGCGAAGACCCCGGCGACCATCAGGGCGTACTTCAGAAACTCGCGTGCACTGTCGAGGGAGATGTCGTACGACGCGAGCTCGTCGCGCGCGATCGTGTCTCGAAGCAGGTCACTGGCGGCCTGCGAGTAGAGCCCGGACATGCCCTGGAACACCCCGACGAGAGCGAAGACGCTGCCGAAGACCGTCAGGAAGCCAGCCACCGTCACCTGCCTGGGGCGGGTCTGCATCGTCGAGGCGGTCACGCGGGGATCACGGCCAGGCCGTCCCGATCGGCGTCGCGGTCGACGCGGACGGTGTCGCCGTCGGCCACCTCACCGGCCAGCAGTGCCCGTGCCAGCGAGTCACCGATCGAAGTCTGCACCAGACGCCGCAGCGGACGGGCGCCGTACAGCGGGTCGAGCCCGGTCAGCGCGAGCCATTCCCGCGCCGCGGCTGTCACGTCGAGGGTGATGCGGCGCGACTCGAGCCGCTTGGCCAGGGCCGCCACCTGGAGGTCGACGATCGCACCCAGCTCGTCCGCGCCGAGCGGGTCGAACAACACGATCTCGTCGAGCCGGTTGAGGAACTCCGGCTTGAACGACGCGCGGACGGCACCCATCACGGCGTCCCGCTTGGCCGCCTCGTCGAGGCTGGTGTCGACGAGGTAGGAAGACCCGAGATTGCTGGTGAGGATCAGTACTGCGTTGCGGAAGTCGACGGTTCGGCCCTGCCCGTCGGTCAGTCGCCCGTCGTCGAGTACCTGCAACAAGATGTCGAAGGCCTCCGGATGCGCCTTCTCGACCTCGTCGAGCAAGACCACGGAGTACGGCCGACGGCGTACCGCCTCGGTCAGCTGGCCGCCCTCCTCGTAGCCGATGTAGCCAGGTGGCGCGCCGACCAACCGCGCGACGGCATGCTTCTCGGAGTACTCGCTCATGTCGATGCGCACCATCGCGCGCTCGTCGTCGAACAGAAAGTCGGCAAGCGCCTTCGCCAGCTCGGTCTTGCCGACCCCGGTCGGCCCCAGGAACAGGAACGACCCAGTCGGCCGGTCCGGGTCGGAGATGCCTGCCCGGGCGCGGCGTACTGCGTCGGACACTGCCTTCACCGCGGCCTGCTGCCCGATCAGCCGGCGACCGAGCTCCTCCTCCATCCGCAGCAGCTTGCCGGTCTCCCCTTCGAGCAGACGCCCGGCCGGAATCCCGGTCCAGGCGGCGATCACCTCGGCGATCTCGTCCGCGCCGACCTCCTCGCGCACCATCGGCGCCCGGTTTTCCGCAGCTTCGGCGGCCTGGGCCGCGGCCAGCTCACGCTCGAGGTCGGGGATGCGGCCGTACAGCAGCTCGGACGCTCCTTCGAGGTCGCCGTCACGCTGGAGCCGATCGGCTTCTGTGCGCAGCTCGTCGATGCGCTGCTTGACCTCGCCCACCCGGTTGAGGTCCTGCTTCTCGGCCTGCCACCGCGCTTCGAGGGCGCGGAGCTGTTCCTCGCGGTCGGCCAGCTCCTGGCGCAGTACGTCAAGACGTTGGATCGAGGCCGGATCGTCCTCGCGCTGGAGGTGGAACTCCTCCATCTTCAGCCGGTCGACCGTACGCCGGAGCTCGTCGACCTCGACCGGGCTGGAGTCGATCTCCATCCGCAGCCGCGACGACGCCTCGTCGATCAGGTCGATCGCCTTGTCGGGCAGCTGTCGCCCAGTGATGTAGCGGTCGGACAGGCTGGCCGCCGCCACCAGGGCCGAGTCGGCGATCGACACCTTGTGGTGTGCCTCGTACCGTTCCTTGAGCCCGCGCAGGATCGCGATGGTGTCGTCGACTGTGGGTTCGCCGACGTACACCTGCTGGAACCGTCGCTCGAGTGCGGCGTCCTTCTCGATGTGCTGGCGGTACTCGTCGAGCGTCGTGGCGCCGATCAGCCGCAGCTCGCCGCGGGCCAGCATCGGTTTGAGCATGTTGCCGGCGTCCATGGCGGAGTCGCCGGTCGCGCCCGCCCCGACGACGGTGTGGAGTTCGTCGATGAAGGTGACGACCTGGCCGCCCGAGTCCTTGATCTCGGCCAGCACGGCCTTGAGGCGCTCCTCGAACTCGCCGCGATACTTCGCGCCGGCCACCATGGCGCCGAGGTCGAGTGACAGCAGCCTGCGGCCGCGCAGCGACTCCGGTACGTCACCGGCGACGATGCGCTGGGCGAGGCCCTCGACGACCGCGGTCTTGCCGACTCCGGGGTCGCCGATCAGGACGGGGTTGTTCTTGGTACGACGGCTCAGCACCTGCACCACGCGGCGGATCTCCCCGTCGCGACCGATCACGGGGTCGAGCCGCCCGTCTCGCGCGGCGGCCGTCAGGTCGACGGCGTACTTCTCGAGCGATTGGTAGGTGCCCTCGGGGTCGCTACTGGTGACCCGCGCCGAGCCCCGGACTGTTTCGAACGCACCTTGCAGGGCGGCCGCAGTGGCGCCGGCCGGCCCCAGCACGTCCTTGACGGGGCTGGCAACCGAGGCCAGGCCGACCAGCAGGTGCTCGGTCGACACGAACTCGTCGGCGAGCGACTCGGCCAGCTGGCTGGCGGCTTCGAGCGTCTGGATGGTGGCGCGGGCGTACGACGGCGAGGACACAGTGGCGCCGGACGCCGACGGCAGCGCGCGCAGCAGCTGCGTGTTGGCGGCGGCCACGGCCTCCGAGTCGACGCCAGCCGCCGTCAGCAGCTGAGGCCCGATGCCGTCAGCTTGGCCGAGCAGGGCCGCCAGCACGTGCGTCGGCTCGACGGCGGGGTTGCCTGCCGAGGTCGCCAGCTCGATGGCAGCGCCGATCACCTCCTGGCTGCGGCGGGTGAACTTCTCGGGATTCACGTCAAACCCCCTTCGCGGGTGCGTGAGTGTCAAGGATTGGTCCGACGAGGGCGCGCCTGACGGGCCGCCTGCAGGTCGGACGAATCGCTAGGCAGAGCCGAGCGATAGCGGCCGTCATCGGCGGGGCTCCCAGCGCGTCACCACGCCCGCGACCCGGATCGCCGGCAGGTTGGGCAGAGACGCCGCCACCGCGACGTCGAGGTCGCCCTCCAGCTGGGCGATCCGCGCCTGGAGCCTGGCCACCTCGGACTCCAGCTCGAGGACCCGTCGTACGCCCTCGATCCCGATGCCCGCGGCGGTGTGCTGCGCCACCGTACGGAGCATCTCGATGTCGCGCACGGAGTAGCGGCGCCCACCGCCGCCGGTGCGGCCCGGGCTCACCAGACCCATCCGGTCGTAGCTGCGCAGCGTCTGTGGGTGCATCCCGCTCAACTCCGCCGCGACACTGATCACGAAGACCGGTGCGTCCGGGTCAGTCACCTCGAAGGTGATCCGGGCTCTAGGCATGAGCCCTCCCGTCCTCGCGGATCGTTGCGGACAGCGCAGCGCGCGGATCGTGGTGCTGCTGCGCGGCCCGCAACGACTCGACCGCTGCGCGCGCGTCGCCTTCGAGCGCCGTCGGCGTCTCCACCTCGACGGTGACGAGCAGGTCTCCCTTGGCGCCGTCGCGACGCGGGGCGCCGCGGCCCTTGACGCGGAACGTCCGCCCGTTGGGCGTGCCGGCAGGCACCTTCAACGTCACCGGCCCGGTCCCGAGTGTGGGCACGGCGATCTCCGCGCCGAGCGCCAGCTCGTCGAAGCGGACCGGCACCGTCAGGGTGAGGTTGTCGTCCTTGCGCCCGAAGAGCCGGTGCGGCGTCACGTGGACGACAACGTACAGATCTCCCGCAGGACCACCGTGCTCACCTGGGCCGCCCTTGCCCCGGAGTCGGATCCGCTGACCGTTCTTGACTCCGGCCGGGATGCGTGCGGAGACCGTACGGGTGGAGCGGCCACGCCCGGAACCATGACACTGCGGGCACGGGTCGTCGACGACGAGCCCCCGGCCGAGGCATTCGCGGCACGGCTGCGTCATCGCGAAACCACCTGCCTGGCGCGCGGTCTCCATGCCCGAGCCGTCGCAGGTCGGACAGACCCGCGGCACCGTGCCGGCGCGAGCACCCGTGCCGGCGCACGCCGGACACGCGGCGTCGCTCGACAGCGCCAAAGACACCGTCCGGCCATTCAGTGCCTGCTCGAAGGTCAGTGTCGCTTCGGTCTCGACGTCCTGGCCGCGGCGTGGTTGCCGCCCTCGGGGGCGGGGGCTGCCACCACCGAAGATCCCGCCGAACAAGTCGGACAGGTTCGGATCGCTCGTTCCGGAACGCCCGCCACCGAAGAGGTCGGTGAAGTCCGGCCCCTCCTGCCGGCCCCCGGTGCGGAAGCCACCCGCGAACAGCGCTCGCTGCTCGTCGTACTCCTTGCGCTTGGCCGGATCGGACAGCACAGAGTTGGCCTCGGAGATCGTCTTGAAGCGCTCCTCGGCGGCGGGGTCTCCCGGCTTGGCGTCGGGGTGATTGTCACGGGCGAGCTTGCGGTAGGCCTTCTTGATCTCATCGGTGCTCGCGTCCTTCGACACGCCGAGCACGTCGTAGAAGTCCCGAGACGTCCAGTCTGCTGGACTCATAACTTCACCCCCTGCCCTTGCTCATCTCAGGTCAGTCGCGCGGCGCCCGACCATCATCGTCAGCGTCGGACGCGCGTACGTCATCATCGACACTCAGCGCTGGCTCGTCTCGTACGTCGGCCGCAGCCGGCGCCTCGGGCTCGGCCACCGCGACGCGGGCGGGCCGCAGCACCCGCTCGCCGATCCGGTATCCGACCTGGAGCACGGCTTGGCAGACCGGCTCGTCGACCTGGTCCGAGTAGCCGTGCATCAATGCCTCGTGCACACGCGGGTCGAACGGGTCACCCACGGCGCCGAACGCCTCCAGGCCGAGGCCGGTGACGGTGCGCTCCAGCGACTCGGCGACCGCCTTGAAACCACCGGTCAACTCGCCGTGCTCGCGGGCGCGACCGATGTCGTCGAGCACGGGCAGGAGCCCGGTGAGCACCGTCGCCACCGCGTTGGTGCGGGTAGCCTCCCGGTCCCGGTCGACCCGGCGCTTGTAGTTGACGTACTCCGCCTGGAGGCGCTGCAGGTCGGCGGTCCGCTCGGTGAGCTCGTCTTGAATCACCTCTGCTTCGTCAGCGGCAACGGACTCCGCGGGCTGCGCCGGCTGGGCCTCGTCGACCGGGTCGGCACCGGGCGGCGGCGCGGGGGGAGCCGCGGTCTCCCGCGGCTCCCGCACCTCACCCGTCTCGGGATCGATCCGCCGCTTGTCGCGGAAGACCAACCCTTCGGTTTCGCGAGGGTCGAACGTCACTTGGTCTCACCCTCGGCGTTGTGATCGGGACTCTGCTCGTCTGAGCCTTCGTCCACGATCTCGGCATCGACGACGTCATCCTCGCCAGCCGAGCCTTCCGAGACCGACTCGCCCTCTTGGGGCGCTGCCTCGTACATGGCTGTTCCCATCTTCTGGCTGGATGCGGCGAGCTTGGCCGACGCCGCGGTGATCGCGTCGTTGTCGTCGCCTTCGAGCGCGGTCTTGACCTCGGCCAGGTCGGTCTCGACCTCCGCCTTCACGTCGTCGGGGATCTTGTCGGCGTTCTCGCTGAGGAACTTCTCCGTCGAGTAGACCGTCGACTCCGCCTGGTTGCGCAGCTCGACCGCCTCCTTGCGGACCCGGTCCTCCTCGGCGTACTGCTCCGCGTCGCGGATCATCTTGTCGATGTCGTCCTTGGACAGCGCCGAGCCACCGGTGATGGTCATCGACTGCTCGCGGCCGGTGCCGCGGTCCTTGGCGTGGACGTGCACGATGCCGTTGGCGTCGATGTCGAACGTCACCTCGATCTGCGGCACCCCGCGCGGGGCCGGCGGCAGACCGGTGAGCTCGAAGTTGCCGAGCAACTGGTTGGCGGAGGCCATCTGCCGCTCCCCTTGGTACACCTGGATCATCACCGAGGGCTGGTTGTCGTCAGCAGTGCTGAAGACTTCCGACCGCTTGGTGGGGATGGTGGTGTTGCGCTCGATCAGCGTCGTCATGACGCCGCCCTTGGTCTCGATGCCGAGACTGAGCGGAGTGACGTCGAGCAGCAGGACGTCCTTCACCTCGCCCTTGAGCACGCCGGACTGCAGCGCCGCACCCACGGCGACGACCTCGTCAGGGTTGACGCCCTTGTTGGGCTCCTTGCCCTTGGTGAGGTCCTTGACCAGGTCGGTCACAGCCGGCATCCGGGTCGAACCGCCGACCAGGATGACGTGGTCGATCTGTTCGACGGTCACGCTGGCGTCCTTGATGACCTGCTGGAACGGCTGCTTGGCGCGGTCGAGCAGGTCCGACGTCAGGCGCTGAAACTCACCACGGGTGAGCTTCTCCTCGAAGTGCAGCGGCCCGGTCTCGCTCAGCGTGATGTAGGGCAGGTGCACCGTCGTCTCGGACGACGCCGACAGCTCGATCTTCGCCTTCTCCGCAGCCTCCTGGAGGCGCTGGCGAGCGATCTTGTCTGCACCCAGGTCGGTGCCGTGCGCGTTCTTGAACTTCTCGATCATCCACTCGACGATGCGGGTGTCCCAGTCGTCACCACCGAGGTGGTTGTCACCGGACGTCGCCTTGACCTCGACCACACCGTCGCCGATCTCGAGCAGGGACACGTCGAACGTGCCGCCACCCAGGTCGAAGACCAGGATCGTCTGGTCGGACTCCTTGTCGAGCCCGTACGCCAGCGCGGCCGCGGTCGGCTCGTTGACGATGCGCTGGACGGTGAGGCCGGCAATCTCGCCTGCCTCCTTGGTCGCCTGACGTTGGGCGTCGCTGAAGTACGCCGGGACGGTGATGACGGCGTCGGTCACGGACTCGCCCAGGTACGACTCGGCGTCCCGCTTGAGCTTTTGCAAGATAAACGCCGAGATCTGCTGCGGCGTGAAGCTCTTGTCGTCGATCTTGGTGCTCCAGTCGGTGCCCATGTGGCGCTTCACGGAGCGGATGGTGCGGTCGACGTTCGTGACCGCCTGCCGCTTCGCGACCTCACCGACGAGCACCTCGCCGTTCTTCGCGAAGGCGACGACCGACGGGGTCGTCCGTGCACCTTCGGCGTTGGCAATGACGGTGGGCTCCCCACCTTCGAGGACGGTGACGACGGAGTTCGTCGTCCCCAGGTCGATTCCGACCGCACGAGCCATGAGCCGGCCCTTCCTTTCCGATCGCTGGCCGCTGCCAGCAAGATTGAGTCGAACGGGCTCAAGTTCTACCGGACGGGGCCGGTGAACGCAAAACTTGAGCCGGATGCACTCAGGTCATCCACGAGATACAACGCCTGACCTGGGCAGATGCTTCCGCTCTTGGGGCGCGGGTCTGCGCTGATCGCGGCCCGGCGCGACGTGCGGGCGCGCACGGAGGTGGCCGGGCCGTCAGTCGGAGTCGATGAGCTTGTGGAGCAGGCGGCGGAGCTCGCCGGCCCCACCGGACAGTCGAGTAGCCACGACGCGCTCCAGGTCGGCCACGACCAGCCGCGCCGCTTGCAGGCGTCGATCGCCGTCGAGCGTGAGCCGCACGTCGTACACCCGCCGGTCGGTCGCGCTGCGTTGGCGGGCCACCAGTCCGCGCGCCTCGAGATCTTCGACGAAACCGAGCGCGGCCGGCGCGCTGACACCGAAATAGCCGGCGAGCTGATTTTGTGAGCATGGCTGTTGAACGGCCAACACCGCCAGGACGCCGAAGTCGCGTGGATCGAGGTCGACCGGCACCAGCCGCTCGATCGCCTGCTTGCGCATCAACCGATGCGTCTGGGCGATCAGATAGCCGGAGTGCCTCGAGAGGGAGGCGATGGGTACCAGCTCCTTGCTGTTCAACAGTTCGACCAGGGCACGGTTGAGCGAGTCACGCTCGTCCGGGGAGAGTCGGGCGGTCAGGACCGCGTCACCCCTCTCGAGATCGCGCAGGCGTTCGGCCAGGACACCTTTCCCGGGCGCCGTCATCCGCAGTGCGTACGAGCGACGATCGTCGGGGTTTCGCTCGCGCACCACCCATCGTTTCGTCTCCATCGAGTCGACGCACTTCACCATGCTGGAGCGGTTGACGTGCAGCAGGTTGCCCAGCGCGCGTTGCGACATCGGCGCCCGCTCGGCGAGCAGTGCCAGCACGGCCACCTCGCGCAAGTGGGTGTCGTCGGGGACGCAGGCGCGGGCGCAGTCGGCGGAGAGCATGTAGGCACGCCGCAGGAGGTAGCCGACGTTGGAGGACAGCGAGTCCGCGCCGAGCGATCCAGTCCGAGGAGAGGCGGAAAGCATCACGACCACCTCACGATCAGTGCCGTTCCCCGCATGATCCTAGGGATCACCCTGATCTTAACCATGAGTTCATAAGACTGATCATTAACCATATTGACGTTTCCGTACGGCCGGGCTACGTTCCGACGCAGACATGGCTGGTGAGTGCCCCGCATCCGCCTGGACCCCAAAGGGCGATACCTGCGCTGTGGCTGACTGAGCAGCTCGCCGGAGTTGTCACGGAACACAGGAGTTGATCGTGGAGCGTCTAGCCCGGCTCGTCATGCACCACCGTCGCATCGTCAGCGCGTTCTGGATGGTGCTCTTCGTCGGCGGAATACTGTCTGCCGGCCAGCTCAGCGATCGGCTGTCCCTCGACTTCTCGTTGCCCGGTCAGCCGGGAGACGATGCGGAGCAGCAACTCATCGAGACCTACGGCGTCAGCACGTTCGACACGTACGTCGCGGTCGTCACGGTGCCTGAAGGCGAGACGGTCCAGGACAACCAGGACGCCATCACGGAGGTCTTCGCCGCCGCCGCTGGCGCGGTGGAGGAAGACGCAGCCCTGGCGGCCATTCAGGAGATGCAGCTTCGCGTGGTGACCTTCGCGACCACCGGAGATGAAGGATTCATCACTGACGACGGACGGACGACGTTCGCCCTCCTGCAGGCTCCGATCCCCGTCACGTTCGGCCCCTATATCGAGGCCCCACTCGAGCCTGCGCTCAACGCGGCAGCCGAGAGCCGAGGGTTCGAGAGCGGGCTGACGTCGTACGGATTGTTGGCGACCGGCGGCGATACGGAGGGGCCCGGCGTCCTGGTCGAGACGTTGCTGGGCGCCGCCGGAGCGCTCCTGGTGTTGATCTTCGTGTACGCCTCGTTCCTCGCGCTTCTCCCGATGCTGATCGCCGCGGTGTCCATCCTGACGACCTTCATGCTCGTGCTCGGGCTGACGACCTTCAGCGATGTCAGCATCATCGTCCAGTTCCTGATCGCCCTGATCGGACTCGGGGTGGCGATCGACTACTCGTTGCTCCTGGTGTCGCGTTGGCGTGAGGAACGCGCGCACGGACGTGACAACGAGGAAGCCGTCATCGTCGCGATGCAGACCGCTGGACACGCGGTGTTCGCCTCGGGAGTGACCGTGGCCATCAGTCTGGTGGCCCTCCTCGTCGTCCCGGTTCCGTTCCTTCGCAGCATGGGGATCGCCGGCATGCTCATTCCGCTCGTGTCCGTGTCTGTGATCCTCACCCTGCTGCCGGCGCTGTTGTCGAGCATCGGGCCCCGCATCGACTACCCGCGCATTCGCCACGAAGGCAAGGCGTCGCGCGGCTGGTCGGCCTGGGCGCGGGTCATCGTCGCGCACCGCTTTGCCGCCACCACAGCAGCGTTGGTGCTGCTCACACTTCTGATCATCCCGGTATTCGGTCTCAAGATCGGCCAGTCGGGTCTCGAGTCACAGGCGCGAAGTGGCCCGCGATTCGACGCCGTCCAGACCCTGAGCAACGGCGGAGTGGAGAGTGGACTCCTCACCCCGATCGAGGTACTGGTGCCGGCCAGCCAGGCTGACGCAGCAGCGGAGGCTGCACGTGGTGTCGACGGAGTCCAGCTAGCCGTCGTCGGCGGAACCAAAGACGACCTGGCCGTCGTGGACGTGCTGCCGACCGAGGTCACGGTCGACAGTTCCGGAACGGCCGTCGTCGACAAGATCAGGACAGCCGTCGAGGGAGCCACCGACGGGGACGTGGGCGTAACCGGCCTCGGCGCGACCGTCGAGGACTACTCCAGCGCGGTTTACGACAAGTTTCCGTACGTGCTGGCGCTCATCTCGCTGATCACGTTCGTGCTCCTCGTCCGCACGTTCCGTTCGGTGCTCTTGCCCTTGAAGGCCGTGCTGCTCAACCTGCTCTCCCTTGCGGCCGTATTCGGGTCCGTGACCTTCTTCTGGCAGATGGGCAACGGGTCCGACGCGATCTTCGGCGTCTCCGAGACCGGCGCCATCACGTTCTGGCTGCCCGTGCTGATCTTCGCCTTCCTCTTCGGCCTGTCGATGGACTACGAGGTCTTCATCCTCACCCGGATGAGAGAGGAGTACGACCGCACAGGTGACACCGGAATGGCGGTGATCACAGGGATCGGTCGGACCGGGCGTCTCGTGACGTCCGCGGCGTTGATCTTGTTCTTCGCTTTCTCGGCACTTGCTTCCTCGCCCGGAACCGACATCAAGGTCCTCGGCACAGCCCTCGGTGTCGGCATCCTCATCGACGCGACGATCGTCCGGGCGCTGCTGGTCCCGGCACTCGTCACGGCCTTTGGTCGATGGAACTGGTGGCTTCCGGAGTGGGTCGCCCGCATCCTGCGGGTGGAGCCCTCGCCGCTTGCCCCGGCCCGAGGGGTGGCCGGCCACGCTGGGCCCAGCGCGAGCGTCAGCGACGCCACAGCCGGCAAGCCCGTCGACCACGAACGCCGCTAGGCAGTCACCCGTGATCGAGTACCTACCGTCACCCGACATCGACCTCCGAATCGCACGCGGTCGTACACCAGAAGAACCGCCATGAGCCGCGGTGCGTGCGACCGATGAGTTCTGGATGCGGTCACGGTCTCACTTGCCATGGCGCCGTATCAGAGTTCACCCGGGGACCGCCCTGAACTTCCCAGCGCGCTGCCACTGAGTTCATCTGCCCGACCAAAATTTCCGTTGACCGTGTCAGCTGCCCGTGCCAGCGTTGGCGCGGGAGTGTCGGTCTAGGAGGGGACGATCCGACCATGCACAGACAGATTGCAGGGGCACTGACGGGCCGCGTCACCAAATGGGTGGTGCTGATCTTCTGGGTCCTCGCGCTCGGGGTGGCCGGGCCACTCGGGGCCAAGCTGACCGAGGTCCAGTCGAACGAGTCGAAGGAATGGCTGCCGGGCGACGCCGAGTCGACCCAGGTGCTCGAGCAACAGACGTCGTTCAGCGACCCCGACATCGCGCCCGCGATCGTCGTGTACGAGCAGACGGCGGGGTTCAGCGAGGCTGAGATCGCCAAGGTCCAGTCCGACGCCGCGGCGTTTGCCGACATCGAGGGCGTGGCCGCTGAGGCGACCGCCCTGCCACTGTCGGAGGACGGACAGGTGCTGCAGGTGATCGTGCCGATGGACCTCGGCGGCAGCGACGGGTGGGAGAACGCTCCCGCCATCGCCGACGAGGTCCGCGAGATCGCCGGA
>Ga0136617_10004912_pt1 | contig 11963 bp, 9 predicted proteins | sample AntDrymUQ3222106_2_FD_129672 | JGI IMG/M metagenome (GOLD analysis project Ga0136617, IMG submission 129672) | Polar desert sand microbial communities from Dry Valleys, Antarctica - metaG UQ322 (21.06) | ecosystem: Environmental > Terrestrial > Soil > Desert | place: Antarctica: Dry Valley...
CGAACTTCTTCGATTCTGTCTTCTTTGCCGCGCAGTCGCGCCACCATAATTTTCATCCCGCCTTCTTCGGTTTCGTCGCGCAGCATAACGACGCATCGTTCGGCAGGCACGGCTTCAAAAACGAGTGCCGCCACCTGATTCAAAGTATCGTCCAAACCTTTTGAAGACAGAAGCGTAACGCCTACTTTGCTGATTAAACCGAGCAATTCGGTTCTGCTTGAAAATTGCGAATCGAGAATTTCCGCCGTCGAATTTCTCGCGCTCGAAAATGAAATCGTTACCGAAGGGTCGAGAAATTGGGTGTTGTCGGCAATCAAAGTGGCGTTTTTTTTCTTGGTGTATCGTTCGTCTTCAAAAATTATGGTTGTTTCACCGATTTGAATTTCGCCGCCTGAGATAAGCGGAATCGGCATCGTAACGTGCGAACCGTTGTAGCGTGTGCCGTTTGCCGAACCCAAATCCTGTAGCCAAAAAGCATCACCTTCTTTTCTGACCTCGGCGTGAAGCCGCGAGGCGAAAGCGTCTGGAATACAAATATCGCTGCGGGCGGAACGTCCGATTGTAACCCGCAATTGCGAAAGCGGAAATTGTTCGGATGGACGGTCAGCGGTTTTAATGATTAGTTGGGGCATCTTTTTATTTGCGATTTGTGATTTGCGATTTGCGATTTTTTTTACTTTTACCTTTTGCCTTTTTACTTTTTACTCTCCACCTGTTTGCCGTAAATTACCACAGTTCCCGCGAGAAAATCGTGAAAAGCGCGTCCTTTTTGATTTAGAACGGCAAACAAAAAACCTAAACCGAACGTTAGAATCGTCAGAGGATAGCCGACAAAGTGGCGCAGTAAAAGTTGTTTGAAAGACGGTGCGTTTCCGTCTTTGCTGACGATTCTCGAACCAGTCAACATTTTACCGATGCTTTGACCGCTGAATAAAGGAAAAATTATTAGGTTTGTCAAAGTCAAAAGAATCATCAGCAGCCAACCGACATTGGTAAATTCGTTATTGAGCAATTTCGCATCCGCAACACCCATCAGACGGCTGACTAAAAGACTGATGATTGGAATACTGACGATTAAAATGTAATCAACCAAAATTGCGCCGCAACGCAGTAGAAACGGTGCTTTCAAACGCTCCGCATCAAAATTTACGACAACTTGTTCGGTTCTTATTCGCGTTGCGGGAACGGTTCTTTCTACTCGCGCACTCATAATTCTGGTTACAGGTTTCAAGTTTCTGGTTTCTAGTTCAAATTCCGAATTATAAACCCAAACTCGAAACTTTAGATTATGGTTATCCGATAATAAAATGCAAGGTCGTATCGCCGAGTCTTAATTTGTCGCCGTTGGTTAAAGTATAAGGCTGATGCGGCAGAAGCCGCACGGTTTCATTAACCAGCGGCAGAATAACCGTGCCGTTTGACGAGCCTAAATCTTCCACAAGAAATTGACCGCCTTCGCGCCAGATGCGGGCGTGGCGGCGCGAAACTTTTGTTTGCGGGTCATATTTTGACAAATCAACTTCGGGAAAGATATTCGACATCGGGTCGCGTCTGCCGACTAGGTTTTCGTCTTTTTCGATTCGATAAGCGGGTGTTTCGAGTTCGTTTGTGCCGATAATCAAAAGTTGCGCGGTCAACGGGCGCGGCGCGTAACTTTGGGAATGACCGCCGACGTGGCGGGCAAGCGGTTGTTTCGCTCCGCAAAACGCGCAGAACATATCGGTTGCGACAATTTTCTGTCCGCAGAAGCCGCAAAAAACTAATTCTTCGGATAAACCGACTGAAGCCGGAACTTGTCCGACTCCGAACGTAACTTTATTTGCTTTCAGATTCGCCAGATGTTCCTCGAGAGCCTGACGCATCGCGGCGGCTGAACTAAAACGCTTTTCGGCACTATATTCTACCGACTGCATCAAAATCTTTTCCATTTGGTCGGACAGTTGCGGATTTATCTGACGCGGACGCGGATGTTTTTGGAAATCGAAAATAAGCAGCGGATTGCTTTGCGGGTCTGCGCCCGTCAGTAGATGAAACATCGTCGAACCGAGACTGTAAATATCGGAACGCGATTCGACATTTCCACTAAAAAGTTCGGGCGGCGCGTAGCCCATCGTGCCGACTGCCGTTACGCCTTTTTCCTCTTTATTTATCCACCGCGCAATGCCGAAATCAATCAACATCACGCGCCCCGAATTGCCGTCAATCATAATATTGGCGGGTTTCAAATCACGATAGACAATCGGCGGCTGGCGGTTGTGCAGATAATCTAAAACGTCCGCCACCTGAATCGCCCATTCGGTAACGTCTTTTTCGTCAATGCGACCTTGGTTGGCGGAACGAATCCGCGAAGCCAAATCGCCACCCGAAATATATTTCATAACGAGATAAAAGCGGGCTTCTTTTTCGTCAAAGAAATAATCGTAAATAGTCGGAATTGATTGGTGTTCGAGCGATGTCAAGAGCATAGATTCGCGCTTAAAATCGCTGACTGCCTTGTCCTGCTGAGTTTCTTCGATATACGACTGCACCATTTCTTTGACGGCGCGAAGCACACCGCCGAGATTTTTGTCGCTTGCCAAATAAACCGCGCCCATTCCGCCGCCGCCGATTTTTCGGACGATTTCATAACGTCCATTTAAAATCGTTCCTTCGTCCAACGGATTTAGCTTCGCCCGTTTTTTGCCGTCCGTATCGTTGCCGCCCATATTCGGTGAAGTATGTGAACGGCTTTCTTTTTCTTCTGATTTATTCAAATATAAATCTTCGATTGTCGGTTCGTGCGCCGACGTCGCCGCCGATTGCTCCGATATTGCACCAATCTTTTCATCTTTGGGTTCTTCCTTTTCCATTATGTTCACCGAAACAAATTTTGGCGGCGGACACGAGATTTCGGGAAGTTCTTCAATCGGCTTATCAATCGCTTCTTTGGCAACTATTGGATTTTCATCCGCGATTTCCGCTTGCGGCGCGGACGTTTCATCAAGTTCAAACACATCCGCGTCGGAGATATTTCCTTTCACTGTCGCCGAAGATTTAGGATATGACATTGTTGAAATAAAATCGGGTTCAGCGGGTTGAGACGCAATAGCGTCGGAAGTTGTTTCAGGTGCTTCGGCTGATGGAATCTCTTTGATTTCCGTTTCTTCGTAAGATGTGAGCGAAGATTCGGTTTGTGAATTTGTGCTTTCTGATTCTTCATCGGCTTTATCAAAAATCTCAACTTCGGTGACTGGTTCTTCAATTTCTGCTTCCGCGAAGTTGATTTCCTCTTCGGCTGCATCATAATCTTCAAATGCCGTTTTAGGTGTTTCTATTTCATAGGAAAGCGGCGTTTCTGCTTTTACAGGTTCAGAGATTTCGATAACTTCTTCGGTTTTTGTAGTTTCATCTTCGGTTAAAGCAGCTTCACTTTCTGGCTCGCTTATTTGATTTTCAGCCAAACCAATCAACGGTGTTTCTTCCGCCGAAGTTTTTTCAGAAGTAGCGTCTTTATTAAACAGGTCGCTAGGAACATCAACCGATTTTGTTTTTAATATCCAATTTTCGGCTGTGTCTTGTTTGAGAAATTCTTCATAGCTTTGATCAATAATTTCAACTGGTTTATCGTCTTCGGCAATTATTGGCGCGGATTCTTCAACCGTTTTAGTTTCTTCAGTTTTAGGGTTTGTTATATTTGAGTCGGTTGCAGGTGTTGCCGATTCGGGTTGCGGGGCGACGATTGTGCTGCTGAACGAATCATCTTGATTCACAGCCTCAGCCGACAGCAATGCTATTCCGCAAAAGGGACAAAAAATATCGATTTCAGCGACTTTCTCGCCGCATTCTGGACAATATGCCATTTGTTTATAAACTATTTCCTGTCAAAAGGTGTTGGGTTTTTCAGAAAAAACTATTCGTTGGTATAAAACCGTAGAAATGTTTTTCCGACAATAATCTCATCGCCGTCATTTAGCCGTTGGGCATTTCCGGGAATCAAACGCCGTCCGCGATTGACAAAAGTTCCGTTGGTCGAGCCTAAATCTTCCACCGAGTAGCGTCCTTTTTCGTGGATGATGCGGGCGTGCCGCCGCGAAACCTTAGCTTCCGGGTCGTGCGCGTCCAAATCGACATCCGGGAAAATTCCGTTGTCCGCGTCCCATCGCCCGATAAACGATTCATCTGCCGCCAGCGCAAACTCCGTTCCGATCGAGTCGCCGCGTTCAATCACGAGTGTCGCATAAACTCCTTTGATTTTCGGCAACTCTTCTTTCACCAAAGACATTTCCTCCGCCTTAGGTTCTTCGTAATCTCTCGCTTTCGGTTCTTCGTAAAGCGGCGAAATCCCGATTGAAGTTACATTAGCGGATTGGAAAACAGACTTTTCAGACTGAAGCGGTTGGAAGTTCGGAGTTTCTAGTTGTCTGGCGTTTTCCGATTGATTGTTCAATATCTGACCGCCCAAAATCGCACCGCATTCATCGCAATACTGTGAACCATCCAGATTTTCCATCCCGCAAGTTTGGCATTTTATCATTTTCATTCTACCTTGCGTTTTTTTGATTTGAATTTACAAAGACATTTTAACCTGAAAATCTCTGTTCGTAAATCGTAAATGTTAGGTCTAAATTCGTCAATAGTTGACAAGTTGGATTTTAGCTTAAAAAAGCCGATAATCACAATGCGAGTTCCTGCCCACTTTTTTGAAACTCTTTAATTTATTTTGACGTAAAGTAACGCATTGACGCAGACAAATTTTCAATTTGCGTAAATCAATTTAGATTTAATAACAACTCCACTTAAAAGAGGAATTAAAAAATATGGCTATCAGCCGTAAAGGTAAAATCATTATTGGCGTTACCGCCGCCGTTTTATTAACCGTTATTATTATAGTCAGCGTTTTTGCCACGCGCAAAGATACGCCTGAAGTAACCGTCGTCAAAGTTGAAGTCAGACCCGAATTGCGTTCAACCGTTACGTCTTCGGGCGAGGTGCGTCCGATTCAGTTTATCAATTTGACGAGCGAAGTGCAGGGACGAATCGAAGAAATTTACGTCAAAGAAGGCGACAAAGTAACCGCCGGAACGCCGCTTGTCAAACTCGACCCGGAACAGTTGCAATCAAGCACAGACGCACAACTCGCTTCGCTGCAAGCCGCGCAGAGTGAAACGCAAGTAACGCAATCGCAGATTACAGCCGCTCAAAATCAGCTTTCGCAATCGCAGCAAGGTTTGAATGCGTCGCAGGCGGCGATTGATACGGCATTGCAGTCGGTCGCTTCCGCTAAAGAGCAAGTCGCTTCCGCCCGCCAGCAAGTAGTCGCGTCGCAAACAGACGTTGATAAAGCACAGGTTGATTTGAATACGGCGAACCGTGAGTTGAAAAGAACGGAAGAATTAGTTGAATCAGGTGTCGAATCGCGTTCTAATTTTGATGCCGCTAAAGACCGCGTGGAAACCGCGCAGGTCGCGCTCAGAAATGCACAGGCACGGCTTAAATCACAAAATCTGGCAGTCAACGAAGCAATTTCCCGCGTTAATGAAGCAAATTCTCGCGTCAATGAAGCCAAAGCGCGGGCAAGACAACAAGAAGTTGCCGTCAAAGATGCCCGACGCGGAGTTGACACGGCGGATTTGAGCGCAAATGCGAGTGCTAAACGTGCCGAACAACAAGCCGCCGTTTTGCGCGGTTCAAAAAGTCAGCGCGATAAAACTCTGCAAGTCGCGCCGATAAACGGCGTGATTGCCAACATTCCCTCAAAAGTTGGAGAATTTGCTGTGGCAGGATTTTCGACCACATCGCTTTTGACTATCGCCGATATGTCAAGCGTAAATATTGAAGTCAAGGTTGATGAAACCGAAATTGATAAAGTCGAAGTCGGACAATCGGTAAAAGTCAAAGTTGATGCGTTAGGCGATAAAGAAATAGTGGGTGAAGTAACGCAAAAAACGCCGCTTGCCGTCGGAAAATCGCAAACGACGGGCGGACTTTCCACCAATATCAATGTGCAGGAGGCAAAAGAATTTCGCGTCGTTATCGAATTAAAAGAAATGACCGACGAAATCCGCGACAGTCTTCGTCCCGGAATGAGCGCAACCGCCGTTATCACTACTAAAACCGTGCAAAGCGTCGTCGCCGTTCCATTGCAAGCCGTCATTGAGAAAAAACCCGACGCATCGCCGTCGCCGACAATTCAAGGCGATTCGCCGTCAGCACCGTCCGAAAAACCCAAAAACATCAAAGGTGTTTTTGTGCTGGAAGACAACAAAGTAAAATTTGTCGAAGTCGAAACCGGAATTACCGGCGAATCCGATATTCAAATCGTTTCCGGTATTAGGGAAGGTCAAGAAATTATCACCGGTCCAAGTCGTGTGCTGAACACTTTGAAAGAAGGCACAGTAGTTAAAAAGTTGGTCAAGAAAGAAGGCGAAACTCCTAAAACCTAATTAGTCCTTTGTCCTTTGTCCATCGTCCTTAGTTTTTCGTTTCTACAAATATTGTCTAACCTAGAAACAAAGGACAAAAGACAAAAGACTCTTAAAAAAATGGCAAAAGAAATTCAAAACCCGGTATCCAATGGCAAAAGCGTAACCAATCCTGCGCCCGAAGCACTCATCTCGATGCGGAACATTTGGAAAACCTACCAAATGGGAACGGAGCAGCTGCACGCGCTTCAAGGCGTTAGTTTCGAGGTGCAAAAAGGTGAATATCTGGCAATAATCGGACCGTCGGGTTCGGGCAAATCAACTTTGATGAATCTTATCGGTTGTCTCGATTCGCCCACCAAAGGTCAGTATTGGATAAACGGCAGTCTCGTTTCGACGATGACCGACGACGAACTTGCTTCGATTCGCAACAAAGAAATCGGCTTTGTTTTCCAAACATTTAATCTCTTAGCGCGGGCAACTGCGCTTCACAATGTCGAACTGCCGTTGATTTACGCCGGAATGGGTGCAGCCGAAAGACACGAACGCGCTCAAGCCACGCTTGCTTCCGTCGAACTCGGCGACCGCGTCTATCATCGTCCAAACGAACTTTCGGGCGGGCAACGTCAGCGTGTTGCAATTGCGCGTGCGCTCGTCAATAATCCGTCAATTCTGTTGGCTGACGAACCGACCGGCGCACTCGACACCAATACGAGCTACGAAATTATGGAATTATTCGAGCGTCTGCACGAAGAAGGCAACACGATAATTTTGGTTACTCACGAACACGACATTGCCGAACGCGCTCATCGCGTTATCACGATTCGGGACGGCGAAATTGAAAAGGATGAAAAGACAAAATGATGTATAATCATTTTGTCTTTTTATTTTCGATTTGAATCCGCTATGAATTTTACGGAAACAATAAAACTCGCATTGGCGGCGATTTGGGCGCACAAACTTCGTTCGTTTCTGACTCTTTTGGGAATGATTATCGGCGTTACGGCGTTTATGGTCGTGCTGTCGCTGCTGCAAGGTTTTAACTCTTACGTTGACGAAAAAATCGCCGGCATCGGGTCGAATGCTTTTACGATTAGACGTTTTAGCTTTGACGATTTTAAAGATACGGATACGATTGGCGAAGCCCAGCGGCGCAATACCGAACTAACTTTTGATGAAATGGAATTTATCCGTGAAAGGGCGCAGTTGATTGATAAAATCGGTGCTAAGGCTTTGCCGAATTCGCGGGAAATCAAACGCGATGGTGAAACTATGCTCGATGTTCGGGTTGACGGCGTAGAACCGATTATCGGCGATATTGAAAAAGTCGATGTCGCCGAAGGTCGCTTTTTTACCCAAACCGAAAACGACAACTCGATGCGCGTCGCCTTTGTCGGTGCGGATGTCGCCAAAAAACTGTTCCCGTTCGGTTCGGCTGTCGGCGGCGAGATAAAAATCAGAGGAATTCCCTATCGCGTTATCGGCGTTCAAACCGCCAAAGGAACGGTTTTCGGGCAGCCGCAAGACATATTCGTTCAATTTCCGATTAAGACTTACGGCGCGAACTTCGGCGGATTAACGCAAAGTCGCGGACTTTACTTTGAAGCCACCGCCAAATCAGACAAAGTTTTTGCCGACGCAGTGGAAGAAGTGCGAACATTGCTGCGAATCAAACGCGGATTGACCTTCAGCGAAAAAGATAACTTCGGCATCTTGACACCCGACGCGATTGCAGGTCTGCGCGACAGTATTTTAGGTCCGACATTTATCGTCATCTTGGCAGTTCCGACCATCGCCTTGCTCGTCGGCGCGATCGTCATTATGAACATAATGCTCGTGGCGGTTACGGAACGAACCAAAGAAATCGGTATCAGAAAAAGTTTGGGCGCACGGCAAGCGGACATTTTGAAACAATTTCTGATGGAATCGGCGACGCTCTCGGCTATCGGCGGATTTATCGGACTTATCTTAGCAGTGCTTATCGGCTTCATTGTCAGCGCGTTTGTTATTCAAACCCGCATTCCTTGGTGGTCAGCCGTTCTCGCCATCGGCGTTTCGGCAGCCGTCGGCATTCTGGCAGGATTATTTCCGGCGTGGAAAGCCGCACGGCTTGACCCGATCGAAGCGTTACGGTCAGACTAACTTCAAAATATGCAATTAATCGGCAGCAGTTTTTACGAGAACTTTAAGTTGGCAATCGCAACTTTGCGAAACAATAAACTGCGCTCCTTCTTAACTATTATCGGTGTCGTCGTCGGTGTCATAACCGTGATGCTTATTTCTTCAATTATTAGCGGCATAGACATAGCGGTAAAAAAACAAGTCGAATCGTTCGGGACGCGCTCGATATTTCTTTACAAATTCGACATCGGAATCCGCACCAGCGCACCGACTCGTGAAGAGCGTATGCGAAAGTCTTTGACGGAAGACGATGCCGAAGCTATCAGAAACCTTTCAACCATCGAAGTCGCCGTGCCTTTTCTCGATATTTCCAACAATTTCTTCGGGCAGAAGATTCTCGTTACGGGCAAGAACGGGAAAACCTCGTCTTCCGTCCAATTAAACGGAACTCTGCCCGATATTGAAAAGACGACAACCGAAGTTCTGCTCGAAGGTCGCTGGTTCACCCAATCGGAAAACGATAATAACGCCGATGTCTGCTTAATCGGTTCGTCCGTTGTGGAAAACTACTTTCCATACGGCTCACCAATCGGACAAACTATCGAAATCGGCGGCAGAGAATTTCGCGTGATAGGAATACTTGAAAAGAAAGAGCAGATGTTCGGCGGCGGCAGTGCCAATAATGATCAGAGCAACACGGTTTATATGCCGATGGGCGCGGCGCGGCGGCTCAAACCGAACGCCGATGATTTGTTTATCTTAGCCGTTGCCCGCGAAGGTTTTTTGACCGAAGCCAAAGACCAAGTGCAAGACCTTCTGCGCGTCCGTCGCAAAGTTAAATACGGCGAACCGAACAATTTTGCGATGGAAACCGCCGCCAGCCTTGTCGAACAATTTCAATCAATCACGGCGGGCGTGGCGTTGGCGATGGTCGTTATTTCTTCGGTCGGTTTGATGATTGGCGGAATCGGCGTAATGAACATAATGCTCGTGTCGGTTACGGAAAGAACGCGCGAAATCGGTATTCGCAAAGCCATCGGCGCAAAACAAAGCGATATTCTTTTGCAATTTCTTATCGAAGCCGCCACATTAACAGGGTTTGGCGGTTTAGTCGGCTTGCTTATCGGTTGGGCGTTGACATTTTTAATTGCACTCGTCTTTCCGTCTTACGTTCCACTTTGGGCGCCTATCGTCGGTTTCTTCGCCAGCGTCGGCATCGGCATTATCTTCGGTCTATTTCCCGCGTGGAAAGCCGCACGGCTTGACCCGATTGAATCTCTGCGTTATGAATAAGTGGAGAAATATGAAGTGAGATGTGATTTTTTTACCTCTCACCTCTCACATCTCATATCTCAGTTTTTACGAAAACAACGCTCCGACGACGCGCAAAGCAACGCCGATAAGAGCGACTATTAGAACGATAGCCCACGCCGCGCCCGTTGAAATCTTGCCGACGATTCGCAAACCAATGGCGGCTAAAATCCAACCCCAAATCGAAAATAGGTCAAGAGTCGCCACAAGTGCCGACAACACAGGCGCACTTTTACCGTCCATAAAAAATGACGGATTAGCTTGGACTAGACCGTTTTGACTCGCGGATATTTCGATTTCATCGGCGGACTTTAAGAATAAAACCAAAAAGTTCGCCAGCATAGAAACGACAATCGGCGGGAAACCTGAATAAGTATAAACCGACAAACCTTGCAGAAAACTTGCCGAACCGCCCATTGTGTTTGCGCCGAGCCAATATATCAAACCGCCAATGACAAATACGAGAAGCAGCACAATCGGCGTGGCGACATAGCTGATTATTTTGGCGACATCGCCCGATTGTTGTTCAATAAGTTTTTGTTTGTCGGCTTCCGGCATCTGTTGAACTCTTGAGTTTGACTCCATCCGCTCTTTGACAATTCTCTCAAAGCCGACTTTTTGAACAAACGCAAACTGAAACAGCGAAATCAACGCAATAGAAATAAAAGCCGCAATCAGAAATCGCGGTTTGCGGCGCAAATCTTCAAAGGTTGCGCCAGGTTCAAAAAAGATGCTCCCAAGCGTTCCGACTTCCGACATCTGCGCCGGTTCGTTCGTTTCAATAATTTCTTCGGGCAACGGCGGTGCTTGCCATTCAGCTTCGTTTTGTTCGATTGAATCTTGATTTTCTTCGTTCATAAAAGACTTTCTCCTTTTGAAATTCTGATTGGATTTTGCATTTTTTATAAACTACAAAATACTAATAAAAGACATAAACCTTTTCGACTATTTTCGGTTATTACGACACTTGCTTATTCTACGTTTCAAAAATTTATTGCATTGTCGGCGCACTTTCATAACCTTCAATGCGAATACACGCCGCAAAATGACCTTTTGTGAATTCCTTTAATTCAGGAACGATTCGCGCACAATCTTCAATCGCAATCGGACAACGAGTGCGAAAACGACAACCCGACGGCGGATTTATCGGTGTCGGCACATCGCCTTGTAGAATAATTCGCTCACGCTTTTTCTTAGGGTCGGGAATCGGAATCGCCGAAAGCAGAGCCTTTGTGTAAGGGTGAAGCGGAAAATCATAAAGCTCGCGTCCTTCAGCAATCTCGACGATTTTTCCCAGATACATAACGGCGATGCGTTGTGAAATATGTTCGACCACCGCCAAGCCGTGAGAGATAAAAAGATAGGTCAAACCGAATTCGTGTTGTAAATCCTGCAAAAGATTGACGACTTGCGCCTGCACCGAAACGTCCAAAGCCGAAACTGGTTCGTCCGCGATTATCAATTTCGGGTTGAGTGCCAAAGCCCGCGCAATGCCGATGCGCTGGCGTTGACCGCCCGAAAATTCGTGCGGATAGCGAAACATATAATTTGCATCAAGTCCGACTTTTTTGAGCAAATCAGCCACTCGTTCGCGCTTTTCGGTTTTGTTGCCGATATTGTGAATTGTCAACGGCTCGCTCACTATGGAATAAATATTTAGGCGCGGATTGAGCGATGCGTAAGGGTCTTGAAAGATAATCTGCATCTCGCGCCGCAGTTTCTGCATTTCCCTGCTTCTGAGTCCGACAATGTTTTCTCCTTCAAAAAAAACATCGCCGCTGGTCGGTTCGATAAGTCTTATCAGACATCGCCCGACGGTTGATTTTCCGCAACCAGATTCGCCGACTAAACCGAGAGTTTCGCCCGCCAAGATGTCAAATGATACGCCGTCAACCGCCCGCACAACGTCGTCGCTGTCTTCAATCGCAAAATGTTTGACCAAATTGCGAACCTTTACGAGTTCTTTTTCTGTTGTTTTTATAGAAGCCGCGCCGTTTTCCATTTAATCGCCAGAGATTTGAAATTAAGAGAAAGAATAAACAAACTTCAAGTAAAAGGCAATGTCAGAACCGTCTGCGGTAGCGGACGGTTGAACTTGTAGCTTAAACCGTCCGCTACCGCAGACGGTTC
>Ga0136617_10004913_pt1 | contig 11958 bp, 9 predicted proteins | sample AntDrymUQ3222106_2_FD_129672 | JGI IMG/M metagenome (GOLD analysis project Ga0136617, IMG submission 129672) | Polar desert sand microbial communities from Dry Valleys, Antarctica - metaG UQ322 (21.06) | ecosystem: Environmental > Terrestrial > Soil > Desert | place: Antarctica: Dry Valley...
CGGCCTCGAAGACCACGGCGCGCGCGAGCTGCACACCCTGCGCGCCCGCCTCGCAGCGAAGTTCCTCGCGCTGACCGCCGCGATCGCCCTCAATCACCGCCTCGGCCGCCCGCCCCGCAACCTAACCGCCTACTACGCCTAACCGATCCGTGGAACGACTCATCTAGACCTGGAAGCGACGTTCTACGCCGAGGCGCTCGGCAGCTTCAACGAAGCCGGGGTCCGGAGACCCCGGGGACATCGTGTCGCGAAACGCGAGGATCGGGCGGGTGAACCTGCTTCAACGAAGCCGGGGTCCGGAGACCCCGGGGACGGGATGCTGACGTGGTGCGCGAGAGTGCCGCTCAAGGCGCTTCAACGAAGCCGGGGTCCGGAGACCCCGGGGACACGACGCCCAGGCAGTCGAGTTGCGAGTCCGAGCGATGCTTCAACGAAGCCGGGGTCCGGAGACCCCGGGGACTCCAGTCCGTCGCCCTTCGGCTGCGGGTGGCGCCTCTCGCTTCAACGAAGCCGGGGTCCGGAGACCCCGGGGACGCCGACGGTTCCGCACGACACGCTGACGCTCCGCGCTTCAACGAAGCCGGGGTCCGGAGACCCCGGGGACCGGTCGCCGACCTGATTACTCTCGGTCGAATGGTCGCGCTTCAACGAAGCCGGGGTCCGGAGACCCCGGGGACGGCGCCGATAGTTACAGGGGCCGGGCACTCCTGCCACGCTTCAACGAAGCCGGGGTCCGGAGACCCCGGGGACCTCGGCGCCGCTCAAGACGTCCACCGCTTGTCCCGCCAGCTTCAACGAAGCAGGGGTCCGGAGACCCCGGGGACCGTACCGGCGTGGACGGCACGACGCGGGCGTTCACGCTTCAACGAAGCCGGGGTCCGGAGACCCCGGGGACGGCGTCGCCAATGATCTGGATCTCAATTTTGCGCGCCAGCTTCAACGAAGCCGGGGTCCGGAGACCCCGGGGACCGCGCCACCGATGGATGCGTTGTAGGCGCGATGCCGGCTTCAACGAAGCCGGGGTCCGGAGACCCCGGGGACTCGAACTGCCCTTATGCGCGGTATGTAATCAAGACTGCCGCTTCAACGAAGCCGGGGTCCGGAGACCCCGGGGACGTGACGGTACACGACGCTCATGCCGAAACCGCCCTCTTGCTTCAACGAAGCCGGGGTCCGGAGACCCCGGGGACGGGCCGACATGGTGCGCGTGTCACTGCTCGCGGTCCCGTCGCTTCAACGAAGCCGGGGTCCGGAGACCCCGGGGACCGGATCAAGACACTGCCAATGGTGGCGCTTGCGTTCGCTTCAACGAAGCCGGGGTCCGGAGACCCCGGGGACGGGTCGCGGCGCATGTGGAAGGCGCATGTGGAAGGCGCTGCGCCGCGAGGGCGCGCTTCAACGAAGCCGGGGTCCGGAGACCCCGGGGACGCTCCTCACCAGGCCGCTGGGGCTGCTCACCCTCGCGTCGCTTCAACGAAGCCGGGGTCCGGAGACCCCGGGGACCCATGTCCCGCAGGACACTGTGCGGCCCGGTGCGCTCGCTTCAACGAAGCCGGGGTCCGGAGACCCCGGGGACCACTTGCCGGACTGGTGAGTGCTGCGGACCTATTGCCGCTTCAACGAAGCCGGGGTCCGGAGACCCCGGGGACCGGGCACGTTGCAGGTTCGGTTCCAGCTCTACAACTAGCTTCAACGAAGCCGGGGTCCGGAGACCCCGGGGACCTCGGGTCGGTGACGCCGGCCAGCGGTGACGCCGGCCAGCCTGCCCGCTGCTTCAACGAAGCCGGGGTCCGGAGACCCCGGGGACCAGCGCGCCGCGAACATCGTGCTTGGCGGTGGCGTGAAGGCGCTTCAACGAAGCCGGGGTCCGGAGACCCCGGGGACCAGGCGCTCGCGCTGCTGCACCGCGACCTCGACCGGAAGCTTCAACGAAGCCGGGGTCCGGAGACCCCGGGGACAGGATGGGGGCGAGAACGGGATTCATGGGACCTTTCGGGCTTCAACGAAGCCGGGGTCCGGAGACCCCGGGGACAGTTGATCGCGGCCAGGACTGTCCAGGGCACGTCGCTTCAACGAAGCCGGGGTCCGGAGACCCCGGGGACACTGCGACGCTTGCGTGACTGTCGCGCCAGCCGGTAGGCTTCAACGAAGCCGGGGTCCGGAGACCCCGGGGACTCATGGTGCACGGCCGCCTGGCTTCGCGCCGCGGCAGAGCTTCAACGAAGCCGGGGTCCGGAGACCCCGGGGACTGCCACGGACGTGAACGACAACACGGCCGTGGCCCGGTTGCTTCAACGAAGCCGGGGTCCGGAGACCCCGGGGACCGCTCGCCAGAAAAGACGGCGGTTTGCAGCAACTTACGTACCTGTTGCGAGCGCTGGCGGTTCTGGATCGCATCGTACCGGGGCCCGTCAACAGCACGGTGACGAAATGTAGGCGTAGTAGGGCTCAAATGACATCGAGGGCTCGCCGCTCGAACGGACGGCACCGCAGCCCTCGCATTCACCAGACGCGTGCGGACGGCGGTCCGACATCGGCGGAGGCGCCGAGGTGCTCAACGCAGCGCAGCCCCCTTCCCGTTGCCGGGCCGAGATCGAACAAGGCGACGCTATCGACGTCGTGCTTGAGCACCGCATGGAGCGCGACGCGGAGCTCCGCGCGCGCGACATCCGTGAGGTCGCAGACGAAGACCGAGTACTGCAGCGCGTAGCCGAACTCCGACGCCACCCGGTGGACGCGCCTCAACCTCCGCGCCTCACGGATGTCGTACACGAGCAGGAACCTGGTCCGGGCGGCCAAGGCTGCTGCTCAACGAGTTGTCAAGGGACGGTACAGAGGGAGCTCGCCAATCAGGACCGACGAGAGCATCCGGGCCTGCAGTTCCAAGCATCGCCGATATGACACCGTGTAGCCATACACCGGGTGGCGCAACTGGTCGGCCATCCGCCGCTCGTATGCGGCCACGAAGCGCTTGCGACCCGTCGTCGTCAGCGCGGTGGCCGTCGCGCTCGTGATGAAGTCGCCGGGCCCGACCTCCCCGTTGTTGATCGCCCGCACCACGACGGAGTCGGCGATGATCGGCCGAAACTCCTCCATGAGATCGAGGGCGAGCGCGGGGCGAGCGAAGCCAGGCCGGTGGTAGAGCCCCACGTACGGATCCAAGCCTGCCGTCACCAAGGCGACTGTCGCGTCGCGTGCGAGCAGCGCGTACGCAAAGGAGAGCAGGGCGTTGACCGGGTCGCGGGGTGGGCGGCGATTGCGGCCATCGAAGTGAAACGCACCAAGATCCTTGCGGAGCATCGACCCGAACGCCGCGAAGTAGCCGCGGGCCGCGGCGCCCTCGATTCCGAGGAGGCTCGCGACGTCCTCGGTCGTCCGCGCGCTGGTGATCGCGGTCTGCAGCAGGCGGCCGGCTGATGCGGTCTCCGGGTCGCCCAGCCGCCGGAGCATGGTCCGCTGGTTGCGAAGCTTGCCGACGACGAAGCAGCGCGCGACGTCGACGCCGCCGATCAGATGGGCGCGATGCTGTGCGATGCGGCGGCGAGCATCCGCCTTGCGCACCGGGGTGGCGAAGGCGCGAGGCCATCCCGACGAGGAGCACCAGGCGACGGTGCCGCCCGCCTCCGTGAGGGTGCGCACCGCCGCGCTCGTCACCGTGGCGTTGCCGAAGACGACGACGTGCGTGACGTCACGTGTGCGGATGGTCTCGAGCGTTTCGCCCCTGCGGCGGAGCTGGTACCGGCCGCCGGCCTGTCCGAGCGTCACGTCGTTCTGGAACAAGTGCAGCGGCCGACCGGGGTCGTCGCTGACGATCAGCCGGGCCGTGCGCTCGCGCGCTCCCAGGTCGGCATCGTGCTCGTCTGGGAGGCACAGGCCGACGAGGACGCAATGTGGGCACTTGGGGTCGTCCCTGAGCGGAGGTGGCGCCTTGCCGGCGGCCGCGTTCGCTCGGATCTCGACGACGGAGCCCGCAACACGCGATTCGACGTCCGGGGGCAGGGGGATGTCGACCCGACGCCGCGCGGCGTCGAACCACACCTGCGCCTTCTCGACGCGGTAGCCGTGCGCTCGCAGCAGTGCAACCTGTGCGAAGAGCTGCTGCTGCTCGGGCAGCCGCAGCGGCTCGTCCTCGCGCCACGGCGACCCTCGCTTGTACTCGATCGGCACTGCGCGCTGACCGTCGATCTCGACGAGGTCGATCTTGGCCGTGACCCCGACTCGGTCGTCGCTCAAGGCGAGGGAGCGCACCGCCCGTGGGCGGTCGTCTGATGATCGCGCCTGCGGTCGGTCGACGTTGCGGTGGACGTGGGTGCCCTCCACGGTCGCCGCGTTGTCGGCGTTTGCCCCGTCGACCCACATCAGGTAGGCGAGCCGGGGACAGTAGCTGTGCTCGTTGACGATCCGCGCCGGGATCAGCGCGGTGGGATCGTCGTCGCTCATGCGACGCGCCGTCCGGCCGCCAGCCGGCGCTCGTCCCGCAGCACCGTCGACGCGTAGACCGCATCGACCCCGCTCGCACGCCTCTGCGCAGCCGAGCGAGCGCTCCAGTCACGAGCGACCAGGAAAGCCAGCGCGTCGGATCGGACGGCGGTCGAGAGCACTGGCCAACGGAACTCCAGATGGCTGCCAGCCCGCACGAACGCACCACCCTGAGCGCTTCTCGCCGTCCCCGGCATCGGTGCGACAGTGGCGAGTCCGCGCAGCACGAGCGGGACCAGCCCTGGAACGCCTCGCACGCCGTCCGCGCTCGGGTCGGGACCAATGACAGCGCCATCCTGTCGCCGAGCCGAGGGATCGAAGCCGAGCGTGTTCACGCCCTTCTGCTCCCGTCCCTCACCCGCTAGCAGCCGCCGCATGACATCCACCGTCAAGGACGCATCCTGCTTCACCGCGTTGCCGAACAGCGTCCCGCGCGTTCCGAACGAGTAGGTGCATATCGGAGTGATGGCGACGTTCCCGTTGGGGCGCAGCGGAGCCTCGGCGGCCAGTCCGACGAGCACGCGATGCACCCCCGCTGACCGTCTCACGGCGAACTGCTCCGGCGTCACCTCGTTGATGTCCTTGGCGACCTCGTCAAGGGACCCGAGGCCGTCGGCCTTGATCGCGTCGACGAGGACTACCGACAGGGCGCTGAGGTCGGCCGCGCCCGCATCGACGGCGGCCACCCAGTCGCCAGAACCGTGCTCCAGCCAGCGCACGGTCGAGCCCGCTGGTAGGAGCGAGGCGATCCCGTAGAGCGCCAACGCGGCGGCCGGCGATCCTCCTCGTAGACCCGCTAGCACCAATTCGCTCATGACGCCGACTCCTCGGCCGACACGGCGCGATCGGCGCAGATCAGGAGCGCCTCGAGGTAGGCCAGGCCCCAGGGCCCGAACTGCTCGCCGAGGACAACGAGCCGGCGCAGCTGTTCCGCCACGCCCGGCGCAGCGCCGGCCGCGACCCGCAGGCCGTCCTCCCGCCCTTCGAGCGCGATCTCGACCATGCCGGAGCTGGGATCCTCGACCGCGAGGCAGAACGGGCGGTTGCGGCCATGATGCGTCGCCGCCAGCCACGCGGCGAGCTCGTCCTCGGGATGCGCCAGCGCGACGGCAACCGCCGAGACCAACTCGTGGCGCTTGCCCTTCGGCCAGCCCGCGGCGTCGCGGAGGCGACGCACACGCACCGGGTCATACGGGTACGCGCTCTTGGCCAGTGGTCCCCCGGACGCTGACACAGTCGAGCCACCGCGAAGCCACGCCTGGAAGCGAGGGTCGCGCTTGCCCTCGTCGTGATGGCGGGCCGCACGGATCAGCGATGACCGTGACTCAGTCGAGAGGCCGACGGCGGATGCGAAGCGATCGGCTCGCTCGGCGACGGCGCGCTGGTGCTCCTCGAGCGTCACGACGGCTCCCCCACCGCCGTGCTCGGTGCGCACCTTGTGTCCGGAAACCAGGATTCGCCCGTCGCCGAGCAGCGTCGCGCGACCGGCCTGCAACGTCTGTGCTGCCTCCCTGATGGCCTGTGCCAGGAGAGGTCGTGGCTCGTCGAAAGAAGGGAGACGCCCGTTGATCGCGGCCGCAAGCCGCTTCGCCGCAGCCGCAGCCGTGATCTCCCCCGATTCGAGCTCGGCGCCGACGGCCGCGACGAGCGCTCCGTCCTCGTCCGACGACGCCGCTTCGCCAGCCGACAGGACGACGGCCGGCGCTCTGCCAGAGATCGAACCCAGGTCGATGACCGGCACGACCGACCCATCGGTGCCCGGCGACCAGCCAAAGCCATCCAACCCACCGGCCGACGCATCGACGACCACTTGATCACCGGGCCGCAGCGGGTTGTCCTTGTCAATGCGTCGTGCATCGCCCTGCGTGTCGATCCTCCAGGCAGCGGGCTTTGCAGCCGCCGAGTCGGCGCGAGTACGGGTCTCGTCCTGCGCGGGGGCTTCGATGTCCGACTCGAAGCCGAGCGGCTCGCCCCGCAACCATCGGCGAGCCACCGCGAAGGACAGGCTGATCGCCTCCCCTGGGTGCAGCGGGCGAAGCTCCAGATCGGCTTCGAGCGTGGCGTCGCTGATCGATGCGCGCCAGGCGAGCGAGACCTGAGGCAACGCGGCACGATCGCCATGCAGGAAGAGCTCGATCGCCGGACCCTCGTGCTCGCTCGCGTCCGTGACCTGCAGCGCGGTGATGTGCTCCGGCGCGAGTTTGATCGTGCGCGCCCGAACAGGTGGCGCCGGCTTGCCGCGGGCCGCCACCGTGGCGCGCAGCGCCTCCACGCCGAAGTCGACGACCGCGGCAGCACCGGCCACCTCCTGCAGCCAGGTCCAGGTCGACGCCGCCGCCGCACCGTAGACCGGGCAGCCGCGCGTGGGCGGCGGCAGGATCAGCGCGGCTGCCGCGATCGGTCGCCCGGAGCGGTTGAGCCTGCCGAAGCGCTGCACGAGCGCGTCGAGCGGCGCGCATTCCGTGACGAGGGCGTCGAAGTCCAGATCGACCCCGACCTCGATCGTCTGTGTGGCGACGACGACGAACGGCGTGGACCGTACGCCCGGCTGCGGGATCGCCGCCAGCAGATCGAGGCGTTCGAGCGGACGGACCGGCCCGATGAGCAGGATGCGATCCTCCATCGGCTTCGCCGCCACTGCGGCGATGCCCTCGAACGCCGCGCGCGCGGCGCCAACCGTGTTCATCACGACGCCGATGACCCTCGCCCCCTCGGCCACCAGCTGCTGGACGTGCTTGACGAGCTGCGCCGGCCGAGTCGCAGCAGCGAGCCGCGCCGGCTTGGCTGCCTCGACGCGATGGGCGATGGCCGGCTCCCTGAGCTCCTCGGGCAGCAGCTCGAAGGCGCCAGAGGCGCTGTGCGTCGCCGAAACCGCGCAGAGCCGCAGCGGGGGCCGCGGCGCGGCGGACGCCGCTCGCTGCAGCTCACCGACCCGGGCGACCGTGCGGCGCAACGGCTCGGATATATGCGCCTCGTCGAGCACCACCGTCGTGTCGACGCCGAGCAGTCCTGCATGCAACGCCCGTGACGATGGCGCCATGCCGTAGCCGCGGAACAGCAGGCGCGAGCCAAGCTGGTCGACCGTCGAGACGACGATCGTGATCGCGGCTGGGTCGAGCGGATCGCGCATGGCGATCACGCCTTCGTCGTCGAGCCCGCCGCGCCACAGAACGGCTCGCGGTGCGGCACCGCCGCCAAGTGCCTGGAGTCGTTGTGCGACGACTCGCACGGGCTCGGGTGCTGTGAGCGCAACGAGCCGGTCAACGACATCGGAGGCATACTGGAAGATCTGGTCGACGACGGAGCGCCGGTCGACGACCCAGACGAGTCGCCGCCCGAGGCGGTCTGGACCGGCGACGGCGAGGGCGTGCAGCCAGCAGTCGATCAACGTCGTCTTCCCCGAGCCAGTGGGCGCGCGCACTGCCGGCCACCAGCCGCCTGTAGCGAGCTCGTCGGCCGCGCGCTGCTGCCAGCGGTACGGCGTCCGCGCGTCGTGGTGCAGCGCGGCACCGAAGGACGCGAACGTCGGGCGCGTCACGCCGGGCGCTGCGGGAGGAAGAGTCCGACGCCGCGGAAGCGCCCGCGTCCGATGGCCAGCGGGCCGCGCACCGGGACGGCGAAGCGCAGGCGTGCATGTACTCGCTGGCCTGGGACGATCGTGCCACGGAGCTTGCCGGCGAGCGCCCCGCCGGCGACGGGCGGGCCGGCGAGCACCGTCGCCTCGATCGGTTCCGGCAGCCCGGCGTTGGCGACGCTCGCCAGGAGCTCGTCGAGAGCCGTGCGCCCGCTGCGCGGGAAGCGATCCAGGACGACCGGCGTGACGCTCGCCCAGTCTGCGGATGGTCCGACCCAGCGCTCGGCGCTGAGCGTCGCGAGATCCTCGACCTCGCCGCTCAACAGCAGCGCGCGGCGTCCGGGGAGCGTCACCCGGTCCACAGCTGCGAACGTGCTCAGGCACGCTTCTCGCTCCCCCTCGGCAAGATCGTGTGGCAACGCCAGTCCGACGCCACGCACGCTCCCTCCTGCGGCGGTGTGCCCGACGTCGGCAAGCGGGAGGTACGCCGCGTGACCTCGCTGCTTGTCGTGACCGTGCAGAGCGGCGGGGGCATCGTCGCCAGCGCGGGAGAGCACGGCCAGCCGCAGCGCGTCCGCCAGCCAGGCGACATCCTCGATGTCCTCGACGCCGTTGACGACCCGGCGGATGAGCAGCTCGGAGAATGCCCCGTGGTCGGCTTCTTCCGGCTGGCCGCGGGCCGCATCGTCAAAGGCGTAGGTCGCGATCACTGGCGCGGTCCGCGCAGGGTGGACGAAGCGCGTCGCGAGCATCGCGTCCGTCGAACCGGGGACCGGGATCCGCACCGACTTGTCGCCCCTGCCGCTCGGTCGGAACGCGCGGATCGCAGGTGGAGTATCGATGAGCGCGCAGGCGACCGGCGACCGCGAGGATCCCAGGTACGTGACGCGCGCGACCAGCTCCGCGATTGCCTCGGGCGGCGCGTCCGCATCGTCCCAGCGGAAGTGGATCACCGGGTCGGCCGGCACCCCGGTCGGGAACGAGCGGCCCACGCGGTTGATCGCCGTTCCCTGCTTCATGTACCGCTGCCACTCCGATCCTCGCGTCGGGTTGCGCGGGACCCAGGAGGTCGCCTCGGTCCGCTGCATGACGTGCTCGGAGCACTCGATCTCCGGCGGACCCTGTTCCTCCATCCACTCCAATGCTGCGATCGAGGAGGGGTCGGGCTCGGCGCCACCGGCCTCGCAGGCGGCGAACACGAGCGCAGCGTGTAGCCGATATGGGTGCGGCGGCCACTCGGCCGTCGCGCCGCCGGCGAACGGATCAGCGGCCTGGTAGCTGCCGAGCAGGAGCTCGCAGCGCACGACCATCGGTTCAGTCTCCCGACTCGTCGACGGGCCTTCCGAGGCTGTGCCGCAGGAGGCCGAGCTGGCTCGGCGAGGCAACCAGCTCGACCGGCGGGACATTCCAGCCAAGACCCTCGTCCGCCGCCTCTGCAGTCCGACTCGCCAGCGCCTCGATCGCGCCGAGCCCGAACGCGGGAGCCGACCCGACGACATCGCCGAGCCGCCCAACAACCTCGATCGTCGGCTCGCTCTGGGGCACGAGATGACAGCCGGAGCGAAGGTCCCACCCCCGCTCGGCTTGCGCCTCAAGCAGCGCGAGGGCGAGCAGCGTCAGCAGTTCGCGCGCGAGCAGGTCCGCCTGCGGATCGGGCGCCGACGTGACGCCGAGCTCGGCCATCCGCGTCGCGCGCATCGCCGCGAGCGACACGACGGTCTGCTGCTCGGCGTAGCCGACGGTGACGCCGCCGTGGGTCGCCGCCTGCGGGACGACGTTCCCGTACCCGAGCTCGGACGGCTTCTTCCCCTTGGCGGTCTTTCCCTCGATAGTTCGGAACCCACCGTCGGCGGCCGCGCCTCGTTCGCTGAGCTTGACGTCTCGCGACACGTGCTGGTGGTCGAGCTTGCTCGACGCCCGCTCTCCCGTCTGCACGTCGTAGCCGATGATTTCGCTGGTGACCGCGCGTGCGAGACGCGTCGAGCCCTGCGGGTTACTACGACGCGAGGCCCAGCAGCCGAGCAGCAGGCCGACCGGGAAGCGCTCGACCATCGGCCGCGCGACGCCACGGTTGATGACGCTCGCCAAGCGAGCGTAGAGTTGGGTGTCACCAAAGCGCTGGTCGCCGTCAAGCGCATCCTCGACCCAGGCGTCGAAGGAACGATGCGACATCTCCAGCGCCGAGTGCATGCCGAACTCCGCTTGATCGACGCGGATGTCCGGGATCCTCACGCGCCCCGCGGCGATCATCTCAAGCAGCCCTTCCTCGAGCCGGTTGCTCTGGGACGCCTGTCCATCGAGCAGTACGCATTCGAGCGGCTCGCCGGCGACCTTCCGCTTCTCGCGGAGGTACACGGCACCGACATCGCCTGCGCCCTTGTACGTCGGCGGCATGAGCCGCGCGCCCGCGCCGGCGGCGGGCTGCATACGCGTCCGCAGACGCAGTGCCGCCGCTCCACGGAGCTCGTCGGGGCCCGGACCTCCGAGCACCGCCGTCAGGTTTGCCAGCACAAGAGACCTCCCAGTCGACGTGAGCGAGATCAGGCGAGCTTACGGGATCGAGACCACGAAAATCAAGTCAATACCTGGTTCCTCGAACTCCTCCAAGCTATCAATACGCCGCCGGAGGCTCTCTTCCTCCGGCGGCGTGCCTCGGTCGGTGGGCGAGCGACTCCTCCTCGTTAACAGCTTCAACGGAGCCGACCGGCTTGAAGCGTTGCAGAACTCTCGCCTCCGCGGGCTGGTCGGTCGCGGACGCCGGCTGCATGAGCCGCTCGATCTGCGCGGTTGCAGAACTGTCGCCTCCCGCGGGCTGGTCGGTCGGGTCGTCACCGGATCGCACGTGCAGCGCATTCGTCCGGGCAGGCGGACCGCCACCGTGGCCGCCGCCCTGCCCCATCCCACCGCGTCGATCGCGCCAGCGCCGGCAGGGATCGACGAGCGCGTGGTCGTCGTCCTTCAGCGTCCCTCCAACGCCACGTTGATCAGATCCGGCGGGTTGTTCTTCACCGCCGCCGCGCCACGGATCGCCGTCTCAGCCAGCGCCCGCGCCCGATCAGGGGCGTGGATCACGCCCAGCCGTGCCCGAACGAGGTCGCGGTGCGCGCGCTCCGTGCGGTCAGCGTCATACACGGGCCTGACCGCGGCATCGAGCTCCAGGCAGCGCCGGACGTGCTCGACGACCGGTTCCGGAAGGTCGTCGAAGCGCGGAAACCGTGCCAGCCGCTGAAAGCACTTCAGCGCCAGGACCAACGCCAGCAGATGCTCGTCGGAGCGCGTCCTCTCCCTCGCCCAGCGGCCTCAGACGGGGTCGGGGGTGTAGAAAATGTGCAGCTCACGCGCCGACGGCAGGCGCCGCAGCAACGGGTACGCCGTCCGCTCGATCGAGGTCATCCCAGGCTCCCACGTCCTCGACCCGCACGACCACGGCGCTCAGACGGCCGCCGACCGTAACAGAGCACCGCCAGCGAGCACCACCGAAGCGGTCAGATCACGCCCGCGGTCTGGGGTTACGACCACAAGTCTGTAAAATCCAACGCTAACGGGACGGCGACTAACGCTAACTGTTGGATTCCGCAGACTTGTGGTCGCAACCCCGCGTTGAGTCGTGGTCGCCGCCCACCCTTGCGGCCGCGTAAGCGCGCAGCGGTGAGCCCGTCACGCGTGTTGGCGATGATCAACTCGCGCTGTAGCTCCGCGAGCACAGACAGCATCCCAAACATCGCGCGACCTTCAGCGGTCGTGGTATCGATGCCCTGCTCGATGACGTGCAGCCCAACGCCACGTAACCGTTCAGCGGGTCGGATCGTCACGGTGGGGCTGACGCCGGGATCGGTAGTGGCGCGGGGACGGGTTGGCCGTAGAGGTCGGCGGTGATCGCGGCGGTGAGGTACTCGTGCAGGCGC
>Ga0136617_10004914_pt1 | contig 11958 bp, 13 predicted proteins | sample AntDrymUQ3222106_2_FD_129672 | JGI IMG/M metagenome (GOLD analysis project Ga0136617, IMG submission 129672) | Polar desert sand microbial communities from Dry Valleys, Antarctica - metaG UQ322 (21.06) | ecosystem: Environmental > Terrestrial > Soil > Desert | place: Antarctica: Dry Valley...
CGCCGCGTCGAAGATCGTCCGCGAACTTTGGAGCGCTGTCCACCAGATGTGTGCACCGCGCTCCAAAGATTGGACGCACGGCGCAAGCGTTACGGCTCGGATGTCGGCTCGGATGTCGGCTCGGCATCAAGTTGACGGGCGAGCATCTTGGGCGCCACCTTGCGATAGCTGTCGGCGAGGATCGCCTGGACTTCGCCCCAGTCGACGTCCCGGTCGAGCCTGATGCCGAGCCATCCCGACGGTCCGACGTACGGGGGCCGATAGAAACGCTCCGGCTCGGCCTCGACCATTTCGGCCTGGACGCCTGGGAAGGCCGGGCACCAGAGGCCGAGGATCCCGTCCTGGTGATGGTCGTCGGCGAACATGGCGAGCGTCTTCTTGCCGCGGATGAAGAACGACGGGGTGCCGTGTGACAGACGCTCGGACACCTCGGGGAACGCAAGGCAGATCCGGCGCACGTGGTCGAGGGTCCGCTGGGCCTGACGTTCTGTCATCATGAGTCGATTCTGGCCTGCGCGACCCCAATCTGCATGCAGCCCACCGGTCGACGGCGTCGGTCCGCCCCGGCGTGTCGTCGCTGGAACACGGTTCGGTAGCGTCGAGCGCGTGACCGACGCGCCCTCCGATCAGTCCCATCCGTTCGCCGATCTCGCCGACTTCATGGCGCTGCCGCGGCTCTCGGGGTTGGCGCTCTCGCTCGACGGCACCCGCCTGGTCACTGCGGTGGCCGCGTTGAACGCCGAGGGGACGAAGTGGAAATCGGCGCTGTGGGAGATCGACCCCGCCGGGGCAGCCATGCCGCGACGTCTCACGCGCAGCGCGGACGGCGAGTCCACCGCTCGCTTTCTCCCGGATGGTGGCCTGTTGTTCACATCGGCCCGACGAGATCCGGATGCCAAAGAGGATCCCTCGTCCGACCGCAAGCGAATCGCGGCGTTGTGGCTGTTGCCGCCAGGTGGAGGCGAAGCCCGCCTGATCCTGACTCGGTCGTCCGACATATCGACGGTGTCTGTAGCGTCTGGAAGCGGCGATGTCGCATTCGTCGCCGGCGTGCACCCGGGCCAGGGCCACGACGAGGCCGATGCGGCGCACCGCAAGGCGCGCAAGGACGCCGGGGTCACCGCCATTCTTCACGACGCCTACCCGGTGCGCTACTGGGACCACGACCTCGGGCCGGCGTGGCCGCACGTGCATTTTCTTGGCGAGATACCCACTGAGGGTCACCCGGCCGCCGTCCGCGACCTCACGCCCGCAGCCGGTCTGGTCAGCGGCGAGTCGGCCGACGACATCGATATCTCCGCCGACGGTCGCCAGATCGTCCGCACTGCCGACGTCGGCGGCCCGCAGCCCGCCGAGCGCCGCACCCGTCTCGAACCCATCGACGTCGCGTCTGGAGGCACCGTCGCACTCACCGACGGCGACGACGTGTCGTTCGCGGGCGCCCGATTCTCGCCCGACGGCACGACCATCGTGTGCGTTCGCGAGATGGACAGCACGTACGACCACGCCGGAAACATCGGACTGTGGCTCATCGACGTGGCCACCAGAGCTGGCCACTCGCTGGCCGCCGAACTCGATCGGTGGCCCAATGAGGTGGCGTGGTCAGCCGACGGCACCTCAGTGTTCATCGCCGCCGACGATGATGGTCACGGTCCGGTGTTCCGCATCGACGTCGCTTCCGGAACAGCCACGAGGCTCACAGCGAGTGGAACGTTCTCCGACCTGCAGGTGTCCGCCGACGGCTCGGCCGTCTATGCCCTGCGCACTGGCTGGGATCATCCGCCCCGCCCCGTCCGGATCGATCCGGACGCGATCGAGCAGGAACCGGTCGTACTTCCAAGCCCCGGCGTCATCGACCAACTCCCTGGCCGTTTGGAACGGATTGAGGCGACCGCACCGGACGGCGTGCGGATCGCGTCGTGGCTGGTACTTCCCGCTGGCGCTACCGGCGTCAGCCCCGCACCACTCGTGCTGTGGCCGCACGGCGGGCCGATAGGCAGTTGGAACGCGTGGTCGTGGCGGTGGTGCCCCTGGTTGTTCGCAGCCCGCGGCTACGCGGTGCTGCTGCCCGACTCAGCGTTCTCCACCGGGTACGGCTATGACTTCGTTCAGCGCGGCTGGGGCCAGTGGGGCGCCCCACCGCTTCGCCGACGGGATCACGACTCCGGTGCTGGTGATCCACGGCGACAAGGACTATCGGGTGCCGATCGGCGAGGGACTTCGCCTCTGGTACGACCTGCAACGTCGCGGCGTGGAGTCGAAGTTTCTGTACTACCCCGACGAGAACCACTGGGTCCTCACGCCGGGCAACCACACCGTGTGGTACGAGACGGTGCTCGCCTTCCTTGCCCAGCACGTTCTGGACCGCGAATGGGTCCGGCCGGCGCTCGTGTGACGCCAAGCGGAACTACCCCGCGCCGTGGTGCTCATCGACGTCGATAGATGTCGGCGCGGTGGGCTATCGCTTCGATGACGACGACGTGACGGTCGTCGTCGATGCGATAGACGATTCGATAGTCACCGCGGCGCGCCGAATGCAAACCCTCCAACTCCCATCGCAGTGCTCGCCCGACTTGGTGCGGTTTGTCGGCGACCGCGCCGTAGACGAACTCGATGACGACGACGGCAACCTTGTCAGGAACCCTTACCATCGACCGTTGCGCCGGCCCGGCCCATTCGACACGGTATGGCTGGAACCCGTCGTTCACCGCGGTCGCAGCCGCGCCAGCACCTCGTCCTTGGTCAGCGCCGACGTTTCGCCGGCGGCACGTTCGGCTTCTGCCTCCCGGATATCGGCCATCAGTTGGGGGTTGCTGAGCACCTCCAACGTTTCCTCAAGCGACTCGAGGTCGTCAACGCTGAGCAGCACCGCCGCCGGACGCCCATGCTTGGTGATGACCACCCGGCCGTGCTCACGTTCAAGACGATCGATGACTTCGGACAGCCGGTTCTTCACATCAGCCAGCGACAAGTGATCAGCAACGGACATAGCCACAAGTATGGCTAAATTCAATGACGAGCGCAAGCCCCGCAGCCGCGGACGTCCTGGTTGTCGGCCTCGCCGCCTTGAGGAGCGCCGGTGAGCTGTCCGGCCAGGGAGGCGGTCACGATCTCGATGAGATCCTCGCCACCTCACCCTCCCGTCAGCACCGGACATGACCTGTCCCAAGGTGCAGCGACACCCAGCGTGTACACACATCCCCGGATGACGAACTGATCGCATCAAGTGGCCACCCATCATTGATACGAACGTGGTCTATGTGTCACGACGACTCGCGAACGACCAACTCGACGCTCAGGCGCCGCGGCGCGATGGGTTCGCCGCAGGCGCCGACGAGATTCTGCAACGCTTCGACGGATGTCCGTCCGAGCAGATCGCGATCAATGCGAACGCTCGTGAGGTGTGGCGTCACCGCCTCGCACATGGCGATGTCGTCGAATCCGACGACGGCGATGTCATCGGGGACCGCGAGGCCGCGTGTGACCAGGTGCTGTAGCGCACCGATGGCGATCACGTCGTTGTAGGCGAAGATCGCGTCGGGGCGACGTTCGTGCCCCAACAACGCTTCGGCGCCGGCGCGCCCTCCTGCCATGCTGTTGTCGACCTCGACGATCAGATCCGGCGCGCCCGCCTGTTGGAGCGATGCGCGATATCCGAGTTCCCGTCGCGAAGGCCGACGAGGCGGTCTGGGGTCGCGATCTGTCAGCATCGCCACCCGAGTTCGTCCGCGTCGGACGAGATGGTCGACGGCGAGGGTCGCACCTCGTTGAATCTCGGCGGTCACGACGGCAAGGCCCGGGGCCTCGATTTCGTGGTTGACGACGACAATCGGCAGTCCGTCAGCGGCGAAGCGGACGAGGTCATCGTCACTGCCCTTGGCCGGAAACACGATGACGCCATCGACGCCGTGTCCCAGCAATGACGTGAGTGCTCGTTGCTGCTTGATTCGATCGCTGTCGGTGCTGACGAGGAACATCGTGCGGCCGATGCTCGCGGCCGCCGCCTGCACACCGGCGGCGACCTCTGGGAAGAAGGGGTTGAGGATCTCGGCGGCGACGAGACCGATGGTGTCGCTGCGGCGACGGATGAGTCCTCGCGCCATCAGGTTGGGTCGGTAGCCCAGCTCCGCGATGGCGGTGAGGATGTGATCGCGTGTCTCGGGCGTGCAACCGCCTTCGTCGTTGACGACCCGGGACACCGTGCGGGCGGACACGCCGACGCGACGCGCGACGTCGGCGAGGGTAACGGCGCCCGCGGGTCGTGCGACGCTGCTTCGTGACCCCATCGACACGATTCTGTCCGACGCGGCGCCACTTCCTGTCGTGGACTCGACGTGTGCGCATGGGCTTGACGGCATTGGCTCGCAACGGTATCCTCATGTCAGCGCTGACGTCAACGCTGACATGACGATCACGAGCGAGTGCGCGGGTGAGCCGACGTCGAACGAACGTCACGGAGAGAGGGGGATCGACATGACGATGGCCGTCGAGACGATTGCCCGACGTCGCGTGAAGCGACGGCACCGGGATATCGGTCAACTGGGGGTCGCGTTGGTCTTTCTCGCCCCGGCGATGATCGGCTTTTTCATCTTCCACTTCCGCCCGGCCGTACTCGGCCTCTGGAACAGCTTCACGGACAAGGAGCTCTTGCGACCGACCGCCGCCTTCGTGGGTGTCGAGAACTATCGGGACATGGTCAGCGACGACGTGTTCCGGAACGCACTGGCGGTGACCCTGAAGTACGTGCTGATCAACATCGGGACCCAGACGATCTGCGCCATCGCGATCGCCTGGATGCTCGACCGAATGCCCGGTTCGCGGCTCATGCGCACCATCGTCTTGACGCCGTGGCTCATGTCGAACGTGGTAGTCGCGCTGCTGTTCTTGTGGATCCTCGACTTCCGGCTCGGTGTCGCGAACGCCTTCCTGGAGTGGATCGGCATCGGAGCCCAGCCGTTCTTCAGTTCGAGCGCGTGGGCGATCCCGACGATCGCGCTCGTCAACGCGTGGCGGTACACGGGATACACGGCGCTGCTGCTGTTCGCCGGCCTGCAAACCATCCCCAAGTCGGTCAAGGAGGCGGCGCTCGTCGACGGGTGTGGCGAAGCGCAGCGCTTCTTCCGCGTCACCCTGCCGCTCCTGCGTCCGGTGCTGGCTGTCGTGCTCGTGATCACCGTGATCGGGTCGTTCCAGATCTACGACACCATCGACGTCACGACCGACGGCGGACCCGTCAATGCCTCCCGCGTGATCTACGTCTACATCTTCGACCAGGCCTTCGCCCGACGGAACTTCGGATACGCGTCGGCGATGTCGGTCGTCCTCCTCTTCATCCTCGCGATCGTGACCATCATCCTGATGCGTCTGCTCCGCGCCAACGAGTCTGACCTGGCGTGAGCAGCCACCAATGATCGTCCCGATCGACATCGCCCCCGCCGAGTTCGCGTCAGCGGCTGAGTACCGACGCGACCCCGTGCGCCGCCGTCCCAGGTCGGGCGACATCGTTCTCTGGTTTCTCGTCGCCATCCTGCTGATCGTCACGCTGTTCCCGTTCTACTGGTCGCTGCGAACGGCGCTGTCGACCAACGCCGCATTGCCCGCCAGTTCCCGCAGCCTGCTGCCGGCCGATTTCTCGTTCGGTGGTTTCGAGCGAGCACTCGGCCTGGCCACCACAGCGGAATCGATCGCCGCCGGAGGGTCGGGCGCCGAGATCAACTTCCTCCGCGCCCTCTTCAACTCGTTCGTCGTGTCGGCGATGGTCGCCGTGGGTCAGGTGCTCTGCTGTGCATTCGCGGCGTACGCGTTCGCCCGCCTGAAGTTTCCGGGCCGCAATGTGCTCTTCTTCGTCGTGCTGACCTCGCTGATGGTCCCGCCGATCTTCACGCTCCTGCCGAACTTCATCTGGGTCCAGGAGCGCGGCTGGCTCAATTCCTACATCGGGATCGCCGCCCCCAACCTGTTGATGAGCCCATTCGCGATCTTCTTCCTCCGCCAGTTCTTCCTCACCATCCCCAACGAGATCGAGGAAGCCGCCACGATCGACGGCGCCGGACGGTTCCGAACCTTCTTTACGATCATCGTGCCGATGGCGGCCTCGTCGGTCGCGACGCTCGCCGTGCTCACGTTCATCGGCCAATGGAACGAGTACCTCTGGCCAAAACTCGTTGGCCAGGACCGGAGCGTTCGGGTGCTCACGGCGGCGCTCGGAAACTTCCGCTCGCAGACGCCGCAAGGTACTCCCGACTGGGCCGGCCTGATGGCGGCGACTTGGGTGTCGGCGCTCCCGATCCTGATCCTGCTGCTGCTGGTCGGCAAGCGCTTGGTGAACTCGATCCAGTTCTCGGGCATCAAGTGAACGATCCCCGATGGACCCGCAGCTCCACGTCGCGCGTCGGCGGTGCCGCCGAGCGTGCTCGATTTCCGCGATCACGCCGCGGAGAGGGTTACCGGTCCCCAACCGGCCCAGAGGAGAGAACCATGAGGAGCAAGGCTCCCGCAGTACTCGTCGCTGCTGCGATCGTCATCGCAGCGCATGGCGGGGACGGCTATCAGATTGTCGAGGCATCGGGGGATGCGGTCTCGATCCGCTACGCGCTCTGGGACGCCAACCAGCTGTCCTCATACCGGGCGTGCGCGACGGCGTTCAACGAAGCGAACCCGAACATCGTGGTCGAGGTCGAACAACAGGGCTGGGAGGACTACTGGACCGGCATCACAACGGGTTTCGTCTCGGGAACCGCACCAGACGTGTTCACCGACCACCTCGCGTTCTACCCGGAGTTCGCCGAGACCGAGCAGATCCTCCCGCTCGACGAGTGGATCGAACGCGACGGCGTCGACACCGGTATCTACTTCCCGGGCCTCGTCGACTTATGGCAGCGCCCCGACGGCAACCAGTACGGGCTTCCGAAGGACTGGGACACCATCGCGCTCGTGGCGAACGACGAGATGCTCGCCGACGCCGATATCGACCCGGCAACGCTCGGTGACCTGACCTGGAACCCGCAGGACGGCGGTACGTTCGAGGAAGTCATCGCGGCGCTGTCGATCGACGCCAACGGAGTGCGCGGCAACGAGGACGGCTTCGACCCCTCCAATGTGGCTACGTTCGGTTTCGGGTTCCCCGGACCCGGTGGCGGCAACGGCCAAGCCGAGTGGAGTTGGCTCGCGGTCTCGAACGGCTGGGAGTTCATGAACCAGCCGGTGTGGGGCACCGAGTTCAACTACGACGATCAAGCGTTGGTCGAGACGATCGATTGGATCAAGGGCGTGATCGAGCGGGGGTATGCACCGCCGTTCGAGGTGTTCTCGGCGAGCAACCACAACGACCTGTTCAAGGCCGGGCAGACCGCGACCACGTCGCTCGGCTCGTGGGAGGTCGGTGACGTCCTCGCGGCCGAGTTCGACACGACGTTCTTCCCGACCGCGATCGGCCCGAGCGGTGAGCGTGCCTCGATGTTCAACGGTCTTGCCGACTCGATCTCGGCGAGCTCGGAGCATCCCGAGGAGTCGTGGGAGTGGGCGAAGTTTCTCGCCTCCGCCGACTGCCAGAACCTCGTTGCCGAGGCGGCGGTCGTGTTTCCTGCGATCCCCGGCGCCGCCGAGACGGTGCAGCAGGTCCGCGCCGATCAGGGCGTCGACGTCAGCGCCTTCACGGTGCACGTGGAAGATGGCACGACGTTCACGTTCCCGATCGCCGACCACGTGGCCGATCGTGACGCGATCATGTCGCCGGCGATGGAGGCCATATTTTCCGGCGCCGATACGGCGTCGACCCTCGCCGAAGCGAATGCTGAGGTGAACGGCTTGTTCTGACGAGATCGGGGTGCTGCCGCTTGTTCTGCTTGGTTCCCCAAACAGTGATGCTGGGGTGAGGATTTGCTCCTCTCCCCAGCATCACTGGTCCTGACATCTGGAGTTTTCATGCCGAAGATCACGTTCGTGGGTGCCGGGAGCACCGTGTTCGCGAAGAACCTGCTCGGCGACATCCTCGGCCTGCCCGCGCTCGCCGACTCCGAGATCGCATTGTTCGACATCGACGAGGAGCGGTTGCGTACGTCCGAGATCGTCGCCGCCAAGACCGCGGCCGCGGTCGGCGCGACACCGACGCTCACGGCGACTACCGACCGCCGCCGCGCCCTCGAGGGCGCTGATCACGTCGTCACGATGTTCCAGGTCGGCGGCTACCAGCCCTCGACGGTCGTCGACTTCGAGGTCCCCAAGCGTTACGGCGTCCGCCAGACGATCGGCGACACCCTCGGCGTCGGCGGCATCATGCGCGCCCTTCGTACCGTGCCCGTGCTCCTCGACGTGTGCGCCGACATGGAACAGGTCTGCGCCGACGCGACGCTGTTGCAGTACGTGAACCCGATGTCGATCAACTGCTGGGCGATCAACCGTGCCACCACGATCCGCACGCTCGGGCTCTGCCACAGCGTCCAGCACACCGCCCACCAGCTCGCCGGCGATCTCGGGGTGCCAATCGACGACGTTCGATACCTGTGCGCCGGGATCAACCACATGGCGTTCTATCTGCGCTTCGGCCGCCAGCGCGACGACGGCATCGAGGATCTGTACCCCGCGATCGCCGAGTTCGCGGCACGTGATGAGATCCCGAGCCGTGGCGGCGCCGAGCGCACCGATGGCGGTGTGGCTGGCCTGTCCGACGCCGTCCGCTACGAGATGTTTCGCCGACTCGGCTACTTCGTGACCGAGTCGAGCGAGCACTTCGCCGAGTACGTGCCGTGGTTCATCAAGCGCGATCGACCGGACCTGATCGACCGGTTCCGAATCCCGCTCGATGAGTACCCGGCGCGATGCGAGATTCAGCTCGCCGGCTGGGAGCACCTGCGAGTCCGGATGGAAGAGCCCGACACAACGCTCCATGTGGCGCCGAGCATCGAGTACGGCTCGGCGATCATCGACTCGATCGAGACCGGGCAGCCCCGTGTCGTGTACGGCAACGTGATGAACTCGGCGCTGATCACCAATCTGCCCGACGAATGCTGCGTCGAGGTGCCCTGCCTCGTGGACCACAACGGCATCCAGCCCACCCCGATCGGTCGCATCCCGCCCCAGCTCGCCGCGCTGATGCAGACCAACATCAACGTGCAGTCGCTCACCGTGGAAGCAATCCTCACCGGCCAACGCGAGCACGTCTACCACGCCGCGATGCTCGACCCGCACACCGCCGCCGAACTCGACCTCGACCAAATCTGGCACCTCATCGACGACCTGATCGACGCCCACGGCGATTACATCCCCGAGACGCTGCGCACACGCTGACTCACCGCCACGGACATCGATCCGTCGACTCGATCCGAATCGGCACTACGGGTTCATGTCGGAACGAGTGCTTACGATGCGCTGATGAGCCTCGGTGACTTCCCGCGCGTCCCCCTGCTGTTCGGGCCGTCACCGATCCATCCGTTGCGGCGGCTCAGCGCAGCGCTGGGCGGCGGCGTCGAGATCTGGGCGAAGCGGGAAGACTGCAATTCGGGCATCGCGTTCGGCGGCAACAAAGTGCGCAAGCTCGAGTACCTCGTGGCCGACGCCCTGGCGCAGCGATGCGACACGTTGGTGTCGATCGGCGGCGTCCAGTCGAACCACACCCGCCAGGTCACCGGCGTCGCCTGCCATCTCGGGCTGGCGGTGGTGACGGTGCAGGAGCACTGGGTGGACTGGCCGGATCCGAACTACGAGCGAGTGGGAAACATCCAGCTGACCCGCATCATGGGGGGCGACATCCGCATGGACGAAGGTGGCTTCGATATCGGGGTGCGGGACAGTTGGAAGGCCGCGCTCGACTCCGTCGAGGCCTCGGGAGGCAAGCCGTACGCCATTCCGGCTGGCGCGTCCGATCACCCGCTGGGCGGGCTCGGGTTCGCCAATTGGGCCAGCGAGGTCGCCGCCCAAGAGGCCGAGCTGGACGTGTTCTTCGACCATGTGGTGGTGTGCACGGTCACCGGATCGACTCACGCCGGCATGATCGCCGGGTTCGCCCTCGAGGGGCGCGACGACCGCCGAGTCGTCGGGATCGATGCGTCCAAGACGCTCGACCAGACGGTCGCCCAGGTCACCCGCATCGCGGCGAACACCGCCGAGCGGATCGGGCTCGATCGGGAGCTGCGGCCTGACGAGATCACGGTGGTCGACGGTTACGCCGGGCCGGTGTATGGCGTCCCCGACGAGTCCACGATCGAGGCGATCCTCCTCGCTGCTCGCACCGAGGGCATGCTCACCGACCCGGTGTACGAGGGCAAGTCGATGGCCGGGCTGATCGGGATGATCGCCTCGGGCGAGATCCCTCACGGTTCGCGGGTGCTCTATGCCCATCTCGGCGGTCAGCCTGCGCTCTCCGCGTACGCCTTCACCCCCGGGCTCGGCTAGCGCTAGCTCGACGCTTCGCTCAGCTGGCCTCGGTCTCGAGCGGAAGCACGGCGTCGGCCGCGTCGCGGAGGTGGGTCAGCCACGCGTCCACCGTCAGCGGCTCATTCACGTTGACGATCACGAACTTGGTGGTGCCGACATCGACGAAGCGCGTGATGGTCGATCGCAGGGCGCTCCAGCCAACGGGGACCAACTCCCATGGGTTGTCGAGGTCTGGCCGGCGTTTGGCCAGGCCGGCGACAAGTTTGTCGGGGATCGGTCCACCCTGGGCGTCGCCGACGAAGGGGATCAGTACCCCGTAGTGGTCCGTCTCGATCTGCCGGCTGTGTTCGGCGGCGACGGTCTCGATCACGCGACGTCCGTTGGCCACGTCGCGGGGTGTCACGAACGATGGCAGCCAACCGTCGGCCAGCCGGCCGACCCGTCGCAGCTCCGACGGGGCGATGCCGCCGAGCCAGACGTCAAGCCGCTTCGGCGCCGGCAGAACGACCAGTCCGTCGTAGTGAAACCGTTCGCCGTGGTGGTCGAATGCTGCGCCGCTCCAACACGCCCGCATCACCGTGAGCGCTTCGTCGAACCATGTGGCGCGTTCGGTCCGTACGACCCCGAATGCCTGGTGTTCGCGGCCGTCGGCGACGCCGAGCCCGAACGCCGGGAGGAGCCTGCCGCCGGACATAACGGCGAGGGTCGCCAGTTCCTTGGCGAGTACCACTGGGTTGCGTCCGGGAATTACGAGAACGCTCATGCCGAACTTCAAGCGGCTCGTTCGCCCGGCGGCGTATGACATCGCGATGATCGGGTCGGGCGCATGGCCCGTGATTCGCTCCGACAACCAGAGACTGTCGAAGGCGAGGGACTCGACCGCGTCGACGACCTCACCGAACTCCGGGCCATGGAGCCATGTGCGCACACCCAGACCGACACCGATACGGACCTTCGCCGTCGGCTCGATCGCTCGAGCGGTCGCGTCGACAGGATGCATGGTTCGACGGTATCGATCGCGGAACTCCTGGTCCGGCTCGGGACGGAATTTCGTGGTTCCATTCGTGCGCGCCGGCTGCACTTCGGCAGTCGGCAGCCGATTGGCATCCAGACCGCGCACGTGCGCGCTGACCGCTCCCCGACCTCGCCGCGGCCGGCCAAGCGGTCTCGACCCGATCGGTCGATGATCTGGTGCAGGCACTCGGGATCGATTCGGGGATCTCGAAATCGGAGGTGTCGCGGATCTGCGCCACGTTGGACATCGAAGTCGACGCGTTCCGGAACCGGACCCGGCGCACATCGAGTTCCCCTACGGGTATCTGGACGCCACCTACGTCAAAGCCCGTGACACCGATCTTCACCAGGTCGTGTTCCGGCGGTGGCTGTGCGAGGGGGGCCGCCCCCTCGCACACCGCGGCCAAGGTCCGCACGCGCAGCAACCGACGGGCGTGGGTTCATCGCAAACATTGGAGCCGAATCGTTGATTCGCACGGGTTCGGCTCCCAATTTCGTAGTCGGAGGGCGACCCGTCGCGACCGTCCGCAAGCTCCGACTTCGTGAGCAGCAACCGGCGCAATGCCGCAGCAA
>Ga0136617_10004915_pt1 | contig 11957 bp, 8 predicted proteins | sample AntDrymUQ3222106_2_FD_129672 | JGI IMG/M metagenome (GOLD analysis project Ga0136617, IMG submission 129672) | Polar desert sand microbial communities from Dry Valleys, Antarctica - metaG UQ322 (21.06) | ecosystem: Environmental > Terrestrial > Soil > Desert | place: Antarctica: Dry Valley...
ACAAGTAAAGGTATTGGATTTTGGCCTGGCCAAACTGCTTGACGAAGAAGAAGAAGGATCGAAGGCCGCCCTTCATCTCACCGACCTGACTGAGGTCGGCGTGCCATACGGCACCGCAACTTATGCGGCCCCCGAACAGGCTCGCGGCGATCGCGTAGACAAACGTGCCGACATTTTTTCAACGGGCGTACTGCTTTACGAAATGCTCACCGGCACCTGGCCGTTTCGCGGCAAAACTACGATCGACGTGCGTCACGCGGTGCTGCACGATGCGCCCCGGCCCGTTGCCGAACTTCGCAAGGAACCTCTTCCGGTCCAACTTCAACAGATCCTGGATCGCTGCCTGGCAAAGGAGCCTCGCGATCGTTACCAAAAGATGGAAGAAGTGCGCGACGGCCTTCGCAAGGTGTTGCAGGAAGTTTCAACATCCGAAACTACGGGCCAACCCTTTACGAGCGTGATGCCGGAACCCGCGCGCCATCTGGCTGGGGCAAGTCCTGTATCGCGGGCGATGAGATGGCTTAAGGGAAAGACGAAGGCCGATTCGACCTCGGCGCCGGGTATGGCAACGCCGACCCGTCCTACAATTCATGAGACGCCATTCACGACGATTGCAGATCAGGAAAAGAAGAGCCTCGCGATTCTTCCATTCCGAAACCTGAACAACGATCCCGCTTCGACCTTCTACGAGTTCTCGCTTGCCGATGCGGTAATTACGGAGCTCGCCCGCGTGCGTTCACTCGTCGTCCGTCCGTCATCCGTGATCGCAAAATATCAGGGACAGCAGGTTGAGGCGCGCGAGGTAGGTCAGGATTTGAAAGTTACTGCCGTTCTTACCGCGGGGTTTATGCATGTCGGCGAGAGGTTTCGCGTAACCACGCAACTGCTCGATGTAGCTTCGGGCGATATCATTTGGAGTGACCGCATTGACACATCCGCCTCAGACATCATTGTCGTGCAGGATACGATCGCGCAGCGGATCGTAGAAGGTCTCAGACTCGAGCTTAGCCCCACTGAACAAGTCGGAATCGCAAAACCGTCAACCCAAAACGCAGCTGCTTACGAACAGTATTTGCGTGGGCGTGATCTCTTTGCGCGTTTCATCTTCCGTACCGTGGCTCAGGAAGACTGCGGTGCCGCGATTGGACATTTTCAACGCGCGATCGAGCTCGATCCAAATTTTGCGCTTGCTCATGACGGGCTCGGCGCTTCATTCGTCAATCGAGTCTTCAAGGGCTTTGGCGGCGCGGAGGACTATGAACGTGCCGAAGCAGCCTTCAACAAGGCGCTGGCGATTGATCCGAAGCTGATTGAAGCACGCATGCTGATGGTTTTTGTCTATCTCTGGCGCGGACAGAAGGAGAAGGCGCGAGAAGAAGTGGCGCGTGCGCGGCGTGAGGCCCCTGATGAACCGGTCGTGCATTTCGTTAAAGCGACGCTGCACCGGCTGGACGGCGAGTATGGTCGCGCGTTGCGCAGTTATGAACGACTAATGCGACTTGACCCGGCAGCGCATGTCGTAGCGAGCTACAATCGCGCCCTTGTTTACATGTACATGGGCAACTTCGAAGAGGTAGGACGCCAATTGGATCATGCGGGGGATCCCGATAATCCGCTAGTCAAAACCTTCCGGGCGCTTTCGCTGTATTACACTGGCCAAACTGATGCGGCCGCTGATCTGATGCACCAGGCAATCGCGAGTCATCCAAACATGCATGGCATTCGTCCCTTCATGGCCATGTTTTTGAGCGCGCAGGGCAAGCATGAAGAGGCGCGCGCGCAGCTAACCGGGGCGGTGATCAGAAACGCCGAAGTGGATCCGGACATCGCTTATTCTGTCGCCTCCGTCTATGCGTTGGAAGGAATGCACCAGGAGGCCTTCGAGTGGCTGGGCCGGGCCATCTCTTTGGGTAACGCGAATCGACTCTGTTTCGAAAGTGATCCCAACTGGTCTTCATTGAGAGGGGAAGAGCGCTTCCAGGATTTGATGGCCCAGGTTCATGCGAGTCACAAGGCACCGGAACCAAAGGCCTCGCTGGCTGAGTAGCACATATTGACGGTGGTAACGAATGTTAATACTGGGACCGCGGGCGCCCTCGCCCGCATTGAGCGCGCAGCGCGAACCAGGCGTCGAAGATCATCAAGTTCAAAGGAACACCGAGTGCTTGCGGATCTTAGCGGCGAGGGCGCCCGCGGTCCCAGCAAAGCACTTGACTATAACGACCAAAACTCGCTACCCCTGAATTACAAATAATGTTTACAACCAAACGCGCCGTTACCCCACTTAGATTTCTTCTGCTTCTCTCGCTGGTTCAATCCGTCACTCCAGTTACGAGTGCGCAGCAACAGCCGGCACGTGAACGAAAAGTAGCTTCCACGGTGCTTGCGAGCCAAACTCCAGGTCCCAGTCCAGTTCCTGGTGCACTTACCAGCCCGACTCCGACGCCGACTCCCCAGGCTTCACCGACACCTAAGGTCCCCACAACTACGCAAACCCTTGCGGAACTGCGGGCGCGCATTGCTGAAGTTTTGCGAAGACCCCAGTTGTCCCAGGCCATGGTAGGGATCAAGGTGGCATCCCTGGACACAGGGCGTGTTCTCTTTGAAGAGAATGCAAATAAGCTCCTACGTCCCGCGTCCAACATGAAACTGTATACGGTCGCCGCGGCCCTTGATCGGCTCTCTCCTGATTATCGTTTTGTGACTTCCGTGTATGCGCCCGCCAAACCCGATGCAAAGGGTGTAGTCCGCGGCGATCTCACCATCTACGGGCGGGGCGATCCGTCCATCGCTGCTCGCTTTAACGATGGAAACTACTTCAAGGGCATAGACGCTCTGACTGCCCGCATCGTCGCCGCCGGTGTGAAGCGCGTTGAGGGCGACCTGGTGGGCGATGAATCCTATTTCACCGGCCCGCCTTACGGGGCCGGGTGGGAATGGGAGGATCTGCAGTGGTGGTATGGCGCGGAGGTTAGCGCGCTAACAGTCAACGATAATTACCTGGACACCTCGGTTAAGCCCGGAAGCAAGGTTGGCGCGCCGGCTCTAATTACTATCGCTTCACCTAATCCTTTGCTTCGGATTAGCAACCGCGTAACTACCGCACCGAACGGAACACGAAGAGACCTGACGATCTATCGCGCCCTTGGTTCCGACGTTATGGAGGTTAGCGGTTCTATAGCACTCGATGACAAAGGCTATTCCGGCCGTTTAGCCTTCTCGCGACCGGCCTTGTTGTTTGCTTATCTCCTGAGGGCTTCGCTCGCGCAGCAGGGCGTGACGATTAAAGGGAAGACGCGCACACTCGATTCTTATTCGGGCGGTAGCCTGGTTCCAAAAGCTGTGAGCTTCACTAATTTACTCGGGGGCGTTAATCCTAAAATTGCGTCGCCGACGGTCCACCCTCCGATAGAGATCGCACGGCAGGAGTCGGTTCCCTTTAGTCTGATCGCCGCGCAAACATTAAAGCCCAGCCAGAATCTCTACACTGAGTTGATTCTGCGAACCCTGGGAGAGACTGGGCGAGTCTCGCCGACGCCGAACCAGAATCGGACCAGCGAAGGCCGGGGCATCGAAGTAGTCAGAACATTTTTGAAGGAAGCCGGTCTCGATCCTTCGTCATTATCATTGACTGATGGCTCCGGTCTTTCGCGTAACGACATGATCACAGCCGAAGCGACTCTACAGATGCTCACCTATATGCACGGCCATCGCTACGCAACGACGTTTCGCGACGCCTTGCCCATTGCCGGAATCGACGGCACTCTCAGAAATCGCATGAAGGGAACAGCGGCGGAAAACAATGTGCGCGCCAAGACTGGCACACTGAGCGCCGCCTCGAGCCTTTCAGGTTTTGTTACCAGCGCTTCGGGTGAACGCCTGGTCTTTTCAATTATGGTGAATAACTATCCGGAGACTACGGACGCGCCGTCCGTCTGCATCGATCCGATCGCTATATTGTTGGCGTCCTTCGCGGGAAAATCATAACTGCTGTTCGTTGAGATTGAGGCCGGAAGTTCAGAGTTCAGGCTTTAGCCTGTTTTATCCAGAAGCAGCCTAAAGGCTGAACTCTGAACTGCGGGCCTCAATTGGAATCTAAAGGGTTACCCAGAACTGAAAATGCCTCCTCGTTTCATCAAGTTTCATGGTTTCGGTAACGACTATATCGTTATCGAGCAAAAGGATCTCAACCGAATTGCGCCAGCCGCCGAGGCCACCAGGTTGGGCGAGTTTGCGCGGCGCATTTGCAATCGCCACTACGGCGCGGGAGCTGACGGCATTGCCGTCGTCAGCCCGGCGCCAGATCAAAGCGCCGACTTTCATGTGCGCATCTTCAATCCCGATGGCAGCGAAGCCGGGTTATCGGGTAATGGAACCAGATGCGCGGCATCTTATCTCTACCACCAAAAACTCTGGAGCGCTGATGAGCTTCGCTTGAGTACTCGCTCCGGCGTCAAGCTATATAAGTTGCTGGAAAATCCCGGGCCGGGACGATACATATTTGAGTCCGAGCTGGGCCAACCGAAGTTTGATTCGCGTTCAATTCCCATGTTGACCGACCCGCCACTGGAGAACGTGATCGACCATGAACTGGTCGTTGATGGCGACACGTTTAGTGTCACTGCGTTACAAATGGGAAACCCAAACTGTTGCCTCTTCGTTGATGATTTTGAAACGCTCGATTGGCGCAAAATCGGCAAGTCGGTTGAGCATAACCGACAGTTTCCGGAGCGCACAAACGTGGTGTTTATCCGGGTCGAGGATCGCAACACAATTAGCCTGCGAATTTGGGAACGCGGGGTCGGTGAGACCACCGCTTCGGGCACCTGTTCATGCGCCGCCGCGGTCGCGGGAATGGTCAAAAACGAAACCGAAAGACTGGTAAAGGTGTTGATGCAGGGCGGGGAAGCCAAAATTCAGTGGCGTGAAGACGGCGAGGTTGTCATTACCGGCGCCGCCGAAATAGTCTATAGTGGTGAGTGGTTGGCAACTGGGTAGTAGCCGGAGACCATCCGTTTTATCCCCCATGAATTCTCCTTTCGATAAGCTCTTTCCTGCGCGCACGCACCTTCTCCTTCGGGCATTGTGCCTGGGCGTTTTGCTCGCGCTTTCATTCTCGCTCACCTCCTGCGGTACCAAGCTGGTCGCAGAAACCATCGCGGAGCCGAAAGTTGAGTCACCGGCGCCCCCCACGAGCGTGCCCACCTGGCTCGGCAGTACCTCCCGGAATTTCTACGGAACTGGACCTTGGTCAGATCGGCCAGTTGAGGTTTTGTGGGAATTTGAGACCCGGTTAACTTCGGGTCCAAAGCACAAAATTCCCTTTGGCGGGATGAGTTGGCCCGGCCAGCCCTCTATAGCGGACGAACGCATCTACTTTGGCTCGGCAGATAGCTACCTTTACTGTCTGAACGCAAAAGACGGCAGCACGATCTGGAGCTTCAAGACGGAAGATAGTCTGAAATCAACCCCGACGCTCGTTGGGGATCGCGTGCTGGTGAGTGGGTTGGACCACTACCTCTATTGTTTGAACGCCAAAGACGGAACCCTCATCTGGAAATACAAAACCGGGTTTGAAATTGACGGCACGGCCGCTGTGATCGACGGCCGCGTCTATTTCGGAGGCGAAGATGGTTTCTTCTATAGCCTCAACCTTCAAGACGGGTCGCTTGTCTACCAGACCGAGCGGCTGGGATCGATGGAGGGTAGCTTATCAGCCGCTGACGGCCATCTCTATATCGGCACTGAACAAGGCGATCTTTACTGTCTGAATAAGGCCGATGGCTCGGTGGTCTGGAAGGCGCGCATGGAAGCGGATTCAGATTCCACTCCTGCCGTAGCTCATGGTTTCGTTTATACGGCCGCCGAGGATGGCTATGTCTATTGTTTTCGCCAATCAAATGGAGAGCCTGTCTGGAAATTCAAAGCGGATGGCGGCTTGAGCCAGCATTTCAAGGAGCGAAGTGGCTTCTGGGCCAGCCCCATTGTGGTGAAGGACAAGATTTACATCGGCTCCAATAACGGTTTCATGTACTGCCTGACTGCCGACAAAGGCGAACTGGTCTGGAAGCATCTGGCCCGGGCGCCCATCTGGGGCACGGCGCCGGTTGTCGACGGCCGCGTGGTCTTCGGCGATAAGTCAGGTTGGATGTACATGCTCTCAGCGGAGGATGGACAGCGCCTGTGGGAGCTGAAGATCGGTGACAACATAAACGCGACGCCAGCGATCCTGAATGGCCGGATCTATGTCGGCGCATTCAACGGCAAGCTTTACTCGCTCGGCGCAAAAGAAGTCCCGCCAGGCCTGGGCGTCAACCCCCACGTCCCGATAGGGCCATAACGGCTGAACCTTTGTAACGCAAACTGTTAGTTTGCGGGCGGCGCCGTTGCATTCAACGTCAACGTAAACTAACAGTTTGCGTTACAACGAACGCTACGCGTCGAAGACACCTCATCAGAGATTCCTGGCGTCTGTCGGAACCTTCAACGAAACCGACCCACTACCGTCCACGCCCTGCCTTTACGTTATAGCCCCCACCGATTACCCTTGTCGCATGACTGCCTCGCTCGTTTATCTAATCGACAACACGCTCGACGGTCAGGGAGCGAGTCCACGCGAATTGCGCGCTGCGCTGGGCCGCATGCGTGAGGGACTGGAGATACTCACCGAGCCCTATCACGCCGTTTCGCTAGATCGAGTTCAGTCTCTTCGTCCTTCTCATATTGTCTTGAGTGGCCAAAGTCACCCCTGGGACAAATACCCGCCCGGGTCGCTGGAAGGCGTAGTTGAGGTGATCAAGAAAGCTCGTCAGCCAATACTCGGCGTTTGTGGGGGCCATCAGCAGATCGCTGCCGCTTTCGGCGCTCCCGTAGATTTAATGGGACGGTTAGAACCGGGTGAAGGTTACGAAGGCGCCCTCCGCGAACGCGGCTACTTCGCTATTGAAACCATCGGCAAAACTAACGGAGCAGACATCTTCAAGGGCCTCCCTCCTCAGATTACTGTCTGGCATTCACATTTTGACGAGGTGAAGGAACTGCCGAAAGGCTTCCGGCGGACCGCCTTCAATGCCACCTGCGCCATCCAGGGCATGCAGCACACAGAACGGCCGTTGTTTGGAGTTCAGTTTCACCCTGAGCTCTTCGACCAGGAACATCCAGAGGGTCAAAAAGTCCTGGAGAACTTTTTGGAAATCTAGTTCCACACATCCCGTAAGTGTTTCACTGCCATTTGCTAGGCTTTATTATATCGGTCGCGTGAGTGCACGAAATTGAGGCAATTTCTCGGGCAAATTGGTGGCTTTTTGATAACTCTAGACATTTCAGTAGTTACGCAAAGTGTGGCCTTTCTTTGCTCTTTTTGTGCCCGAACGTAGGTGGACAGCCCATACCTCGTGTGCTAGCTTTCTTACCCAACAAGCGGGAATAGCAGCCCGCTTGTTTCTTTTATCCATCAGGTGAGTTCTCGCGCATGCATCACGGATGCAAGCCCCCAACCCCGGCTGACGTCTTACTAACTCCTTGAGCCGGAGGTCGAGTCATAGAAAAGAACGGACTCGCGCAGAGCGCTTGGAAACATAAAATCCACATCGGACAGGAGCCCCCGAATGAAAGCATTTTTAGGCAGGAGCGCAGTAATTGCAGGTGCGCTCCTTTTTAGTTTGATAGTCTTCTCTGCAAAGACTTCCATAGCAGAAACTCTCCTTTCACCATTCCAGCCAGAGAAAGCGACTCAGCAGGATCCACAGAAGGAGCTCGTCGGAACTCTTGGCAAAGCGGAATCCGAAGACCCCCAACGGGCCAGGAAGAAAAACCGAAGAGTTGAGGAGACAGCAGCTCCGGCTTTGCCGACGACAAATTACGTAGCCACGGCCTACAGCCTCCGAGGTAGAACCGCGAGTGGCCTGATGGTGAGCAAGGGTTTGATTGCCGCCGACCCTCGAGTTTTGCCGTTGGGTTCCCGGGTGAGATTAGAAGTGCCTGGCTATCATGGTGAATACCTCGTGGCCGACACCGGGGGAATGATAAAGGGTCGTCGAATCGATATCTGGATACCTACTTCAAAAGAAGCGATGCGGTTTGGACGTCGCACGGTGAAGCTGACAGTGCTGAGTTATCCGGCCAAGCGATCCAAGCGGGCGGCAAAGGGATAAGGCATCACGTTCTAAACAGATCGGCGAGGCAGGAGACAAACCTCCTGCCTTTTTTGTGTCTAGGCGCAAATATCAGAACCGGGATTCGGCCTGTTCACGAGTCAGGTTGTTTCGCGTCATCAAACGATCTATAGCGGTAGCGACCGGGTCGTCCCTTGGACGTCAACAATTGTGGCTCCGCAACCCGATCGCTACCGCTCCCGGTTCTGATTTCCACTCCAGCCGGCAGCAGCGAGTATTTGTCCGGCCGTGTTAACATGGCCGGCCAAAACCAATGCCAAATCTCGAAAGGTTTCGGAGACCAATGTCGTTTAGCCAGCCGCCATCTGCAAACAACGAGGAGATCCCCAGTCCTGAACCTTTGGTGGAAGTTACGCGCGGCGGCCTTACCGAATCGCGGCATCGCGGACACGTGATTGCAGTGGAACCTGACGGTCGGGTTGTCGCCCATATCGGCGCAAAAGAAACTGTTACCTTCCTGCGTTCTTCCGCCAAGCCGCACCAGGCTATTCCCCTCGTTACTTCAGGCGCCGCGGATCGATTTGGATTCAACGAGCAAGAGATTGCGCTCGCATGTGCCTCGCACAGCGGCGAAGCGATTCATACTGAAGTTGCGGCTTCCATGCTCAAAAAGATCGGTTTGGGACCTGAAGCGTTGAAGTGCGGCATACACGAACCCTTCAGCCCGGAGGTAGCTCGCGAGCTCCGCGAGAAAGGCGAGCCGCCAAATGTTTTGCAAAACAACTGCTCAGGGAAGCACGCGGGGATGTTAGCGCTGGCGCTGCATCTGGGGGCTCCAATCGAAACGTATGATGAGGCGAGCAGTCCGGTCCAATTAGCGATTGCGAAAACCATCTCGCAGTTTTCAGGTATCTCAATCGAAAACCTGGCGGTTGCTTTAGACGGCTGCGGCGTACCGGTGTTTGGGATCACGGTCAAGGCCATGGCGCTGATGTACGCGCGCTTAGTTTCGCTCCCCCAGGAGTTTGACGATAAAACTAAGGACGCCTGTGGGCGCATTGTGTCGGCAATGTCCACATATCCCGAGTTAATTGGTGGGACTAAGGATCGGCTGGATACCGAGATCATGCGGGCCGCAAAGGATAGGCTCGTCTCGAAAGTTGGGGCCGAGGGTGTTTACACAGTGGGTGTATTCCCTTGCGAGTCATGGCCGCGGGGTCTTGGGCTGGCTATGAAAATCGAAGACGGCGACGATCATCGAGCGCGACCCACGGTGGTAATTGAATCCTTGAGACAACTGGGCATACTGGCTGATGAATCGCTGGAAGCCGTTGCCCGCTACGCCTTTTTCCCGGTGCTCAATCGGCGCGGGGAGGTGGTGGGAGAAGTGACAGCGGGTTTCAAGTTAAATCGGGAAGACAAAGGGAACTAATGGAGAGTGCTGAAACTGCGCAGTCCGCTTATGATGAGAGCGCTGACGCTCCGCTTAACCTTCCGCCCTTGCAGCGCGACGCGGGCGGGAACGTCGACCCTGATTCGGTTCCTGATGTCATTCAATGGTTTCTCGATTTTGACCAACGCGTAGCGATCATCAAGCACCCCAACGTCGGGGAAGTGTTCCAGTGGAAGCAGGAACAGAGCCGAGCGGCCGGTGAGAAGGTTTTTGATTTCAACCGCGCTGAAGATCGGTTGGCGATCGGCATTATTCAGGCGCTGTCCGAGTATTCGACGGAACGCGCACTTCATTCCTGGATCAGCCAACTTCTGAATGCGCTTGATTCATCGTCGAAGGCCAACCAAGCCGCCGCCGAGGCCTACAAGCTTGATTTGGCCCCAAGCGGTTCCGTCCTCAAAGAAGCGGAAAAGATCCCTTCCGCGCGCGGCCGCCGCGAGTTTCTGATCAATTGCTGGCTGGAGACATTGTGCACTGCGGAGGCACGCGTTTTGGGCTGGTTGTACCAAGAATTCTACGGCCATCCTTTTGCCCCATGAACTGATTTGAAGGAGCGTCCCTACATCTGTTTCCACCCGCCTGTTACCGCAGGCGGTACTGACCAAATCCATTAGTACCCAAGATGAACGAAACGTTGCGCGCGCTTTTCCCAGTTACGGACCGCGCTAACTACTTAAACCACGCCGCCGTCTCGCCCCCTCCGAACACAACAATCGAGGCAATTCAATCTCAGTTGCGAGACGTTGCTGAAAACGGATCCGTAAACTTCCGCAACTGGATCGCGGTTAAGCAGCGAACGCGCCAGCTGCTTGCCGGGATGCTAGGCGCCCATCCTGAACAGGTCGCGTTTTTAAGAAACACTTCTGACGCGCTCTCGACAGTAGCGAACGGTCTCGACTGGCGCCCAGGCGATAACATCGTCACCTTCCGCAATGAGTTTCCTTCAAATATTTATCCCTGGCTGCGGTTGAGAGACGCGTTCGGTGTCGAAGTGCGCATGTGTGAGGAGCGCGATGGCCGCATTGATCTGGACGAACTAATTGGACTGATTGATGAAAGAACGCGGCTGGTGGCCATTAGCCACGTTCAGTATGCCTCCGGTTTTCGCGCTGACCTTGAACGCATTGGTCTTGCCGCGCGGGCCCATGATGCGCTCCTGGTTGTGGACGTGATTCAATCCCTCGGAGTGGTCCCCTTAGACGTGGAAGCGCAGTTGGTGGATGTGGCCGCGGGAGCCTGCCACAAATGGCTGCTGACGCCGGAAGGCGTGGGCTGGCTTTATCTTTCTGCCCGGGCCCGGGAGCGAATCAGGCCGACCCTTGTGGGCTGGACTAGCGTCCCAAGCCCGGAAGACTACAGCAATTTTGAACAGGGTTGGAACGCGGGCACGCTAGCCTGGGAAACAGGGACGGCACCTACGGCCCTTATCCATGGTTTGGAGGCTAGTCTACGACTCTTGACTGAAACGGGAGTTGAGCGGATTCAGGATCATCTGGAAACCCTAACAGACTACCTTTGTGAACGGCTAAAGAACACTCATTATGATGTCGTCAGCCCAAGGCGTACCGGCGAAAAGTCGCAGATCGTTTGCATTCGACACAGCGCAGGTCTCAGTTCGATGGCCCTTTACGGCCACCTTAAGAAAAGAAACATCATTACTGCCCCACGCGGTGACCGACTACGCGTCTCGCCCCACCTCTACAACACTCTTGAAGAAATCGAAGAATTTTTAGAAGCTCTTCCTCGGTAGGACAGACATTCCTGTCTGTCCTCGGGTGCTCGATTCACTGACGCAAGACTAGGGTTGGGCTCGGGAAAGACAGGAATGTCTGGTCCTACAACGAGCGATTACCGTTCGCGATCGGCGGGATGATGTATTGAACGTGTACGGGCGCTGGGCCTGAATTGGAGAACTCCGAAGTCCCTGTCCGGGTTGGAGGATTCGATTTCCTTCCGAATTACTAAGGATTGCCCTGGCTGGGAGTATCGCTTGGCAGCTTCTTTGGTAGTGGCACGCTCGTTGCCAAGCTAGAGTCTGACAAGAAGGGTAAATTAAGGTAAATCGGGTCAGGCTCGGCGATTGTAGTGAGTGGAAGCTTGGGGGAAGCATCCTCTCACGGTTTGAAAGGCAGGCGGCGGCTCTTTCGGGGGAACGGAGCGGGCGTTTGCAGGCAATCAAAGGGCAATCAATTGCGAGGCTGCTGATCGTCGTCTTGAAGGGGCTTGGGGGAGCCTCCCAGGAAGATCAGCAGCCCGCATTAGTTTTCATCAAGGGTATAAAGAAGGCGTTGGGACTCAGGTTCCAACGCTTTTTTATACCGGGCCACCTTCTCGTCGACGTGGCATGGTTTACGGTCAGTAATCCGTAACCGGAAAGAGCGCGCGTACGG
>Ga0136617_10004916_pt1 | contig 11956 bp, 9 predicted proteins | sample AntDrymUQ3222106_2_FD_129672 | JGI IMG/M metagenome (GOLD analysis project Ga0136617, IMG submission 129672) | Polar desert sand microbial communities from Dry Valleys, Antarctica - metaG UQ322 (21.06) | ecosystem: Environmental > Terrestrial > Soil > Desert | place: Antarctica: Dry Valley...
CTGCGCGAATTCGTCGAATCCGACATCGTCAGCTACGGCGAGAGTTTCAAGCAGCACGAGAAGGAAACCGGCTCGTTCGATATGACGAAGGTTGATCTGCGAGCGCTGCCGAAATCGAAGGTCGCGCTCGTCTACGGGCAGATGACGGAACCGCCCGGCGCGCGTCTGCGCGTCGCGCTCTCCGGCCTCACCATTGCCGAATACTTCCGCGATCAGGGCTTGGACGTGCTGCTCTTCATTGACAATATCTTCCGCTTCACACAGGCCGGTTCCGAAGTGTCGGCACTTTTGGGACGCATGCCTTCGGCGGTCGGCTACCAGCCAAACCTCGCATCAGAGATGGGCGAAATGCAGGAGCGCATCACCTCAACCAAGACGGGCGCAATCACCTCGATTCAGGCCGTCTACGTCCCGGCGGACGACTACACCGACCCGGCCCCGGCCACGACCTTCGCGCACCTCGACGCCGTCACCGCGCTCTCGCGCCAGATCGCCGAGCTCGGCATCTACCCGGCAGTAGACCCACTCGCCTCGACCTCGCGTCTGCTCGATCCGCGCATTGTCGGCGCTGATCACTACAATACAGCGCAGGACGTAAAGCGCGTGCTGCAACGCTACAAAGAACTTCAGGACATCATCGCGATTCTCGGACTCGACGAGCTTTCAGAAGAGGACAAGCTGGCGGTTTCGCGTGCGCGCAAGATTCAGCGCTTCTTCTCGCAACCGTTCTTCGTCGCGCAACAGTTCACCGGTTACGAAGGCAAGTACGTCAAGCTCGAAGATACCGTGCGCGGCTTCCGCGAGATTGTTGACGGCAAACACGACGATCTGCCCGAACAGGCTTTCCTCTACGTCGGCACTATCGAAGAAGCCCGCGAGAAGGCCGAGCGTATGGCAACCGCAGCATAAGAAAGGATGAAGGATGAAGGCGGAAGGATGAAATCTTGAGATGGATGATTTTTGCTTTTACTTTCATCCTTCATCCTTCATCTTTTCGTTTAGTATGGCCGAACGTATCCAACTCGATGTCATCACGCCGGAGCGCCGCCTGTTGTCCGAGACGGTCGACGCGGTGACGGTGCCGGGGCTGAACGGCGAACTCGGCATCCTGCCGGGTCACACGCCGCTCATCTCGCAACTCCGAACCGGTGTGTTGTCGTACACGCAGGGCACGGCGACGCGCCGCCTGATGGTCTCCGGCGGGTTCGTCGAAGTCAGCGACGAGCGCGTCTCGGTGCTCGCCGACATGGCCGAGCGCCCGGAAGAGGTTGACGCGGCGCGGGCGCGACAGGAGCGCGAATTGGCGGAACGCGAGATGAGTTCTTTTGCCGGTTCTGAGGAAGAAATGGTGCAAGTCCGCGACCGCTTTGAACGTTCGACGGCGCGCCTGCAACTTGCCGCCGACAATCCGCGCTGACGCGAATTTTTTTAGAGTCTAACGGCCTGCCGCTGAATGCAACATCGAAAAGTTGCATTCAGCGGCAGGCCTTTCTCTACTCACCGCGACTCGCCGCTAGATGTGTCTGGTCGACGGTACCCGTAACGCCCCAGCAGCGCCTGACCCTCTTCGCTCAACACGAAATCGACGAAGCGTCGCGCCGGCTCCAGCCTGTTCGTCGCTTTGACGACGCCGATGGCCTGATTGATCGGGCTGTGCAGATGCTCGTCCACTTCGATGGCCTCGCCTTCGCCCGTCTTCACCAGCGCGAGCGGGATGAAGGCCGCGTCAGCATTGCCTGTCGATGCAAACTGTTTGGTCTGCGAGACGTTCTGCGCGTAGACGGCTTTCACTTCGACGCGGGGCCACAGGTTCAACGCCCGCAACGCTTCGACGGTCGCCGCGCCGTACGGGGCGAGGTCGGGCTTGGCTATCGCCACGTTCTTCACATCGGCGCGCGTCAGGTCTTCGAGGCGAGTGATGCGCGGCCCCGCGCGCGTCGATGGCACCCAGAGCACCAGCCGACCACGCGCATACACCGCGCGCGTCTCTGCGATTAACAGTCCCTTGTCGCGCAATTGGTCGACGTGCCGGAGGTCAGCGGCGGCGAATACGTCGAACGGCGCATCGTTCTCGATTTGCTTCGCGAGATCCGCCGTGCCGCCGAAGCTGTACGTGACCTTGATCCCGGTGCGCTCTGTGAATTGCCGCCCGACCTCGTCGAAAGCTTCCGTCAGATTGGCCGCCGCCGCGACCGTGATTTCCTTCGCCGCATCCTTTGTGACGGCACCCGGCGGCACCACCGACCGCCCGGCACAGCCGAACGTGAGACAGAGGGTGAGCGCGCCAAAATGAAGCAACAACTTAGTGTGATTTCGACGTAAGGAGAACCTCACAGGCTCGTTGATGTGCTTACGTCCAACTCGAGTTAATCTACTTGTGTGCGACATGATGTAAAGATTTCGCTTGCTTCTGCGGAATAATAAGTGACAAAACCCTTCTCGCCGCGTGTTGCATACTTGAGACAATGGCCCGGACGCGGTATACTATGCGTCTCAATCAGAGCCAATCAGTTTTTATTAAAGGGGTTCACGAGTTGATGCGAGAAAGTATGCCTGAAGCCGCCGTCATCGTCGAAGCGCCGCGCCCAATCGCCGGCGAAGCGACGCCCGAAGACCAGCAGGCCGAGCCTAATTTGCGCCCGCGCCGGCTCGATGAATACATCGGCCAGACGAAGATCACCAACAACCTGAAAATATTTCTGCGGGCCGCGCAGAATCGGCGGGAAGCGCTCGACCATGTGCTCTTCTTCGGTCCGCCGGGCTTGGGCAAGACCACGCTGGCCAACATCATCGCGCAGGAGATGGACGCGCCGCTGAAGACTGTCAGCGCACCTGCTGTCGAGCGCGGCGGTGACCTCGCCGCGATTCTGACAAATTTGCAAGAGGGCGAGGTGCTCTTCATCGACGAGATTCACCGCCTGCGCCCGCAAATCGAAGAGGTGCTGTATCCGGCGATGGAAGACTACCAACTCGATCTAATGATCGGGCAAGGTACGGCGGCGCGCTCGATCAAGCTCGATTTGCCGAAGTTTACGATGGTCGGCGCGACGACTCGCGCCGGGATGATTAGCGCACCCTTGCGCGGGCGCTTCGGCATCGTCTTTCACCTAGACTTTTACCCGCAAAAGGATTTGGAAATCATCACCCATCGCTCAGCGGAAATCTTAAACGTCGAGATTGAGGCGAGCGGCGCGACTGAAATTGCGCGGCGCGCGCGCGGCACCCCACGCATCGCCAACCGACTGCTGCGCCGCGTGCGCGATTACGCGCAAGTCCTTGGCGATGGACGCATCACACAGGCCGTGGCGCGGCGCGCGCTCGACGAAATGGATGTCGACCGATTCGGCCTTGATGAGGTTGACCGTAAAGTGCTGACGACGATTATCGAGAAGTTCGACGGCGGCCCGGTCGGGGTCGGCACCATCTCGGCCTCAATCAGCGAAGAGCGCGATTCCATCGAAGAGATCATCGAACCGTATCTGATTCAGATCGGCTTTCTCAACCGCACGCCGCGCGGACGGATGGTGACGCGCGCCGCGTACAAGCACCTCGGATTTGCGTCGCCGAAGACCGCGCACGATGCACTGGCGAGTTGACCGAGGCCGCGGCTGTCACGAAGTTTTGATTTTCGGTGATGGGCAGTATGCAGGCCGCCGTCGGTGGGTAAAGCGGCAATCGAGAATTACGGGTTTAACGGTTTCGGCTGCCTCAAAGTGCGGCAGTCGGATGCGCACCGGGCAGGTGTCGGGATGGATCGGGAGCCTTCCGACTTCTCGCCCGGTGTAATTTTGTCTTCCGCCTACCTTCTCCGCTCGCCTCTTTGACCGGGCGCTTCGTTTATTGTTTGAAAGTAATTGCGACGTCGACCGTCAGTTTTTCGTGATCCGGTTTGACTGCGCTGGTGATCTTCGGTGAGCCGAGCGAACGCCCCTCGGACTGAACGCTTTTCAGAAAGTCCCGGACCTCATTTTTGATAAACTCGTCGATGTAAGAAGCGTCGTACGGCTCGCGCGGAAGCAGTCGCCAGCGTGTCCGCAGATTGTTGGCGTCGGCCTCGGACAAGCCGTCGATGGAGAGCAGGCCCATCCGGTACAGCGGCCCCTCGTTCAAGTCGAAGCGGTAGACGACGCGGCGTGTGGCGTCGTCAAAGTCCGGCGCGTAACGCAAACGCGCCGCGAGGTGACCTTTGCGCCCGTAAGCCTTTCGCACAGAGTCAAGGCCGCTTTCAATCTTCACCCCATTGGCGACATCGCCGCGCTTCATGCCGAGGGCGGCGTCGAGTTCCGGCGCCGTAAGCGTCTGACTGCCCGCCCACTCCGCGCCGTCCCACAGATAGGCCGCGCCTTCTTCAACCGGCACCGCGACGGCGACGCCGTTTTCACATTCCGGGGTCATTAACAACTTCGCCTGCGGCGTCAGGAAACCGGCGCGCAAATAGCCGCGCTCGTGATAGAGCGGAATCAAGTTGCCCTCGGCGTAAATGCTGACGAAGTTTCGCGAGAACTCGTTGCTGAGGATGGCTGCCGATTTCTGGACGAGCAGCTTTGCCGGCACCGCCCGCGCGCCGGGGAAGTTCAACTCGCAGACGCGGACGTTCGCGCCTTTGACGGCGAAGACGTGTTCGGAGTTTTTGCCCGACGGATCAGCGGAAGGTGTGTACTCAACCCGGCCCGCGATTTTTCTTTCAGCCAGCAGTTCGCTTAAAGCTTTGACGATTGATTCGGTGACGCCGCCCGCTTCAGGGGCCGTCCCGTCGAATGTCGGGACAGCTTTGCGCACCGCACCGGCGAGTTCCTCATCGCTGAACCAAACGAAGTTGTCGAACACGACCGGGATTTTCGATTTGGCCTCTTCGACGATGAACGTGATGACGCCCTCGCCGTTCTTGATGGTGAAGCGGTAGGACAGATTCTGGAAGAGTCCGCTGTTGAGGAGACGGTTGGATGCGGCATCGAGCGTTTCGACATCGACCTGCTGCCCAACTTGCAAACCGCTCTCGGCGATCACCTGCTCTTTGTTATACCGCTCAAGCCCCGTGAACTCGATCTTTGCCAGGCGTACCGTACTTGGAGTTGGTTGTTGCTGCGCGAAAGTGCCGGGCACACATGCCAGGCAGTGAAGCAGCAGCACGAGCGCGAGCATGATCCTGAAAGATTTGAGGTGCATCGTGATGCCGATTGCCAAATCGTGAATGTTGATGGGTCGAAGCCGGCTCGACGCACGGCGGGATCGGACGGGGATCAGACGGGCATCGGAAGCAACAGTGACTGCGGAACAGACGGAGTCTTTGCTTTCATTCATCTGACTTCAGAAGTTTTCCGCGTCTCTTTTTGGATGGTCAGTGTCAGGTTCTCTGTCAAAACCGTGCCGGTGGTGGCCTTGATTATTTTCAGCACACCCTTGAGTACGGTCTTTGCCGTTCGCCAGCGGTTCGGATTCAACCTTGAATGCCACGCATCAATCCTGTCGCCGCGCCCATTCCGCAGAACTTCCAAAAGGATCGGGCGGTACTCTGTATTCTTTCGCAGAATATTTAGAATCTCGCGTTCGGTTCCTCCCCTGAGGCCACCACGTAAGAGGTCGTACTCTGAATCATTTCGTAACGACCGAAACCTCGACATCCGGCGCGCCAGAGGGAACGCAAGGCCGTCCGGCAAGTAGTTGAGCAAAGGCAACCCGGTCGAATGGGCCTCTATCGGGTAGTAGCGGTGCGGCGTCTGGTTAATGAACAATGCCCCGCCCGGTTTAAGATGTGACCATATCATCGGCATCACCGTTGCGCGCTCTTCGGGCAGAAGATGTTCGTACACCGCGCTCATCATACAAAAGTCGAATTCACCGATGCCGCCCGGAACCTCATTCCCGCTCGGAGAAGTGTGAAATCGGATGTTTTCAAGGCCGTAATACTTAGCGACGACTTGAGCCAACGCAACACGTTTGGGGTCTAATTCAGTGCCGACGAATTCAGTCTCGGGCAGCATCTTGGCGAGGCAGATAGTTGACGAACCGCCGCCGCACCCGAAATCGAGCATTCGCTTTCCGACGAAATCTTCTTCGTCGAAGAAGGCGAAAAGGTTGGCTCTGATTTCAGCCTCTATATACTGGGAATCTTCGTACCGAGCGATTGCTTCACACACCCAAGCCGGCCCGTGGAAATCTAACAGCACATTGATCAGGTCTTGCGGATAGGAGGTTTCGCATGTACATCTGGGAACATACGCGGCCTCGTCATTGCACTTGACTGTCAGGAGTTTGTTACCGTTTGGCAACTCAGCGATATGCACTTCATCGCTAGGGTGGGTTAACTTACTTGCTGTCATTACAGTCATATTTGATCTTCAAAAAAGCACCGCGTTGCGGTCAGTGCTGCCGGCCCGCTTCAATAATTCGTTCGCGCATCTCGCGCACCGCGCCGTCGAGTCCGACAAACAGAGCGCGCGCGACGATGTTATGGCCGATGTTGAATTCAGTAATCTCTTCGATGGCAGCGACCGCAGCGACGTTGCGATACGTGAGGCCGTGGCCGGCGGCGACTTTCAGCCCGTACTGCGCGGCGAGTGTCGCGGCTTCGCGCAGACGGTGCAACTCGGCGGCGGCGCGCCGCTGCCCATCGGCGTGCATCGCGTTCGCGCCGAGCGTGGCATCGGCGTAGGCGGCGGTGCAGAACTCGACCTGTTGCGCGCCCGCTTCGTGCGCGGCGCCGACCTGCGCGGCGTCGGGGTCGATGAAGATACTTGCCGTCGCGCCGCCCTCACGCAAGCGACTGATAGAGACGCGTAACTGTTCGAGATTCGCGCGCACGTCCAAGCCACCCTCGGTGGTGACCTCGTTCGGACTCTCGGCGACCAACGTCACCGCGTCCGGACGCGCGTCGAGCGCGATCAACATCATCTCGTCGGTCGCCGCCATCTCGACGTTCAGGTAGGTTGTCACCGTCTGGCGCAGGGCATACAAATCTGCGTCCTGAATGTGTCGCCGGTCGGCGCGCAGGTGGATCGTGATGCCGTCGGCTCCGGCCTGTTCGCACATCATCGCCGCCGCGACGACGCTTGGCTCCGGCGCGCGTCGGGCCTGTCGCACCGTCGCGACGTGATCAATGTTGATGTTGAGACGCAGAGTCATGAGAGTAGATGTTAGATGTTAGATGTTAGTGAAGCAACTTCGCATCCGCCATCGTGGCTGAGAACGACGCGCTGACCTCAACCGGTCTTCGAACTCCCTCGCCTCCAACCCCCAGCCCCTGCGATCAGATTCTTCTCTCGGCACTCGCCAGTTCAGGCGAGACGTCGCTTTCGGTTGAAGGACTGTCGCCGGGCGTGAACAGCGGTTGCCCGCTCTGGTAGGCGGCGGCGCGCGCAGCGCGGATCGCGTCCTCGTAAAATCTCCGCCGCGCCTGTTTACGGATCGCACGGATCTCTTGGAGCATCCGCAACCCGTCGCGCAACGGACTCAATTTGCTGCCATCGTGATGATCCCAACGCACCGCGCGCTCAAGCAGCCGCAGGCCCGCCAAGTGAGCGACGTAGAGCAACTCGATGTCGAACCCGAAGCGGTCGATGGCGCCGGCCTCGATCACCGGTCGACAGACGTCCATGCGAAAGGCTTTGAAGCCACATTGCGTGTCCCAGATATGCATCCCGGTCGCGTAGCGTACCAGTAGATTGACCATCCGCCCGCCCTGCTCGCGCCGCCACGACTGGTGAACTCCGATCAGACTCCGGTCAAGCGCCCGCGAGCCGAGCACCAGGTCGTACTCGCCCGAACGAATCGGCGCGACCAGCTTCGGCGTCTCGGTGATTGGCGTTGATAAATCGGCATCGGAGAAGAGGGCGACGGGTGCGCGGGCGGCGAGCAGTCCGGTACGCACCACATGCCCTTTGCCGCGGTTAACCTGGCCGCGGATGAGGTGCGCCGTGGTGCGCTGTCCGGCGGCGGCCAAGCCTTCTTCGGCGACCCTCACCGTGTCGTCGGTCGAGCCGTCATCAACAACGATCACCTCGCTGTCAAACGACTGCTCGGCCAAATACGCGAAGACGGTGCGCAGCGACCCGCCGAGTCGCGGGGCCTCGTTGTATGCCGGGATGACGATTGAAAGAGACGGGGACATCATCTTCGATAAGCCTCACAGTTAATGCATAACGGGTGAGAAATAACGAATTATGAGCCGGAATCTCTCCCCTTCATCCCTTATCATGGATCGTCGCTTTTATACCATAAGCCGCCCGCTTTCAGCAGCCGCCCGCCCGTGTGCTACTATCTTCAATCAACCACAACGCCGCTTCTGGTAGTTCGGGTATTCTTCGGAGCAGGTCATGAGCAGTAAAAAATTCGGCCTCGCCGCCGCCGCCTTCATCGTCGTTACATCACTTCTCGTCGGGGGCATCGTCGGCACCCCCGCGCGCCAGGTCTTTTCATCCGGCGTCGACACCGACCAAGCCGCGTCCATCGAGCAGGCTTACAACGAAGCCGTCGCGACGGTCGCGGCCAACTACGCCGACGAGATCGATTACGAGAAGGCCAATCAGGCGGCCATTCAGGGCATGCTCTACGCGCTCGACCCGCACTCCAATTTCTTCATACAAGCCGAGTACACACGACTACTTCAGCATCAGGATTCGCGCTATGTCGGCATCGGCGTGACGATCACGCGCCATCGCGACGGCGTGTACATCCAGTCGCTTTTCGACGGCGCGCCGGCGGTGCGGGCCGGGCTGCGCTACGGCGACCGCATCGACGAGGTGGACGGCAAGGACGCGCGCGAGTGGTCCATCACTCAAGTCTCGACGGCGGTCCGCGGCGAGCGCGGTAAGCCGGTCACCTTGAAGCTGAACCGCGCGGGCGCGAACGCTCCGCTGTACCGGACGATCAACCGCGACTCGGTGCCGCTGCCGACAATCAGCGCGGCCTACATGATGCGCTCCGGCACGGGCTACGTCGCGCTGTCGCGTGGCTTTAACCACACCACTGCCGAGGAACTCCGCGCGGCGCTCAAGGCGCTCGAACGGGAGGGCATGCGGCAACTGGTGCTCGACCTGCGCAACAACCCCGGTGGACTTCTCGACCAATCGATCAGCGTCGCGAGCCAGTTCGTCGGGCGCGGGCAGACCGTCGTCTCGGTGCGCGGGCGCGACGAACGTCAGTCGAAAGTTTATAAGAACATCGGCACCGACCCGGTCGATTATCCCCTCGTCGTCCTCATCAATCGCGGCTCGGCGTCGGCGTCGGAGATTGTCGCCGGGGCAATTCAGGATCACGGACGCGGGCTCGTCATCGGCGAAACGAGTTTCGGCAAGGGGCTGGTGCAGCGCGTCTTTCCGCTCCCGTTCGGCGCGGGGCTGACGCTCACCACCGCCAAGTACTACACGCCTTACGGGCGATTGATTCAGCGCGACTATTCCAACGGCTCACTTTACGATTACTATGTACGCCAGGACCCGACGAGCGGAACGACGACACCCACGACGGTGCTGCCGCCGGTGCCGCGCTCGCCGTCGATGCCGACCCAGCCTGCCGCGCCCGGCGTCGCGCCGTTGCCGGCGCCGATACCGCACCCGACGCCCGCCGGGCCGGCCATTAGAACGGCTGCCGGGCGCGTCTTTTACGGCGGCGGCGGCATCACCCCGGATGTCGAAGTAAAATCGCTCGAGATCACTTCGCCGACACGCGCGCGCATCTATGAGTCGGCCTTTCGGTTCGCGCGCGAACTGGCCGCCGGGCGCGTCGCTGGTTTAGAGAGCATGCGCGTCGACGAGCCGGATTTTGAACATACCCTCCGCCCGACCGACTACGTCGTCACGGACCGCGTCGTCGAAGCGTTCCGCAACTTCGTGCGCCGCGACGCGCCGACGGGTCTCACGCTCTCGCAGATCAACGCCGACCTCGATTACGTCAAGCTGCGCATCCGCGACGAACTCGTCATCCACGCATACGGCGGCGATGCCGGCGCCCGCGTGCTGATCGAAAGCGACCCGCAACTGCTGCGCGCGCTCGACTCACTGCCCGACGCCAAGCAACTGGCGGAGAGCGTCGCGCGAACGCCTGTGCTCAACTGAATGAAACAGGGCCGCGGGCGGGGAGTCATTCCCCGCCCACCTCGCGCAAAAGTTAATCGGTCTAAAGGATGAATGAAGTAGATGCTAGATGCTAGTCAAGACACGCAGGTAGCGTTGCCAACATCTGACATCTAGTATCTAACATCTGTTCCTCGATGGCCTTCACTTTTGCCTTTTACCTCTTTACTTTTGCCTTACTATCTATGCCCTCTGAACCTCTCGCCGCCGCCGTCCGCTGGATCAACGAACGCATCGCCAACGACTCTCAGATCGGGCCTGACTTGTTCACGCAACTCCACGCGGCGCAACTCGAACGGGGTCTCCGCCACGGCGACCGCACCATCGGGTCGTTCCTGCGCCCCTTCGTTCTGCCGCGCTCGACTTATCAAGCCATCGCGCACGCGGCCGAGACGCTCGCCGCCGCCTTCGAACAATTGGTCGAGCGCGCGCTCAGCGATGAATCGCTACTGGCCGAGTTGGCGTTGACCGAGCGCGAGGCTCGACTGGCGCGCATCGATCCGGGCTATACGCGCCTGTGCGTCTCAAGCCGCCTCGATGCGTACCTGAGCAAAGGCTCTTTCAAATTCCTCGAATATAACGCGGAGAGTCCGGCGGGAATCGTGGATCAGATGCTGCTCGAAGACATCTTCTTCGAGTTGCCGTACATGCGTGAGTTCATCGCGCGTTACCCGTTCTGGCGCCCGCGCCCGCACCAACGATTGCTGGGCGCGCTCGTCGACGCCTACCGGCAGTCGGGCGGCGCGAAGGACCGCCCGCAAATCGCGATCATCGACTGGGAAGGCGTCTCGACCGAAAGCGAGTTCTATGTTTTGAAAGACTACTTCGAGAGTGAAGGCTACCCGACGGTCATCGCCGACCCCTGTCATCTCGAATATAACCACGGCGTACTCACCGCCCGCGGCCTGACCGTCGACATTCTCTACAAACGGGTTTTGATCCATGAGCTGCTTGACAAGGTCGACGATGGACACCCACTGCTTCGCGCCTACGCGGAGCGCAAAGTTTGCGTCGCGAATTCGTTCCGCACCAAAGTCGCCCACAAAAAGATGAGCTTCGCGATTTTGAGCGACCCGCGTTACGAATCGCTGTTCACGCCCGAACAAGTGACAGTGATCCAACATCACGTGCCGTGGACGCGCCGCGTCCGCGAAGGCGAGACGACTTTCGGCGGGGCCGTGTTCGAGATGACCGATCTGCTGCGGCGCGAGCGCGAGCGACTGGTGCTTAAGCCGAACGACGATTACGGCGGACAGGGAGTCGTCATCGGACACGTAACGGAACCGCACACATGGGAAGAGGCGTGTGAGCTCGCGCTCACACGCCCCTTTGTCGTACAGGAATTGGTGCCCGTTCAGAAAGAGACGATGCCGAAATTCACCGACCGTCTCGCGTGGGAAGAGATGACCATCGACTTCGATCCGTTCCTGTTTCTCAACAAAGTCGAAGGCGGCATCGTGCGTCTGTCGTCGTCCGCGCTGTCGAACGTTTCATCGGGCGGCGGCGTCACCGCGCTCCTCGTGCTTGAAGATGCCTGACGCCGGCGCAAACAACCGGTACTTTTTAGATGAAGACGACGGATTGCGAGTTCGGGATGTCGAAGCGTTTGCGGCAGCGAGCGTTCTTGCATGCCATCACGTCATCGATCCGCACCATGTAGTCGCGCGATTTGGCGAAGCGCGCACGATCCTGTTCGCTCGCGCCGCGCGGCGGCGATGCCTTCCGGGTACGCCGCAGCCAACGCACTTCATAATCCGCGCGCTCACGGCAGTACGGGCAACTGAAGGAGGAGCGTTTCGACTCTTGCCGTTCATCAAAAAAATCGCTTTCGTTCATAGAAAGATTGTTGGTCGGACGCCCGACGCGCGGACGGCTTCCAAGGAGCA
>Ga0136617_10004917_pt1 | contig 11956 bp, 8 predicted proteins | sample AntDrymUQ3222106_2_FD_129672 | JGI IMG/M metagenome (GOLD analysis project Ga0136617, IMG submission 129672) | Polar desert sand microbial communities from Dry Valleys, Antarctica - metaG UQ322 (21.06) | ecosystem: Environmental > Terrestrial > Soil > Desert | place: Antarctica: Dry Valley...
CGCGATCCTCGAGGATCTGCTCCGGCGCGACGTACTCTGCGCGCGCGACGATCGACCCCCTGCGGGTCAGTCCACCGGCCTCCTCGGCGCGCTTGGCCAGGCCGAAGTCGCTGAGGTAGACGTGGTTGCCGCGCGCCAGCAGGACGTTGGACGGCTTGATGTCGCGGTGCACGAGGCCGCGCGCGTGGGCCGCATCCAGCGCGGCGCCGACCTGGCGGACGATCCGCCCGGCGCGCGCCGGCTCGAGGGGGCCGGCGGTGGCGAGCAGGGCACCCAGGTCGGTGCCCTCGACCAGCCGCATCGTGATGAACAGGACACCGTCTTCCTCACCGGCCTCGAGGACGGGGATGACGTTCGGGTGGTCGATCGACGCGGCCGCCTTGGACTCGCGGCGGAAGCGCTCGTGAAAGCGCGCGTCCGTGGAATGCTCGGGCCGGATCACCTTGAGCGCGACCCGCCGCTGGAGCGCGAGCTCCTCCGCCCGGTGGACGACGCCCATGTCGCCGAAGCCGATCACCTCCTCGACGCGGCAGCCGGCGAAGACCGAGCCGATCGGCAGCGCGTCCGCCGGCGGAGTGGGCGGCGGCGGCGGGGTGGGCCGTGCGATCGGCGGCAGCACGGGCACAGGCACGGGCGGGCGCGGGTGCGGGTGCGGCTCGGGTGGCGCCGCGGCCGGTGGCGGCGGTGACGCCACGGGCGGCGGGGTGGCCGGATCCGCTGCCGGCGGCGGTGGCGGTGGAGCCGCTTGGCCCGGTGCGACCGCCCGCGCCGCCGCGGTCAGCTCGAGCGTCGTGCGGCCCACGCGCACCGAGTCGCCCGGCCCGAGCGCCTGGGGATCGCGGAGGCGACTGCCGTTCACGAAGGTGCCGTTGGCGGAGTCGAGGTCCTCGATCATGATGCGCCCGCGCTCGCGGAACACGCGGGCGTGCCGGCGCGAGAGCTCGGGATCGTCGCCGAGCCGCCCTCCGCCGCTCTCGGCGCGTCCGATCACCAGCTCGTCGTCGAGCGTCAGCCGCCTGTCCTTCGCCAGGCCCTCGACCACGAGCAGCTCCTCGGGAGCCGCGACCTGCGTGACGGCCGGCGATCCGATCTGGGTCGCCTCGGGGATGCGGCCTGTCGCGTCGGTCACCGCGAGCCCGGTCGTCCCCAGGCGCACCACATCGCCGAGCTGCAGCACGCGCACCGCCTCGACGCGCTCGCCGTTGACGAAGGTGCCGTTCGACGAGCCGAGGTCCTCGATCGTCAGCTCGCCTCCCGCGCCACGCGCCAGCCGGGCGTGGCGGCGCGAGAGCTCGGGGTCGTCGCCCAGCCGCCCGTCCGCCTCGGAGGCGGCGCGCCCGATCAGCAGTTCACGGTCGACGGCGAAGCGCGTGCCCGGTGCCTTCCCTTCCAAGACGTGCAGTTGCTCGTCCGCCATTCCGCGCGGACCCTACGCTTCCGGGGCCGCGGCCGCCAGCCGTAGACTCGGGCTGTGCGAGCGTGTCCGAGCTGCGGCGCAGAGGCGCCCGAGGGGGCGCGGTTCTGCCTGGCCTGCGGGTACGCGCTGGCGGGCGGACCCTCGCTCCAGGTCCGCAAGGTCGTGACGGTCGTCTTCTGCGACCTCTGCGGCTCGACCCAGCTCGGGGAGCGGCTGGATCCCGAGACGCTGCGGCAGGTGATCGGGTCGTACTTCCGCGCGATGAGCGCCGTCCTCGAGCGCCACGAGGGCACTATCGAGAAGTTCATCGGCGACGCCGTCATGGCCGTCTTCACCGTGCCGGCCGTGCGTGAGGACGATGCGCTGCGCGCGGTGCGCGCCGCGGCCGACATGCGTGTCGCGCTGGCCGAGCTCAACGAGCAGCTCGACCGCCGCTTCGGGGTGACGCTCGAGACGCGCACCGGCGTCAACACCGGCGAGGTGATCGCCGGCGATCCCGCGCGCGGCGGGGGCTTCGTCAGCGGGGATGCCGTCAACGTCGCCGCCCGCCTCGAGCAGGCGGCGCCGCCGGGTGAGATCCTCATCGGCGCGCGGACGCTCGAGCTCGTCAGGCAGGCGGTCACCGTGGAGTCGGTCCCGCCGCTCGAGCTCAAGGGCAAGAGCCGGCCGGTCTCGGCCTTCCGGCTCGTCGACGTCGATGTCGCGCCGGGGATCGGCGACCGGGGGCTCTCCTCGCCGCTGGTCGGCCGCGAGCGCGAGCTGCAGCGCCTCCACGCGGCCTTCCGACGCGCGCTCGACCGGCGCAGCTGCGAGCTCCTCACCGTCGTCGGTCCTGCCGGCATCGGCAAGTCGCGGCTCGCCCACGACTTCGCCGAGTCGGTGCGCGAGCATGCCGCGGTCGCGGTCGGGCGCTGCCTGTCCTACGGCGAGGGGCTGACGTTCTGGCCGCTGCGCGCGGTCGTCGCCGGAGTGGCGGGCAGCGCCGAGGGTGAGAGCACCGACGAGGTCCAGACCGGGCTCGCGCGCCTGCTGGACGGCGACGACGACGCGGCCCTGATCGTCGACCGCGTCGCGGGCGCCCTGGGCTGGTCGGAGTCCACCGCCTACCCGCTCGAGACGTTCTGGGCCGTGCGGAGGCTGCTGGAGGCGGCCGCTGCCGAGCGCCCGCTGGTGGTCGTCTTCGAGGACCTCCACTGGGCCGAGCCGGTCTTCCTCGACCTGATCGAGCATGTCGCCGGGGCGCTCGAGGGCGTGCCGGTCCTGATCGTCGCGCTCGCGCGTGGCGACCTGCTCGACGTCAGGCCCGGCTTTGGCGGCGCGGCGCGGCTCGAGCTGCAGCCGCTCACCGGCGACGACAGCGGACTCCTGGTGGAGCATCTGCTCGGCGACGACGGCGTGGCCGCGGATCTGGCGGAACTGGTCTTCGCGCGCGCCGAGGGCAACCCCCTGTTCGTCGAGGAGCTCGTGCGCATGCTCGTCGACGAGCGCCGGCTGGAGCGCAGCGACTCCGGCCTTTCCGCCGTGCGCTCGTCCCCGCTCTCGCTGCCGCCGACCGTCCACGCGCTGCTCGCTGCCCGCATCGATCGCCTCGAGCCGGCCGAGCGCGCCGCGCTCGACGCGAGCGCCGTCATCGCCCGATCGTTCGGCTGCGGCCCACTGCTCGAGCTGGTCGATGGCGGAGACCGCGCGGCGCTCGACGCGCATCTGCAGACGCTCGTTCGCAAGCAGCTGATCACGGCGGACGGTGGGCGCTTCGCGGGCGACCCGACCTTCAGCTTCAGCCACGCGCTGGTCCGCGACGTTGCCTACGAGGGCATGCTCAAGGCGCGTCGCGCGGACCTCCACTCGCGCTACGCGAACTGGCTGGAGCGGGAGGCGGGCGAGCGAGCCGGCGAGTACGACGAGATGCTCGGCTTCCACCTCGAGCGCGCCCACCGCTACCTGTCCGAGCTCGGCCCGCTCGACGAGCCGGGGCGCGAGCTGGGCGCCCGCGCCGCCCGGCGGCTTGGCGTGTCGGGCGGCCGCGCGCTCGCCCGCGGCGACGTCCGGCCGGCGATCAGCCTGCTGGAGCGAGCCGTCTCGCTTCTCGACGCGGACGATCCGGGACGGCGCGAGCTCACGAGCAAGCTCGGCATCGCGCTGGCCGAGACCGGACAGCTCACGCGCGTCGACGGCCTCCTGCGTGATGGCCTGGAGACGGAGCGGCGCGGCGGCGCGTTCGTCGTCTTCCATGACATGGGCGGCAGCCAGCACTTGGTGAACCTCGGGCAGACGCTGACGATCGGGCGGCGGGCCGACAACGATGTCGCACTGGCCTGGGACGACGAGGTGTCGCGTCGCCATGCGCACATCGTCGGCGCGGCGGAGGGCTGGGCGCTCGTCGACGACGAGTCGCGCAACGGCTCCTTTCTGAACGGCGTGCGGATCACCGAGACGAGCCCGCTGCGCGACGGCGACGTCCTGCGCTTCGGTGACACGGTCGTGTTGTTCCGCGCCCCCGTCGCCGAGCCGGCAACCGGGGCCGTGTCGCTCGACCCCGGCCAGCCGACCCACCTGCCGAGGCGGACCGGGCAGGGATAACGGTCGACGTGTCCGCCACCGAGCTGAAGGCGCGCCTGGACGCCGAGCGCACCGGCCACCCCTTCCTGGTCTACCGCGACGGCGACCACCGCCAGCACCTGTTCGCGCTGGAGGGGCACATGGAGCAGGTCTCGATCGGGCGACGGGAGTTTGCGGACGTGGTGCTCGACTGGGACGACCAGGTGTCGCGGCTGCACGCGCTGCTCGAGCGCGTCGAGGAGGACTGGACGGTCGTCGACGACGGCCTTTCGCGGAACGGCACGTTCGTGAACGGCGAGCGCATCCACGGCCGGCGCCGCCTCGGCGACGGCGACACGGTGGTCGTAGGCTCAACGCCGGTGACCTTCCGCTCGCCCAAGGTCGAGGTCCAGGCCGGCACTGCGATCGCCGCCGAGAGCCCGGTCGCCGTCGCGCTGTCGAGCACGCAGCGTCGCGTGCTCGTCGTGCTCTGCCGCCCGTACAAGGACGGCGCCGCCTTCGCCAGCCCCGCGACCAACCAGCAGATCGCCGAGGAGCTCTTCCTGTCGGTAGACGCCGTCAAGACGCACCTGCGCGTCCTGTTCGCGAAGTTCGGCATCGAGCAGCTGCCCCAGAACCAGAAGCGGACCCGGCTCGTGGAGCGTGCGTTCCACAGCGGCGTGATCTCCGGGCACGACCTGTAGTGCTCTCCCCGGGCTCCAGCATCGCCGGCTACGTCGTCGAGCGCGTCGTTGGCTCCGGCGGGATCGGCGTGCTCTACAAGGCGCGCCAGCTGCGCCTCGACCGGCCGGTCGCGCTCAAGGTCGTCGAGGCGCAGGCAGCCGAGGACGGGCTCGTGCGCGAGCGCCTGCGGCGCGAGGCCCGGACGGTGGCGGCGCTCGACCACCCCAACGTCGTCCCGCTCTACGAGGCGGGTGAGGAGGCCGGAGCGGTGTTCATCGCCACGCGCTGGGTGGACGGGACCGACCTGGGCACACTGATTCGCCGCGACCATCCGCTGCGCCCGCGCCGCGCCTCGCGGCTCGCGGCGCAGATCGCGTCGGCGCTCGAGGTGGCCCACGAGCAGGAATTGATCCACCGCGACGTCAAGCCGTCGAACGTGATCGTCACCGCGGAGGACCACGTCTACCTCACCGACTTCGGGCTCACGAAGCGCGCGCAGTCGCTATCGGGTTTCACGGCCGGCGGGCAGATGCTCGGCACGATCGACTACGTGGCCCCCGAGCAGATCGAGGGCGGCGAGACCGGGCCGCGCGGCGACGTCTATGGCCTGGCCTGCGTGCTCTACGAGATGCTCGGCGGATACGCGCCGTTCGCGCGCGCGAGCGGCGGGACGGCGAAGATGTGGGCGCACCTCAACACCCCGCCGCCGTCCGTGCGCGGGCTGCGGCCCGATGTGTCCGAAGCGCTAGACGACGTGATCCGCCGCGGCATGGCCAAGCGGCCGGACGAGCGACCTTCCGCGGCGACGTTCGGGGCCGCCGTGCTGCGCGCGGTGGGCGAGGCTCCGTAACAGCCTCGCTTGCATCTGGTCGCCCGACCGAGAGGATCGCGCGGTGACCGACGTCACCGCCCCCGGCGCCGGCGCCCGGCTGCTGCTCGCGGGTGCGGTGGGAGCGCTCGTGGCGGTGAGCCTCGGCGTGTACGGCAGCGTCCACGAGCCTGCGAGCGATCTCTCGATCACGCTCGGCTTCAAGGACACGATGACGATGAAGGTCTGGCTCGCCAGCCTGTCGGCGCTGTTCGCGCTGGTCCAGCTCAGCACCGCCGTGTGGATGTACGGGCGCCTGCCGCTCCGTGCCGCGCCTTCGTGGACCGGCTCCGTCCATCGCATCTCGGGTCGGCTTGCGTTCCTGCTCACCTCCCGGTCGCGTATCACTGCCTCTACCAGCTCGCATTCCAGGACTCGTCGGGCCGCGTCCTCGCGCACTCGCTGCTCGGGTGCGCGTTCTACGGCGCATTCGCGGTCAAGGTCGTCATCGTGCGCTCGCGCGCGCTGCCGGGCCTCGCCCTGCCGCTGGCGGGCGGCGCGCTGTTCACCACGCTGATAGCGACGTGGCTGACCAGCGGCCTCTGGTTCATCTCCGAGAACGGCTTCCCCTCACCCTGAGCGTGCTGGCGCGCCTCGATCTCATCCTTGCGCCGCTGAGCTGGCTCGCGGCTGCCTTTGCCGTCGTCGTGCTCTTCGCCGGCCCGTCGCTCATCGGCGCCGAGAAGGAGCGCGCCGCGGGCGGCGCCGCGGGCGGCGGCGGGGGCGGATCGGCCGCCGTGCCGGGCGCCAGGTCTTGGCCTCCTCGGGCTGCGGGGGCTGCCACACGTTGGCCGCCGCTGGCTCGACGGGGACCAGCGGTCCGAACCTCGACGAGAGCAAGCCCAGCGCCTCGCGGGTCGAGGAGATCGTCAGGCGCGGCTCGGGGGGGACGATGCCGGCCTTCGAGGGACGCCTCGCGGCCCCCGAGATCCGAGTCCTCGCTCAGTTCGTCTCGGGGACGGAGGCGCCGCCCGCCCCGACCACGACCGCGACCCAGGCGCCTGAGCCGACTCCGGCCTCCGTGCCCGAGGCAGCAGCGACGATCCGCACCGGCCCGGGGCCCGACGGCATCTTCGTGACCGACGAGGGCGAGCTGTGGCTCGCGAACGCCACCGAAGGGACGCTCGAGCGCTTCGGCGCCGAGAACGGTGAGCGCCGGGGTACACCCACCGTCGTCGGCGCGCAGCCCGACAACCCCGTGGTGGTCGACGGCGTGGTGTGGGCGGCCGCCTCCGGTGACGACGCGGTGGTGCGCCTGGAGGCGGGGCAGGTCACGCGGATCCCGGTCGGCCGCGCGCCGGAGTCGGTGGCCGCCGGCGAGCGGCTCCTGTGGGTCACGAACGCCGGCGACGGCACCGTCACCCGCATCTCCCTCGACTCCGGGCAGGTCACGGGCGCGCCGATCAAGGTCGGCGGACGCCCACTCGACGTCGCCGTCGGCAAGAACGCCGTGTGGGTCACGAGCTTCGAGGATGGAACGGTCACGCGTCTGGACCCCGCGTCGGGCGGCGTGCTGGGCGAGCCGATCCGCGTCGGGCGCGGACCGCGCGGCGTGGCGGTCGGCGCGACGTCGGTCTGGGTTGCCAACGCCGCCGACGACACGGTGACGCGCATCGACCCGGCATCGGGAAGGGTTGTGGGGGATCCGATCCCGGTCGGCCGCAATCCGCGCGAGCTGGCCGTCGGCGAGGGCGCGGTATGGGTCGCCAATGCGCGTGACAGCACGGTCACGCGCATCGACCCGGCCAGCGGCGAGGTCGTGGGGAAGCCGATCCCGGTGGGGGAGGACCCGATCGGGATCGCGGTCGGCGCCGGCTCCGTGTGGACGGCGAACTTCCGCGCCGACACGGTGACGCAGATTCGGCCGTAGCCGAGCCGGCTAGTCGCAGTGGAGCGCGCGCGTGTCGAGCATGATGCGGCCGAGCGCCACCCAGGCGGACCCGTAGTAGGTGGGCCTGCGCCGGTCCAGGGCTTCGGCAGCGTCCAGGAGCTGGCTCTTCGCCGCCGTGTCGCCCGCGGCATCGGCCGCGGCGGCGGCCGCGACGAGAGCGGTCGGGTGCTCGGTCTCCCCGGCCGGCTCGCCGTCCAGGTCCCACTCGACGGGAATCTCCGCGGGGGAGCGGCCCTCGAACGCGGGCCACGCGCGCGCGGCGATCCTGCGGCCGGCGGGGTCCGGGTCCTCCGCGAAGCGGACGAGCAGGCGCACCGCCTCGAAGCCGAAGATCGGCTTGTCCTTCGCACTGCCGGGCGGGCCGGTGGCCACCAGTCGGCCGCCCCGGATGACGGTCCAGTCCGGCGGCAGGTCGCCCTCGCCAGGCATCAGCCGGTCGGCCGCATCGCGGGAGCTCCCGGACAGGCTTGCCCAGCGGTTGTCGCCCGTGGCCTCGCCGAGCGCGGCGAACGTCGCCGGCGAGAAGTAGCTCGGGTTGACGAACCGCGGCGGCCGCTTCGCCCAGGGGCCCGCCACCAGCAGCGGCAGGTCCCCGAACCTCACCGTCTCGTGCCGCAGGAGGGCCCGGCCCAGCGCCAGCGCGTCGTCCTCCAGCTCGGGGCGCTCGAAGCGACACGCCGCCACGAGCAGCGCGCGCGCCGCGTCCACGTCCGCGTCCGACGCCGGCTTGGGGTCCACGAGCTCGCCGTCCCGCCAGAGGAACGCGATCAGGCCGTCGGGTTGGCGCAGGTTCTCCTTCGTCCACGTCCAGATAAGGTCGAAGCGCTTCTGGTCGTCGATAGCCGCCGCGATCAGCATCCCGTAGGCCTGCCCCTCGCCGACCGTGTCGCCGCCCTGGTCGGTGCGTTCCACGCGGCCGTCGGGCTTCACGTAGGTGTCGAGGAAGCGCCGGCCGGCGGCCTCGTGCGGCTCGCGGGCCGCGGCAGGCGCCGATGGGCGCCCGGGCTCGTCGGATCCGCCGTCGCCGACACCCGCGGCAGGCGCCGATGGGCGCCCGGGCTCGTCGGATCCGCCGTCGCCGGCACCCGCCGTGACGAGGTACAGCGCGACTCCCACGAACGCGAGGGACAGCGCCATCAACAGCCGCTCACGGACCGTGCGGCTCAGGTCGTCACCTCGGCGAGCTCGGCGGACGCGGGAGCCTGCACGCGCGGCTTCGCGAGCGCGGGCCAGCACCCGGTCATCAGGATTGCCACGTGCACGCCAGCGAAGCAGACGTTGTTGATCGTCGCCGCGTCTCGCGCGCGCACCAGCCCGTAGATGCTGACGCCCACGAGGATCGCCACCACCGCCAGCGCGGGCATGACCGCGCCCGGCTGACGCGCCTCCGCGCCCTTCTTCGGCGTCACGACGAACGAGCCCTCCTTCTTCAGCACGGTGTAGACGGTGGCGAGGATGTGGATCCAGAAGTTCGCCGCGGCCAGTGCAAAGGCGGAGAACGTGTACGCGCCGGAGCCGGCCACCGCGACGGTCGCCAGGGCGAGGGCGAAGTACGGGGCGAAGTGGAGCAGGAACTCCGGCGCGGTGATGTCGTCGATGGGCTGGCCTCCGGTGAGGAGCCGGATCACCGGGAAGCTCATGTAGATCAGCACGGTCCAGCCGGACAGGAAGTAGGTGGCGGACAGCAGGTACTGGATCTTGAGCTTCAGCGGGAGCTTCGCGCGCATCGCGCCCGGCAGGCCCGACAGGCAGCCGCGCGCCCAACGCTGCTGCTGCGACACGTAGGAGGCCATGTCCTCCGGGCCGAGCCCGCGCGCGAGCACGTCCGGCACGTACACCGACTTCCAGCCGCGCTCGTGCAGCCAGATCGACAGCTCGAAGTCCTCCGTCAGCGAGTTCGTCGGGAAACCGCCGACGCTCTCGAACGCCTCGCGCCGGAACAGCACGTTGGTCCCGCAGCAGAAGACCGCGTCCAGGCCGTCCTTGCCGCGGGCGATGGCGCCGAAGAACAGCGCCTGCTGCGCCCACGACGCCGCGGCGATGCGGCTGGCGTCGCCGTTGGCGTAGTACTGCGGCGTCTGCACGAAGGCGACGGCGGGGTCCTCCATGTAGCCGAGCGTCGCCTCGAGGAACGCGGGGTCGGCGACGTGGTCGGAGTCGAACACCGCGATGAACGGCGCGTCGGTGATGCCGAGCGCGTTGTTGATGTTGCCGGCCTTGGCGCCCGTGTGCTCGGCGCGGCGGATGTAGCCGACGCCGTGGCGGGCGGCGAGGTCGCGCATGTCGTCGTCGTTGCCGTCGTCGAGCACCCAGACGCGGACCTCCGCCCCGCGCAGGCCCGCGGCAGCGGCGACGGTCAGGTCGACGATGTCGACCGGCTCCTTGTAGACGGGCACGAACACGTCGACCGCCACGCGCTGCACTGGCGGCCTGCGTTCGCGCACGCGCTCGTTGATGCACGTCCACCAGAAGCCGAACGCCTGGACCAGGTTGAAGAGCTCGGCCCCGATCAGGAGGCCGTAGAGGTACGGCGTGCCGATCCGGTCGGGGTTGAGCAGCCAGCCGAAGTACCAGACGGCGCACGGCAGCGCGAACACGAGGAGGATCCGAGCCCGCGTGCGGACGCTCCCCGTGGTGGGGAACGGCTGCCAGGTGACTCGGCGGAGTCGGACGTCCCAGGGGCGGCTGCTCATCGGAACTCCCACACCTTCGCCTGCGGCTTCTCGAACCGCCGCAGAAGGCGCCTCTGGAAGGCCATCTGGCCGACGATCCTGTTCGTGCGGTCGAAGAACTTCTCGTTGTCCTGGAACGACGCGAGGACAAAGACCGGGCTGCCCTCGCGCCGCCCCGGCGCGCCGTCGCGCAGGGGTCGGCTGCGCAGCCCCGGCGCGTAGTACTCAAGCACGTAGCGCATGTCGGGCGGCTCGTTGAGGAGCAGGCTGCGCGGGCCGGCGTCGGCCTTGATCTCCTCGAGGGCGCCACGGAAGTCGTACAGGCGGGGGTTGCCGTCGTTGGTCTGCTGGTCGTAGAGCCCGAGCAGCAGCGTGAACACGATCGCCCCCGCCACCGCGAGGCGTGCGGACGGCCCACGAATCCAGCCGGTGACGAGTCGGGCCATCAGCAGGAACAAGAGAGGCACCGCGACCAGGAAGTACCGTACCTCGAACAGCTCGCGGTCGTACAGCGAGACGCCAATCAGCATGACGATCGGGGAGATGGCGGCGACGGCGAGGATGATCGTCTGGCGCGAGCCGCCGCGGCCGAGCAGCAGCAGCGACAGGAGCAGCAGCAACGGCCAGCCTGCCGCCAGCAGCTCGGTCGTGCCGTCCGGGTGGTAGCCCCACAGCGCCCAGGCGATGTTCGACACGACCGCGTAGAACGAGATGCTCTCGTACGTGCCTGCCGGCGAGCCCGCTGCCCCGGCGGTCGAATCGAACTGCTTCTGCGCGAAGGTGAGCAGCGGCAGGAGCTGCATCACCAGGACGGCCAGCGAATAGGCGAAGCCGAGCGCGAGCGGCCTGAGACGATGTCCGGCGCGCCACGTGTGGAGCAGGACGCCAACCCAGATCAGCTGCTGGACACCGATGAGCAGGAGGCCGAAGTAGTGCGACAAGAGCAGCGCCGACGTAGCGAGGATGTAGCACGCCCAGGCGAGCATGGTCGGTCTGCGGATCACCCGCAGCTGCGTCCACAGCGCCAGCAGCCCGAACAGGGTCACGAAGGCGTACATGCGCGCCTCCTGCGCGTACCAGATCAGCAGCGGCGAGGCGGCGCCGAAGGCGGCTGCGACGAGCCCGGTGCGGCGGTCGTACAGCTCGCGGCCGAGCATGAAGAGGGCGGGAATCACGAGCGTCCCGGCGATCAGCGACGGTAGGCGGATGGCCAGCTCACCGTCGCCGAATGCCTTCACCGTGAGCCAGAGCACGACATGGTGCAGCGGCGGATGGCGATCGCCGTACTGCAGGTTCTCCATCATGTCGGAAAGGCTGAGGTTGGCCTGATGGACGCTGATCGCCTCATCGAGCCAGATCCCGCGAGGCACCGCCAGCCGCAGTGCGAACCCTGCCGCCGTAATGGCGGCCAGCACCAGCAGGGCGGTCCGCGGGGCGGTGTCCGGCTCCCCGCGCGAGGGCAGCCGACCGCGCGGACCGAAGAGCTCGGTCTCGCGTGCCCCTCGGAGGTGCCGCCACAGTGAGTTCATTGATGAGCGTTCGCTCGGGCGGCGCTCGCCGTCGCGCGACTCTATCCGCATCGCGCAGGGTCGCTCAAGCGGGCTGCGACTCGGATACATTTGCGGACGTGGCCGGGGTGGGCGCCGACTTCTTGCAGGACCTCAGACGGCTGGCGCTGTTCGCGGACCTGCCGACGGCCGAGCTCCGGGTGATCGCCGCGCGCTGTGCCGAAGCCTCCTTCGGGCCGGGCGAGTGGATCATCCGCCAGGGCGACGAGCAGTCCGCCGTCTACCTGATCGTCGACGGCGAGGTGGTGGTCGTGATCGACGACGAGGATCGCCGCGTGCTCTCGAAGGGCTCGTTCTTCGGCGAGGTGTCCGTGCTGC
>Ga0136617_10004918_pt1 | contig 11956 bp, 9 predicted proteins | sample AntDrymUQ3222106_2_FD_129672 | JGI IMG/M metagenome (GOLD analysis project Ga0136617, IMG submission 129672) | Polar desert sand microbial communities from Dry Valleys, Antarctica - metaG UQ322 (21.06) | ecosystem: Environmental > Terrestrial > Soil > Desert | place: Antarctica: Dry Valley...
GCTCGGCGAGCCGGCGCACGACGTCCACCTCGACCTGCCGCGCCTGCGCCGACTCGCGATCGGCGCGATCGCCGCGCTCTCGGATGAGGAGCTCGCGGCCCGTGTGGGCGCGCCGGTCGAGCTCGCACGGGCGTTGCGTGGTGCACGGGATCTGAACGAGGCGCGCGCGATGGCGCTGTCGATCCTCGAGCCGCGGGCGGTGAAGCTTCCGGCGGAGGCGCGGCCGACGCTCGCGCGCTTCTCCGAGCTCCGAGCGAACGGCCTCGACGGGAAGGAGATCGTCCGCGAGCTGAAGGCGGTCGGCGGCGACCTGAAGGCGCTTCGCCTCGCGCTCACCGGGGCCGAGCGCGGCCCGGAGCTCTGGGCCGTGATCGCGGCGCTCCCGCGCGACGAGGCCCTGCGGCGGGTCGATGCGGCTCTCTAGCACCCTTGCGCGCGGGCTCGTCGAGCTGCCCGAGCCGCCCGGCCCGATCGGAATGTACGTCTGCGGCCCGACCGTCTACGCGCGGGCGCATATCGGCAACGCGCGCCCGTACGTGGTCGGTTCTTGGTACGCCCGCTGGCTGCGCCTGCGCGGCTACGAGGTGACGCTCGTCCACAACATCACGGACGTGAACGACAAGATCTACGAGGCTGCGCCGGGAGTGAGCGCAGAGCGGGCGCGCGAGGCGACGGAGTGGTACCTCGAGGACGTCGGCCGGTTCGGGCTCGACGAGGTCGACCACTTCCCGAAGGCAACCGAGACGATCCCCGAGATCGTCCGCTTTATCTCCGATCTGATCGAGCGCGATTTCGCGTACGAAGTCGAGGGTGACGTCTATTTCCGGGTCGCCAAGCAGGCCGAGTACGGACGGCTCTCCGGACAGAAGCCGGATCAAGTCGAGGAGCAGGAGCCGAACGCGCGCAAGGAGGATCCGCGCGACTTCGCCCTCTGGAAGGCGAACAAACCGGACGAGGACACGTGGTGGGAATCGCCTTGGGGCCGCGGCCGGCCCGGCTGGCACATCGAGTGCTCGGCTATGGCCGAGAAGCTACTCGGCCCGGCGTTCGAGATCCACGGCGGGGGGCTCGACCTCGTCTTCCCCCACCACGAGAACGAGCTCGCGCAGTCGAGCGCGGTCGGGCACGAGTTCGCCCGCATCTGGATGCACAACGGAATGCTCCGCTTCACCGGCGAGAAGATGTCGAAGTCGGTCGGCAATGTCGAGACGATGAAGGACGTGCTGGAGAAGTGGGGGCGCGAGACGGCACTGCTCTTCTTCCTGACGGCGCATTGGCACAGCCCAATCGACTTCTCCAACGAGCGGATGGAGTCGGCTCGCGCGCGCGGAGACGGGCTGCGGGAGGTCTTTCGCAATCCTTCGCAACCCGCGCTGGATGGAGCGTGGGAGCGTTTCGAACAGGTTCTCGACGACGACTTCTCCACGCCCGAGGCGCTCGCCGTGATGCACGAGTGGCGCGACCACGACCTCCTGCGGAGCGCGCTCGACGTCTTCGGACTGGCCTCGCTCGCAGACCAACGAAGGGCGCCAGTCGATGTAGACGAGCTCGCGCGACGTCGTCAGGCGGCGAGGTCGGCGCGGGACTTCGCCGAGTCCGATCGGCTTCGCGGCGAGATCGAGGCGGCGGGGTGGGATGTCCGGGACGAGGCGGACGCCTACCGGCTCGTGCCGAAGGCGTGACGCGCGAGCAGGTCTACGGCCGCCGGCCGGTACACGAGGCGCTGCGTGGGCCGCGGGAGGTGCTCGAGCTGTGGGCGACCGAGCGCGCCGCCGCAACCGAGCCCTGGCTCGCGGACGGGCCTCGGCTCCAGGTGAAGCCCGACCGGGAGCTGAGCGACGCGGCCGGGACGCGCGATCATCAGGGCGTGCTCGCCTGGTGCGAGCCGTATCGGTACGCGGACGCGCACGAGCTCGCCGGTGCGGAGACACCGCTCCTCGCCTGTCTCGATCAGGTCACCGACCCGCGCAACTTCGGCGCCGTCTGCCGAAGCGCCGAGGGTGCGGGAGCGAGCGGTGTGATCGTGCCGGCGCACGGCTCGGCAGGCGTGACCGCGGCCGTCTGCCGCTCGTCGGCCGGGGCGGTCGAGCACCTACCTGTGGCTGTCGTGCCGAACCTCGCGCGCTTCCTGAACGAGATCAAGCGCGGCGATCTCTGGATCTATGCCGCCGCCGCGGACGCCGAGGAGGACATGTGGCAAGCGGACCTGTCGGGGGGTCTGGCCCTCGTCTTCGGCGCCGAAGGCAAGGGGGTGCGCCCACTCGTCCGGCGGGCCTGCGACGGTGCGATCGCGATTCCGCTCGCGGGGAAGGTCGAGTCGCTGAACGTGAGCGTTGCGGCCTCATTGCTCCTCTACGAAACCCGCCGCCGCCGCCATGCCTGACCCGACGCTCTACCTCTTCGACGGCTACAACCTCCTCCACGCCGGAGCGTTCGCCGACCGCCGCGAGCTGACCGATGCCCTCGCGAGCTTCGTCGCGCTGCGCGGCGCGCGGGGCGTGCTCGTCTGGGACGGGGTGGGACGGGACGAGGAGGTGGGCCCGCTCGCGGTGCGGTTCGCAACCCATGCGGACACCCTGCTCGAACGGCTCGCCGCGGCACACCGGCACGGTGAGCGGGTCTGTCTGGTCTCCTCCGACTTCGCGGTGCGCGGCACCTCGGGGCAGGAGGTGCGCAAGCAGAGCTCTCGCACCTTCCTCGGCGAGCTCGAGCCGATCCTGCGCAGCGAGTCCCACGGCTCGCGCGTCGGCGATGCGATCGATGCGGACACGCGGGCGCGGCTCGAGCGGCTTCGCCGCGGCGAGTCCTAGCAGCGGACCGAACATACGTTCCTAACACATTCGGTCCATTGCAAAGGGGTTGTAACTTGCGCGCAACGCTGCTATGTTCCGGCTCAACTTCAGGGTGAGGGTTCGGCGCTCGACACGGAGAGCGCAGCGTCTCTTTCCCGCTGATCTAGGAGAATCGCGATGTCGCCTCGCACCGTCACCGCAGTCCAGACGGCACAGAAGGCTCAACGAGAGCTTGAGGATCTCCAACTGGTGATGAAGGCACGGAACGGCAGCCAGACGTCGCTCGACGCGTTGATGCGCCGCTACACGGGCTTCGTCCGGTTGAAGGCGAGCTCGTATTTTCTTGCCGGGGGCGAATCGGACGACCTGATCCAGGAGGGGCTAATCGGTCTCTACAAGGCGGTGCGGGACTTCAAGCCGGACATGGAGACCTCGTTCCGCAGCTTCGCCGAGCTCTGCGTGACGCGCCAGATCATCACCGCGATCAAGACCGCGACCCGGTACAAGCACCAGCCGCTGAACCAGTACATCTCCTTTAGCCACACGCCCGCGGGCCAGGAAAACGAGGGCGAGTGCACGCTCGGCGACGCGCTTCCGGGCCCGCAGACGAACGATCCGTCCGTCTGCGTCGTCTCGACCCAGGAGCTGCAGAGCCTCGTCTTCGCCCTCGGGACCGGGCTCTCGAGCCTCGAGGCGGACGCTCTGCGCTGCTACCTGGAGGGTCTCTCCTACGAGGAGATGGGCGAGGAGCTCGGCTGCGACTGCAAGACGATCGACAACGCTCTCCAGCGCGTCAAGCGCAAGATCCTCGCTCATCAGAAGACGCGGGAAGTCCTGAACTAGGGCGGTACCATGCCGGCGTTCGCCGGAGTAGCTCAGCTGGTAGAGCAACTGCCTTGTAAGCAGTAGGCCGTGGGTTCGAGTCCCGCCTCCGGCTCCAGGAACGAGTGAAGCCCCGCTCCCTCACCGTGCAGAGGGGGCGGGGCTTCGTCGTGCTGAGAGCTACGTGGCGGGAACGGGCGGCGCCTCGGGCGCCGGCTCGTGCTCGAGCCGCGGGAGCCACTCGAGCCAGCTCGGCAGGTACCAGTTGCGCTCGCCGAGCAGCTTCATCGTCGCCGGCAGCAGAACCGCCCGGACGAGCGTGGCGTCGATCAGCACGGCGGCTGCGAGGCCGACGCCCAGCTCCTTCAGGTCGAGCATCGGCAGCAGGGCGAACACCGAGAACGTGGCGACCATGACGATCGCCGCGCTCGTGACGACCCCGGCTGTCGACTTGATCCCGTAGGCGACCGCGGCGTCGTTCGAGAGCCCCCGGTCGTACGCCTCGCGAACCCGGCTCAGGATGAACACGTGGTAGTCCATCGAGAGCCCGAACAGGATCACGAACAGGAACATCGGCAGCCAGGTTGCGATGCCGCCGTTCGACTCGAAGCCGAGCAGGCTCTCGCCCCAGCCCCACTGGAAGAGGATGACCAGCAGGCCATACGCAGCTCCCACGGAGAGCAGGTTGAGCACGATCGCCTTGAACGCGACGACGAGCGAGCGGAACGAGACCAGGAGGACGATGAAGGCGAAGATGAGGACGAAGCCGAAGACGAGCGGAGTCGCCTTCAGCATCGAGGCTTTCCAGTCCTTGTCGAGGGCGGTCGTACCGGTGACGGCGTACTCGACGCCCTGCACCTTGCCGATGGTCTGGGGCAGGAGCTCCTGGCGCAGCGTGGCGAGGGCCCCCTGAGCAGCTGCATCGGTGGCCTTGCCTGCGAGCGGGATCTCCACAGTGGCGACGGTGTTGTCGCGGCTCGCCTCGACCTCGATCGGCGTCTTCATCTGGCCGCTCGCGAGTGCGCGCCGCTCGAGCTCGGCGATCGCCTCACGGACGGGCTCCGCCCGAACGTCCTCGGCCTCGATCGCAACGACGGCCGGGTCGTAGCCGCCGGGGAAGGCCTTTTCGAGCTTCTTGAGCGGCTGGATCTCGGGGATCGAGATGTCGTCGATTCCGCTCGTTGTCGTCTTGAGCGAGAAGGCGGGCACGGTCAGCGCGATGAGCACGGCCGCGGACGCGATCGCCCACACGGCAGGGCGACGAAGGACGCGATCGAGGATCGCTCCCCAGAAGCGGCTCTCACCGTCGTGGCGCCGGAGCCGGTGCAGGAACGGAACTCGCCCCTTCTCGACCCGGTCCCCGAGCTTGGCGAGAATCGCCGGCAGCACCGTCAGCGAGCCGATCATCGCGATCGCCACGACCATCATCGTCCCGATCGAGATGGACATGATCGACTTGTCTCCGGACAGGAACAGACCGGCCATCGCAATCAGCACGGTGATCCCGGAGATCAAGACGGCTCGGCCCGAGGTGGCAGCAGCGGCTTCGAGAGCGGCGTGCTCGCTGCGACCGGCTGCACGCTCTTCGCGCTCGCGGCGGAGGTAGAAGAGCGAGTAGTCGATCCCAACCGCGAGGCCGATCAACAGGATCACCTCGGCGATCGACTCGTCCACCGCGAAGAGCTGGCTTGGTAGGGCGACGAGGCTCGTCGTCGCGATGACGGCCGTGATCGCCAGGAGCAGCGGCACGAGGGCAGCGATCGCGGAGCCGAACACAAAGAGGAGGATCACGAGCGTCAGTGGCAGCACGATCAGTGCGGCCTTGCCGAACATGCTTCCGAACGCCTCGTCGACCGCCTTCTCGGTGCTGACGCTGCCGAGCTCGTCGATCTCGAAACCCGGATGCCGCGCCTCGACCGTGGCGACGGCCGTTTCGAGCGACTCGATGTACTCGACCGCCTCGTCGTAGGTGCCATGAGGGCTGAACTGCACCATCGCCGAGTGCCCGTCGGTCGAGATCAGGCCGGCGTGACCGGCCTCGAGCGGCGAGTCGAGCTTCCGCACCTGCGGGAAGCTGTCGAGTGTCCGCACGACATCGGCGATCGCCGCCTCGAACGCGGGATCGTCTGCCTTGAGCGACTTCGACTGGATCAGGACGATCTCGTCCTGCTCGTCGGCGGTCGCAGGGAAGCCCGACTCGATGATCTTGTCGGCCGTGCGGGCCTCGCCGACGGCCAGGTCGGCCGGCTCGAGGTACTTCGTGCCGACCGCGTTGCCGAGGAAGACCGACGCGATCACGAAAGCGAGCCAGCCGAAGACCGCGGTCTTCCAGTGATTCGCGCTCCAGCGGCCCATCCGGGCCGCGACGTTGTGCGATTGCTTGAGGGGCGACATTTGCGCTCTGCTCCTTGCGTGGGGGTCGTCGTCACTCTCCGCTCGGGCGGTCGCTCCGGCAGTGCGGCGGTCAGGCCTCTCCGAGTGCGGCTGGCCGCACGCAGACAGGGCGCTCCAGCACATGAGATGATCAGAACGTGCGGGCGGGCACATACGTCAGGGAACGCCAGTTCCTCTGGGCGAAGCGGAAGGGCATCGAAGTAGGCGGCCAGTTCCGCCATTCACCGGACCCAACCGAGGCTTCTCGTGGGGCCAAGGCGTTCACCTACGAGCTCGGTGACAACCTGTTCGAGCCGCTCTCCGAGGAGGCACGGCTAGCCAGAAGTTCCCAAAGGGAAGTTCTGGCTAGCTCAGGAAGGCGAGCACGGCGAGCACGCGGCGGTGATCCTCGGCGGTCGCCGGCAGGCCGAGCTTCCCGAAGATGCTCGTGACGTGCTTCTCGACCGCGCGGAGCGTCACGAACATCCGCTCGGCGATCGCCTGGTTCGAGCGGCCCTCCGCCATCAGCTCGAGCACCTCGCGCTCGCGCGGCGTCAGCCCGCCGACCGGGTCGTGCTGGCGCTTGCGGCCGACGAGCTGGTTGACGACAGCAGGGTCGAGCGCCGAGCCGCCCTCGGCGACGCGCCGAACGGCAGCCGCGAACTCGTCGACGTCGGAGACGCGGTCCTTGAGCAGGTAGCCGACCCCCTCGGCGCTCTCGGACAGGAGCTCCATCGCGTAGCCCGGCTCGACGTACTGCGAGAGCACGAGCACCCCGACCCCGGGGTGGCGCTCTCGGATCTGCTGGGCGGCGCGGAGCCCCTCGTCCGTCTGGGTGGGAGGCATCCGAATGTCCACGATCGCCACATCCGGCCGGTGCATCGCCACGTGGCGCAGGAGGTCGTCGCCGGTTCCCGACTGCGCGACGATCTCGAACCCGGCGTCCGCGAGCAGTCGCGCGATCCCCTCGCGCAGGAGGACGGAGTCGTCAGCCAGCGCGACTCGGAGCGCCACCGAGCTCGGCCGGGCCCGCAGCGGAGGGAAGGTATGGGCGCGCTCGTCTTCGAGTTGGAAGATCCACTCCGGCTCGGGGAGGTCGGGGAGCGTGTAGAGACCGAGCTCGCGCGGCTCGCTCTCCGGGAGGGCAGCCCGGGTCGCCTCGGAGATCAGCACCTGCCCGCCGTGCCCGGCGGCGCAGATCCGGCTCGCGCGATGGACGTCGACGCCCACGTAGCCGTCCTCGCCGAGTGCGGGAGCCCCCGTATGGAGCCCCATCCGCACGCGAACCGACGATCCCGGCCACGGATGCGCAGAGAGCGACCGCTGGGCGGCGATGGCGGCGGTCGCGGCCGGCTCGGCCCCGGAGAAGACTGCGAAAAGCTCGTCGCCTCGGCTGTCCACCTCCTGCCCGCCGGCCTCGGCGACGGCAGTGCGGAGGAGCCGGCGCACGTCGGCGAGCGCCTTCGCCCACCCTCCGCCGAGCTCGTGCGCGAGCCTCGTCGAGCCCTCGACGTCCGCGAAGAGGAGGGTGATCGTGCCGGTCGGAAGGCTGCTCATCCTCGCTCCTCGGCAAGGATGCGCTCCACCGTGTCGAGGAGATCGCTGGCATCGGTGCGAAGCGCATCGACTGCTCCGCCCGATGGCTCGAATGCGGCGTAGGAAACCTGATTGCGATCCGCTCGCCAGACATCGAGACGCTCGAAAAGCTCGGTATAGGCGGAGCCGGCGATGCGAGCCGCCTCGTCGATTCGGACCCGATGCGACTCCTCTCCGCTTGTCACGCGACTGCCCGTTGCCGCGAGGAGAGCGTCCATCCCCGCGAGGCAGGCTTGGTAGAGGAGGAAGAACGATCCAGGTTGGGTCAGGCTCGGGCTCTCGGCATCCGCGAAGAACCCGCGCGCGTAGCCGAGGAACTCCTGCGCTCGTGCCTCGTCGGGATAGACGCTTTCGATCTCGGCCCGGTTCATGGCCCAACTTCCGGTCGAATCTTCATGCCACCGCCAGGAGGTCGTCTTGACCGACGAGGAGCTCGCTCGGCCGTTCGGCGATCGCGCGCACGAAGCTGTTGCCCCGACGCAACCGCTCGGCGAACTCCTCGCGCGTCAGCACGGTCAAGTCGATCCGACGGCCGTGCCGGTGCTCGAGCGCGTTGAGGCGTCGCCGCAGCCGATGCAGCTCCGGACTGCCGAGCACGAGTAGGTCGACGTCGCTCGTCGGCCGCAGCGGGCCGGAGACCCAGGAGCCGTGGAGCGCTGCGACCTCGATTCCGGGCTCGCTCTCGAGGAGCGCCGTGAGCTCGGCGTTCAGACCGACGGTCAGCCTCAGGAGCTCGCGGAGCGGCGCGTAGAGCGGCGAGGAGACGGCCGCGCGATAACCGAAGCCGCCGCCGAGCGGCTCCCGGACGAGCACACCGGCGCGTCGACACCGCTGGAGCTCCCGGTGGACGGAGGCCTCCGTCGCCTCGAGCCGCTCGCGTAACTCGCGGTTTGTCAGTGCGGTCTCGGGGTCGGCGAGGAGGAGGTCGAGAAGACGCAGCTGGAGCGGGGAGCGAAACAGGCCGAGATAATCCTTCATGATCTGCAAGGAGTCTTGCAGATCATGAAGACCGGAGTCGACCGACCGGATGGGCCGGTTCCTCGTCGCCGACGGGGAGCACGGCCCGGATGCACGTGCCGGCGCCGGGCGGGCTCTCGACCGCGAGCGTCCCGTCGAGCGCCGCCACGCGGTCGGCGAGCCCGCGCAGGCCGCTCCCCGAGCCGGCGCTGGCGCCGCCGACGCCATCGTCGGCGACCTCGACCACCGCGCGGCCGTTGTCGCGACTGACCCGCACCTGCGCCAGCGACGCCTGCGCGTACTTGGCGACGTTCGTGAGCGCCTCGGCAACGACGTAGTAGGCGGCCGCCTCGACGGCGCGTGGCAGTCGCTCCGCCGGCACGGACACCTCGACCGGAACCGGCGAGCGCGTCGCAAGTGTCGTGATTGCCGCCTCGAGGCCCCGATCCGTGAGCACGGCGGGGTGGATCCCGCGCGCGAGCTCACGCAGATCCTCGATCGCGAGCGCGAGCTCGTCGCGAGCATCCTCGAGAATCGTCTCGGCCGTGTCCGGATCCCCGGCGATCCGCGTCTGCGCCAGCCTGAGCGAGAGCGAGAGCGCGACCAGGCGCTGCTGGGCGCCGTCGTGGAGGTTGCGCTCGAGCACCCTTCTTGCGTCGTCGGCAGCCTGCACGATCCGAGAGCGCGAGGCACGCACCTCCTCCTCCTGGAGCTTGCGCTCGGTGATGTCCGCGAAGAGGGCCATGTGGCTAATCACCTTCCCCGTTGCGTCGCGGATGGGCGCGGCGGAGATCTCGACGTCGATCGAGGCTCCGTCCTTGCGGATCCGCCTGCTCTGGACCCCGGTGTAGACGTCGCCGCTGCGGACGCGGCGGAAGAGCTCGGCCAGCTCGGCTGCGCGCTCGGGAGGCTGATGCTTCGCCGGTCCGCCGAGCACCTCCTCGGCCGTCCAGCCGAAGATCCGCTCGGCTGCCGCGTTCCAGCGCGTAATCGTGTCGTCGAGCGCGTACTCGACGATCGCGACCGGCGAGGCTTCGATCGCCGCGCGCAGACGCTCCTCGCTCGAGCGAAGCTCCGTCGCGCGGCGCTCGCGCTCCGTGACGTCGGCCCCGACGACGAGCACGAGCGAGCTTCCTTCGCTGTCCACGATCGGCGTGGCGGTCCACGCGATCGCTCGCTCGCCGTCCTCCCGCGTGCACCAGTGCGAGATCCGTTCCGCCGGCTCGACGCCGTTGAAAGCCGATGCGACCCCGAGCCGGGCGAAGTAGCCCTCGTCGGCGCGGAAGAGACTGAGGAAGCTCCGTCCGAGCATCTCCTCGTCCGTCCACCCGATCGTCCGTTCGAAGCCTTTGTTGACCGAGTTGCCGACAATCGTTCCGTCCTCGTCCACGACGACGAGCAGGCCGGGAGTGGCGTCCGCGAGAGTTCGCAGGAAATCGCGCTCCCGCGCCAGCTCGAGCTCGCGGCGCTTGCGTTCGGTCACGTCGAGCCCGCCGCAGATCACGTTGCGGACGTCGCCATGCTCGTCGCGCAGGGGTGCGGTCGACCAGGCGATCACGAGCTCCTCGCCGCGGCGATTCACGAAGGCGTTCTCGTACTCGGAGGGGAGATGCTCCGGGTCGCGCAGGAAGCGCTCTCGCACTGCGGCCCGTTCGGCGGGGCCGATGAAGACGTCCCAGAAGTACTGGTCGCGGATCTCCTCGACGTCGTCGAAGCCGCTCGCAAGCTCGCAGGCGGTGTTGAAGTTCGCGATCCGGCCCTCGAGATCGACCGACATCAGCAGCGACGGCGCGGTATTGACGATCGTCTCGAGGAAGTCGTACTGCGCCCGCAGCTCCGCCTGGAGCTGCTCGTTCGCGAGCCAGAGGCCGGCTGCGGCGGCGACCGCGTCGACGAGCTCCGGCTCGTCGGCGAGCGAGGGGTCGTGGAGCAGCGCCGCGACGCGCTCGCCGTCGTGCTCGACGTAGCGGGCGGTGCGGGGACCGCCCTCGTCGACGAACACGTTGCCGTCATGCCAGACGAAGACCCCGCGCTGCGGCAGCCAGTAGACGATGTCGAGCGAGGGGTCGTGGAGCGCTCGTGCCAAGGCGTCGCGCAGGGAGGCGCCGCCCTCGGCGAGCTTCAGCAGCAGCTCACCGACGGCCGAGCGAGCGAGCCGCGCTCGGAGAACGCCGGCGAGGAAGGCGAACGGAACGGCAGCGAAGGCGGCGTGGAAGACGTACTCCAGCGGCTTCGCAGCGCGCGCTGAGAAGATCTCCACGACAAGGAGGACGATGACCGCGAGCATTGCGATCGCGCCGCTCACGATCACCGGCCCGAGCACGCGCCGAAGGGCGGGGGATGCGCGCGTGAACCGCCGCCCCATCGTGGCGAGGATCACGGCGATGAGAAGGAGTGCGGCGGCCGTAACCGTCAGCTCGACGACGGCGCGGACAGTCGAGTCGTCCGTGACCGCCAGCGTGCTCGTGCAGGTCGCACAGTTCGGGACCGGGCGTTCCTCGACCATGACGAGCGCGAGGCCGCCGAGGAGCGTCAGCGCGTACGTGCCGGCGACGAGGTAGACGTCCCGATGGCTGCCGAGCCGCCCCCACGGAAAGGCGAGCAAAAGATGGACGAAGGCGCCGAAGACGACGCTGCTCAGCGTGAAACCAGCCGTCAAGACCCAGTCGTTGTTCGATTCCGCCAGGGCGCCGAGGAACCAGAGGTAGCCGACCGCGACGAGCAGGATCCCGGTGCGGTTCTCCTGACGCCGCCAGAGCGCGACGAGCCCGCTGCCGACGAAGCTGAGGCCGACGGTGAGCGCGAACGCGAGTGTCGCCGCCGGATTGTCGTCGTGGTTGCTCGTGAGCACGAGCCAGGTCGCGCCCGCGGCGAGCGCGAGCGCACCGCCCGCGAGGGCCGCGAGGATCCGGGTGCTCATCCGAGCAGGTTGCCGAGGGCCGCGCCGGAAAGCTCGTCTTTCGGGATGAAGCCGCGCGCGCCGCTCTCCTCGACGAGCGTCCCGTAGTCGCAGGCGTCGCGGCTCGAGACGAGAACGACGACGGGCCCGGAGCCGTTCTGCCGCAATCTCGAGCTGACGGCGAACCCGTCCATGTCGGGCAGCTGGACGTCGAGGAGCAGGACGTCGGGGGCGAGCTCGTGCGCCTTCGCCAGGGCGGACGCTCCGTCCGCCGCCTCCCCGATCACCTCGAAGCCGTCCGCCTCGAGGATTGCGCGCGCCGAGGCGCGGAAGCTCGGATGGTCGTCCGCGATCAAGACCGTGACGGGCATGGACAAATCCTCGCAGAGGCCGGAGTCGAGCGCGAGTACGGCTACCCGCACGGTTTCCGCGTTTACGACGACCCGTGAAGGGTCGGCTCGCTCCTGGCTCGCCGGCTTTCTGCGGATCGAGTATGCGTGGGCTTTGACCCCGGCCA
>Ga0136617_10004919_pt1 | contig 11952 bp, 10 predicted proteins | sample AntDrymUQ3222106_2_FD_129672 | JGI IMG/M metagenome (GOLD analysis project Ga0136617, IMG submission 129672) | Polar desert sand microbial communities from Dry Valleys, Antarctica - metaG UQ322 (21.06) | ecosystem: Environmental > Terrestrial > Soil > Desert | place: Antarctica: Dry Valley...
CCAACTGTTTTCCCAGGGCGGGTACCGCGGCGGCTGTCTTGAGGTCGCCAGCTCGCTTGATCGCTTCGAGGACTACTTCCTTGTTTGGCGAATCTATGAGGCGCACCAGCTCCGTCGTGTTGGATGCCGCAAGCCTCGTCGCGGCGCGCTCTAGTGACGCGCGAAGTGAGCCGCTTTGCAGCTTCCCCAGCCATGAAAGCACCACTGACAACGTGCCCGGTTGGAGCGCGGCAAAAAGCTCGTCCAGGTCAGCCTGTGGAGGTGGATCATGCGCATCGTCGAGCGACTGTAGCAGTTGCGCAAGAGTTTCGGGTCCGCCGAGCCGGTCGGCTACAGATCGAAGTCGGTCGCGCTGGGCAGGTTGCAAGTCGCGCGCGCCCTCTATCGCGATAGGAGCCTCACGAAGCGCAAGCGCAACCGCTCGGAAATCCCCCGCGGCGAGCAGATGTAAAATCAGCTGATCGAGTACCTCGGCGACCTCATCCCGCGCGCTCGGCGCCGGCTCCGTCTGAAAAAGGTCGTACAGCATGCAGATGATGTTGCGGCGGAGATCCTGCTCGTACTCCACATTCATCGCATGGCGCAGGTACTCAATATCCTTGTCATCCAGAAAATAGACTGCCGAATCGAAGTCTTTCATCTCTACTACGCTGCTTTCGGAAGCGTCAGAGGAATCAGCAGAGACGCTTACCTGCGCCGGAGCACCAGGTTCAAGGCCTGGAGTTTCGCTTGCCGCTGGTACGTTCTCATCCATTGAGAGCTGGACAGCGCGATACCGCAGAAAAAGAAAATCCTGCTCCCACATGAGGGTCAGCAGATCATCATCTTCGGGGCCGGAGCGCCTCACGCGCTGGAGCAGATCAAGCAGGCGAATCAGCTCTTCCTCTTCGACCCCGGGCAGCAGGGTGAGCTCTCGAACACCGTCCTTGTAAAAGAGCCAGGGCAAGCTCTCCGCTTTGGAGCTTTCGTACATTACAACGCGCCCTTCCCAACGCAACTCCGTCTCACTAACGGCCAGGACGAGCTGGTCGGTCTCCGACCATAGCGGAACGAATGCTGCGCGCAGTTGCACGAGCGCGCGGTGATAGACCGGGTTATTAGGAAGGTAGAGTTGGTGCGCGCGAGCTGCCTTGCCGAAAACCTGAAGGAGCGTCTCGACTATGACGGGCGAAAAGGGCGCTTCTCGATCTTCCGAAGTCGCGTCGGCCTGCGCGTTGGTGGAGGTCACGCCAAGTCGGCCTCGAGCGTAACGAGTTGTGCAACATCCTTGTCTCCACGGCCACTCACGCACACAAGGACATGGTGATCCGCCTGCCACTTCCCGCGCTGGCTGTCTACCCAGGCAACTGCGTGCGCAGTTTCGAGTGCCGGGATAATCCCCTCGAGATGACTCAGCAGTCGAAGACCCTCAAGTGCGTCCCTGTCCGTGACGGCTACGTAGGTCGCCCGTCCTGAATCCTTGAGGTAGGAATGCTCCGGACCAACGCCCGGGTAGTCCAGCCCCGCCGAAATGGAGTGCGCGGGGTGAACCTGACCTGCATCGTCCTGCAGCAAATAGCTGAGTGAACCGTGCAGGACACCGGGACGGCCGCGCACGAGCGAAGCGGCGTGCCGGCCTGATTCCAGTCCGTCTCCAGCGGCTTCCACTCCCACAAGTTGCACTGCGCTGTCCTCAACGAACGGATGAAAAATGCCCATCGCGTTGGATCCTCCTCCAACGCAGGCTACCACACTGCCCGGCAATCTGCCTACCTGCTCCAACATTTGCGCTCGCGCCTCACGCCCAATAACCGACTGGAATTCGCGCACCATTTCTGGATACGGAGCGGGCCCGACCACAGAGCCGATTATATAGTAGCTCTCTCCGACACTTGTTAGCCAATCACGAATCGCTTCTGTCGTGGCATCCTTGAGGGTGCGAGTGCCCGATGTGACCGCGATCACCTTCGCGCCAAGTAGCCGCATGCGAAAGACATTGAGTTCCTGACGACGCATGTCCTCTTCGCCCATGTACACGACGCATTCCAGTCCAAAACGGGCGCAGATCGTCGCGGTGGCGACTCCGTGCTGCCCCGCCCCCGTCTCAGCGATGATGCGGCGTTTTCCCATGCGGCGCGCCAGAAGTGCCTGCCCAACGGTATTGTTGATTTTGTGCGCGCCAGTATGGTTGAGATCTTCACGCTTGAGAAGCACCGGCGCGCCCACACGCTCCGAAAATCGCGGTGCCTCGCTGAGCGGACTCGGTCGCCCGACGTAGTTACGGAGCAAAGACTCCAACTCGAAAACGAACGCGCGGTCCTGCATGGCCGCGCGGAACTCGGAATCGAGTTCGTCCAGAGCCGGAACGAGGGTTTCAGGGACGTACCGCCCACCGAATGCCCCAAACCGCTCGCGATTTTTCGTGGCAGCACTCACGGCGAACTACTTCGAACTGCCGCGGCAAAATCACGCATTCTTCCCGGATGCTTGATGCCAGGTGAGACCTCAATCCCTGTTGATACATCGACTACATCAGGGTCCAGCACCTCGATTGCTTGAGAGACGTTGTCTGCGGTCAGCCCGCCCGCCAGAACGAGCAGTGAAGGTCTCGGCGAGCGCACCAGCGTGCGCGCAACCGCATACCAGTCGAACGGCATTCCCGTCCCTCCCAAACGTCCCGGAGCTGCTGCGTCGAGCACAATCGCATCGGCGGTCTCACGCAGCTCTTCGTAGACCGGCGGCAACTCCCCTCCATTTATACGGACTACCGCCCATGTCTGAAGACCCGACAGCGCACGGACCTCCTCGACCGTCCTGGCGGTGGGGTTTCCGTGTAATTGAATGATGTCGAGATGGGCCGTACGGCTATCTGCTGCAATGCCTTCCGCAGTATTATCCCCAAACACGCCGACGCGCTGCGTTTCGTTACCCGTCATTGCGAGGATGGTATGAGCGGTGTGCGGATCGATGGCTCGTGGGCCGCCTGCAAAGATCACCCCAACGTAGGCGGTGCCGAAAGCGACTGCAGCGGCTACGTCCTCGGCCCGAGTCATTCCGCAAAACTTAACCTCAGTTGGCACGCCCGCGCCTCGGCACGCTTCCGAGTGCGCGAGCGGCGGACGCTGGATCCGCCGCGCGAGAGAGGCTTGAACCTACCAGTACCGCGTCGGCGCCGAATGCTGCAGCCATCTCAACATCCTTTGCGGATACGATGCCGCTTTCGGCAACTGCTGCGAGATCGCTGGGGATAAGTGGCAGCAATCGCTGCCCGGTTAGTGAATCCATTTCGAGCGTTTCCAGGTTACGGTTGTTCACGCCGATGATGCTCGCCCCGGCGGAAAGCGCGCGCTCGAGCTCCCGCTCGGACCGAATCTCAACCAGTGCATCGAGTCCCCATTCGCAAGCCGTTTTCAGCAGTCGAGGAAGCTGATTCGGGGACAATGCCTTCACTATCAAAAGGATGGCGGACGCCCCAGCCCCTCTCGCCTCAACGATCTGAAGCTCATCGACAATAAAATCCTTGCACAGAACAGGAATGGTTACCGCCTGCGCCACGAGCCGCAGATCCTCGGTCGAACCGCCGAAATGGACTGGCTCCGTGAGAACTGAAATAGCGGATGCCCCGCCGGACGCATATTCCAGCGCTTGAGCACCTGCCGAAAGAGAGAGGTTGATTGACCCCCTCGAGGGTGACCGTCGTTTGACCTCCGCCATAATTGCAACGTGGGCCTTCAGAAGGGCGCCTTTCAACGAAGGAGGCGGGGGCGCGACGTTCGCCGCCTGTCCCAGCTCTTCGCGTCGAATGGAAAGAGCTGCGGCTCGCGCTATAGCTTCGGCGACAATCCGCCCCAACACCCCTTGAGGTGGAGTCCACGCTGGAGAGTGTGCTTGCACTTCGGTAATTATTCGGCTATAGTCATTCGGCTTCCGTTCGGGCCTGCACTGACCTAATAACCAGCTCACGAGGACGCATGCCGCTAACCAGACGCCAACGCGAAATACTGGATTACCTGAACGGGTACCTCGAGGCAAACGAGTATGCTCCGAGCTTTGAGGAAATCGCTCGGCACTTCAACTATAACTCGCTGGCCACCGTTCATGAGCATCTCACCAATCTCGAGCGCAAGGGATACATAAAGCGCACTTACAATGAAAGCCGCGCAATCGAGGTGTTGCCTTCCGAGGTGAACCCGCGCGCCGTTGAACTACCCTTGCTCGGATTGGTCGCAGCCGGAACGCCGATTGAGGTCCTCGCGACGCAGGAGATGATCGCGGTACCCGAGGATTTCACCAGGCGAGGGGGGAACCACTACGTACTCCGAGTGCGCGGCAACTCCATGATCGATGAACAGATTCGCGATGGAGACTACGTAGTAATTCGGGAACGCCACAATGCAGACAATGGTGAGATGGTCATTGCGCTCATCAATAACAGCTCGGCGACCGTCAAGAAATTCTACCGCGAACGTGACGGACGGATACGTCTGCAGCCGGCGAACGATACAATGGAGCCAATCTACATTCACGAAAACGATGTAACAATTCAGGGAATCGTCATCGGCGTGCTTAGAAAATACTGAGGGCCACTAAATCGGTCTTTTCCTTGAAGAGTCACGTCGGGCGCAAGGAAGTTTTCCGGTGACGCGGCGGGCGCCGATCTAACCGCCCCAGCGGTTCTTTCGTGCCACCGATCCAGGACTCGTGTTCAGAGTACCAGAAAACTGCACTTCCAGCGGGTCACGCTTTCTTCGCCGCGGCCTTCCTGAGCCGATCGAGCGCGCGCATTGCGGCGCCCTCTGTCAAACACCGGTCGGCACGCTCGACGCCCTCGCGCAGTCCCGGAGTAACTCCAGCCACGTACAACGCTGCACCCGCATTCATGAGCACTGCAGCGCGCCCGCCGTCCCGGGATTTGTTCTCGAGTATTTCCGTAATTCGCGCGGCATTTGCCCCTGGGTTTCCGCCTGCCAACTCTTCAGCCGATGCTATCGGTATGCCCAGCTCCGAAGGCGTGACATCGAGCGACGTCACTTGGCCGCGGCGAACCTCCAGCATCCGTGTCCGTCCGAGCGGCGACAGTTCATCCATGCCGGGATCCCCATGGACAACGAGTGCGTGGACGCTGCCCAGCGCCGCCAGCGCGCCGGCGAGTAGTGGCATTCTTGCTGGCTCTGCAACACCGATCACCTGTCGGCCGGCATTGGCGGGATTGGCAAGCGGACCCAGCACGTTCATCAGGGTTGGGATCGCCAGCTCACGCCGCACCGGCCCTACGTGACGCATGGCAGGGTGCATCAACGGGGCGAACATGAACACAATTCCCGCCTCGTCCAGTACGCGCGCCATTTCCCCCGGCGTAAGTTCAATTCGAACACCGAGCGCCTCCAGAACATCGGCGCTCCCACAGCTGGAAGTGAATGATCGGTTTCCGTGTTTTGCGACGCGTACGCCCGCGCCGGCCGCGACAAGAGCCGCGGCGGTCGAAATATTGAAAGTGGGGACGCTGCCGCCACCAGTGCCGCAGGTGTCGACCAACTCATCGGGGCGGTCCGCTGGCAGCTTGACCATCGCGGTGCGCAGTGCGCGGGCACCACCAGTCACTTCGGAGGCGGTTTCTCCCTTGACCCGCAGACCCATGAGCAGGGCACCAATCTGGGCCGCAGTCGCCTCACCCCGCATAACTACGTCGAAGGCGGCAGCGGTGTCTTCCGCTGTGAGGGACTCATTGCCCGCCAGCCGCCTGATCGCGGCTTGGAGAGGGCTACCTGGCACGGAGTGCTTCAGCCAATCGCTCCGGCAGCGCGGCACGTGCCGCAATAATAGCGATGACCATTGCTAGCAGCCGAACCCGCTCGACGTCCTCTTCGACATACACTCCGTGTCGGGCGCGATTAGTCAAATTGACTACCCCCACCAGGTCGCGGTGATAGATCAGTGGAAAGCTTATGAATGACCCGGTTGTGAAATACTGATCCTTGAGAAAAGGATGCGAGCCGGCCTCCGCTACATCCTGAATGAGCAGCGGCTCGCGCCGGGCCGCGACTGTTCCTGCCACTCCCTGGCCGAAGTGGATGCGCATCCCTTCAATGACGTCGGGCGGTAGTCCCCGAGAGGCGGCCAGAAAGAGGGTGTAAGGCTCGGGCGCACGAAGCATTAGCGAGCATCTCTGTGCCTGCAAATCATCAGCGAGGAGAGCAACCAGGCCGTCCACCAGCCGTCGTGGATCGCTCGTTGCGGAATCCAGCGCCAGCACGCGATCGATCAAATAAAGCGATCGGGTTTTCTGGCGGAGGCCCTCGCTTCTGCGATGCAACTCTATGTGCGCCCGCTCCAATTGATCAACAGCGGCTGCGACTTGCCCCTCGACCGCTTCAGCGCGACGTATGGCCCGCCTGGCTTCTTCACGCTGCTGCTCCGCTTCTCGCTCAAGCGCGAGAAGTTGGCCAGCGTCTTGTGGAGCGGGCGCCTGTTGTGCGGAATCCCTGGCAGCGATCAGCTGCTGCTCGAGCACACCCAGCTTTCGCAAATATTCCTCATGCACGCGGTGTGTTACGTCCTCGAGAGTGCGCACGGCCTCGCTGCGCGCTTCCCGATCTCCGAAACGCGCGAATGCCAGGTCGAAAAGTGCGGCATAAGCTCCAAAGCGCTCCATCACGCGCGTGCCGAAAATACGACGGGGCTCGAACAGGGAAAGTACGGCGGCCAGGTTGCCGTCCGAGGTAAGTCCTCGCAGCGCAAGCAGCCCGTCGTCCGGCGCCTGGGTAATGCCGAGGAGCCGTGCGTACTGTTCCGAATCGTCCGCCAGATCGACGAACGCCCCGCCATGCATGAGCTGATCTCTTACGGTGGAAGGCAGATGATCCAGCGTTGTTCCCACCGTCACGCGATCGACGCCGCCGGACGCATTCGGAACCAGTGCATCCCGAAAAAGCTCCCTGCGCTCGTCGTATCGAATCAGACTTATCCGCGCTGAACGATCAAGCTCGGCCAGCGCCTCATCGAGCGCCACGAGCGCCGCCTCGAGATCGGAGGCCGCGCTGAGGGCATGCGCCAGCGAGGCGAGCGTGCGAGGAGGCATCTAGAGCCGCGGCGTGAGGTTGGGAAAAGGAGCAGGAATGTAGGAGCGTTACTCATGGACTGTCAATCGCTTAGTGAGCACGTGAGCGCTTGACTTGGCGTCGCTCATGGATATGTTCCCGCGAATGGTGCTGCAGACCATCCAGCTCGTGTTGCAATACGATGGCGAAGGCTTTTCTGGATGGCAGCGCCAACCGGATTCCAGGACGGTTCAGGGTATTCTGGAGGCGGCACTTTTCCAGATATGCTCCGAGCCGGTGGCGGCAATCGCCGCGGGGCGTACGGACGCCGGGGTTCACGCACGCGGTCAAGCGGTTGGAGTTAAGGTTTCGGAGCGCTGGACCCCAAATGAGCTACGCCGCGCTCTCAATGCTGTACTTCCAGATGATGTCTGGATCGCGCGCTCACATTTGATGCGATCCGAATTCCATGCGCGTTACAGCGCACTCTCGCGTTGCTACCTCTATCATCTCGGCACTGACGACTGCAGCAAATCGCCATTCCGCCGCCGCTGGGAGTGGTCACTCACGCGTCCTCTCTCTCGCGAGCTGCTCGACGCGTGCGCGGGCGCCCTGGTGGGAGATCACTGCTTTCGCGCTTTCGCGGTTCGCGGCACCGCCCCGCCGGACGACATGCACCGGTGCGCCGTGATCGCCGCCTCGTGGGGTGATCGGCATCATGGCTTCGTTTTCGGAATCGAGGCGAATCGTTTTCTTCATCACATGGTTCGATTCCTTGTCGGCACGATGATTGACATCGCTAGCGAGCGGCGTCCGTTTTCCGATCTCGAGGAATTGCTTCGAGCGGATGGCTCGAAGATCACGTCGCCGCCCGCACCGGCGCACGGGCTTTTTCTTGAAACCATACGCTACGCACCGGATCTCTATTTGACATGAAAATTTTTCTCGATACCGCAAACCTGGACGAGATTCGCTGGGCGACTAACCCGGGACTCATCGACGGAGTAGTGACCAGCACCGCCGCCATAGCAGCGGAAGACGGTGGCAGTGAGCTCCCGGCGCATCTCCTCGAAATTTGCCGGCTGGTGCACGGCCCGGTGAGTGTGGACGTTGCCGCTGTCGATGTTGATGGCATGTACCGGGAAGGCAGAGATCTCGCGCGCCTGGCCGACAACGTTGTTGTTCGCATTCCGATGATCGAGGAGGGAATTATCGCCATGCGGCGACTCTCCGCCGACGGAGTGCGCGTGAACACGACTCTTGTCTTTACGGCCGCGCAGGCTTTACTCGCAGCCAAAGCGGGTGCGGCGTACGTCAGTCCGTTCGTGAGTCGGCTCGACGACCTCGGCTATGACACACTATCGGTCATTCGGGACATTCGCGAAGTCTTCGATTCCACGCGTGTGGAGTGTGAAGTGATTGGCGCTTCGATCTCGTCGGCCTTCCATTTTACACAGTGTGCGAAGATCGGTATCGATGTAGCGGCGGTGTCACCATCTGTTCTCCGCGCACTCCTGGTCCATCCGCTTACCGATCGCGGGTTGGACGAGCTGTTGAGCGAGTGGAGCCAGCGTATCGCCAAATCAAGGACGGAAGGATGACCCCGCGGCGGCAAGCTTTGGTGTTGGCGAGCTGCGCGCTTTTCGCGTGCAGGGGGACGGAAATGCAGGCAGATTCAGCTACGACCGTCCGCGCGGGCGTTCGAGAAGTTCAAGCTGCCCAGTCAGGTGCTTCGCCGGACGCACGCCGCCGAACGCCAATTACGGACGCCGTTGCCAGGGTGGCACCTGCCGTGGTCACAGTGCAAACAGAGGTGATCGAGCGCGCGCCGGCCGACCCTCTGGAGGCCCTTTTGGGGCGAAGCTCCGGGCAGCGCATCCTGCCCGGACTGGGATCCGGTTTCATTACCCAGGCCAACGGCATCATTGTAACCAATGCACATGTGGTCGCAGGCGCCTCGAACATCTCTGTCGCACGCAGCGATGGCACCACTTATCCGGCAAGACTTCTGGGTGCTGACGAGCCAAACGACGTCGCCGTGCTCAAGATCGAGGCAGCCAACCTTCCGGTTGCTCCGCTCGGCAACTCCGAAGGTCTCATAATCGGCGAGGTCGCGATCGCGATTGGGAATCCATTCGGCTTCGTGATCGGCAACTCCGAGCCCAGCGTGACGACGGGGGTGGTGAGCGCCACGGGCCGCAACCTCATCACGCCAACGGCTCAAGGGCAGATGTACCTTGACATGATTCAAACGGACGCGTCAATCAACCCGGGCAACTCCGGAGGTCCACTGGTAAATGCTCTCGGCGAAGTTATTGGTGTAAACAGCTCGATCTTTTCGCCAAGTGGCGGCTCGATCGGATTGGGCTTCGCGATTCCGATCAATCGTGTCATACGTGTTACCGAAGATCTCCTCGCGCACGGTGCGGTTCGACGCCCCTGGATCGGCATCAAGACTGAGCTTCCAGCTTCGAGAAATCAACGCGGAGCGCTGCTGGCGGGGGTTGTCATTCGAACCGTAACTCCAGGGTCGCCCGCGGCCCGCGCCGGTTTGCTCCCGGGAGACCAGCTCGTGCGAGCGAACGGCCGAACGCTACGCAACCCTTTTGATTGGGAGGCACTCCTGTTGGAGGCACGCGTTGGTGAATCGGTGTCGCTGATAGTCGAGCGCGGAGGTCGCGAGTTTCCTGTGACAGCAGCCGTCGCCGACCTCCCGGAAGTAAGTGCTCCAAAAGTGCAGGTTTTGCGCGAGCTCGAGCTGATAACCATGACGCCGGCGATTCGATCCGAGCGTGGAATTCGCGCTGATCGCGGCGCCCTCATCTACAAGGCCAGCGCACGGGTAACCAACGAGATAGGCATACAGGAGGGCGACGTCATTTTGCAAGTCAATCAGCTGGCAATCGAGCGCGCACAGGATGTAGAGCGTGCGCTCGAGCAGGGCAGCGGAGGCGTGGTGCGCATGTTCTTCGAGCGCGGCCGGCGCGTTTATACAACCGATTTCGTAATTCGGTGAGCAACACAGATCAATATTCATCGCCGCTCTCGGAGCGATACGCGTCGCGGGCAATGCTCGAGTTATGGTCGCCGCGCACTCGTTACGGCCTGTGGAGGAGATTGTGGCTCGCCCTGGCCGAAGCCCAGAGTGAGGTAGGGACTCGCGTAGACATTCCCGATGACGCCATTCAGCAGATGCGTGCTCACCTGGACGACATCGACTTTTCTCAGGTAGCCGCGTTCGAACGCCGCTTCCGGCATGATGTGATGGCGCATGTGCACGCCTTTGGGGCGGCGGCACCAGCGGCGCGTCCCTTCATTCACCTGGGAGCAACGAGCGCGTTCGTCACCGACAATGCGGATCTCATTCTCATGAGACGCGGTCTCGAGCTGCTGCGAACGAGGATCATTGCCGTTGTGCGGGCGCTTGCCGCCTTTGCTCGCAGGTGGCGTACCGAACCGGCTCTTGCCTACACGCATCTGCAGCCCGCCCAGCTTACGACGGTCGGCAAACGAGCTACGCTGTGGATGCAGGACTTCGTGCTCGACCTCGCGGATCTTGATCACCGCCTTGCGACACTGCCGTTTCGCGGAGTAAAGGGAACTACGGGCACGCAGGCAAGCTTTCTGGAGCTGTGTGCTGGGGACCACGACAAGGTGCGGCGCCTGGAGAATGTTGTGACGGCCAAAATGGGATTCACGCACGCGCTTCCCGTCACGGGTCAGACGTATACCCGCAAGCTGGACGCTCAGATACTCGGTGTAGTGGCGGGTACGGCCGCCAGTGCGTCAAAGTTCAGTGCCGATATTCGCATGCTGCAGGCCTTCGGAGAGATCGAGGAGCCATTCGAGAGCGAGCAAGTTGGGTCGTCTGCAATGGCGTACAAGCGCAATCCGATGCGATCTGAACGAATCGCCGGCCTCGCGCGCTTCGTGATGTCACTGGAGGACAACGCCAATCAGACTCACGCCGTCCAGTTCTTCGAGCGGACGTTGGACGATAGCGCCAATCGGCGCCTGGTGCTTCCTGAATCGTTTCTGGCAACCGATGCTATTCTGGTCTTGGCCGCCAACATTGCGGCGGGACTTGAGGTGCATCCCGCGCGTATTCGCCGGCGCGTCATGGACGAGTTGCCATTCATGGCAACAGAGCTCCTTATGGTGCGTGCCGTAGAGAAGGGCGCGGATCGACAGGAAGTCCATGAGGCGATCCGCAGGCATAGCATCGAGAGCGCTCGTGTTGTAAAGGAGGACGGTGGGCAAAACGATCTCTTCGAGCGATTGGCGGGCGATCCAACCTTGCGCCTTTCGGCGGACGGCATGACCGGAATGGCGAAAGCTTCGCTTTACGTAGGGCGCGCACCCGAGCAAGTCGATGATTTTCTGCGCGAGGTGGTCGACCCCATTCTGGCTAATGCGTCGGCTGCCGTCGACCTGCACGAGGAGCTGCGCGTCTGATGCTCATGTCAGTGAGTGATCTGCCCCTTCGCCGTACAGGGCACGGAAAAGTGCGCGACATGTACGACGCCGGGCACGACCGGCTCCTGCTCGTGACTACCGACCGTGTGAGCGCCTTCGATGTCGTGATGGCAGAGCCGATTCCTTACAAGGGCATTGTGCTCACCCAACTGAGCGCCTGGTGGTGCGGGCAGCTCGCGGAGATCGTTCCGACGCACCTTATTGCTTCGGACGCGGACTCGATTATTCGCGCGATTCCGGAACTCGCGGCGCACCGGGATTCGATCGTTGGACGCGCCATGCTCTGCCGTCGCACGACTGTCTTTCCCATTGAATGCGTCATTCGGGGTTATTTGGCGGGATCCGCCTGGAAGGAATACCGGCGGTCGGGTACCCTCGCCGGAGAGCCGCTTCCGAAGGATCTCGAGGAAAGCGTGTGTTTGGAACCTCCAGTTTTCAGTCCAGCAACCAAAGCCGTGTC
>Ga0136617_10004920_pt1 | contig 11948 bp, 9 predicted proteins | sample AntDrymUQ3222106_2_FD_129672 | JGI IMG/M metagenome (GOLD analysis project Ga0136617, IMG submission 129672) | Polar desert sand microbial communities from Dry Valleys, Antarctica - metaG UQ322 (21.06) | ecosystem: Environmental > Terrestrial > Soil > Desert | place: Antarctica: Dry Valley...
GGCTCTTCCTGCATGACGGAGAGCCTTGCGTTGCCGAAGCGGTCGATGGAGATGATGTGGGCGACTAAACCTTCTCCCTCGTCTACGAGCGTGCTCGCCGGGCTGAGACGCATCATTGAAGAAGGGTCCACGGGCTCCCCGAAGTCCGAGAGCCCAACTCCGGCAGCAAGATGCGCCGCCACAGGGGCGAAGACGTCGCGGCCGTGAAAGGTGTTTGAGACAGGATGCAGGTGGAAGCGCTCTTCGGTAAGTGCACAGGCGCCCAAGATACCACCCAGAGACTCAGCCGCCGAAACGAGCAACCCGTTGTCAGGACCGACCAGCAGGGCACCGCTCTCCGTACGTAGAGCGAGCCCCCGGCGCTCCGTGCCGACTCCTGGATCTACCACCGCCAGGTAAACTGTGTCGGCGGGCATGTAGCGGGTGGCGTGCTGCAGGATCTCAGCCCCCGTCGCGACGCCGAAGCCAGGTACCTCGTGCGTCAGGTCGACGATGGACACACCGGGTGCGATCCTCAGCATCACTCCCTTGCACGTACCAGCGAAGTCGTCGGTTAGACCGAAGTCGGACAGAAAGCAAACTGGCCTCATACCATTAGTATAAAGCTCACCCGCATAGCCCGCGGCAACGATCCTCCTCGCCGCCCGTGCCCAATCTGCTGGAGCCTACACCAGGCTCTCAACGATACCAATGGATACATCTCGACCTTAAACTTACTTAACCTTCAACTGACGGTTCACGAATGTCCTGTAGCAGATTAAGATTTTGGTCGAGGCTCAATATATTGTGCCTGTATGTAATGGATTGCGAACATATCGTGCCTGATGATGTATGGTATACATTTTCTGGCTCAGGTAAAGGGATTGCAGGAGGTTGCGGGACGTGTAGGGGGGTGCTAATTTCTGCCTGGGTGATTCCCGACTACCCGGGGGCTCGGTTTAAAGCTTGGGTCTAGGCGTGGGATCGCGACGGGCTTTATCGGCGGGGAGGGGTGATGAAGTCCGGCTAGAGGCTCCCTATGGGGAGGAGCCTATCGTAGCGTCCCGGCAGCGCTGCCGGGACGCCTTTTTGCGCATATCAGCAAGTCAGCACGCTCCAGCCTTCGGCTTCCGCTCGTCAGCACCCCAGCAAATGCCTTGGCCAGCGAGACTCCCACACACAGTAAGGCTCCGTGGTTAACGAAGCGGGGCCTTATTCACCGCACAATACGACCAACGTGAGCCGCTCCCCAACAATGTTGACAAGCTGAAATGCTGAAATTACTCGAACATTTTTGTGGCGCTGCTGGTGTATGCGGTCAGCCAGTGGAGGTCATTTTCCGTAAAAGGTTCGGTAGAGGTTCGGGTCGCGTATACGACGCCAAGGGCATGCTCGTCGTGGAGGATCGGGACTGCCAAGGAGTTTGTCCAGCGGGCGTTCGTGCGCGCCTGAGGCAGGCGTCGGGGGCCGGTCACGGTCAGGGTGGGGTGGGTGGTCTTGACCACCAGGTCTATCACGCTCCGGTCCGAGGCGGTGAGATCCCGGTACGAGTATTCCCCGAGAGGCGTGAGGTCAGGGACCCTGATCAAGCCGACCCTGTCGGCCTTGAGCTCGCGCCGTATTATCTCGGCTATCTGATTGGGCGGAGCATCGGGGTCGAGGTTTTTTGGCATCGAGGGACGGAACACGAGCTGCGAGGAGAGGATAAAGTTCACGCTGGTCCCTGCCACTATGCCGAGTAGATTGAACAGCGCGTAGTACGGAAAGTCGTCCGAGGCATACTTCACGAGTGGGTACCAGACGGCGAAGTTCGCCCCGATGCCCATGACGGCTACCGGGTAGGCCAGGACGCCGCGCAGGAAGAAGTGGATCCTGCTCGAGTGCCTGATGTCACGCCAGGTGAATGCGTTGTTGAGGAGGAAGTTGCTGAGGATGGAGAGACCGACCGCGAACATCCAGGCTATGACCTTGTTGGCGTCGAAGTACTCGGCGAGCACGATGAGGGTAACCATGTTGACCAGCACGCCGGAAGCCCCGACGAGGGCAAACTTCCAGAAGCGCCCCGCCGAAGGCACGTGGCAGAACAGGCTCAGTATGTGAGTCAGGTACTCGAAGCCCTGGCGCACCGTCGCCTTGGATACCCCAGCATGGCGGGCCTGGAACTCGAAAGACGTTTCGAGTACCTTGAGCTCGGGTGCGCACACGAGTATCTCAAGCAGCACCTTGAACCCCGTAGGTCTGAACTGGATGCCTGAGATCGCCTGGTTCTTTATGAGGAAGAAGCCTGCCATCGGGTCACTCGTCTTGCGGGCCTCCTTGAAGACGATCCTGGCCAGGTATTTACTTCCCACGGACACGGCCCGCCGCATTCTGCCAGAGAGACCCGCGTAGCTGCCGCCCGGGCCGGAGCGGCTCGCCACAACGACGTCGGCATCGGAGCGGCGTGCGATCTCCAGCATCTCGCTCACCTTCTCGGGAGGGTGCTGCAAGTCTGCGTCCATCACGCAGATGTACTCGCTCACGCCCGAGAACAGCTCCATACCCGTCGTCACGGCCGTCGAGAGGCCACCGTACCGCTCTGCCCCCTCCCGGCGCACCAGGTGGATGCGTCCGTCCTGTTCGGCGAGGACCTGGATCACCTCCGGCGTTTCGTCCGTGGAGTCATCCACGAAGACCACCCGATAATCCAGGTCCGAAAGGCTCTCGCGCAACTCGTGCACGAGCTTCGGGACGTTGTCGGCCTCATTGCGCGTCGGCACGACGAGGGTAAGGAGCACCTTCTCCGGGCTCCTCCCGCGTTCCGGACCGCCGGTAACCGCTTGCTTCTCTGCTTTCATGGCCGCTCTAGGCTAGCATATCGGGTGAACCTGCCCAAATATGGGATAAGCTGACCGTAAAGGCTCCCAACGGAGGTACGTAAAGTGCAAAGCAGCAATCTGGAACGCGCGCACGTCAGGGTCTCAGGCCAGGTGCAGGGAGTCTTCTTCCGGGACTCGGCCCGGCAGAAGGCCGAAGAACTCGGCCTGGCGGGATGGGTGAAGAACATGCCTGACGGGCAGGTCGAAGCCTTGTTCGAAGGTCCTTCTGAGAGGGTCAGGGAGATGGTCCGCTGGTGCGAAGAAGGCCCTCAGCATGCCTCGGTCGAGAACGTGGATACGGACTTCGAGAGATCCAGCGGAGACCTCGAAGGCTTCGAGGTTCGTTGAACCCCGCCACACCAGCCGAAATCCCCGCGGAACTGCGCCTGCTTCTCGACACAGAAGGCGTCGAGATAGTAGGTAGCAGGGCTATAGATCACGGCACCCAGTACGACCTGGCCCGCGACGATGAGACCGCGAAGCTGAACGTCTATCATACGGGCAAGATCTCTGCCGGAGGTAGAGCTTCAGGGTTGCGGGACTTTCTGGACGGCTGGCGCACGTCGCAGGCGAAGGCTGGTGGTACACGGGCTTCGACATCCCGCATGGGAGGGAGACCCGTTCTCGACGCTACGCCGAGGCTCGGCATCGACGAGGCCGGGAAGGGCGACTACTTCGGTCCCCTGGTCGTTGCCGGGGTCCGTATAACACACGCAGAGACGGCGAGAAAGCTGCAGGAGATAGGGGTCAGAGATTCAAAGGAGATCAGGGTCTCGGGCATCCGCCGGATCTCAGATCGCATCCTCGAAACCGTAGGCCGGAACAACGTCCACGTCATATCGCTTTCACCCCGAAAGTACGAGTCCCGTCGAAGCGCCGCCGGAAACGTCAACAGGCTGCTCGGCGAGCTCGACGCCACGATCATGGGTGAACTTATTAGCGAGGTTGAAGTGGTAGTGGTAGACGAGTTTGCCAAATCCACCCGCTCTTATCTAGAGCCGTTCGTGCCCGGAAGCGTGCGGCTCGAGGTACGCACGCGGGCTGAGGACGACGCGGCAGTAGCGGCTGCGTCCATAATGGCGCGGGCGCTGCAACTCGAGGAGATAAACCGTCTCTCGGAGCGGATCGGGTTCGGTTTGCCGCTTGGAGCGACGCACGTTGTGGAGGCCGGTCGGCGGGTGGTCGGAGAACTCGGGGAGGAGGGTCTTGCGGAGGTTGCGAAGATCCACTTCGCCACCACGCGTCGGGTGCTAGAGACGGCCGAACAGAGTGATGGAGGTGACCCTTGATAGATCTTCGCAGCGACACCGTGACCCGTCCGACGGAGGGCATGCGGCGGGTGATGCTTGAGGCGCCGGTCGGGGACGACGTGTTCGGTGAGGATCCGGCGGTAAACCGGCTCGAGGAGTACGTGGCTGACCTGCTCGGCAAGGAGGCGGCGCTCTACGCCCCTTCCGGGACGATGACCAACCAGATCGGGGTCCACGTCAACACGAACCGGGGGGAGGAGGTGCTCTTGCACGAAGGTTCCCACATCTTTGTCTACGAGGCCGGTGCCCCAGCGATGCTCTCGGGCGTCCAGCTCCGCACCCTTGCCGGCGAGGCCGGCGTCCTCGACTCGGAGACCGTACGCGCCGCCGTCAGGCCCGAGGACGTCCACTTCCCGCGCTCGAGGCTGCTCTGCCTGGAGAACACCCACAACACCTCGGGGGGCAAGGTCTTCCCGCTGGAGGACTTCGCGACTGTCGCCGCGACGGCGACAGAGCTCGGCCTGAAGGTCCACCTCGACGGGGCCAGGCTCTTCAACGCGCAGGCTGCGACCGGTATACCGGCCAGAGAATGGTGCGCGCACGCCGACACGGTCTCCGTGTGCTCCTCAAAGGGTCTCGGAGCACCGGTCGGGTCCCTGCTCGCCGGGGACGAGGAGACCATCATGGAGGCACGTCGGGCGCGCAAGGCCTTCGGGGGTGGTATGCGGCAGGCCGGCATCATCGCCGCGGCCTCCCTCTACGCTTTCGAGAACCACGTAGACAGGTTAGCTGAGGATCACGACCACGCCCGCAACCTCGCCTCGGGGCTGAGGGAGGCTGGCTACGACGTCCGGGAACCGGAGACCAACCTCGTCCTCGTCGCTGTCGACGACCCTTCCGAGTTCCTGCAGGCTCTCGCCCGCGAAGGCGTACTCGCCACACCTGGCAGACCCGGCTACGTCCGCTTCTGCACGCACCTCGACGCGTGTGACGTTTTGGGAACTGGGGAGGGGATACAGCGAGTCGTTGCGGCTTGCCTACGAGCTTCGGAGCCAATCTCACCTATCAGAGGGTGAGCTCAGCCGGTACGAGTTGATGCGGATCGACTGACCACAGACCAATGTCTGCAACCCTTACCGTTCGTGGGCGGCGGGGACCTGCCGATGCGATAGAGCTAGAGGCGATCCCGATGGTAGCGGATGAAGCGCATGTACTTCTTCCAGTCCCAGTAGCTGCCCGGGTCGGTATGGCAATTGACCCCGCCGCCGGAGCTGGGACAGCCGGGTACTTGATCGTGGCCGATTATGTGCTCGCGGTCTATAAGGATCTTGTACTTCTTGCAGTACCACGCCGAGAGCCTCGCCGAAGCGTGGTACATCTCATCGGTGAACGAGTCGGGGTAGTTTATGTAACCCGCGTGCTCGATGCCGATGCTGTACGTGTTGGTGTCCCACAAACCGGCGTGCCAGGCGATCTCCTCGTCGCGCACACACTGCGCCACCTGGCCTTTCCTGCTGACGACGTAGTGCGCCGACGCCTGGGCGGCGCAATTCTCGAACCAGCTTATGGTCCCGGAGTAGGAACCCTGTGCGACGTGGATAACGATCTTGTTATCGTAGGAGGTCTCCCGGTTGGAGCCGGTGTAGTTGCATGAGGCGGCCGGATGCCACACGGCCCGTGGGTAGTTGGTGGCGCCGCTCTGGGTAGTGTAGACCTGAGATACTTCGACGTCTTGTGGCGAGAGCTTAAGGCGCTCGCCGGTCGAGATGGTCAGTGAGGCTCCGCTCCTGAGCACACCGTAGATCTGGCTGGCGTACAGTTCCGTGCCCGCGTACTTGGTGAGCGCCTCCTGCCAGCGATTCAGGCTCTTCGGCTTGGGCTTTCCGACAAGGTCTGAAAGGAAAGCTGCGCCGCCCTCGATGTTGGCAGAGCGATCATTCTTGAGTCGAGCTTTGGAGAGACCAGTTAGCTTCGCCGCCTTGCCTAGAGTGTTCCTGGACGGGTTTTGGGTGAGCTGCATGATCCCGTAGTCGCCGCGGCCTTCGAGATCTCCCTTCCGGTAGGCGCTGGCGGATGGCGGCGGCATCTCCCAGAGGGTGTTGTAGTAGCCCATCGCCAGGAGCAACTCGACAGGAACCTCGTACTTTCTGGCGGCGGCCGCGAACTGTGCCTCCAGAGAAGATCCTGTCTGTGCCACAACCCTGCCGCCCGCCGTTCCGAGCAGGGAGGCGCCTGCAAGTCCTGCTCCGCCCAATCTCAGGAAATCCCGGCGGTTCATAGTCGTGGACCGATCCTCAGAATGCATGTACCCCTCCATTTGCACTGTCTCCGGTGCTCTAAGGTGTTTCGCGCGCCGCTCCTGGCGCCTGGGTAGCGCCCCGAGCCCCTATGCTCGCATCGGAGCCTGCCTTCCCAATTGTGCGGTCGAACCCAAGGTCGGCAAGACCTAAGCTCGAAGCGCAGCGTTTCCCTCCAGAGAAAGCCTTGTCTCTACGGCCGCCATTATAGGGCAAGTCCGGTGAGATTTTACTGAACTCAGCATGAATCTTCACCGCTCTAGATCTTTTCGCAGAGATCAGCACAAGGTGCGCTCGAGCGTGCAGGCCTGTATCATGTATTTCGTGACGAGGATCTCTCTACCCGGGACCTTGCCAGAGCGCGTCGTCCCGGCGCTTGTGCTCACTTGCCTGCTCTTATGTGTCTCCGGTGAAGCAAAAGCGGCGAGTGGATCGTACATAGATTTCGGCTCCTACGATACTCACAGAGCCCTTGCGGCAGGGACCGAGAGAGGGGTTACGTTCAAGAACGGTGCGGCCCGGCTCGCCCGCGGGAGGACTAAGGGCACGCTGACCTCCCGGGTATACGACTCGGCTCACAAGGATACTTTCATCCCTTCTTGGAACGCGCGCACGCCTTCCGGTACCTGGTTGCGGATCGAGATGAGGGTGCGCTCGGGCGGGAGCTGGACCCGCTGGTGGGACATGGGCGTGTGGGCCGAAGGAACGGGTACCATGAAGCGCCACGGCGTGGACGGCCAGAGAGCTGGAGACTGGCGGGTCCTGACGGACACGCTCCAGAGCATCGGTCCCGTGTTCGCTGACGCCTACCAGTATCGTCTCACCCTTCTTTCGAAGAGAACGGGAAGTACACCGAGCGTCAGGGCGATCTACGTAACAACCTCCAACTCTTACCGCGACGGGGACGTTCTCCTCGAGGCTAATGAGAGCCTGTGGGGCGACGACCTCTCTGTGCCTGCCCGGTCGCAGATGATCTACCCGAACGGCGGCGAGGTGTGGTGCAGCCCGACGTCTCTCTCCATGGTTATGGCCTACTGGGCGAACAAGATGGGCAGGCGGGGCCTCGACCAGGAGGTTCCCACCGTGGCGCGCGGCACCTACGATTACGTCTACCGCGGGAACGGTAACTGGCCTTTCAACACAGCCTACGCTGCCTCTAACGGGCTAAAGGCCTCGGTCAACCGCTTCTCCTCGCTCGGACAGGTCGAGCGGTGGATCGCGAAAGGGGTGCCTGTCATCGCGAGCATTTCTTGGGAGAGGGGAGGGCTGACAGGCGCGCCCCTCCCGGCGAGCTCGGGCCACCTACTCGTGATCCGAGGCTTCACCGAAGCAGGGAACGTGATCGTCAACGATCCCGCAGCCGGCACTAATTCGGGCGTTAGGCGAATCTACCAACGCGACGAGCTCCACAGGGCGTGGTTCGAGTCTGGCTCGGGCGGCGTGGCGTACATCGTGCGCCCTGAGAGCTGGTCCGTCCCTGACCGCACCTACGCCCGCGGGAGCTGGTAGTTGTCGGGGATATGAGAGAAAGAGGGCACCATCGAGCGTTGAAGCCGGTCGAGGTCACCCTTGTCCCCGCAACAAGCTTGGCCCAGCCCCTGATGGTCCTAGAGGAAGCCCTCAGGGACGGAGAGCCCTTACCCGCGGATTTTGCCGAAAGTCTGCGCAGGGCCGTCGAAGCCAGAGACGCAGAGGTACTGGCCGCCAAGGCGGAGGACCACATACTAGGCGTAGCCGCCATCGCCTACCGCCTCAACGTCTCCGCTGGAGGCCTGTTCGCCAGCATCGAAGACCTCTACGTGCGACCGTAAACCAGACTCCAGGGCATCGGCCGCGCCCTTCTTGAAGCTGCGCATGAACGTTGCGCGGAGCGCGGCATCTCTTACGTTGAAGCACAGATCGAAGATGACGAAGCCGAAGCGTTCTACGCCGCCCTCGGCTACGAGCCCGAGACAGCCGTAAGAGTCCTCTCAGGCACCCTACCCATCAGCGGCAGAAGAACAAAAAGCTGACGGCTGATACCTGAAAGCTGTAGCCTCTACTCGAACTCAAACACCTGGTACACCGAGATCTCACGGAACCCCAGGTCTTCGTAGAACTTGCGGCCGCGCGCGTTGGCGGCCGCGACCTGGAGTGAGATACCGTCTGCGCCTCTCTCCTGCGCCCAGGACTGGACACTTTGGAGGAGGGCGCGACCCATACCGCGGTTACGGTACTCGGGTTCGACGAAGACGTCATCCACGGAGGCCCACATCTTCGGGAGGAAGGTCGGGGAGCCCTGGCGCAGCTCACCCGAGATAAAGCCCACCGTCCGGTCTCCTGCCGCAGCCACGAAGAGGAACGAGTAGCCGCTGTTCGCCACGTCGGCCAGAAAGCGTCGCATCGTCTTCTCGGCTCCGGGTGAGGTCTCGTAGACCCGGTCGTGGGCCGTATGTTCCTCGGCGCTCTGCATCCACAGCCTTGCAGCCTCGGCCGCGTCATCCTTGCGCCCCGGCCTTATGATGAAGTCAGCACTCACAGACCAATGCTAACCCATGCGCCGCGGTCCGCAGGGGACGGGGGTGGGGTATGATCCGGAAAAACCGGAGAGGAGTCGGGTACGGAGCGTAAGGTGGACAGGTTCTGGGAGGTGGATGCGGCCCGCGGCGTCGCCATCACCATGATGATCGTCTACCACTTCACCTACGACTTGGATGCCCTCGGAGGCTATGACATCCAGTCCACTTCGGGGCACTGGGATCTCTTCGCCGACGTTACGGCAGGCCTGTTTCTGTTCCTCCTCGGCGTCTCGCTCGCCATAAGCCGGGCGAGGACCAGCATGACGGGGTGGAGGCTCTTCGGCAAATACCTGGCGAGAGGCTTGAGGATCCTCGCGTACGGGATGGTCTTGACCGTCGTCTTCCTGGCCCTAGGGATGGGCGTCGTGGCGTTCGGCATACTGCACCTGATCGGGGTCTCCATAATCCTCGCCTACCCTTTCCTGGGGCTCCGGTTCACCAACCTCGTGCTCGGCACCCTCATATTCGCCGCCGGCCAGTACATAATCGCCCAGGACCCCTACTCACAGAGCTTCTGGCTCCTGCCATTCGGTGTCGTACCAGAGGGTGTGATGATGCCGGATTACAGGCCCTTGTTACCCTGGTTCGGCGTCGTCCTGATCGGGCTGTTCTTCGGGAACGTGGTGTACGGCGATGGAAGGAGGCCCGCGGTTCTGAAGGACAAGGCCCCTGTACTGGCGAGACCGCTGCTTCCCCTGGGTAGAAACTCGCTGTTTGTCTACCTGATCCACCAACCCATCATCGTCGCTCTGCTCGTCACATCGGGCATCGTGGACCTGAACTTGTTGTAGAGCTCCAGGGTTCCTGGTTTCTTATTCGCGGCGCAACCGTTACAGTTAGCGGCATCGTTCCTGAGGAGATGGGGAGGTGGCCTGGAGAAGATCACATCGCAGTAGATGACCAGTAGGCTCGATGGGATCGTCTGAGCTTGCGGGACAGAGAGAAATAAGAGCGCCAGGACTCTCGCGGAAAGGTGCGGGAGTCGACGAGGAAGACGTTCATCGAAGCATTCGGCGGGTACGTCTCGGCTTCGGGCAGTCGTCAGGGCGGTGACAAATCCCGGCGGTGACGCCGGGGACAAAGCATCGTCTTAGCCCGGGCACAGAGCGAGCGGCTCTGTGTCCTTTCTCTGCCCTCCTTGATCTCATCACCGGACGAACAGGGAGGTAAGTGCATGTGCGGCATAGTGGGCTACGCCGGTAAAGAGCGATGTGTAGAGGTCCTCATGAAGGGTCTTGGGCACCTCGAGTATCGTGGTTACGATTCGGCGGGGCTGGCCCTTCAGAGGGACGGCCGGATAGAACGGATAACAGAGGTTGGGCAACTCGAGAACCTCACGCGCACCCTTGCCGGGCGCAACGGTGACCTCTCCCTGGTGCGGACCGGTGTGGGACACACCCGCTGGGCGACGCACGGGCGTCCCAGCGAGGAGAACGCGCACCCTCATCTCGGTGGAGATGGGCGTGTCGCCGTCGTGCACAACGGCATCATAGAGAACTTCTCGGAGCTCAAGGAGGAGTTGGAGGGGAGGGGAGTATCATTCCGTTCCGAGACGGACACGGAGGTGATGGCGCACCTGATCGCCGAGAGGGTCGAGGCCGGGGAGTCCTTGCGATTGGCGCTCGTCGGGGTGCTTCAGCGGCTCGAGGGTTCCTTCGCCGTCGCCGCTGTCAGTGTGGATGAGCCCGGTAAGGTCGTCGCGGCCCGCCGCCAGAGCCCGCTTGTCATCGGGCTCGGGGAAGGTGAGAACTTCCTGGCGAGCGCGGTGCAGGCGCTGCTCGGAGAGACCAACGAGTTCATCCTCGTCGAGAACGGTGAGATCGTCGAGATAGCCGATTCCTCGGTGGAGGTGTTCACCTCTTCGGGAGAGCCTGTCGAGCGTGAGTCCTTCGAGGTGGAATGGGACGCCGAGGCCGTCGAGCTGGGCGGCTACGACGACTACATGCTCAAGGAGATCCACGAGCAGCCCGCTGCCCTCGGCGCGACCCTTCTCGGCCGCATCGACACAGGCGGCGTCGTCGACCTCTCCGAGGTGGGGCTCGACCTCTCTGAGATAGACCGGGTTGTGGTCGTCGCCTGTGGCACGGCCTACCATGCCGGCCTGCTGGGCAAACACGCCATAGAGAAGCTCGCCAGGTTACCCGTCGAGGTCGTGATCGCCAGCGAGTATCGTTACGCGGATCCTATTGGGGACTCTCGTACGCTGGTCGTTGCCATAAGTCAGAGCGGCGAGACCACAGATACCCTGGCGGCCGTTCAGGCGGCGCGGGGCTTCGGGGCCAGGGTGCTTGCGGTTACCAACACCAGGGGGTCGCTCATCACCCGCGAGGCCGACGCGGTCTTGCTAACCAGGGCTGGGCCGGAGATCTGCGTGGCCTCCACCAAAGCCTTCGTCGCCCAGGTCGCCGCTCTCGATCTGCTGGCGCTCGGGCTCGCCGGCATTCGCGGGGTCATTCCGGAGGAGGAGTTGCGGGAGATCGGACGCAGCCTTAGTCTGGCTCCCGAGAAGGTCGAGGAGACGCTCGAGGCGCTCGGGAATCGGGTCGAGGATGCAGTCGAGGTCTTCGAGGACGCGCGGTGCTCGCTCTTCCTCGGGCGCGGTATCTCGTATCCGGTGGCACTGGAGGGAGCCCTGAAGCTCAAGGAGATCTCCTACCTACCCTCCGAAGGCTATCCGGCGGGCGAGATGAAGCACGGTCCCATTGCCCTCGTCGACGAACACTGTCCCGTCATAGCCGTCCTCGGAGAGGGTGTCGTCCGCGAGAAGACCCTCTCGAACGTCGAGGAGACCGTTGCCAGGGGTGCAAGCGTGATCGCCATAGCCCGTGAAGGTGACAAAGGCGCAGAAAGGATGGCGCGCCTGGTCCTCCCCGTCCCCGAGGCGCCGGAGATCCTGGCCCCCTTCATCTCTAGCGTGCCGCTGCAGCTCCTCGCATACCACGTTGCGAAGGACCGGGGCCTGGACGTCGACAAGCCACGCAACCTCGCCAAGAGCGTCACTGTCGA
>Ga0136617_10004921_pt1 | contig 11947 bp, 11 predicted proteins | sample AntDrymUQ3222106_2_FD_129672 | JGI IMG/M metagenome (GOLD analysis project Ga0136617, IMG submission 129672) | Polar desert sand microbial communities from Dry Valleys, Antarctica - metaG UQ322 (21.06) | ecosystem: Environmental > Terrestrial > Soil > Desert | place: Antarctica: Dry Valley...
CGCAGCCTGCCCGCCGTGTCCGCCAACGGATGGACTCGCCGTGGCGAGGCGGGAAACGGCTCGCTACTTCCGCTGCTGATGACATAGATTCCGTGCGGCAGTTAATAGATCTATGAAGGCGAACCGAAAAACGAATGGCGTGAAGAGAGTGCCGGAATTCGTTGCCCGCGCCGAAAGAGCATTTGCCCGCGTCGCTCGCAACCTTCGGACTGAAACTCGTCGCTCAGGACTGCCCGCCGTTGTTTTCCCGAACGGAACACTGGCGTCAAAGAGGGTCGCAAATCTGGGTCAGTCCTAAGGATAGACACATTTTCGCTATCCTGACAGGGTTCGTCATAGCGCGGCCCTCCGGATTGAATACCCCGGCGCGATCGATCACGTGATGAGCCTCGGGGATCGTCGGCAGGACATTTGTCTTTAGCCGGCAGATCGGGTTCTGTTCCTGGAAACGATCGCGGGCGCCTGTGGTAACACGCAATGGCAAGTGTATGCCTATTGTCTGATGAGGAATCATTTTCATTTCGTAGTGGAAACGCCGCACGCCAACCTAGTCGGGGAAAGAAATGGATCCTGGGCACGGGAGCTGCGGATGGGAACCTGGACGCACCTAGACCGGCTTTTTGCACGTGCGGAAATGAGCATTTCCTTAGGACTGACCCCGGATGTCCCCGGCCAAGATCCGAACTCGGCCGCGCGATTGTATTCCAGGCCCCCTCGCTGATCTTGTGCGATGGCGGAGCGGCGCGCGCAAAAAATTCTCCTCGTGGCTTGGGATGCGGCGGAATTGAGTTTGATCAATCCGCTGGTCGATGCCGGCGAAATGCCGAATCTCTCGCGCATTTTCGAGCAAGGTTCGCTCGGCAAGTTGGCGACGCTACAGCCATTGCTCGCGCCGGTGCTTTGGACTTCAGTGGCAACGGGAAAGCGTCCGGAGTTGCACAATGTCCTGGCGGAAATCGAGCCTAACGACAACGGCAGCGGCGCGCGCCCGATGACGAACACGCGACGCCTAACGCGTGCGCTTTGGAACATTCTCAGCGGTGAAAATCTGCGCACCCATGTGATCGGCTGGCCCGCTTCGCACCCGGCCGAAAACGTGAAAGGCATCGTCGTGTCCGATTCGTTCAACAAAGCGACGGCGCCATTCGGCGAGACCTGGCGGCTCGCGCCCGGCGCCATTCATCCCGCACCCGAGAGCGAGAATTTCGCTGAGCTGCGGTTTCACCCGGCGGAATTTTCGATCGAACAACTGCGCGCCTTCGTGCCGGAAATCGATCGCCGGCAGGACGATCCGCTCGTCCACGCGCTGGCCCATCGCATTGCCGAAGCGCTCACCACACAATTCGCCGCGACCTACGCGATGGACGCCGAGCCCTGGGATTTTGCCGCGGTTTATTTCGACGCGCTCGATCCGATCTGCCGAGAATTTTTGCCATTTCATCCGCCGCGTCTGCCGCAGATCGACCAAGCGCGCTTCGAGAGTTTCAAGAACGTGGTCGACGAGACCTATCGTTTTTACGATCAAATGCTCGGCCGCTTGCTCGAAGTGGCGGGCGACGACGTGACGGTGATCGTTTGTTCCGCGAGCGGTTACTACACGGGCGAGCAAAGGCCGGTGGTGAGCGAAGAGGAACATGCGGCCGGCGCGATCGTTCATCGGCCGACGGGCTTTGCGGCCCTGCGCGGACCAGCGATCCGCCCGGACGATCTGTTTTACGGCGCGAACATTCTGGGCGTTGCGCCGACCATTCTCGCATTGCTTGGTTTGCCGATTGCCACCGACATGCAAGCGCCGCCCTGGTTTCAGGCGCTCGAGAAGATAGAGTTCGAAACGCGATCGACATGGGAGACCGCGCCGCCTCGCACCGCGGCAAAGATCGAAGCACTGGACGATGCCGCGCGCGCCGCCGCGGAGGAGATCGAGTACAACCTCGGCGTCTGTTTCCTAACGACAAATCGACCGTCTGAAGCGTTGCCGCACCTCGAGCAAATGGTGCGCGCCCAGCCTCATCGCACGAGCGCGGTCCTGAATTTAATCAGTTGTTATCAGGCGCTCGGGCGAACCGACGACGCGCGCGGCTTACTCGAAGCACAAGCCGCGAAACCGGGTGGCGGCCTGCGCGAGCGTGAGGGGAAACGCTCGAAGTTTGTGCCGCAATGGGAAGTGATGCGCGGCATGCTGGCGTGGCAGGAAATGAAAGTCGAGGAGGCGCTGGCGCATTTCGAGAAAGCGCAGCTCGCCGGTCCGCAATTGCCTGGGATGCACTTGCAACTTGGCCGGGTCTACGTGGCCCTGCGCCGCCCGGCCGATGCTCGGCTCGCGTTTGCGCGCGCCTTGGAGATCGATCCCGAAAGCGCCGAGGCGCATCTTGGCCTCGCCCTGCTCTTATATAGAGCACGCGATTTCGAGAACGCGGCCGCGCACAGCATGCAAGCCGCCGGTGTCGCTCCGGAATTGATCCAAGCGCATCTCGCGCTCGGCTTATCGCTGGCGCATCTGCGACAATACGAGCAGGCGATCATGGCGCTGACCAACGCCTTGGAGCGCGCGCCGCAACACAGGAGCGCGCATCGTGTTCTCGCCTGGCTTTATCGCAAGATGCCGGAGCACGCCGCGCGGGCGGACATGCATCGGCATATCGGCCAGCAACTCGACCGGCGGCGACGCACCGCGCAAAATTAGCTTGCCTAACCGCGACCACCGGACATCAATCCCGTGTTCTGGAGAAAAACATCATGCTCACTACACTGCCGAAAAGATCCAACCGATCCACCGAACAAAATTTCTCGCGCTACATGCTGGCGAGCGCGGCCGTGGGTGCGGTCAGCGCCGCGACTGCCGCACGAGCTGACTTCTCTTCGCCGTATGAACTGACACCGCCTCCGCCCGGAAATTACAGCGGTGCGAACGTAAACCAGACCTTTGGAGCCTGGACTGGCGCTACTGACAATCTTAATTCCACGCAGCCTTTCATCGATACTTCAGGTGCTCCCAGTTCGCTCTCCTTGGGCGACACCTTCAATTTTGATAATTTCCTTAGGAGTGAGAACCTGAATTTCACGACCACGATCCAGGGAAATGGAAACCTTCAGTTCAATTGGAACTTCACGAGCACCAACGGCTCGCAGTTTGGCTATACGCTAGACAATGTTTTCACCAGCCTCGCGAGTTCGAATGCAGCCTCTACGACAACGGTCCCCGTTACGGCGGGCGACGTTTTCGGTTTTCGCGTCATCACGACCTACCGCGGTAGTTCGAGCGTCGCGATTTCCAATTTCGCCGCGCCCGTGCCCGAGCCTGGAGTCGCCGCATTGGCTGCCACCGGGGCGCTCGGCTTGATCGCGCTGCGCGCCTTGCGCCGTGCTCGCGCCGCCAAGGCCTAACGGCTTCGTTCTGGGATTGAAGCGCACGCCGGTCATCAGCGTGATGATGCCGGTGTTCAACGCCGGCGCTTACCTTGATCCAGCGATCGAGAGTCTGATCGCGCAATCCTTCCGTGATTGGGAATTGATCGCGGTCGATGACGGCTCGCGCGACGATTCGCCCACGCGGCTGCGCGAATGGTCGCAGCGCGATCCGCGGGTTCGCCCGTTCTTGCAAAGGGAGAACCGCGGGATCCCCGCGACGCTCAACTTCGCGCTCACGCACGCACGCGGCGAATATCTCGCCTTTTTGAATCACGACGACCTGGCGAAGCCGAATCGCTTAGAGATGCAACTCGCGTTCTTGCGCGAGCATCCCAAGATCGATCTCCTCGGCAGCGCGCTTGAGAATGTGGATGAGCGTGGCGCGACGATAGGCGCAAGATCGATGCCGACATCCGATCTCGAGATTCACTGGCTCGCGCTTCTGGATTGCCCGGTGCGGCAATCCTCTCTCGTAGGGCGCTCTGAGGCATTCCGTCAGCACGGTCTGCGCTTCGACGAGAACGTCGCGAGCCATTCCGATTATGATTTTGTCGCCCGCGCCATTCGGAGCGTGGCCGCGGCTAATTTGCCCGAGGCTCTCCTCCAATATCGCATCCACCCGAAGAACAGCTCGCGCGTGCGGCGCGACATGTTTGTGGAAAGCGGCGCACGCATCTCGTTCGACGCCATTCGCCATGAGCTGCCCGACTTTCCGATCACGCTCGACGACGTTCGCCTGATTCGCGCGGCGCTCCTCGGCTACAAGAAGCACGGCCAGCAGTTGCAGCTGCCGGCCCTGAAGCGCGCGGTGCGGCTTTATCTCGATTTGTTCGCCGCCTTTGCGCAAAAACATCAAGGACATCCGCTGCTCGCGCGTCTAGAGACACTTTCGCCTCAAGTTTTGACCGCATGAAAAAAGATCGCCAGACCGTCACCGAAACCGGCGCGCTCGTCATGCCGTTGATCGACGGCTTGCAGGTGCGGCATCTGCCGACGATCGAAGATCCGCGCGGCGAGGTGGTGGAATTATTTCGGGAGACGTGGGGAATTTCCAGCGATCCCCTCGTCTACGTCTACGGCGTGAGCGTGCGACCGGACGCGATCAAGGGCTGGACGGTGCACAAGAAGCAGGACGATCGGATCGCGGTCCTCCACGGCGTGCTCCACTGGGTTTTCTTCGATAACCGGGAGGCCTCGCCGACTTATCGTCGCCTGAATGCCTTCACATTCAGCGATAAAAATCGCGCGCTTTTCAATATTCCACGCGGCGTTTTTCACGCCGTCCAAAATCTCGGGACGGAAGACGCGTTTTTCGTCAACATGCCGACGCGGCCCTACGATCACGCCGATCCCGACAAGTATCGGCTGCCGTTGAAGAACGATCTGATTCCCTACGATTTCAGCGCGATTCGCGCCGGTTAAACGCGCGATCTTTCAGGCGCGGAAAGGCAGATCCAGCCATCGGTAACTGACCGCGATTCTATTCTGCGGCTGGGGTCCGTCCTAAGGAAATGATCATTTCCGGGCGTGCAGGAGGCGGTTTAGGTGCGTCCACGTTCCCATATGGAGTTCGGCGGCGATCCACTTGAGCGGCATGGTCGTCTCCTGCCGCGACTGCCGCGCAATCGCCACTTCCACCGCAGACCCTTTTCGTTCCCTTGCCAGCTGCTCGACGCTCCATCCGGCGCGCGCCTACTCGCTCACAATCAAACGACGCGGCTTCTCCATCTCGGTCTCCGAGCGCTCCCGGCCGCCGTGATGTTCGCTCATCTTTCCTTCCCATGTCCCCAACAGTCGATTCCAACGTAACTCCTCTTGCAGTTCTCCTTTCGGGTTAAGTTCGTTCCCGAATCTCGCTCCGCTTCAAACTGCTTTCATGTTATCTGACCCCGATTCCGATTTCAGGTACACCACCGTTTGCGCGCATCTTCTGCGCTTGTGGGGCGCCGGTAATCCAGCCAAGGTCCGCTCACTGCCACAAGGGGGAGAAGGAATGGGGGTCGGTCCTCACTATTGACACAAATGAGAGCCGGTGAGCCGGGCTTGGCGGAGGCAGGCGCGTGCGGGGCCATCCTCCTTCGCAGCCACCAGGTCTACGACGTGATGAACGTTTCTCCAGCCACTCTTCTTAGTCGCGGTGCAGACCGGATTCATCGTCGTTGATGAAGACGGAGGCGGTGATGTGCATCGCGTTTACCAGGCAAAGCCCCTCGGCGACGCCGCTGCGGGCGACGAGTGCCTCGATCGTTGGCGTGATGTTGATGAACCCGCGACGCGATGGGACTTCGAACCAGAGATGCTGGGTGAGAGATTTCACGTCCTTAGGAATCGGTGATGCTGAGGCGGGAGTAAAGACCGGGAAGCCGGGCGCGTGAGCTCGATGAGTTCAACGTGCTGCGGGGAATTGAGAATGGGATTGAGAATGGGGGTCAGTGTGCAAATATTGACAGAAGTACGTGCCCGCGTAACCTCCGACGATGGCTCGGAGTGTTCGGATCGAGTACGGGGGAGCGTTTTATCACGTCATGGCGCGAGGCAATTGTCGGCAGGCCATCTTCAAGGACGAAGAGGATCGGCGCCGCTTCGTGCAAACCTTGGGGGAAGCTTGTCTGATGACCGGGTGGAGGGTGCACGCCTGGGTGCTGCTGAGCAATCATTACCACCTCATGCTCGAGACGCCGGAGCCTAATCTAATCGCGGGCATGCAATGGTTGCAGAATACGCTCACGCGCCGCTTCAACGTGCGCCATCGGGCCTGGGGCCGAGTCTTCGGAGATCGCTACAAGGCGGTCCTGGTAGAGGGCAGAGAGGGATTCTATTACGAGACGTTGATGGACTACATCCATCTCAACCCGGTGCGGGCGGGGCTGGCGCGCGTGGCCCAGGGCGAAAGCATTTTGGATTATCGGTGGAGCAGTCTGGCGATGGGCTACGCTTTGCCCCCAAGGAGACGGCCCCCTTGGCTGGCCGCGGCGGAGGGACTGGTGGTGTTTGGGTTTCCTGAAACCACGGCCGGCCGACGGCGAATGGTGGAACGGCTGGAGCGGCGCGCGCTGGAGGAGGGAAAAGCGCGTGCCGGCGTGGTGCCGGTGAGCGGGGAGGTGGATGCGCGCTCTAGCCACTTGCGGCGCGGCTGGTATTGGGGGAGCCAGAGTTTTGCTGACAAAATGCTCAAGCTGGCGGAGAAGACGTTGGGGCGAACGAAATCGCGGGCTTATCGGGGAGTGGCAGTGCGGCAGGCGCATGGGCTGGAACGGGCCGAGCAGTGGCTGCGAGAGGGGTTGGCGGCAGCGGGGTTAAAGGAGAAAGAACTCACGGCCACTCGCGGGAGCGACCCGAGGAAGGTCGCTCTCGCCCAGCTCTTATGGCGGCGCACGACGGTTTCGCAGGTTTGGCTGGCAGAACGCCTGGCGATGCGCAGCGCGGCCAACGTGAGTCAGCAGTTACGGCGCCTCGGGGGCAAACGGCTCAAGGGGAAGATTCCGCGAGGTTTGGCGTCATTCGTGGAGCGGCACTGACCCCAGATTAGATCTTGTCAAGATTTGCACACTGACCCCAATTTCCACCAATTTCCAATTCCCGTATCGTCTGCAGTTTTAACTAGGTGCTCCGCCGGGCGAGGGCATATTTCCCGAATTGGCATAACTCAACTTAAGGTCACCGATACTTGGCTGACGATCTCCCGCCATGTAGTGCTTCGTATTCCAACCGGCAAATTGAACCAAATCAGCGCGTCCCATAGTCGAATAGTACATAAACTCCGGGATATAATTTTGGCTCGCTAGGATATTCTGTGCGTTGGCAGAAATATCCTTTGCAAAGCACTGAGTAACGATTCGCGGCGCTTCGAGAAACGCTCTTCGTCGATTCTGATAAAACATAGACTTCGTCTGCCAATTAGCTCGGTGAGTCCTATAGGAGCTGGAATCAACTAGTTTGCTAGGATAACTGCGAAAGATCTTCTCTTTAAGGTCGTCGAAATATGAAGTTCTTACGTTGTGGCTCATGAAGGAACTCCAATTTTCGTGGATGGGATGCTCGCATGCATAGTGCAGGTTGCCCAGAACGCGGCTGTAAAGGATCGCGCCTTTTTCAGTGCTGATTGGCAGCATTGAACTTGTGACGGCAAGCGTCCCGTTCGCGAAGAACGCATGCGCAATCGTGTTAGGGCAGCCATACAATGGTGCCCCCCAGCAAGTGCTCAGCATTACGAGTGGAACGCTAGGTAAGTGTTCGATGACGTTCTCTCCGTTCAGAAAGTCGGGTCCGATCTGCAACTCTGAGCCCGAATTGTTATCTCTGAATCGGCCGTGGGTATCGAAGATTAACAGCTGTGGTCGGAAATCATTCACTACGGCGTACAACTGGGCAAGTGAATGACAATGCTCCCAACGCCAAGGCGAGCCTTTCTCGCGCCACAAAGATGTAAGCAATCTAAAATTCAGCTCAATTCGGTCACCCGTGGGCGCGCCGCAAACTACAAGCGTTTTGGCAGGAATACTGGAGTCGATTTGAAACGAAAAATGACTATTCAGATTAAAATGCGACAGCATGTTCGTGGAAACCGTTTCAGGAATCCGGCAGACATCGTGGGAGAAGCAAAGAGGCACGCGTCGATCCACTAACCATTCCAGCGGAAGATCTGATAAGGCTACGATCGCGCCGGGATAGCGGGTGATTGTGCGATGCATCCGACGATTTAGTGAAGCTGTAAGTGTATCCGAGAAAGTTGTGATTCGTCGGAGAATGGGTCGGGGCTTGGCCGCGATGGGGAAAATCCCGGGAGCAAAGAAGCTATGATGCTGCGCGAGTGACTTCCCCTTCAGCGCAGCGCGCAAATAAGGCGAAGTGTGAAAACTTCCGTGCAGATAGCCTACGTCGTCAAAGAAGCGAGTGTATGATGCAAGTTCTGGCACAATAACAGTCATTGCCATTGCTGTTAGTTCTTTGTCGTTAACAGGTATTTGGAACTTGAACGAAGAGGAGTCCTGCTCTTCAAGCCTCAGTGCTACCAACTCTTTCAGTGTGGAACGAAATTGCCTATCGGTTTTCTCAACCCGACTCTCCAATTGCTTCTTAAGAAAAGGGCTTACGGATGGGAATGCGAGGATTGCGGCAGGGGGCCGCAACAACCGTGCCTTCCCATTATTCTTCGCGATCGCAATCATAGTCACCTCGATGGAGCGAAAGGTCGAAACCTGTGCACTTGCTCGCCCCTTGAGCCGATCTTCTTTTTGAAACTGCCAAAAATTCGAACGGAACTGTCCGAGCAGTTGGCGGAGTTGGTTCCGATTGACATCCAAGGGATTGAAGGGTCGCTGTAATCCCGGTAAAACCTCGCCCCGCCATTCTTCTGCGATCTTTTGATTCTTCGCGATCCGATCTTCAAATTCACGGATGGATCCTGAATGAATGTGAGAGATGACCTCCCGCTCGATGCGGTGGTAGATCGCGTCCGAATCTTGGACTATGTCGCGTCTATGTACGCCGGCGTTGAGTAACTCGTCCGTTATTCCGTCCAGAAGTGGCACGATGACAAGGCGAGATTGTATCTGAGCAAGAGAACGAAGCGCGTCCGCGTCTTTACTCGTCCAGTAAAGCACATGGAGCAAAGCAGGCTCTTCGACCATTTGCACCGACCAAGCCGGAAAATTTTTGTCGAAGACGACGGCAAACCTCACCGGCTGGGGAAGATTTCTATCGAGGTGGTAGCGCTGATACCATTGCGGGTCTAAGACTTGGAGACCGCTTTTCGGCAAACCCGCCGTAATTCGAATACATGGACTTCGAAGAAGCTCCGGAATCGGCAACCCCACTGTTTCCTCTCTTCCAACTAGGAGGTATGAGATTTGGTGAGGCCCGCGCAGCCGCATTGTTACATCGTCGTGAGCGCGCTCGATATCTATTCTTGGCATAGCTTGGATCGGGGAAAGGGTCAGAGCTTACTATCGACACTTCGAGCATCGCGTCGCTGACAGACGACGTATTGAATAATCGAACGATGCGCGCAAGCTCGTCGTGCACCGCAGCGGAAACCGCCGCCTGTCTCCAGCACGTGAAGGCACTCAGCGGTGTCTGGTTTTCCAAAAGAAAGCCTGGATCACTTCTTTGGTTTCGCCTTCTTCACCGCGGACTTCTTTGCACTGCTCTTTCCCTTGCCCATAAGCGCCCTCGCCGCCCGGTAATTGGCCATGTGCTCCTCCACGGGCACGCGCGCAACGGTGCGGCCGACCACGTCGAGAGCCAGGTCCTCCAACGATTTGAAGCGGACGCAACCTTTACCCATATCGAGTTTCTTGCCGCTCTTCTGGTATTCGCTGGTGAACCAAGTCGAGAGAGTGGGATTGACCGTAGAAGACAGGAAATGCAGCACCATGCCCGACTTCTGCGATGCGAGCGCAACCAATGGCAGCGGCACTTTGGGATTTTCGCCATAGCCCGCCGGATACAGGGACAGCGGGACGTACCAGCCGATCATCCCGAACTGCATGCCCTCCTCATGCCCGTCCGGCAGGTTCTCATTGATCGCCTTGCGGACGGCGCTGAGCGCGGCGCGGCGATCCGCGGGGAGCGCGGCCAGGTATTGGGCCACGGTGGAAGCTGCCATCTTGGCGACGATACCCGTTGAACTGTGCGGCGGACAAGCCTCATGCACCGCACCGCCGCTCTGTCTTTCTTCAAGGGCCCTTCGTCGCTATACGTGAGTCACGTATAGCTTACGTATAGCCTTGGGCGGCCTATGCGGTGCCAATTCAAACACGGGTCGTCCTAGTTGACATGTAGTCGACCGGATTCTCAGCTCCTCTCCTTCATCCGAAGTGAGGGCTACCAAATATTGGAAGTGCCGTGGCGGGATATACGTGAGTCACGTATAGCGGCTTAGTCGGCACGTGCGGCGCCAGTTTCTCCAGCCAGACCTTCGAGTCGTGACGGTGGCCGCTCCCCCGTCGTTGATTGCGGGGCGCCGTCGCCAAAGGACGCACGCCTCGCACAGCAGGAAACTCAAGCTGCGAACTTGATGCTATACGTGAGTCACGTATAGCATCGTCCTTTCGGCAATGGCTTTCGGGACACGATCTCACCATACGCGGCATCAGCGCCTGGCCGCTCGTTCTTTCCCGCTCCAGCTGCGAGCGTGGCGTAAGCGCGAGAATCTCTCGCAAAGTGAAGCCGCGCTGAAGTTGCAGATCTCAAAGGAAGGGCAGAAGGGGTCAGGGCAGAAGGGGTCAGAGTGGGCTTGCATTGATTCTTCGGACAGTGAGGAGGGATCAATTCCTATCGTCTATTTGGGTTTGTTTTGTTGGTTGGATTAGCTGCGACTCAAAGTTAACCGGGCTGCGATAAGCCAGGCTGGAGTGGAGTCGAGTGCGGTTATAGAACGTCTCGATATAGTCGAAGATGGCGGTGCGCGCTTCCGCGTACGTGGCGAAGCGGTGATGATAGACTAACTCGTATTTGAGGCTGCTCCAGAACGACTCGATAAAGGCGTTATCGTAGCAGTTACCTTTGCGACTCATGGAGGCCACGAGCCCGTGTTGGGCGAGGAGCTGGCGGTAGGCGGAGCTGGCGAACTGGCTCCCGCGATCGGAGTGGAGCAGAAGTGGTTTGCTGGGGCGACGTTGGCTTAGGGCCATGCCCAGGGCGACGCTCACTAAGGGGGCGTCGAGGCTGGGACTCATGGCCCAGCCGACGACGCGTCGGCTAAAGAGATCCAGGACCGCGACCAGATATAACCAACCGTGGCCGGTGAGGATGCCAGTGGCATCGCTGACCCAGACTTGATCGGGTCGTTGCACGGTGAGTTCGCGCAGACGGTTGGGCGCGATCGGTCCGCCATGGCAACTGGCGGTGGTGCGGAGGCGATACTTCGAGCGCCGCCGGGCAAAGAGGCGATCCTGGCGCATGAGTCGGGCAATACGGTTTACGTCGTCCGGGACAGCCCAGCGCATGAGCCAGTCGCGGACGGCCATAGGTCTGACGACTGCGGGCAAACTCCTCCCGGATGCGCTCGGCCAAGTGCGTGTTCTCCACCTGGCGTGGTCCGGGTTGGTGGCGTCGCTCTTTCCAGTCGTAGTAACCACTGCGTGAAACGAGCAAAGCCTCACATAACCAAGCTACCTTATACTGGCCGCTCACGGCTGCGATCCGGGCATACCTCTGGGCGGCACTTCGGAGAGGATGCCCAGCGATTTTTTTAGGACTTCACGCTGCTCCAGCAGCTTGGCGTTCTCCCCGCGCAAACGCTGGATCTCCGCCTCCAGTTCTTCCACGCTCCGCCTCGGTCTGGGGCCAACCTTGGGCGCCGCGGGCACACGCTGCAGAACGCGCCCAGCGATAAAGCAGCGGCGGGCGGATGCCTAACTCGGTTGCAACCTTGGCGGCACTGCGGCCGCTCGCCCGCCATAACTCCAGCGCCTCTTGCTTATATTCCTTCGTGTAGCGCGCCGGCTCGCGCGCTGGTCTACTTAGCTGTGTTTTCATGTGGGTTCCTTGGGTTTTTGACCCCACCCACACTGTCCGTCAAATCAGGGCAACCCCA
>Ga0136617_10004922_pt1 | contig 11947 bp, 14 predicted proteins | sample AntDrymUQ3222106_2_FD_129672 | JGI IMG/M metagenome (GOLD analysis project Ga0136617, IMG submission 129672) | Polar desert sand microbial communities from Dry Valleys, Antarctica - metaG UQ322 (21.06) | ecosystem: Environmental > Terrestrial > Soil > Desert | place: Antarctica: Dry Valley...
ACTTCAAGACCTGGCGAATCCTGCACACCGACTACCGTCGCCCGATTACTACATTCCAGGAGACCATTTCTACTGTCGTCGCTTTGCACTTCTATACATACGGCTGAATAACCCTCAATATTCGGCACTCGGACGAACGGAGCTGGGAGAACACGGAGAGAATTTTGCTGCTGTGGTGCGGCAGTTGAACCTCGATAAAGATGAGGATGCCTTCGGGCGTCGTGAGGCAGTCAAGATGTGGCTAGCGGAGCTGACGCCACGTCCCATTATAGAGATCAGCACAGAGTCGGCTCCCACCGGTGAAGTGATCTTTGCCGTCAAAGAAGCGCCGTTTCGGAAGATCGTGGCGGCCCCGTCGCTCTCTGACGGAACGTTGCGATTCGCCGCCCTTGCACTCGCGACAGTGGGGTCCACTGGGCGACGGACGCTCGTGGTCGAGGAGCTGGAGAACGGAATCAATCCAGCTCGGCTTACATTACTCATCCACATGATAGAACAGGCAGCAAGCGCCGATGGCGACGTTCAAATAATTGCGTCCACACACTCGCCCGCCGTTCTCGAGTATGCGAACGAATCGACTATACAAGCGTCGACAGTGATCGGGTGGGACTACGACGAGATGGCTTCGAAGCCCGTGCGAATCAGCAGTTTGCCGCATTTGGAGAGTGCGTTGGAGCAACGGTCACTCGGCGAGCTGCAGAGCGAAGGCTGGCTGCAGTTGGCAGCCGAGGCGTAGACGTAAGAGATGAGCCTCCGGGTGGCTGTCGCCTGCGAAGATCATACGCACGACCAGTACGTCGTCAAGCCCGTGGTCGAGATGCTGCTCGGTGCGACCGGATTTCAACGCGCCCACGTTCGGGTAATTACCGATCCTCGCATCAACGGAATCGAGGACCTCAAAGCCAACGCTTGTGCCAAGACCGTTGTTGTTGCCGCCGACAGGAGCTCGAGGTCTGGGCACTATGGGGAAGCCGGGATGAAGTCGGCGTACCGTGGCGCGAAATCCGCGCCGAGCTGCATCCGAAAGAGGTTTTCTTTGACCCGCTTGTGACGAAATCTGATCTGCGAGCGCCGGGCAAGGGGCGTGCACGCCTGATCAAGAAGAGCCTCGAGACCGGCTGGAGTTCCCTCAAGCAGGGCTGCGACGAGCTCGGAGTGCTTCAAACCGAGCTGACGGAGATTCTTCAAGATCGGGACTAGCGGCAGGAAGCCAGCTCAGCGGTACTCGGGGTTGGGGTGGTCGAAGCGGGCACCGGCGTCCCACTCGGTGCGCTGGTTGCCGTGGGCGGGGATGCCGCCGGCGTCGCGGAGCAGCGCCGCGAGGTGCATGAGGTTCCAGCTCATGAACGTCACGTTGCGCTGGGTGAAGTCGTTCTGCGGGCCGCCGGAACCGTCGTCGAGGTAGCTCGGGCCCGGGCCGGCCTCGCCGATCCAGCCGGCGTCGGCCTGCGGCGGGATGACGCAGCCCAGGTGCTGCAGCGAGTAGAGCACGTTCATCGCGACGTGCTTGACGCCGTCCTCGTTGCCGGTGACGATCACCCCGCCGACCGTTCCGTAATAGGAGTACTGCCCGGCGGCGTTGAGCTGGGCGGAGTTGGCGTAGAGCCGCTCGATCACCCGGGTGCACACGCTGGACTTGTCACCGAGCCAGATCGGGGTGCCCAGCACCAGGATGTCCGCGGCGTGCACCTGCTCGTAGAGCGCGGGCCAGTCGTCGCGCTCGGCGCCGTGCTCGGTCATGTCCGGCTGCACACCCGGGGCCAGGTGGTGGTCGACGGCCCGGACCTCCTCGACCAGCACGCCGTTGGCCCGCATGATCGCCGCGCTGACCGCCATCAGACCGGCCGTGTGGGAGAGCTCGGGGGACGGCTTGAGCGTGCAGTTGATGAACATCGCGCGCAGCCCGGCGACGTCGGGTCGGGTCATCGGACGGCTCCAGAGTTCGAGGATGACCGGTCATCCGAACTCGACGATGCGGGTGTCGGGGTGGAAGGCCGCCCAGGCGAACCAGAAGGTATCAACGTGCTCGACCGGGTCGAGCCGGGCCCCGGCCAGCGGCCCACCCACGGCCTGACCGAGGACGTTCCAGGTCGAGCCGGTCTCGGCGTCGGTGAACCGGTCGTCGCCGGTGCGGGTGAAGCGCAACCGGCGCCCGTCGAGCACCGGGTCGAACGCACCGGTCGCGCCGACCGCGCGACCCTCGGCGATCTGGTCGGTGTCCAGGGCGGAGCGCAGCCCCGCGACCGACCACACGACGACCGGGCGGCCGTCCACCTCGAACTCGGCGACACCGGCGGCCATGAGCGCCGGGAGCGGGACCACGACCGGGTCGGTCTCCCCGCCCAGCGCCGCCACCCGCTGCTTGGGTGGCAGCCGCGGGTCGGGCTGGCCGTCGAACAGGAACGGCTGGGAGCCGGGGTCGTCGTAGCCGGTGTAGGGGTTGCGCCCGTAGTCCCGGCTCGCCCCGGTGTCGCGGCTGAGCACCCAGCCCTCCGGGTTCGCCGCGCGCCACTGCGCCCAGGTCACGGTCTGCACCGGCACCCGGTCCAGTTCCTGCCCGGCCAGCACGCCGGCGATCGCGCGGCCCTCGAGCTGGGAGAACAGTGACTCGGTCTGCCGGTCGTACATCACCAGATCCGACAGGTACAGGCTGCCCGACGTACCGAAGGTCAACACCCGCTCGCCCAGGCGGCGGTCGAAGCCCAGCGCGGAGTTGCACAGCGGGCAGTAGGTGATCGCGACCGGGCGCCCGTCGATCGTGTCGTTGACGATCTCGTGCCAGATCAGGATCCGCACCGGGTAGGCCCGCGCGGTCTCCCCCACCGCCGGGGCCAGCACCGGCTCGTCGTCGGTGAGCCAGTCCACGTCGCGGGCGGGCTGGAACCGCGGCTCGTCGATCGGCGGGATGCCGTCCGGCGGCGGACCGCCGGAGAGCACCCGGGCCGGGTCCACCAGCGGCGTCGGCAACGCCGGGTCGTCGATGTCGTCGAGCGCGGAGGCGACGTCCTCACGCGGCGAGCCGGTGACGGCCTCGAGCACCACCGGGGCCGCCACGTCCGGCGACGAGCCTTGATCCGGCGCCGCGCAGGCACCCAGCAGCACCAGCAGCGCCACCGCACCCGCCGCCCACCGTGGCTTCATCGAACCAGCTCCGCTCCGCGTCGGGTGCGGGTTCGGCGGACCAGCACGGCGACGGTCAGTAGTGTCACCAGGCCTGCGGCGATGACGAGCAGTCCGCTCGCTCCGAGACCATCCACCCAGCGAACGATCGCGCCCTGCAGCTGCACCGCCGCGGAGACCACCGGATCCGACGTCGCGGCGCCCGCCAGCACCCGGATCTCGAACCAGCCGTACCACGCGACGTAGGCGCCCGCGACGACCAGCAGCGCACCGCTGCCTCGGCTGATCATCGCTCCCGCCCGGCGCATCGCCCCGACCAGCGAGGACCGCGCGGCGACCACCGCCAGGGACAGGGCGAGCACCACGACGCCCATCCCGAGCGCGTAGGCCAGGAACGCCCCCGCCACGCCGAGCGGGCCACCCGCGCTCAGCGACCCCACGGTGACGGCCAGGAACGGGACGATCGTGCACGACAGCGACGCCAGCGCGAACGACACCCCGTACCCGACCTGCGACCACCAGCTCGCCGTCGGCGCCGACCCGCGACCGGCCAGGCCCGGAACCGCCAGCTGCCGCCCGGTCAGCAACCAGGCACCCAGCCCGACCAGCAGCACCCCCATCACCACCGTCACGACCGGCAGGTACCGCTCGATCGACACCGCCAGTGGCGCCAGCACCCCACCGACGAGCCCGAAGACGACCACGAACCCGACGGTCATCCCGACGGCGAAGCGCACCGCCCGCAGCAGCACCGCGGGCCGCCCACCCCGGGCCGAGCCATCCGGGCCGTCTGGGCCGTCTGGGCCGTCCGGCTCGGACACCAGCAGGCCGAGGTAGGCGGGCAGCAACGCGAACCCGCACGGGTTGAACGCCGCCACCGCGCCCGCCACCAGCGCCAGCGCGATCACCGCCTGGTCCATCGCAGCCTCCGGCCGGTCCGCGGGCCCGTCAGGCCAGCTGGTCGAGCATGGCGCGCAGGTCGTCGCCTTCGAGCGAGCCGGCGAAGCGCTCGACGGCACCGGAGCGGTCCACGAAGACGAACGCGGGCTGGGACACCACGCCGAAGCGGTTCCACAGCGCGCCGTCGGCGTCCACGACATGGGTGATCGCCTCGGTGCCGGTGTCTGCGACGAACCCCCGCATCGCCTCGACCTCGCCGCGCCCGGGCACGCCCAGCAGCGTCACCCGACCGTCGTACTCCGCGGCGACCTCGGCGACGTCCGGGGCCTCGGCGCGGCAGATCGTGCACCACGGCGCCCAGAACCAGAGGACCACCGGGGTTCCGGCCAGCGTCGCGACGTCCAGCGGCGCACCGTCGAGCGTGGTGCCGCTGAACTCGAGCGCGCCCGTCTCCAGCGGGCTCGCAGCCGAGGAAGGACCGGAGGCCGAGGAGCAGGCCGACAGGGCGAGCGCGAGCACCGCGAGCACGATCAGCCCGCCACGGCGGACCGATGTCGAAAGCAACGTCATGGCCGTGGTAACCTCGTCTCGTCGTGGTTGTCTCCCGCCGGCCGGACGCCGGGGACTCGCGCGGCGCCATCGGCCAGCGCCACCAGCCCGACCCGGTCCCGGATGCGGACCCTGCCGCGATGCAACGACACCAGGCCGCGCTCGGCGAGCTCGCCGAGCGCGGTCGTGGTGCGCTCGCGGGTCGCGCCGACCAGCCCGGCCAGCTGCACATGGGTCAGCCGCACCGGTTCGGGCTTGCGCCCCGCCGCGCACGGACCGGACAGCATGTCCAGCGTGCGGGCGGTGCGCTCGACGACGGACCGGCCGACGAGGTCGGCCAGCCGCTGCTCGAGCTCGAGGATCCGGGCGCCGAGCTGCTCGGCGATCCGGGTGGCGATCCGCGGGTCACCGAGCAGCATGCCGCGCACGTCCGCCCGGCTCATCAGGCACAGGTCGCCCGCCTCCAGCGCCTCGGCCCAGGTACCGCCCATGCGCAGGCCGAGCAGGTCCATCTCGCCGAACACCGACCCCGGTCCCGGAACCGCCGTGGTGACGGTGCGCCCGTCGGCCACGATCCGGTAGAGCCGGAACCGCCCGGACTTGACGATGAACAGCACGCTCACCGGGCAGCCCGGGTCGTACACCACCTGCCCGGCCGCCACCGACCGCATCGGCGCGGCCGCGGCCATCCCGGCCATCTCGCGACGGGACAGGTCCCGGAAGAGCGCAACCTCCGACAGGCAGTAGTAGTCGTCCAATGCACCGGCTCCGTCCACTCGCCCCGCGACGACCCTCACGGCGCCGCCCCGTCCAGTGTGGCGAGCAGATCCTCCAGGGTGGGGTTGCCCAGCGACACGACCCGTCCTCCCAGCAGGAAAGTCGGCGTGCCCACCACACCGGCAGGCAGCAAACCGGCGGGGTCGTCGAGGTCGAGCACCTCGACCGGTTGCGCCGGGCGCAGCCGCCGCACCGCGTCGACGAGCTCACGGGCGTAGCCGCAGCCGGCGCATCCGGCCGACACGACGACCTGCAGAGGTCGCGGCGAGCTCACGCCACGTGAGCGCGGCGGCGCAACCCCAGCAGGACGGCGGCGACGACCACGCCGAAGATCACGTGCCCGATCAGGCTCATGATCTGCGGGTTGCCCACCGTGAACACCGACCCGCCGAGCCACGCGGGCATGATCAGCAACGGGCCGAGCACCCACCACAGGGCCCCGTAGACCGCGCCCGCGCCCAGCGTCGCCCCCGTCGCCAGCACCGGGACGACCAGCGCGAACAGCGCGCCCAGCCCAACGGAGATCACCAGGTGGACCAGCGCACCCACCGCAGCGCTGGTCGACCCCACCAACATCGCGATCATCGGGAACATCCCCATCATCGCCAGGAGGGCCCCGAAGACCACCCCACCGGCGATCCCGGCCACCACCCCGTTGCCGACCCTGGATGTGAGCCCTGCATGGGTCTCCACATTCGCCATCATCACTCCCCCAACCGGACCTACCCGATGCAGGTCATCGGTCTCGAGCCTGACAGCGATCCGCCGCAGTGTCGGTGACCCCGGTTACACAACGCCCGTGCGCGGAAATCGTCGCCCTGGCGACGATTTCCGCGCACGGGCGCGTCAGCGCCAGGTCAGGTGAAGGGCACCTGGACGATGTTGAGCACCTGCGGGCCCTGGGGGTGGACGGTCACGCGCAGGTACTCGTCGACCTCGGTGGAGCCGTCGACGGTGATCCGGTCGAGGTTGCCCGCGGGGGTCTGCACGTCGTAGAACGACAGCCACCGCGAGCCCGGCGCGAGCGGGGCGTCGGCGTTGTAGACGTGGCTGTCACCGTTGAACAGGTACACCGGCCCGCCGAAGGCTGCGGCCTTCGCGGCGATCTCGCGGACGATCGGCTGGAACGCCGAGTAGTCGGCGAACTGCGGGTCCGGCACGGTGACGTCGAACATATCGGCCTGGGTGAGCAACACGACGGCACGCTGCTTGTCCTTCTCCGCCTTCGCGAAGGTCTGGTCGATCAACGCGAGTGTCGCGGCGGTGCGCGCGGCCACCTCGGCCTGCTGCTCCGGGGTGGGGGCGCTGTTTCCAGTCCACGGAACCAAGCCGTTGTTGCTGCCCACGACGTGCAACGCGGCGAACCCGATCCCGGCGCGGGAGTAGCTGACGTTCTCGACGAAGCCCCGCTCGGCCTGCGTAACGACCTGCACGGCGTGCTGGCCCAACGTGCGCCCGGGACTCGGGAAGAACACCTGTCGTACCGCGTCGAGCCGCTCCAGCGGGCTGAAGCCGCCGTTGTTGGGCCGGTGGCAGTCGGTCCACTCGTTGTCGCCCGGGGTGTAGACCAGCGGGTCGACGAACCGGTCGAACTGCGTCCTGACCATCGCGAAGTAGGCGTCGCTGCACACCGACGAGCCGCTCTTGATGTCACCGAGGTGGTCGACGAGCTGCACCGCAGGGTCGGCGTTGATCTGGTCGACCACCGCCGGGAAGCGCGCGACCTGCGCGTCGCCGTAGGGGATGTCACCGATCACCGCGAACGTGAACGCGCCCTCCCCCGGTTCGTCCGGCTGCTCCTGGGCGAGAGCCGGGCCCGCGCCGACCCCGACCGTGAGCATCACCATCAGGGCCGCGCCGAACGCCACCTGCCGCCACCACTTCATGCCATCTCCGAGATCGTGTCCTGTCACCCGTCCGGGTGGCCCCGGACGTGAGCGAGCCACCACCATGGGTGGGTCACGTCCGGTGGAACCACAGTTCCTGGAACTGTGGTTCCACTTCTAACTGGAACGTCAGTATGATTACACCATGGTCGGTCCCGTCGAACGCCCCACCGACATGTTCGACCGTGAGTGGGAATGGTCCGCCCTCGCAGGCTTCGCCGTCGACCCCACCCCCGGCGCGACGCTCGGGGTCGTCTCCGGACGGCGACGGCAGGGCAAGTCGTACCTGCTGGAGGCGCTGTGCGAGGCGACCGGCGGGTGCTACTTCGTCGCGACCGAGGCCACGGAGGTCGACTCGCTGCGCCTGCTCGCCGACACGATCGGAGCGCGGTTCGACCTGCCAGCGTCCCCCTCACTGCGGAGCTGGGAGCAGGCGCTCGACGTCCTGCTCGCACTGGGCAGGGAGCGCGCATGCACGGTCGTGCTCGACGAGTTCCCCTATCTCTGCGCGGCCAGCCCCGCGCTGCCGTCGATCGTCCAGAAGGCGTTCGGCTCACGGCGGCGCGAACGTACCGGGTCACGCACCAGGCTGATCCTCTGTGGATCGGCGCTGACCTTCATGGGCGGCCTGCTGTCCGGCTCCGCACCGCTGCGCGGACGCGCCGGTCTCGACCTGCCGGTCGCCACGCTGGACTACCGGTTGGCAGCCCAGTTCTGGGAGATGACGGACTGGCGGCTGGCGGTGCTGCTGCACGCCGTGGTGGGTGGAACCCCGGCCTACCGCCGGGAGTACTCCCGGGGCGACGTCCCGCGCGACCTCGGCGACTTCGACGACTGGGTCGCCCGGACCGTGCTGAACCCGGCGAGCCCGCTGTTCAGGGAGGCCCGCTACCTGCTCGCCGAAGAACCCGACCTGCGCGACAAGGCGCTCTACCACTCGGTGCTCGGCGCCGTCGCCGAGGGGCACAGCACGCGCGGTGGCATCGCCGCCTTCGTCGGGCGCCGCGACGACGCGGTGCACCACCCGCTGACCGTGCTGGAGGATGCCGGGTTCCTGCGGCGGGAACCGGACATCTTCCGGACCAACCGGAGCAGCTTCCAGATCACCGAACCACTGGTCGCCTTCTACCACGCCGTCATGCGCCCCGAGTGGGCGCGGTTGGAACGCCCGGGCAATGCCACCGCGGTGTGGCGGGACGCACGGAATCGGTTCGACTCCGCCGTGCTCGGCCCGCATTTCGAGCGGCTGTGCCGAACCTGGACAGCGACCTTCGCCGACCCGACGACCCTCGGCGGCCCGGCATCGGTCGTCGGTCACGGCGTGGTCAACGACCCGGCACGGCGCCGGACCTGGGAGGTCGACGTGGCGGCCGTCGGACCCGACGGTGCGTTGCTCGCCGTCGGCGAGGCGACATGGGGCACCGTCGTCGGCCTCGAACAACTCGAGCGGCTCCGGCGCATCCGTCAGCTGCTGGTGGTCCACGACCGGGCGGGCGCCGCCGATGCGCGCCTGCTGTGCTTTAGCGGCGCCGGGTTCACCGAGGACCTCCACCGGGCAGAACGGGCTGGTGAGGTCGTCCTCGTCGACCTCGAACGGCTCTACCTCGGCAGCTGACGTCGGTCGAGTGCCCGTTGCGAAGCGCGCAGCGCCAGCACAGCGTTGAGTTCGACAACAGTCCGTTTCGATCATGGTCAGAACCGGACTGACGTCGAACTCGACGGGACGGAGGCCAACAGCGTCGGGAACTCCGACTCGACGACGGCGACGTCGCCGTGACCGGTGTCGCCCGCCTGTCACGGATCCGCCCGACGACCATGCCGCGGTGCTCTGGCCCGCGATGCGCCAAGGCGGAAGTTTATGGCGTTTATGATCCTTCCTGCTGCCCGTGGTGGCGACGCACCTCCGCCGCGCGGAGCGGGCCAGTGAGGTTGTCGTCCTCGACCTCGAACGGCTCTACCTCAGCAACTGACGTCGATCGTGATATCATCTGTGAGATCAAAGAGGCGGGAGGGGGCGTAGTGGGTTTTCCGATCAGAGGGTTGCCGATAGACGTCGTCGACAAGCTGGACGTTGCTGCGGCCGAACGGGGGATCAGCCGGAACGCGTATGTCGTCGAGGTACTCACCGAGCACGCCCGCCGGGTCCGGCCGACGGTGACTCCGGAGTCCTTCGCCGAGGCCCTTGTGCTCGCCGCTGACCTCGGCGACGAGGAGCTCATGCGCTCGGCCTGGTCGTGACCGACTGGCTGATCGACAAGTCCGCTCTGTGGAAGCTCGCGCAGTCGCCGGACTATGAGACGTGGATCGACCGGATCAATCGGGGGCAGGTCTGGGTCGGCTTGCCTACTGTGCTGGAGGTCGCTGTCTCGGCCCGGGACGCTGATCACTGGCCGACGCTCCGCCGCCGGTTACTGGCGCCGCTGCTGACCCTCGACGCGACACCGCGTTCCGAAGCGATTGCCGTCGAGACCATGGACGCGTTGGTGGCGGCACGGCTGCATCGCTGCGTTCCGCTGCCCGACGTTCTGGTCGCCGCACTGGCCGCAACGCATCGGCTCACGGCCCTGCACCACGATCGAGACTTCGACCGCATCCACGACACGTACGGCGCGCCGGACGTCGAATGGCTGCGCTTGTAGCGGCATCCGGCCCGCCGCGTTCTCCTGGGGTGCCGAGGTCGAGGTTTATGGGGTTTATGATCCTTCTTGCTGCTCGTGGTAGCGACGCACCAGCGCTGGGAACTCCGACTCGACGAAGGCGAACAGCTCGCGCATCTCGGTCAGCCGCCGGCGGTGCGGCTGCGGGGCGTCGCCCACCGCGGCCAGGCCCTCCTCGGCCAGTACGCGCAGCCGCTTCATCTCTGCCCCGCGTTCCTCCATCGCCGTGCCCCACGCGTCCGGGCGCAGCTGGTAGAAGGCCCGCCGGTTGTGGGCGATGGCCACCCGCTCGACGAAGCCCATCCGCATCAGCAACCGGGCCGTGGTGCTGATGCTGCCGCTGCTGGCCCGCAACGCCGTCGCCAGCTCCTCCGCCGACTGATGCGGCGGCTCGCAGATCAGCAGCCAGCCCAGGACACGCCCGGCCATCCGCTGCAGGCCGACCGACTCGAAGTACAGTCCGACGTTCTCGACGAACTGCATCGTCTCGGCGCTCGCCTCGCGGACACCCGCTTGACCATCTGACTCCATATATTCAGAGTAGTCTGAAAATCCGGATGTCACCAGGGGCGGGGAAGGTGCAAACGCCTCGACAGGTGCCAGCCCCGTTCGAGGGCCGCGTCGGCAAGCCAGGACGGTCTCGCTCCGGCAGCCGCTCCGGTCGGCTGCACCCAGATGGCGGGCAGGGCGAAACGCTGCTCCAGTTCCGCGATCTCGTCCAGCTCGCTCGGGTGCGTGACGGCGAAGGTGAACACCGCCCGTTCGGAGTCGACGAACGAGGCCAGGGCCGCGGGGTGGATCCGCTGCGCGGGGCTCGACCCGGCGCCGAGACGCGACAGCCGCGGCGAGACCACGAACAGGCCAGTCACGGCGACCAGCGCCGGGTCGGGCACGCACGTACCGTTGGTCTCGATCTCCACCCACCGCCCGGCATCGTGCACGCACCGCACCAACGGCACGAGCTCGGCCTGCTGCAGCAGCGGCTCGCCCCCCGAGATCGCCACCAGCCGCGTCGTGGACGCCAGCACCCAGCACACCAGCTGGTGGACGCTGAACTCGCGGCTGTGCAACGGCTGGGCGAAGCGTGACCAGTCCCAGGTCTGTGGCACCTCGCAGGCCGGGCATGCCAGGTTGCACCCGGCGAGCTGCATGATCATGGCCACCTGACCGGCCGAGGGTCCCGACGTCTGGAACGCCGGCCCGACGCAGTCCGCCGTCGCCAGGAACAGCCCGCCGAGCCCACGATCGGGCAGGATCACACCGCGAGTCACCGACCCGCTCCCGGCATGCGAGCACGGCCGGCGTCCTGATCGTCGTCGGGTCCGGCGCGCCGCAGCGCCTTCTGCAAGCGACGCGCCTGCCGCGACGTCAGCTGCACCGGCCCGGCAGCGGAGCTGGAGAGCACGACACCGAGCGACCCGCGGTGCACGACCAACCGGGCGGCGGCCCCTCGGACGTCACGACACGGTACGACGCGGCTCAATCCCCATCCCCTGCGGCGCCACGCCTCATGTTCTCCGCGCCCGAACGGGCCGACACCCCGCCGATCGCCGTCATCGTCGACGCCGCGAGCGGTGCCTGGCTCATGCTCACCGGTGGGCGCCGCATGCCGGCGGTGGGCGCCGCTCATCGGGGTCGCCGATCACCGTCGATCGCGGACTCCGGGCCCGCGGCGGCCAGGCGGGCCAGCCACCGCCTGAGCTGCTCGATCTCGACGGCGCCGACCTCGGCGACCTCGCCCGGCGGCACCACGATCCGGACGCCGCCTTCACTGCGTGCCACCCGCAGCCACCGCCGCCGTCCGACGGCGTCGTAGCAGCCCACCGCGCCCTCCATCCGGTCCGTCATCCTGCATCCCGCCTTCCGCACGTTCCCGCCGCTGATCGCATCCCGGTGGGAAGCGGCGAGGCCGGGGCCTTCGGGGGTGGCAACCCGGACCTCGCCGCTAGCTCATTGGCGACTGGCCCCCCGCCGGCCGGGACACGCCGAACCACGGCGTATGCCACCCGACCGATATGCCAACCGCTACAGTCTCTGTCCACACGAAGTATCTGTCAG
>Ga0136617_10004923_pt1 | contig 11947 bp, 6 predicted proteins | sample AntDrymUQ3222106_2_FD_129672 | JGI IMG/M metagenome (GOLD analysis project Ga0136617, IMG submission 129672) | Polar desert sand microbial communities from Dry Valleys, Antarctica - metaG UQ322 (21.06) | ecosystem: Environmental > Terrestrial > Soil > Desert | place: Antarctica: Dry Valley...
ATTCCCCAGTTTTATTTCTGGGGAAACCTCTTGAACATCCTGTTTCAGGCTGGTCTGCTCCTCTTCACTGGAGGAACGTTCACGCTCTTCTTCTACGCCATGTCGGCGGCGTCATTGGCCTTTGTCACATGGCCCTCTGCGCCGCTTCGTGTCGAGTACAACCCGGATCGCGCCATGGCAAACCGCGCGCGGGTGTTCCTGCAGGCATGGGACATGGATCGGCTGTTGCTCTGGACACCGACCGGCGCCACCACCTCTGTGCGTTTCTGGTGGGAGAACAAGATGTACAGCGGGTTCCGCGCGCTGCGCATGATCGTGCTGTTCAACCCGGTTACGTATTTTGCGATCGCGGGGTCGATCGCGGCCGTTGGCTATCTGCCCGACGCGAACCTCTACAGGCGGCTCATCGTGGGGATCAGCCTTCTCGTCCTGCTGCCGCCACTGGCGTGGTTTGCCGACAGACTCGAACGGGAGAGAACCCCCCAGTCGGCGGGCATGGCTCCTATCGGCGCGGAGAATCCATGACGCTGCGAATCGCGATTCCCTTGCTGCTCCTTGCGTTCCAGCTCGGCGCGATTGTCTACGCGCGCTTTGTCCCGACGCGCTATTTCTGCTGGGCGCCCTACGATACGCAGACCGAATATGTGGCCACCGCTGTGGTAGACGGGAAGGAATTGACGCCGGCCGAGTTCCAGCGCCGCTATCGCCGCGGGAGGCGAGGCACGGACAATCGCGCTCCGCAGCACGTGTTCGATATGCTGGAGCAGGCTGAGGAAAAACGTGCAGCCCTCGGCGAGCAGGCGAGCATCGTCGTGAAGTACCGCGTGAACGGGAAAGAGCCGCCGCTCGAATGGACTTGGCCGCCCGCCGGGTCTCGTCCTTGAAATATGACGCGATTGTTGTGGGGGCCGGGCCCAATGGGCTGTCCGCGGGAATCTGCTGGCTCAAGCGGGTCTGTCCGTTCTCGTCAGAGAAGCCAATGACACAGTCGGCGGCGGTGCCCGTTCGCTCGAGCTGACACTGCCGGGCTACACCCACGATCTGTGCTCGGCCGTCCACCCGATGGCGGCGGCCTCGCCGTTTTTTCGATCCTTGCCTCTTGGAGTGCACGGCCTGGAGTGGATTCAGCCGCCGCTGCCTCTCGTTCATCCGTTCGACGATTCGCCGCCCGCTGTGCTGGATCGGAGCGTCGATGCGACCGCGGCCACATTAGGTGCCGATGCCGCCGCTTACCGTCGTTTGCTCGAACCTCTCGTCCGCGACTGGAATCGTCTTGCTCCCGACATCCTCGCGCCGGCGCTGCACTGGCCCTCGGGTCCCGTTTCGCTCACAGGATTCGCCATGCGCGCGCTGTGGCCGTCCACCTTGCTTGGAAGGATGGCGTTTCGCGAACGACGCGCGCGCGCGTTTTTCGCCGGTCTCGCGGCCCATTCCATCGTTGCGCTCGACGAACCAGGAACATCCGCCATCGGGTTGGTGATGGCCGCCGCGGGTCACGCGGCCGGATGGCCGATTCCTCGCGCAGGCTCGCAGCAGATCGCCGAAGCGCTCGCATCCCTGTTCCGTTCGCTCGGCGGCGTCGTTGAAACGAACGCTCCGGTGGACACGCTGGACTCGCTTCCGCCGGCGCGGGCCGTGCTTCTGGACGTGACCCCTCGACAGGCGCTCCGAATAGCGGGCCGCCGCTTCCCCGGAGGTTACCGGCGGCGATTAGCGGAATTTTCTTACGGGCCAGGCGTGTTCAAGATCGACTGGGCGCTTACCGGGCCCATTCCCTGGAGGAATCGCGAGTGCGCCCGTACCGCCACGGTTCATCTCGGAGGTTCGGTCGAAGAGATTGAAGCGGCGGAGAATGCGGCCTGGAATGGGACGCACGCGGAGAAACCATTCGTGCTGCTGGCCCAGCCGAGTCTTTTCGATGCGACTCGAGCGCCTGCCGGACGGCATACTGGCTGGGCGTATTGCCACGTTCCTCATGGGTCGACCCGGGATTTGACGGATGCCATCGAAGGTCAGGTCGAACGGTTTGCGCCGGGCTTCCGCGACCTCGTGCTGGCCCGCCGCACGAAAAATACCGTTGAACTGGAGCAATCGAACGCAAACCTGATTGGCGGCGACATCGCTGGGGGAGCCAATGACCTTCGACAACTGCTCTTTCGTCCCGTCCTCGCTCTCGACCCGTATCGGACGGCGGCTGAAGGTGTCTACATCTGTTCGGCGTCCACACCACCGGGCGGCGGCGTGCACGGCATGTGCGGCTACCACGCTGCGTCATCGGCCTTGAAGCACACGTTCGGACACCGAAAGGGGCCGCCACTGGCGTAATCCTGCGTACTTCTTGGCAGCGAGTTCGGCCCGGTGCTAAACTCGATCCTTAACGTGTTCTTCAAAGCGTCACTGGGTACCCTTCCGGGGCGGAGGCTGTCTGCCGCGCTAGGTTTGTGCGCCGCCATAGGCGCAGGTCTGGCCGGCGGCACGCTGCGCGGTCAAGATCCGGCGCGCGCCGCTGCGGATGATTTTCAGCAGACCGTTCTCCCCGTCCTTTCCAAGAATTGTTTCAGCTGCCATAGCGATCGCGTGCACAGTGGAGGCCTGAGCCTCGAAGTGTTTCGCGACGATCCCGCGCTGATCGCCCAGAAGCACGAGGTCTGGACGAAGGTGCTCGACAAGGTCAACGCGGGCACGATGCCACCGCGGCCGCTTGCGCCGCTGACGCCGGAAGAGGCTGCGGCAATCACCGGGTGGATCGCGCGGCTCGGCGGTGGGGCTGAAGCCGGATCCCCGGTCAGCACCGGAACGGCCGACCCCGGGCGCGTGACCGCGCGTCGGTTGAACCGCGCGGAATACAACAACACGATTCGCGATCTGCTCGGCGTAACCGTCAGGCCGGCCGATGAGTTCCCGGTCGATGACTCCGGCTATGGATTCGACAACATCGGGGATGTGCTGTCGCTCTCGCCGATGCTGATGGAGAAGTACATGAGCGCCGCGCGGACCGTGTCGCGCGCAGCGGTGTTTGGCGAGCCCTATCCCGAGAAGCCAACCCTGATTGTCCGCCTGATGCCGAAAAAGATTCAGGACGATATGCAGGCGACCGGAAGCGTGACGCCGTTCTCCGCGCGCGGCGCACTGTACACGAGCTTTCACGCGCCGGTCGACGGCGAGTACGAATTCCGATTCCGGTATCAGAACTTCCGCGGTGGGGAACCGGTCATCCAAACTGATAAAGGTGCGACCCTCATCGCACCTGTCGCACCCATTGCTAGGGGCCCGCGGCCGCCGATTACCGATGAAGATCGCGCGGCGCGGTATGAGCGTTCGTGCGCGGCCGCGCCCGCCGAGCCGCTCGTGTTCGCAATCGACGGCACGACCGTCTACACGTACGCCGTTCGCGGCACAACCGACTGCGAGTACTCACGCGGCGAGAGCATTGCGCGCGTGAAGCTGATGGCCGGCGACCACGCGCTGCGTTCGTCGTTCCCCGGCATGGCAAACATGGCCGACGTGCGGACGAACTTCAACCCGGACGGGCGCCGCAAGTTGTACATGGAATACATGGACGTCCTCGGGCCGTTCAATCCATCGACGGCGCCGCCGGCCGGCTTCAAGAAGATTTTCATGTGCGGGGAGCCGGACAACTATTCGGCACCGTGCGCGCGCCAGATCGTCGAGAACCTCGCGACCCGTGCGTACCGCCGTCCGGCCACGGTGAAGGAAGTCGACAGGCTGATGGGCCTCGTCAACGAGGTCCGCAGGCGCGACACCTTCGAGGAAGCGATTCGCATGGCCGTGCAGGCCGTGCTGATGTCGCCGAACTTCCTGTTCCGCATCGAGCGCGATCCAAACCACGGTGCGACGGGTGCAAACGTGTACGCCATCAATGATTACGAGTTGGCGTCCCGCTTGTCGTACTTCCTGTGGAGCAGCATGCCCGATGACGAGCTGTTCCAGGCAGCGGCGCAGAAGCGCCTGCGCGAACCGGGAGCGCTCGACGCGCAGGTGAAGCGCATGCTGGCCGATCCGAAGGCAGAGACGCTCGCGACCAACTTCGGCGAGCAGTGGCTGAATCTGCGTCTGATGGATCGAAAGAAGCCGGACGCGGCGAAGTTTCCCCTCGTCGACGACGAGCTCCTCGACGCGATGCGTCAGGAAACGCGGCTGTTCCTCAACGCCGTCGTGCGCGAGGATAGAAGCATTCTGGATTTCATCGACGGGCGTTTCACATACGTGAACGGGCCGCTCGCGCGCTTCTATGGAATCCCGGGCGTCGACGGTGAGCAGTTCAAACGGGTGGATCTTGACGGTGAGCACCGCAGCGGCATCGTGACGCAGGGCTCGGTCCTGTCCATTTCCTCGTACGCCACACGAACCTCGCCGGTTATCCGCGGCAAGTGGGTGCTCGAAAACCTGCTGGGCGCAGCGCCGCCGCCTCCGCCCGATGATATTCCGGCTCTGGAAGAAAAGGATCTCGGCACGGCGGCATCGATGCGGCAGCGCCTGGAGCAGCACCGGGCCGATCCGGCGTGCTCCGCCTGTCATAGTTCGATGGATCCCATCGGCTTCGGCCTCGAGAACTACGACGCGGCTGGCGCGTGGCGCGCGAAGGATGGCAACTTTGACGTCGACAGCTCCGGCATCCTCCCGGACGGCCGGTCGTTCTCAGGCGCGAAAGGGCTGAAGCAGATCCTGCTGTCGCAGTCACATGCGTTTACGCAGAACTTTACCGAGAAGCTGCTCACCTACGCGCTCGGACGCGGTCTCGAGCGGTCCGATCGCGGCCTCGTCGGACAGATCAGCAGCAACGTGGCTCAGCACGATTACCGCTTCTCATCGCTGGTCACATCCATCGTCAACAGCCCGGCATTTCAGATGCGTTCGGCCAGTAGCGGAGACGGAGTGACTCCATGACACAGATCTCACGACGCGCAGCGCTTCGCGGCCTCGGCGCCACGATCACCCTGCCGTTTCTCGATGCGATGTATCCCGCATTTGCGGCGCAGGCCGTCAAGAAAACGCTGTCGGCGACGCGCATGGCCTTCCTTTACGTTCCGAACGGCATCGTGATGGAGCACTGGACGCCGGCGGGGGCGCTCGGTGCCACACCGCTCGAGAACCTTCCGCGGATCTCCAGTGCGCTGGCGCCATATCGAAGCGACCTTCTGATGTTGAGCGGCCTGACGTCGAACGGGGGCCGCGCGCTCGGTGACGGACCGGGCGACCACGGCCGAGCCGGGGCAGCGTATCTGACCGGCGTCCATCCGAAGAAGACGTACGGCAAGGACATCAAAACCGGTGTCTCGATGGATCAGGTAGCGGCGCGCCAGCTCGAAGGGAAGACACGGTTCGCGTCGCTCGAGCTCGGCTGTGAGGAGGGGATTCAGGGAGGCAACTGCGACAACGGGTACAGCTGCGCATACAGCAACAGCCTGTCGTGGCGGACCGAGAATACGCCGAATCCCCCCGAGATCAGACCGCGCGCGGTGTTCGAGCGGATGTTCGGCGCCGCCGACGATGAGAAGGATCCGGCCAAGCGCAAGCGGCTGCAGAGCTATCAGAAGAGCATTCTGGACGTTGTGCTGGACGACGCACAGACCCTGAAGAGCGCCCTCGGCGGAAGCGATCGCCGCAAGCTCGACGAGTACATGTTCGCCATCCGCGACATCGAAAAACGTATTCAGGGCGCGGAGAAGAGCAACGAGACCAGAGTGCCGGTATCGGCGCCGTCGGCGAGCATCCCCACCGACTTCGCCGAGCATTCCAAGCTGATGATGGATCTGCTCGCGCTGGCGTTCCAGACCGACATGACGCGCGTCATCACCGTGCTCATGGGCATCGAGCAGAGCCCGCGCAACTATCCGGAGATCGGCATCACCGAGGGCCACCATGGGCTCACGCACCATCAGGGCGACAAGGAGAAGATCGAGAAGGTCGCACGGATCAACGAGTACCACATCAAGCAGTTCACGTACCTGCTCGATAAGCTGAAAGCGACCCCGGACGGCGACGGCACGCTGCTCGATCATTCGATGATCGTCTACGGCAGCGCGCTGGCCGACGGCAACGCGCATCAGCACAACAATCTGCCGACGGTGCTGGCCGGCCGCGCAAACGGCTCGCTGCATCCCGGGCGCCATATTCGCTACGCCGATGAAACGCCGATGGCCAACCTCTACCTGTCGATGCTCGACAGGATGGGCGTGCCGGTCGATCAGCTTGGCGACAGCAACGGCCGCCTCGAAGGGCTCGCGGATTTGTGATGGCGTAAGATACACGCGCATGGCGAGAGCACTTTCCCGCTCGACACCCCAGGAAGTTCCTGTGCGCGCGCGATACCGCGTGCAGGTGCTGGACCGCTCGTTCCGCATTCTCGACGCGCTGGCCGCCTCCGACGACGCGGTCAGTCCCGCGGATCTCGCGGCGGGCCTTCGGTTGCACAAGAGCACGATTCACCGGCTGCTCGTCGTCCTGGAACATCAGCGATTCATCCGCCGGACGGTTGACGGCAAATATGGGCTGGGCACGAAGCTGATCGAGCTGGGCAGCCGCGCGATGGAGCAGCTCGATCTCGGGGAGCACGCGATTCCGTTCCTCCGCCGGCTGGCGGCCGAGACCGGCGAGACGGCGCATATCTCGGTGCTCAGCGGGGCCGAAATGATGTCGATCGCCAACGTCCCTGGCCGCTGGACGCTGACGACGCCCTCGACGGTGGGGCGGCGCACCCAGATTTACTGCACATCGATCGGTAAGGCGCTGATTGCGTTTCTGCCCGACGATCGCCTCGAGCCCCTGCTGCGGCGGCTGCAATTCACCCCGCACACGCGCCGCACGCTCACCAACTCCGCGATGCTGCGCCCCGAGCTCGCGCGGATCCGGCGGCGGGGCTATGCGGTGGATAACGAGGAGGCCGAAGAGGGGCTGCGCTGCATTGGCGCGCCCGTGCGCGACTACACCGGTGGCGTGGTGGCTGCGCTCAGCATCGCGGGCCCGGTATTCCGCGTACAGAAAGGGCGGGTCGTCGAACTATCCCGCGCCGTCATCAAAGCTGCGGATGACTTGTCGGCCGACCTCGGCCACGTCAGCGCGCCCCGTCGGAAACGGGAGGTTTCGTAATCACGCCCGATACCGTTTCCACCACGCCGAGCCCCAGTCCCGGTTACGGCCTCACCATCCGCGTCAAGCTTGTGAACCGTCCTGGCAGCCTCGGACGGGTCACGACCGCGATTGGCCGCGCGCGCGGCGACATCGGCGCCGTCGACATCGTGCATGTCGATCGCGGCGTGCTCACGCGCGACATCACGGTCAACGCATCCTCAGTCGAGCACGGCGAGCAAATCGTCCGCGCCATTTCAGGCGTGGATGGCGTCGAAGTGATCCACGTATCGGACCGGACGTTCCTGATGCATCTCGGGGGCAAAATCGAAATCGTCTCGAAAGTGCCGCTGAAAACGCGCGCCGACCTGTCGATGGCTTATACGCCCGGCGTGGCGCGCGTGTGCGACGCTATCCACCAGGATCCGGACAAGGTCTTTGCGCTGACGATCAAGAAGAACACCGTCGCGGTGATCTCCGACGGTACCGCGGTCCTTGGGCTTGGCGACATCGGCCCGGCCGCCGCCATGCCGGTAATGGAAGGGAAAGCGATGCTCTTCAAGGAGTTCGCCGGCATCGACGCGTTCCCCATCTGCCTCGACACCAAAGATCCGGATGAGATCGTTCGAACCGTCAAGGCGATCGCACCCGGTTTCGGCGGCATCAACCTCGAGGACATCTCCGCGCCGCGGTGCTTCGAGATCGAGAACCGGCTGCGAGAGGAGCTCAACATCCCTGTTTTCCATGACGATCAGCATGGGACGGCTGTGGTCGTGCTGGCGGCGCTGATTAACGCGCTGAAGCTCGTCGGCAAACGGATGCCCGACATCAAAGTCGTCGTGAGCGGCATCGGAGCCGCAGGCGCCGCGTGCACGAAGATTCTCATGGCGGCCGGTGTGAGGCACGTGATCGGATGCGATCGCGCGGGCATCATCCATCGCGGCCGCGGCGAGATGAACTGGCTCAAGACGTGGTACGCCGACCACACCAACCCCCACAACGAGACGGGCACCGTTCACGACGCCATGCATGGGGCCGATCTGTTTCTGGGGCTGTCGGCTCCCGGACTGATAGATGTCGCCGACCTCCAGGCGATGGCCAAGGATCCGATCGTGTTTGCGATGGCAAACCCGACACCGGAGATCATGCCGGAACAGGCGGAGCCGTATGTCGCGATTATGGCGACCGGGAGGTCCGACTATCCGAATCAGATCAACAACGTGCTGTGTTTTCCGGGAATCTTCCGCGGTGCGCTGGACGCGCGGGCCTCGCAGATCAACGAAGAAATGAAGCTAAGCGCGGCGCATGCCATCGCCGGCATCATCACGACCGACGAGCTTCACGCCGAATACATCGTTCCCTCAGTCTTCGACAGACGGGTGGCCGAGGCGGTCGCACACGCGGTCAACGGGGCGGCACACCTGACCGGCGTCGCGCGCCGCGCGCCCGCTCATTTAATGGAATAAAGGCCGTTGCACAATGCGCAACGGGGTTCAAGGCTCGTTGACACTCGTCCCGTCGCGGCCTATTCTGCAGCTCTCTTAGCCAGACAAGATCAAACAGCGCGCGGTCCCAGACGCGGCGCCGGGAGGGACTTATGAGAAAGCTGCTGCACTATGCTGCTCTTTTGGTTGTGCTCGTCGTTGCGTGTTCCGCGCAGCTGACCGCGCAGACGTTGTACGGATCGCTCGTAGGCAACGTCACCGACGAATCGGGCCTCTCCGTGCCTGGTGCCACGGTCACGATCACTCACGCCGAGACCAGTCAGACCCGCGAGGCCACCACGAATGAGGCGGGCGGATACAGCTTTCCGAACATTCCTCCCGGCACCTACCAGGTCGATGCGACGTTGACGGGGTTTCAATCGTTCAGCTCGCGGGGCGTTGTCGTGCGGCAGAGTACCTCCATCCGCGTCGACGTGAAGCTGACAGTGGGCACGCTGCAGGAGACCGTTCTCGTTTCAGGGTCTGCAGCTGTTCTCCAAACCGAGAACGCGGCGGTGCAGATGCTGACCACCAGCGAGCAAATCGAGAGCATACCCACCAGCAGCCGGGCGTACCAGAGTTTCATGACGCTGATGCCCGGCGTCTCGCAGCCTTACACGATGCAGGCGGGCGGCATCAACAACCCGGCCCGCTCGATGGGGGTGTCGGTCAACGGGCAACCTCCTAATAACACGGTGTTCCGGATAGACGGGGCCAACGCGACCAATCAGTGGTATCCGGACCTGCAATCCTACAGCCCGGGACTGGAAGCCGTCGAAACGGTCAGTGTCGTCACCAACAGCTTCGACGCCGATCAGGGGATGGCCGGCGGCGCCGCGGTCAACGTGCAGGTCAAGACTGGCTCCAATTCACTCCGGGGCTCTCTCTTCGAGTACCTGACCGATTCGCGGCTCAAGAACCGCCCGTACTTCCTGCCGGCGGGGGTGGGGAAGGGCTACGATCAGAAGCACATCTTCGGCGGCACCGTGGGGGGACCCATCGTGCGGAACAAGCTGTTCTACTTTGTGAGCATTGAATCCGAGACCCGGCGCGTCCGGGAGGGCACGGTTCAACTCGCGGAGGGTGAGGTATCGACCGGGACCACGGGCCTCAATTCGCTGCCGACCGCGGACATACGTAGGGGCGATTTTTCGCGGACGGGAACCATCCTCTACGATCCCCTCACCGGCAGTTCGACCGGGACCGGTCGTACTCCGTTTGCCTTTGCCAACTGTCCTGGAGTGATTTCGACGAGCGACCCACGGTTTGCCGGCTGCAATTTCATTCCGGCAAGCCGCATCCACCCGATCTCAACGGCCCTGCTGAGCAAGCTCATCTTGCCGACCTCTGAGGCCTCGCGGGATAATTACTACGCCAGAGACAACTACGAGGCAAACCTCGCCAAGATAGATACGAAAGTCACCTATACTCCCGGCAACAAGCTGAACGTGAACGTTCGCACGAGCTGGCTAGGGAGCCGCCAGAACAGCCATGGCATTTTCCCGTCGGTGGACGGCGCCGAGTACAACCCGCTCAGCGTCGGGCGGCTCTGGCAAGCGAACATCACCAGCGGCGCGGTGGCAGCGACCTCGATTCTCTCGCCAACCTTCGTGGTGGACACGGTGTACGGCTACACCCCATACCACAGCTGGGTGGAGCCTGAGGGCCCAAAGGACAGATGCTGGGGGGACGAGTTCGGGATTCCTCGCGCCTGCCAGCCGCCGCTCTCGCGCGATCGTGTCGTGCCGGATTTCAACATGGGCTGGGCGGTGAGGACCCCGAGCCAGTTTCGCGATTACGGCGATAATCAGATCTCGTGGGCTGGCAACGCAGGCTGGACGAAGGGGACGCACAATGTGAAGTTCGGGTTCGATCTCAACAAGATGTATCTGAATCACTACGAGACCCAGGCGCCAGTGTTCACCTTCAACGGCGGGGCCACGGCGCTGAACGGCGGCGCCTCTCCCAACATCTACAACCAGTTCGGGCAATTCCTCCTGGGGTTGCCCTCTGCGCGCACGGCCGAGGGGATGACGCCTCTCTTGAGCGCAAAAGGGGCCAAGAGTCCCGATCTGCCGGCGACGGTTCGCAGCTCGTCCTACGGAGTGTACCTGCGCGACCAGTGGCAACTGAATCGCAAGATGACGGCCTCGGTCGGACTGCGCTGGGAATACTATCCCTTCCCCCGACGCACCGATAGCGGTCTCCAGATCTTCGATTTCGCGACCAATCGGATGCAGCTCTGCGGGCTCCCCGGCGCAAACGAGCAGGTCTGCGACATCAAGGTCCAGACGGATCTTTTCACGCCGCGGCTCGGCTTGGCGTACCGTCCCACCGAGTCCACCGTCATCCGCATCGGCTTCTCGCGCAACCCGCAGAGCAGTAACGACGTCACGCGCGCGGGGGGTATCGCACAATCCTTCCCGAAGATCATCTCCCTAAGTGAGACCGGTCCCAATACGTTCACGCCTGTCGGCACGTTAACCGAAGGTGTCCCGCGGGTGCCGGAACTGGATCTGACGGTCGGAACGGTCAGCCTGCCGCCGGGCACGGGTGTCACCACGGTACGGGACGAATACAACCGCGGCACCATTACGTCGTGGAACGTCACCGTGCAGAGGCTCCTTCCTCATTCGCTGAGCGTCCAGATCGGGTACGTCGCCAATCGCCAGAAAGACATGAGCCAGACCCAGAACCTGAACTACGGGCAAATCGGCGGGGGGCCGCTGAGTCAGCCTTTCAATCAGCCTGGCCTCGCCAACGGATTGCGAACGACCTCCAATATGAACGTGTTCAGGCCCCTCGGCCGTGTGGATTACGACTCCCTGCAACTCAGCGCGACCCGCCGGATGACCAACGGGTTCCAGTTCACCTCCGCCTATACCCTGTCGAAGTCCACCGACTGGTGGGCCGGCAATATCGCGATTCCCGAATACTGGGACCGGAACAAGGCGGAGCAGGGAGGCGGCACCCGTGTCGGCAACAGCCGTCCGCACAAAGTGGATCTGGCCGCTGTCTACGAGCTGCCGTTCGGCGAGGGCAGAAGATTTCTCAGCGATGGCGGCATCCTCGCCAACATCGTCGGTGGATGGCAGCTGAGCACAATATTTACGGCGTACTCCGGCGCTCCCTTCACGGTGTTCGCCAGCGCAGTGGAGCTCAACGCGCCGGGGAGCCCCCAGCTGGCGGATCAGGTCAAGGAGACCGTGGAGATCCTCGGCGGGGTTGGCCCGACGACCCCGTACTTTGATGTGACCGCGTTCAAACCCGTCATCGAGGCCAGGTTTGGGACGAGTAGTTTCAACAGCCTGCGCGGACCCGGTGTCAGGAATATCGACCTGATTGCGATGCGCACGCTGGCTGTGAGCCGAACC
>Ga0136617_10004924_pt1 | contig 11947 bp, 9 predicted proteins | sample AntDrymUQ3222106_2_FD_129672 | JGI IMG/M metagenome (GOLD analysis project Ga0136617, IMG submission 129672) | Polar desert sand microbial communities from Dry Valleys, Antarctica - metaG UQ322 (21.06) | ecosystem: Environmental > Terrestrial > Soil > Desert | place: Antarctica: Dry Valley...
AACCAGCGACCTCTCCCCCGAGCAGCGCGCCCGCCGGCTGCCGCTCGGAGAGACCCGCCAGAAGGTAGAGGCAGCGCTAAAGGTCCAGTGGCGGGTCATGCTCGCCATCAGGGAGTCGGATGAGGATACGAAGATCCTGCTCAATGACGCGGTACCGAAGCTGAACCGCGTCGCCGAACACCTCGCGGAGGTCGCGGAGGACCGGGAGAAGTTGGCCGGAGAGATACAGGCTCTCGAAACCCGCACGAAAGCATCCCACCCCTCCCGCGAAGGTCAGGACACCGACGCCGCGCGGCTCGCGGAGGTCGAGGACGGGCTGCGTGCCACTGACGCGGAGGTCTCCGGCGCCGTCCAGAAGCTTCTGAATCTCCGGGCGCGAGTCGTGCGCGTCTCCACGGAGACCGGGGGCGCCGCCCAGGGAGAGGCCGCTAGGCTAAACGCGGACCTCGACGAGATGAACCTCCGCCTCGACGCCCTGCACTCCAGGATGTCCGCCCTGCACTCCCCTGACCGGTAGGGCCACGAACGACCTAAAGCCTTCACCTCGGGCCAGTTGCCGACCACGCGCCGGGTAGACGCCCGCAACGATAAACGGGTTGCCTGGTATTTGCTATAGCAGGGCGGCTACCTCGGCGAAGGAGCTCCGGCGCTGTCCCTGAAGGTGCGGATATCCGGTTAGTGATCGTCGCGTTATGCGGTAGACTCTAAACCTGAGTGTCCGCGTAGCGCGGCCTTTTTCGTTGCTTTTATTCCCTACGCTAGTGTAAGCGTGTCCAGGCAGGGCGTTGGTGACGCGGTGAGACAAGCGGGGCGGGTCAGGAGAACACATGGATTATCGTAACATCGCTATTATCGCGCACGTGGATCACGGCAAGACCACTCTCGTGAACGGTTTGCTCGAGCAGACCCTGGAGCTCGGCCACGGGCAGGAGATCGCCGAGCGTGCGATGGACAGCAACGTCCTCGAAAAGGAGCGCGGCATTACCATCCTGGCCAAGAACACCGCCGTAGAGTATGAGGGTGTGAAGATCAACATCGTGGATACGCCCGGCCACGCCGACTTCGGCGGCGAGGTGGAGCGCGTCCTTGGCATGGTGGACGGCTGCCTGCTGCTGGTGGACGCGGCCGAGGGTCCAATGCCACAGACGCGCTTCGTGCTGCGCAAGGCTATCGAGCTTGGTCTCAAGCCCATCGTGGTTATCAACAAGATCGACCGCCAGGACGCCCGTCCCGAAGAGGTCGTCGACCTCACCTTCGACCTGATGGCCGACCTCGGCGCCTCCGACGAGCAACTGGACTTCCCGATCCTGTACGCCATCGCACGCGAGGGCAAGGCCTTCAAAGACATCGAGGCGCCTAGAGACGATATGCGAGAGCTGTTCGAGACAGTTCTCGAAGAGATTCCCGCGCCCGAGGTGGACCTCGCGGCCCCCTTCCAGATGGTTGTCACCAACCTCGACTATTCCGAGTACCTGGGACGCATCGTGGTGGGGCGCGTGCGGCGCGGCAAGGTCAGGCGTGGCGAGTTCGTGAACCTGATGCACAAGGACGGCACGATGACCAGAACGCGCGTGGCGCAGCCCTTCACGCACCTGGGGCTGGCGCGCCTCGAAGCCGATGAGGTCGGCGCTGGCGACATCGTAGCCCTCTCCGGCATCGAGTACGCTCAGATCGGCGAGACGGTCGCCGACCTCGCCGACCCCGAGGCGCTGCCCATCATCACGGTGGACGAGCCCACGGTCAGCATGCTATTCCAGCCCAACACCAGCCCCTTCGCGGGCTTGGAGGGCAGGTACGTTACCTCTCGCCACCTCGCCGAACGCCTGAAGAGAGAGGTACTGACCAACGTGTCCTTGCGCGTCGAAGAGTTGCGCCCCGACGAGTTCCAAGTCTCCGGGCGCGGCGAGTTGCACCTTTCGATCCTGCTGGAGACCATGCGCCGTGAAGGTTACGAAGTACAGGTAGCCTCGCCGCGGGTTATCACTCGCGAGATAGACGGCAAGCTCCACGAACCCATCGAGCATTTAGTGATCGACGTCCCCGAGCAGTTCTCCTCCACCCTTATAGGCCTGCTCTCCAGTCGCAAAGGTCAACTCGTGGACATGGAGCCGCAGGGTCCGCGCATCCGGGCGGAGTTCAAGATCCCCTCTCGCGCCCTGTTCGGCTTTCGCATGCAGTTCCTATCCATGACGCAGGGCGAGGGCATCATGAGCCACGTCTTCGACGGCTACGCGCCTTGGGCGGGCGACCTCAAGACGCGGCAGAACGGCAGCTTGGTGGCGATCGAAGCCGGGAGCGCCTTTGCGTACTCGATCTGGAAGCTACAGGAGCGTGGCAGCTTCTTCATCACGCCCGCCACGGACGTATACGTCGGCATGGTCGTGGGCGAGAATAGCCGCGAAAACGACCTGAACATCAACGTGTGCAAGAACAAGAAGCTCACCAACGTGCGCTCCTCGGGCGCCGACGACGCGCTAAACCTCACACCGATACGCAAGATGACCCTCGAAGACGCCCTCGAATACATCGGCGACGACGAACTAGTCGAGATCACTCCGGCCTCGATCCGTCTGCGCAAAAAGGTCCTCGAACCTGGGATGCGCAAGTAACCCTCTCCAAAGAACGCCGCGAAAAAGAAGACACAGAAGAAACGAAAAACGAGAGCTTCGTGAAGGCTTGAGTTCTCTCGCTGCTCGAGTATTGCTAGCGGTTGCTAGCCTCTAGAGATGCGGCGCCGGAAGCGCGGTAGCCCTTGCGAGGCCGACGAGGGAGTAGACAAACTAGTAGTAACAACGCGGCGGCAGTGTTTCGCCCTTCACGCTTATCCTGGTCTCCGCAACACGCACTGCGGAGAGCGGTTCTTCCTCGACCCAGCCTACTGGTACGGTCTATTAGACCTGAAAAGTTGCAAACACCTGGCGTCGGGCAAGCTCCTGGCCGGCTGCTGTACTCCTCCAACCGGGTTCTCTAGGCAGAGCTGGCGCGCCAGCCGTGTCCGTTCTCTTCGGCGGGAGGAGGCGTCTCCGCGGTGGGCATGGGTGATGACTTGCGTACGGGTGAGTTGCCGAGCTCCTGCCTGGACTCCCCAACCGAGGTGAGCGAATCCTCGAACCAGCCCTCGAGCTGACCCATCACCCTCTCCTGGTATACCTCGGAGCCGCCCTGAATCTCCAGCGCGTACCGCTCCGCCCGGTCTATACCCTCGTCCGCCCGCCGTTGAGAACGCCGGTATAGTTCCGTATCCAGCACGCTCGCCTCCGCCCGCTGGTGAGCATCCTCGGTTATTCTACGCGCTTCCTCCTCCGCGCCGGCTACTATAGCCGCGTATTCTCTACGAATAGCCTCCGCCTCCGACAGCTCTCGGGGCATAGTCCCGCGAAGTTCGTCCAGGGTCCCGAGCAGATCCGCCCGGTCCACCATGGCCCGCCCCTTGCGCATCGGTACACCGGAAGCGTCCTGTAAGACCGCCTCCAACTCGTCCAATACTCCGCCGATGTATTCCATGTCCTCTCTCATGGGTACCAACCCTAGCACGGCTCTTGAGGCTACGCTAGCCTTTCTGAAAGTATTTTTTGGAGCTTAACCTCATTGTGAGGTCTAATTTTACCTACGGGTCAAGTTAGATTGTATCTGTAGGTTAAGTTACCTGTTTGTTACGAGCCATAAACGGCTTTTATGGCTTGTGTATCGGGATTAGGTTCGGCGCTGAATTGACGACTCTCGCGCAATCCCGAGGTTAAAGCGGTTCTACAGGGATAATCTCACTGGTAAGGGGCCGGAGACGCGAGTGTAGCCGGGGAGGAGGACTCTCCGGTCTCGAAGACTATGTGACCCTCTCCGTTCACGTCCAGGCGGACGGTATCATAGGGTTGCACGTGGCCGGCGATGATCTCCTTGCTCAGAGGAGATTCCACGAGTTTGCCTACTGCCCGGCGCAGAGGTCTGGCGCCGAAGCGCGAGTTGCGGCCTTCCAGAGCTATGCGTTTTATAGCGGCATCGGAGAAGGTCACCTGGATCCCCTGTCTCTCCGCGGTCTCACGCAGGCTGTCTAGTAGGAGACCGGCTATCTCGACGAGTTCCTCTTCGCCTAGCGAGTGGAAGACGATAATCTCATCCACCCGGTTCAGAAACTCGGGGCGGAAGTAAGTACCAAGCTCTTCGAGGAGCCGCTCCCGCACCTCTTCCTGCCTATCGCCCTCGCTATCGCCCGGCTCGCGCATCTCCTTTGGTCCGAGGATGAGGTGGGCGCCGGCGTTGGAGGTCATGATGATCACGGCGTTGTCGAACGAGACGGTGCGGCCCTTGTTGTCCGTGAGCCGTCCATCTTCGAGGAGTTGCAGGAGCATGTTGAAGACATCCGGGTGAGCTTTCTCGATCTCATCGAGGAGCACGACCGAGTAGGGGCGGCGCCTTACGGCCTCGGTGAGCTGTCCACCCTCCTCGTAGCCGACATAGCCCGGAGGCGCCCCGACCAGACGGCTGGCGGCGTGCCGCTCCATATACTCGGACATGTCCAGACGGATCATCGCATCCTCATCATCGAAGAGATATTCGGCTAGAGCACGCGCGAGCTCGGTCTTGCCGACCCCGGTGGGACCGAGGAAGATAAAGCTACCGATAGGACGGTTGGGGTTCGCGAGCCCGGCACGCGCCTTGCGGACGGCCTCCGAGACGGCGATGACCGCGGCCTTCTGGCCGACTATGCTCTTGTGAAGTTCGTCTTCCATGGAGAGGAGACGTTCGGACTCGCTCTTGAGCATACGGGCAACGGGGATGCCGGTGCGGGAACCTACTACCCGCGCTATCTCCTCCCGGCCCACTACGGCCTCCCGCGCGCCGCTCTCCTCCAGCCAGCGCTCCCGCGCCTCCCGGTGCTCGGCCTGCAACACGTCCGCCTCGTCCCGCAGAATGGCGGCTCGCTCGTAGTCGCGCTCCTCGACCGCCGCCGCGCCCTCGCGGGTAAGCTCCTGCAGGCGTAGCTCCTTCTCCCGGAGCTCGTCCGGCATCATCGTGGTCTCTATGCGCAGTTGGCTCGCCGCTTCGTCCAGCAGGTCCACGGCCTTGTCCGGGAGGAAGCGGTCGGCGACGTAGCGGTGGGAGAGTTGCGCGGCGGCGTAGAGAGCCTCGTCGGAGATCTCCACCCCGTGATGCGCCTCGTACCTGTCGCGCAGTCCGCGCAGTATCTCCACCGTCTCGGCCTCGGTCGGCTCGTCCACGAGGATCGGCTGGAAGCGCCGCTCCAGCGCGGCGTCCGGCTCGATGAAGCGCCGGTACTCTTCTATGGTAGTGGCGCCTATCATTTGCACCCCACCGCGGGCGAGGGCGGGTTTGAGGATCTCACCAGCGTCCATCGCCCCCTCGGCAGCCCCGGCCCCCGCCAGGTTGTGAAGCTCATCCACGAAGAGTATCACCCGACCATAGGAGGCCTTGACCTCGTCTATAACCTTCTTCAGGCGCTCCTCGAACTCGCCCCGGAACTTAGTGCCCGCGACCAGGGAACCCAGATCCAGAGCGATGATGGTCTTGTCTTTGAGGACCTCCGGGACGTAGCCGCCGGCCATCTTCTGGGCGAGGCCCTCGACTATCGCCGTTTTGCCCACGCCGGGCTCTCCTATAAGGGCGGGGTTATTCTTGGTGCGGCGGGTGAGGATCTGGAGCATGCGTTTGATCTCTGCTTCACGCCCCACGACCGGGTCGAGCTCCCCATCACGGGCGAGCCTCACCATATCCCGGCCATGCCTGGCGAGCATGCTGTCGGGGTCTTCGTCGAAGGTGCCTTCGGAGCCCTCACCGCGCATCCTCCTCACGGCCGCCTTCGCATCCGTCTCCGTGAGGCCAACCTCCCGTAGCACCATCGCCGCCGCGCCCTCATCCACGCGGAACAGCCCCAGAAGCAGGTGCTCGGTGCCTACGTGAGGACTGGTGCTCCGCGCGGCTTCCTCTCCGGCGAGTTCCAGGGCACGTTTGGCGCGTGGAGTTGGATAGACCAGGGAATCGCTACCGGGCGCCGAGGTGCGCGACCGGGAGAGCTCGTTCCGCCTTATGGCGTCGTTCGTCTTCCACTGCGCGAGACCGAGGTCGAGCGAGAGCTCCGCAAAGACCTTGTGGACCACGCCCCCTTGCTGGGCCAGAAGCCCCAGAAGGAGGTGCTCAGTACCAAGCACGTTCGTACGGCCCTGGCGCACGACCGCCTGGGCCACATCCACCGTCTCGCGTGCGTTCTGCGAGAGCTTCCTCAGATCCACGGTTTCTCCTTCTCTCCCGTATCGGCTCTAATACCTGCCGCGACCAGCGAACCCGGCGGCGACGGCGGCAATTATCGCCGCGAGGACGCCGAAGGTAGAGACAGAGCCCGCGAGTGCGGCCGGCGCCAGCCATACCAGGAACGGAATCGCCGTGGCGACGATGGAGACAGCGACGGCCAGAGGTCCGCCGTTGCGGCCACTGGCGCGGTTCACTAGGGTCCCGGCGCCGTAGCCAGCGGCAGCGGAGAGCAGCAACTGTAGCGGGAGACTCACGATGAGCGAGACAACCGGTATACCTATAAGGGCGATCCCGATCCCGGCGAGCACGGTCTTGAGGATCTGGTTCGGCTTCATCGCCCCAGCTCGGGCGCCGCGCGGCAAACGGGCATCATCGGGACATTTGATCCCCACGGCCGTCTGCCTCATGCACTCGGTGCAGATGGGCCGCCCGCAGGCCGCGCACGAGACGCGCGTGTCCCTCTTGGGATGCCGGTAACAACGCATAACCTCGGACATCTAAAACCCTCACCTTCTACGCACGATCTCTCCGCGCGGCAGCAGCACTATCTCCCGCTTGTAGCTGCGATGCACCTCTTCGACGGCCTTTCCGTGCTCCACGCTCTGCCTCTCTAGCTGCTCGCGCAGCCTCGCGGTCTCATCCTCCAACCTCTCTATCTTCCGCTCGAGGTCCAGGATCTTCCTGACCCCGGCCAGGTTCATCCCCATCTCCTGGGTGAGCTTCTGGATGTACCTCCCAAGCTCCACGTCCTCCTGGGAGTATAGCCGCGTGTTCTTCAAGCTCTTTCGCGGACGCAAGAGCCCCTTCTGCTCGTACATCCGCAACGTCTGCGGGTGGACCCCGATCAACTCCGCCGCGATCCCTATCATGAAGACCGGTCTCTTGCGCATCGCCCCGTTAGCCCCTAACGCTATCCTGAAAAACCTTTACAACTCCTGCCCAGCCGCCCGCAATAACCCCTCGCGCACGTCCTCTTCCCGCTCCTCCGCGAGGACCTCCAGGATCTCCCTCTCCCGCCTCGACAACTTCTTGGGCACCACCACCCGCACCCTCACCACCAGGTCCCCCGGTTCACCGCCCCCCCGCGCCCGCGGCGCCCCGGCCCCGCGCACCTTGAACCGCTTGCCCTCCTGCGTCCCCGCCGGCAACCGGAGCTTCACCATCTCCCCATCGGGCCGCGGAGCCTCGATCTCCGCCCCAAGCGCCGCCTCAACAAAACTAACCGGCACGTCCACCAGAAAGTCGTCCCCGCGCCGCTCGAAGACCGGATGCCCCGCCACCCGCGTTACCACGTACAGATCCCCCGCGGGACCACCCTTCCTCCCGCCACTCCCCCTCCCCGGCACCCGGACCTTCATCCCATCCTTCGCCCCAGCCGGTATCTTCACCGTCACCTGCCGATTCGTCCGCACCCGCCCGCCACCCGCGCACTCCGCGCACGGCCTCTCGACAATAGTCCCCTCCCCCCCACATCGCCCGCACGGCTCCGAGAAAGCAAAGAAACCCTGATCCCGGCTCCTCATCCCCCGCCCCGAACACTCCGGACACATCCGCCGCGCCGTCCCGGCAGCCGCGCCAGTCCCCCCACACCGGTCACACTCCTCCTCCACCGGAGCCGTGATGCGCGTGGTCACACCCTTCAGCGCGTCCTTGAACTTCAGGCTTACGCTTACTGTTACGTCTTCGCCGCGGGCGGTACGGGCGGCGCCTCTTGCAGCGCCTCCAAAAGCGCCACCAAAGCTGCCGAAGAGGTCCGAGAGGTCCGAAAAGTTGGAGTCGAAGCCGCCGCCTGCGCCGCCAGCGCCTCCCGCGGGGGCTCTGACCCCGAAGTAGGCGCGGGGGCCTTCGTCGTATTCCCGCCTCTTCTCCGGGTTGGAGAGGATGTCGTAGGCGTGCTGGACCTCTTTGAAGCGCTCTTCGGCCTTCGGGTCTTCCCGGTTCGCGTCCGGGTGGTACTTACGAGCGAGCCGTCTGTAGGAGCGCCGGATCTCCTCCTGCAAAGCTCCCTTGCCTACCTCGAGCACCTTATACAGGTCCCTGGTCTCCATGCCTACACCCGGCCGCTATCCGTAACCCTACCTGGCAACTATAACCTTCGCCGGGCGTATGGGCCTGCCGTTCAGTACGTAGCCGCGCTCTAGGGTTTGAATGACGGTGTCTTCTTCATGCTCATCGGAGGGCTGGCCCATGATAGCCTCGTGGACCGCCGGGTCGAAGCTCTCACCGTCGGAGACAAGAGGCACGAGACCCTCCCGCTCGAGTGCGGCAAGGAGCTGATCCCGCGTAGCACGCACGCCCTCGTGGATGTCTCCCTCAGCCTCCAGAGCCCGCTCCAGATTATCCACGACAGGCAATAGCTCCCTTACCAGATTCTCGGAGGCAAGCTGCACGTTACGCGCACGCTCCCTCTCCTGCCGCTTGCGCGAGTTCTCCATCTCCGCCTTCATACGGCGCATGCTATCCAGGTACTCGTCCCGCTCCCTGCGCGCCAACTCCAACTCATCCGCCAGCACCGAGAGCTCATCTTGCGTAATCTCCAACGGCTCCTCGGAGAGACCTTCCTCAAAGGGCTCTTCCTCCACGAACTCGCCTGGCGCAACCGAAAGGTCTTCACCCGCCGTTTCGGAGACTACTCCGGGCTCTCCCGCCTCCACTGGCTCGGAGAGGTATTCGACCTCTTGCTCTCCGGCGTTCTGTTGCTCTTGTTGGGCCTCTTCGTCTCCCCTCGGAGATTCCCGTGGGAGTTCTTCTTCCCGGCGTCGCCGCTCTTCGCTGCTCAAGGCCTAGAAATCCTCCTGATACTTAGGGCAGCCGGTGGGGAGTTCCTCGATTCACCGCCAGCCACTCTCTTGGGGTGATTACTGCTGACGCCTCTTGTCGTCGTCCTCTTCGTCTATGATCTCGGCGTCCTCGACAACGTCGTCCGGGTTGCCGTCAGGACCGGCCGAACCTGCGGCGCCCTCCTGACCCTCCTGTGCCTGCCCCTGCTGGGCCTGCTGGTAGAGCACTTCGGAGAGCTTGTGCGAGGCGGCCAACAGGGCCTCCTGCTTCTGCTTTATCTCCTCTACGTCGCCACCCGCGAGGGCTTCCTTGGTCTCCTTTATGGCCTTCTCGATGTCGATCTTGGTCGCGTCGTCTACCTTGCCGTCCACGTCCTTTATGGACCGCTCAATGGAGTACACCAGGTTGTCGGCGTTGTTGCGGACATCGGCCTCCTCGCGGCGGCTCCTGTCCTCCTCCGCGTGCGCCTCAGCGTCGCGCACCATTTGATCTATATCCGAGTCCGCCAGCCCACTAGAGGCCGTGATCGTAATCCGCTGCTCCTTACCCGTCCCAAGGTCCTTCGCCCCAACGTTAACGATACCGTTGGCGTCTATATCGAACGTAACTTCAACTTGAGGTACACCTCTCGGTGCGGGCGGAAGCCCCACGAGCCGGAAGTCTCCGATCTTCTTGTTATACGCCGCCATCTCCCGCTCACCCTGGAAGACCTTGATCTCGACCTCATTCTGATTGTCCTCAGCGGTCGTAAATATCTCACTCTTACGTGTAGGTATAGTCGTGTTCCGCTCGATGAGCTTGGTCATCACCCCGCCCTTGGTCTCGATACCGAGGGAGAGTGGCGTAACGTCGAGGAGCAGTACGTCTTTCACTTCGCCCGCGAGGACTCCGGCCTGGATGGCGGCGCCTATTGCGACCACTTCGTCCGGGTTGATGCCTCTATTTGGGTCCTTGCCGGTGATCTCCTTGACCTTCTCCTGGATCGCGGGGATACGAATGGAGCCACCGACCAGGATGATCTGATCTATATCGCCCTGCCCGAGGCCCGCGCCCGCGTCCTTCATCGCCTGGCGGACGGGACCGGCGGTCGCTTCGACGAGATCCGCCGTTAGCTGATTGAACTGCGCCCGCGAGAGCGTAAGGTCGAGGTGCTTCGGCCCGTTCGCGTCGGCGGTGATAAAGGGCAGGTTGATCGCCGTGCTCGTCGTGGTGGAGAGCTCTTTCTTGGCCTTCTCGGCTGCCTCGATGAGCCGTTGGGTCGCCATCTTGTCCTGCGAGAGGTCTATCCCCTCGGCTTTCTTGAACTCCGAGACGAGCCACTCGACGACCTTGGCGTCGAAGTCGTCGCCGCCGAGGTGGTTGTTCCCGCTCGTCGCCTTGACCTCGAAGACACCCTCGCCGAGTTCCAGGATGGAGACGTCGAACGTACCGCCGCCGAGGTCGAAGACCAGGATGGTCTGCTCCTGCTCCTTATCGAGCCCGTAGGCGAGCGCCGCCGCCGTCGGCTCGTTGATGATGCGCTTGACGTTGAGGCCGGCTATCTTCCCGGCGTCCTTCGTCGCCTGGCGCTGGGCGTCCTCGAAGTACGCCGGCACCGTGATGACAGCGTCCGTTACCTCCTCGCCGAGGTACTCCTCGGCGTCCCTCTTCAGCTTCTGGAGCGTCATCGCGGAGATCTCCGGCGGCGAGTAGTGCCGATCCCCCGCGCCCACGCGCACTTCCCCGCCAGGGCCGTTCTCGACCTCGTAACCGACGCGCCGGGCCTCGGTCTCGACCTCCTTGTAACGACGCCCCATGAAACGCTTTACCGAGTAGATCGTGCGCTCCGGGTTCGTCACCGCTTGCCGCCGCGCCAACTGCCCGACCAGCCGCTCCCCACTACGCTTGTCGAACGCAACGACCGACGGCGTCGTCCGCTCCCCCTCGGCGTTCGTAATTACGACCGGATCCCCACCCTCCAGAACCGCTACGCAACTGTTCGTCGTACCAAGGTCTATCCCTATGCTCTTACTCATTCCTCGCTCCTATGGAAGCTCGTGTTTATCTAACCCGAGCGCATTATAAAATCTAAGCGTATAACAGTCAACTTCGAACGCTCATCCCTGAGTATAATAAGAGAACGGGGCGGGGGGTAGCGCCGGGCGAAGACTGGCGCCGTTCCGAGGAAGGTTGTGGGGTTTGGAAGAGACAATCTTATTGGTAGATGACGATGCGGCGCTTTTGGAGGTTATGTCCATAGTGCTCTCGTCCGAGGGGTACCGGGTGATCAGTGTCCTGGACGGGGCGGAGGCTTTGCGGGAGATTGGAGGGGAGGGTTTGGACCTCGTGATCCTGGACGTCATGTTGCCCCGCATCAGCGGCTTCGAGGTCTTGAAGAAGATCCGGGAAAAGTCGGACGTCCCGGTGGTGATGCTCACGGCCAAGAGCCAGTCGGTGGACAAGGTCGTGGGGCTGGAGCTCGGGGCCGACGATTACATTACAAAGCCCTTTGACACGAAGGAGTTGCTGGCGCGCATTCGGGCCATTTTGAGGAGGTTCGGGCGGCAGGAGGGCAAGGACCGGGACGGGGTTTTGCGGCTCGGGTCTCTGGAGCTCGACCCGAACGGGTATACGGTAACGAGAGACGGCGAGCCGCTGGAGCTCACGCCGACGGAGTTCAAGATACTCGCGCTCCTCATGCGGCGACCGGGACGGGCGTTTACGCGCACCCAGATCTCCGAGGCCGTCTCCACCGGCGCGCATTACCTGGCCAGCAGGTACATAGACGTACACATCTCGCGTTTGCGCGCCAAGGTCGAGAGTGACCCGAAGGCCCCCCAGATCATTCAGACCGTCCCGAGCGTTGGTTACCGGGCCACCCGCCCCTCCGTAAGAGCAACCCGGAGCGCGTAGAAACAGCAGT
>Ga0136617_10004925_pt1 | contig 11946 bp, 10 predicted proteins | sample AntDrymUQ3222106_2_FD_129672 | JGI IMG/M metagenome (GOLD analysis project Ga0136617, IMG submission 129672) | Polar desert sand microbial communities from Dry Valleys, Antarctica - metaG UQ322 (21.06) | ecosystem: Environmental > Terrestrial > Soil > Desert | place: Antarctica: Dry Valley...
AGGGCGCGCTGGACCCCGATGGCCGGGAGGCGCCGCTGGACGTCTGAGTGCGCAGTGGCCGCGAGCATCGTGCCCGAGGCGACCAGGGCGACGAGCGAGAAGGCGACGAGCAGGGCGATGACCACACCCGCAGCCTGGTCGAGAAGCACCTTGACGCCCTCGCGGGTGATGAAGGACAGCTCTCCGATCCCGAAGGAGACGGTCCGCGCTTGGGCGAGGGTGATGTCGGCACGCGATGGATCGTTGAGCCAGAGCAGCGCCAGGTTGGGCGAGATCTGGTCGGAGGTCAGCCCGATGTCGGTCGGCTCGAGGTAGACGCGCGCCGCCTTCGCCAGCGGGAAGGCCACGTTGTCGGGGGAGACCGCGACGCCGACGATGCGCAGCGTCCCTCGCCTCGGGAAGGTCAGCTCGTCCCCCGGCTCGAGGTCCCATTCGGACGCCAGGCCGCGCTCGACGAGAACCTCGCCCGGCTCGGGCCCGAGGTCACGGCCGGCGACGACCGCGTAGCCGCGGCGGCCCCCGAGGACGACCTGCATGGCCCCCCTGCGCGTGAAGTTGCCGTCGGCGGCGAGCCGGACGTCGTTGTACTCGGCCCGATAGGAGCGACTCTGCAGGTTGGGTAGCGCCCGCACCCGCTCGTCGACCGTGGAGCGGCGCTCGTCCGCGAAGCGAGCGATGACGTCCGGCAGGTCGGCCTTCTCGGCCGAGCGCTCGAAGCCGGTGCCGAGTCCGTAGCCGACGGTGACCGCGGTACCCACCACCAGGGACGCCGCGATCACCCCGGCGGCGGCCAGCAGTGCACGCCCGCGACGGGCGCGCAGCCCCGCCAGGGCGGTGTGGAACACGGCCGTCAAGAGGCGGCGGACACGACCACGCCGTCAGCCACCAGCCGCCCCTCGTGGAGTCGAAGCACGCGATCGGCGATCTCGGTGGCCGCCGGATCGTGGGTGACCATCACGACGGCTCTGCCCTCGTCGGCGCCTGACCGGAGCAGCTCGAGGACCACGGAGCCCGCCTCGGCGTCGAGGTTGCCGGTCGGCTCGTCGGCCAGCAGCACCGCCGGATCGTTCACGAGCGCCCGCGCGATCGCGAACCGCTGCTGCTCCCCGCCCGAGAGCTGTGAGGGGAGCGAACCGGCCACGGGCCGCAGGCCGAGCCGGTCGACGAGCTCACGGCCGCGCGCCGGTGCGTCGGGATGGGCGCCGCGGACCCGTCCCGCGAGCAGCACGTTGGCTTCCCCCCCGAGCTCGGGCAGCAGGTGAAAGAACTGGAACACGAAGCCGACCCGCCGGCGACGCAGGAGGCTGAGCTCGCGCTCGCTCGCGCCGTCGACGCGCACGCCCGCCACCTCGATGACCCCGGCTTCGGCGCGGTCCAGCCCGCCGAGCAGGTGAAGGAGGGTCGACTTGCCGGTTCCCGATCGCCCGAGCACCGCTACCACCTCGCCCCGGGCGACGTCGAGGTCGGCGCCGTCGAGCACCCGGCGCGCAGCCCTGCCGGCGCCGAAGGTCTTGACCAGCCCGCGAGCGGTGACCACCACCGGGTCGAGGCTACGGGGGAGCGCTCAAGCTTGCGTAAGCAGATGCGGTTCGGACAGCGAAGCGCGCCGCAGGAGCTCGGTGGCCTGTGGCCCGGCCATGGGACGGGCAAGACCGAAGCCCTGCGCGAACTGGCAGCCGCGAGCCGCGAGCCAGCGTCGCTGCGCGTCGGTCTCGACTCCCTCCGCCACCGTCCGCAGCTCAAGTGCCTCCGCCAGCGCCAGAGTGGCTTCGACCACCGCCTGGGCGGCGGGGTCCTGATCGACCCCCTGCATGAGGGCCTGGTCGATCTTTAGCGCCGCGAACGGAAGATGGCGCAAGCGGGTCAGGGACGAGTGGCCCGCTCCGAAGTCGTCGACCACGAGGTTCGCGCCCAGGTCTGCCAGCTGCGTGAGCACCTCGCTGGTCTGTGGGACATCCTCCATCGCGACCGCTTCGGTTATCTCCACGACCATGTTGCTCGGCTCGACTCCGTGGCGGGCAAAGGTCTCGGCGAGCTCGAGCACGAAGCTCTTGCGTCTCAGCTGAACCGGCGAGACGTTGAAGCCCACCACGGGCTCGTAGCCGAGGTCACGCCATTCACGCGACTGACGGCAGGCGGCGTCGGCCACCCAGGCCCCGATCTCGACGATCCTCCCCGTCTGCTCGGCCGCGGGGATGAAGTCGGCCGGGAGGAGCAGCCCGCGCTCGGGATCCTTCCAGCGGATGAGCGCCTCCATTCCCGTCGCCATCCCGCTGGCCAACGTGAAGATCGGTTGGTAGTACAGGACGAATTCGCCATTGGCGAGCGCCCGGCGCAGACGGGCGCCGATCGTGAGCCGCCCGCGCGGGTCGGTTGCGCCCGGCGTGTACATCGCATGGACACCACGGCCGGAGCGCTTGGCCTGGTACATCGCGATGTCGGCGTTCCGGAGCAGCTCACCGAACGATCGGCCGTCGCGCGGATAGAGGCCGACGCCGATGGTGGCGCCGAGCTGGAATTCGAGGCCATTGACGTGGAAGGGGACCTCGAAGGCCTCGATCGCCCTACGCGCGGCGGCCTCGCTCGCCTCGTGGGCGTCGGCTCCCAGGTCGTCGAGGAAGAGCAGGAACTCGTCACCGCCCTGTCGGGAGAGGAGATCTCCCTGCCGGGTGACGCTCGAGAGCCGATCCGCCGCTTCGCGAAGGATCTGATCGCCCGCCTCGTGCCCGAGGCTGTCGTTGACCGTCTTGAAGTCGTCGAGGTCTACGTAGAGCAGGGCGGCGGCACGCCCGGACGCATCCGCTCGCCCCAGCGCGTCGGCGAGACCGGCCTCGAGGCCGGCCCGGTTCGCCAAACCCGTGAGCTGGTCGTGGTAGGCCATGTGGGCGATCCGCTGCTCGCTGCGACGACGCTCCGTCACGTCGAGGGTCACCCCCACCACGTCGCTCACAGAGCCGTCCGCGGCCAGGATCGGGCGGTAGTGGGTCTCTAAGCGGGCCTCACCGAGTTCCGTCACGGACGTGAAGTTCTCCCCCCGCAGCGCACGCTGCAGATCCACCTGGGCGTCGGGCGCGTCCGCGTAGAAATCGAAGATCGATCGGCCCACGGCTTCGTCCGGCTCGAGGCCGATGGTTGCGAGCCCCGTGCCCTGGGAGAGCGTGATGATCCCCGCCCGGTCGAACGCGAACAGGATCATCGGCGCGGCGCTCACGACGGCCTGCATGCGGAACTCCGCCGCGTCCAGGGCGAGCTCGGCGCTCAAGTCGCGCAGGAAGCCGATGAACGTGACCGCTCCGCCGACTTCCGTGCGCGTCACGGTCAGCTCGATCGGCACCTCGGTGCCGTCCGCCCGCAGCGCGGGAAGCCGGAGCCGCTGATCGAGGATGCTGGACTCGCCGGTGGCCACGTTGCGAGCGACCGCGGCGGTGTGTGCGGCGCGATAGGCATGGGGGACCAGGAGGTCGCGGAGTGGACGGCCGATCGCCTGATCGCGGGTGTAGCCGAAGAGGAGCTCGGCGGCCGGGTTGAACTCCACGATCGCGCCACTGGACTCCATGACCACGATGGCGTCGAGGGCCGACTCGACGATGGCTCTCATCCGCGTACGATCGGCGTCCAGTTCATGGGTGGTCAGCCGCAGGGCGATCTCTGCGGTGGCCATTGCCGCCAGATCTGAGAGGACGGCCACGTCCTGCTGCGTCCACCGGGACTCGGGCTCGCTCCGCGCGGCCGAGAGCAACCCGAGCACGGGACCGTCGGGGTGACGGACAGGCACCGCGGCGACTCCCTCGACCACCAGGGGCGCATCCTCCTCGACCACCTGCCGGCTCAGGCCCCGCGGCGCTGGGGTGGTGCCGGATCCGCCGGCGCCCGAGAGGCAGGACTCACGGTCCTCCCCGACCAGCGTCAGGGTCGCCGTGTGCGCGCCGAGCACCCGGAGCGCAAGTCGCGTGAGGCGGTCGAAGGACTCCTCGCCGGCGTGGTCGAACAGGCCCGTGGCACGGAGAAGGCTGAGGCGATGGGAATCGGTGAGCGGCGGGGTCATCGAGGACTCCGTCCGTTCATCGGCTGATCGCCGCCGGAGGTTGAACGGATCTCCGGTGTCCGGCCGGACGTGCCTACCGGTCGGTGCTGGGCTCCAGCTCGAGCGCGCAGGAGTTGATGCAGTAGCGCTTGCCGCCCGCGTCACGCGGCCCGTCGTCGAAGACGTGGCCGAGGTGGCCACCGCAGGCCTTGCAGACGACTTCCGTGCGGGTCATGAACAGGGACTTGTCCTTCCGCGTCTCGACGTTCTCCGCCACCATCGGGTCCGTGAAGCTGGGCCAGCCCGTGCCCGAGTCGAACTTCGTGTCCGACGAGAAGAGCTCGGCGCCGCACCCCGCGCAGCGGTAGGTCCCGTCCTCCTTGGCGTTCCAGTAGGAGCCCGTGAACGGGCGTTCGGTGCCGTGCTTGCGCAGGACGTCGTACTGCTCAGGCGTGAGCTGCTCGCGCCACTCCGCCTCGGACTTCTCGATTCGCGTGCTCATGACACCCAGGATAGGCCGTCGGCGCTCGTTCACCAGCCCGTTCGAACAACCCGGTAGCGTCCCGCCCTCGAGTCCTCGATGGCCTCCGAGAGGTCACCTGCCGGGAGGCGCGCAGCGAATGCAGATCGGCTTCGTCGGGTTGGGCAAGATGGGCGGCAACATGGTCCATCGCATCCAGCGCGACTCAGAACACGAGTGCGTCGCCTTTGACCGCAAGGCCGCCTCCGTCGAGGCCGCGGAGTCCCACGGCGCCACAGGCGTCGGATCGCTCGAGGACCTCGTCGGCAAGCTCGAGGCGCCCCGAACGGTGTGGGTGATGGTTCCGGCCGGCGAGGCGACGGAGAGCACCGTGCTCGAGCTCGCGGACCTGCTGGACCCGGGCGACCTGATCGTCGACGGAGGCAACTCGAACTTCCACGACGACATCCGCCGCGGCGCAGAGCTCGCCGAGCACGGTCTGCACTACGTGGACGTCGGTACGAGCGGCGGGGTCTGGGGTCTCGATACGGGCTATTGCATGATGGTCGGCGGGCCACGGGAGGGTGTCGAGCGCCTGGGCCCGATCCTGGATGTCCTGGCCCCACCGGACGGGTGGCGTCACTTCGGCTCGGCGGGCGCCGGGCACTACGTGAAGATGGTCCACAACGGCGTGGAATACGGGCTGATGCAGGCTTACGCCGAGGGCTTCGAGCTGATGCACAAGGCGCCGTTCGACATCGATCTCCAGGAGGTCGCCGGGCTCTGGAATCGTGGCTCGGTGGTCCGGTCCTGGCTGTGCGAGCTCGCCGAGCGCGCCTTCGCCGCCGAGGGCAACGACCTCGAGGCGATCGTCGGGCACGTCTCCGATTCCGGCGAGGGTCGCTGGACCGTCTTCGACGGGATCGACCGCGACGTGCCCACCCCCGTCATCACGGCGGCGCTCTATGCGCGCTTCTATTCGCGCGGCGCCGGTGACTACACCAATCGTATGTTGGCCGCGCTGCGCAACCAGTTCGGTGGCCACGACGTCGAGCGCGCGGCAGGAGGCGGATAGTGGCGATCTCAGACCCGCAGCTCGCCGACGAGCAGCCCAACCCGCTCACCGAGGGACTCGAGCGCTTTCCGGTCCCTCCGACGAGCCTCGTCATCTTCGGGGCGAGCGGGGACCTCTCCCGGCGCAAGCTCCTGCCGGCCGTCTACAACCTCGCGCACGAGGGGTCGCTTCCCGAGCGCTTCAACCTGATCGGGGTGTCGCGGCGCGAGCAGTCAGACGACGGCTTCCGCCAGGCCGCGCGCGAGTCGATCGAGCAGTTCTCGCGCCGTACCCCCGACCCGCAGGTCCTCGATGGCCTGCTGGGCCGCCTGCGCTACGTGTCGGTGCCCTTCGACGACACCGCGGCCTACACCCGGCTCGGGGAGACCCTCCGTCGACTCGACGAGGAAGCCGGCCAGCCGCTGAACCGCGCGTACTACCTCTCGACCGCCCCCGAGTTCTTCGGGGTGATCACCGAGCAGCTCAAGGAGGCGAACCTCCACAAGGACCCGCACGCAGACGTGCGGGTGGTCATCGAGAAGCCGTTCGGAACCGATCTGGCGAGTGCTCGGGCGCTCCAGGAGGTCGTTTCCTCGGTCTTCCGCGAGCGCCAGGTGTTCCGCATCGATCACTACCTGGGCAAGGAGACCGTCCAGAACATGATGGCGTTCCGCTTCGCCAACTTCATGTTCGAGCCGGTCTGGAATCGCAACTACATCGACTCCATCCAGATCACCGCCGCCGAGGACCTGGGGATCGGCTCGCGTGCGGGCTACTACGACCGGGCGGGCGCGCTGCGCGACCTCGTCCAGAACCACATGATGCAGCTGCTGACCTTCGTCTGCATGGAGCCGCCGGGCTCCTTCGAAGCGGACAAGGTCCGCGACGAGAAGGTCAAGGTCCTGCAGGCGATCAGCCCGCCGACGCCCGAGGATGTCGCACGCGACACGGTTCGCGCGCAGTACGGCGCCGGCGTCGCGGGTGGGGAGGAGGTGCCGGGCTACCTCGAGGAGTCAGACGTCCCGTCGGACTCCACCACGGAGACCTATGCGGCCCTGCGCCTGGAGGTCCACAACTGGCGGTGGGCGGGCGTGCCGATCGTGCTGCGCACGGGCAAGCGGCTCGCGCGCAAGGTCACCGAGATCGCGGTGTCGCTCAAGCCGGTCCCGCACCTCGCTTTCCAGGGCGAGGGATCGGTGGGCGTGCAGCCCAACCAGCTCGTGTTGGCGATCCAGCCCAACGAGGGGGTCTCCATCTCGCTCGGAGCCAAGATCCCGGGTGCGCGCATGCGCATCCGGCCGGTCAACATGGAGTTCAACTACGGCACCACCTTCCTCTCCCAGTCCCCCGAGGCCTACGAGCGACTGATCACGGATGCCATGCGTGGCGAGGCGACGCTCTTCACCCGCAACGACGAGGTCGACGCCCAGTGGTCGATCATCGACCCGATCCTGAAGGCCTGGCACACGGATGCCGCCGAGGCGCCGCCCCTGCACACCTATCGGGCCGGCTCGGCCGGCCCTGAGCAGGCCGACACCCTGCTCGGCGAGGGCCGTAGGTGGCGGGGACTCTGACCTCGGGTCGAGCATGAGCCAGGACGTCTGGGAGGCGCGCGACACGACGCCGTCGCAGATCGAGGCGGCGCTGCGCGAGCTGCTCGTCCGCGCCTATTCGACCGATGACGCGATCGTCGCGGCACGAGTCCTCAACGTCGTCGTCATCGTCGACGCAGAGTTCAAGGGCGAGGTCGAGAACCGGCTCGAGCGGGTGGGTCGGTATCACCCCTCGCGCCTCATCCTCTGCTCCGTGCGGCCGGGCCGCGAGCGCCTCGACGCCCGGGCGAGCATGGTCGCCGACGGCGGGGCCATGCAGGGCAGCCTCGCGGTGGCTCGAGAGCGCGTGGAGATCGAGATCGGTCCGCAGCACCTGCGCACGCTCGACACGATCGTCGACCCACTGCTCGTGTCCGACCTCGCCACGGTGGTCTGGGCGCCGCACGGCCACCGCGAAGGCGTGGACGCGCTGCAACGGCTCGCCCAGGTGGTACTCATCGACTCCCATGACGAACCCGACCTCGAGGTCGCGCTCTGCCGGGCGCACGACCTCGCCGAGGACTCCTACGTCGTCGATCTCGCGTGGCTGCGCTCGACGCCCTGGCGCGAGCGGGTGGCCGCGGCGTTCGATCCACCGATGCTGCGGCCCCATCTGCGCGAGATCAGTGGCCTGACGGTTCGCCATCGCTCGGACTCGGAGGCGGCCGCGATGTTGTTCTGCGGTTGGCTCGCGTCCCGCCTGGGATGGCGCGCCGAGCGGCTCACTTCGCGCGGCGACGAGATCGCCGGACGGCTGAGGACCCGGCGCGGCGAGGTTCGCGTCCGCCTCGAACCGTCCGCCGAGCTCCGCTCTCCGGGGCTCGGCGGGGTGACGCTCGACATGGCTTCCGGGGCCATGTTGTCGCTCGACCGGGGTCCCGGTGGTCTGCAGGCCGTACGGCGGGGGCGGAAGGGACCCGAGCAGCGATGGACCGTCCTGGGGGCTTCGCGCGGTGAGGGCGGGATCCTCGGCGAGGGGGTGAGGCAGGCGCTGCTGCGCGATCCGACCTATCGACCCGCCCTCGACGCGGCGCGGGCGATGGTCCGGTAGGCATCCCGCCATGACCGACTTTCAGATCCAAGCCGATGCCGCGGGGGTGGCGGCCGCCGCCGCCGAGCGGATCGGCTCCGTTGCGGCGGCCGGCGGGCACATCGCGCTGGCGGGGGGCAGCACCCCTGAACGCGCCTACGAGCTCTTGCGTGAAACCGACCTCCACGGCGCCACGCTGTGGTTCTCCGACGACCGCGCCGTCGGGCCGGAGGCGCCGGACTCCAACTACGCGATGGCGGCCCGGTCCCTGCTCGACCACCTCGCGGAGCCGCATAGGCCGCGTGTGCACCGGATCGAGGGCGAGCTGGGACCAGAAGCCGCCGCCGACCGCTACCAGGCGCTGATTCGGGCCGAGATGGGGGAGAGGCCGGAGTTCGATCTCGTTCTCCTCGGCCTCGGTCCGGACGCCCACACCGCTTCGCTGTTCCCGGGCAAGCCCGCGGTCGGCGAGTCCGGGCGGCTGGTGGTGGCGGTGCCCGAAGCCGGCATGGAGCCCTGGGTTCCGCGCGTGACCTTCACCCTGCCGCTGCTCAACGCCGCGCGCGAGGTGATCTTCCTGGTGTCCGGCGCGGACAAGGCACCCGCGGTGGCACGCGCCTTCGGTGAGCCGGCCGATCCGGGATCCCCCGCCGCACACGTGCGACCTGATCCGGGCCAACTCGTGGTCATGCTCGACGAGGAAGCCGCGGCCGGGATCGTTCGATGACGGAGTTCGTGGGGATCGACGTCGGCGGTACCAAGGTCGCTGCGGCGCTGCTCATCGACGGGCACCTGGGCGAGGCGCGCCAGCAGCCGACCAACACGGCCGACACCCAGGGCCTCGTCGATCAGATCGTCGCCTCGGTCGAGGCCGTTCGCAGCCCGGACACGCGTGCGGTCGGCGTCGGCGTCCCCTCCGTGGTCGAGTTCGCCACGGGCCGGATCCGCGCGAGCGTCAACATCCCGCTGGCGGATGTCCCCCTTCGCGGTCTGCTGCCGGACCGGATCGGGCTGCCGGTCTACGTCGAGAACGACGCGAGCTGCGCCGCGCTGGCCGAGGCCTTCGACGAGGGCCGGCTCGTCACCCCCGATCTCGTCATGTTCGCGGTCGGCACCGGCGTGGGCGGCGGCATGGTGCTCAGCGGCAAGCTCTACCGTGGCGCCACCGGCGCGGCGGCCGAGGTCGGGCACACGCTCATCGGCCTCGACCTCTCAGACGGTGCGCCGCTCCCTGAGCACAAGGCGCCCTGGGAGGGCTCGCTCGAGCACCTGGCCGCCGGCCGGGCGCTCGACCGGTTGGCTTTGGCCGCCGCCGAGCGCGACCCGGGGTCCGGGCTCGGCCGGAAGCTCGCCCGCGGCGAGGAGATCACCGGGCACGACGTGGTCGAGCTCGCACATGCCGGCGACGAGGTCTCGGTCGATCTCATGAGGATCGTGGGGGAACGCCTCGGTGTGGCGATCGCCAACGCCATCAACGTCTTCGATCCCCGCGAGGTGGTCGTCGGCGGTGGCGTCTCCACGGCCGGGGAGCTGCTAATGGGCCCTGCCCGCCGCGTCGCCGCCGCCTACACGCTGCCCGGCGTGGGGACCGAGACCCGGATCCGGCTTGCTCGGCACGGGCCGCAGGCCGGCCTGCTGGGCGCCGCGCTCATCGCCGCCCAGGAGTACGCGGAGGAGAACAGCTCCTAGATGGCGGTCTCCGGCGAGCACCAGGGCGACTACCTGCCCATCGAGGAGCACGGAATGGTGGGCGATCTCCACACGATCGCCCTCGTGGGGACCAACGGCACGATCGACTGGTACTGCTGCCCCGCCTTCGACTCCCCCAGCGTCTTCGGTTGCATCCTCGACAAGGACCGCGGCGGCTACTACGGATTGCAGCCCGAAGCGGAGGAATGGACGTCCAAGCAGCTCTACCTCCCCGACACCAACGTGCTCATCACGCGCTTCTTCACGCCGGAGGGAGTCGGCGAGGTACAGGATTTCATGCCCGTCGAGGGGCCGATCAGCGAAGACCTCCACCGCCACCGCCTGCTGCGCCGCGTCGCCGTCGTGCGAGGCCACATGCGCTTCAGGGTCGAGGTCGAGCCCCGATTCGACTACGGGCGCGCGGCCCACGAAGTCGAGATGCATCCGCACGGCGTGCTGTTCCGCTCCCCCGACCTCACCCTCGCGCTCGAAGGCGCGGTCGCCGGCCTCATGCGGTCCCACCCGCCCTTGGAGCGCTCCGAGCAGGGGATCCGTATCCGCTTCGAGTTGAGCGCCGGGGAATCGCACACCTTCGTGCTCGAACGCGTCCCGCCCGATCACGTCTGCCGTCCCTACTCCGAGGAAGACACCGGTCAGGCGCTTGACGCCACGACGCGCTACTGGCGCAGGTGGCTGGAGAAGTCCAAGTACCGCGGGCGCTGGCGCGAGATGGTGCACCGCTCGGCGCTCACCCTCAAGCTGCTGACCTACGCGCCCACGGGTGCCCTCGTCGCCGCCCCCACCACCTCGCTGCCCGAGCAGTTGGGCGGCGAGCGCAACTGGGACTACCGCTACACGTGGATCCGCGACGCCGCATTCTCCCTCTACTCGCTGCTGCGGCTGGGCTTCACTGAGGAAGCCGCGGCGTTCATGGAGTGGCTGACGGCCCGCACGCGGGAATGGCGGGTCGGTCCGAGCGGTCCGCTTCAGATCATGTACGGCATCGACGGCCGCGCCGACCTGCCCGAGATCGAGCTCACGCACTGGTCGGGCTACCGTGACTCGTCTCCCGTGCGGATCGGCAACGACGCCTCCGGTCAGCGTCAGCTCGACATCTACGGCGAGCTGATCGACTCGGTCTACCTCTACAACAAGTACGGCACCCCGATCTTCCATGAGACCTGGGAGAACCTGCGGCGGATCGTCGACTGGCTCTGCGACAACTGGGATCAGCCCGACGAGGGGATCTGGGAGACGCGCGGCGGCCAGAAGGACTTCACCTATTCACGCCTCATGAGCTGGGTGGCGATCGAACGCGCGATTCGCATGAACCGCGCGCGCGGACTGCCGGGGGACCTCGTCGGCTGGCTGGCGGAGCGCGACCGGATCTACAACCAGATAATGGACAAGGGCTGGAACGCCGACCGCGGAGCGTTCGTGCAGCACTACGACTCCGACGTCCTGGACGCCTCGATCCTCCTCATGCCGCTCGTGCTCTTCATCTCACCGACCGATCCACGGTGGCTCTCCACGCTCGACGCCATCGGGGATGAACTGGTCACCGACTCGCTGGTGCACCGCTACAACCCGGCCGCCTCTCCTGACGGCCTCGAAGGCGACGAGGGGACCTTCTCGATCTGCTCGTTCTGGTACGTCGAAGCGCTGACGCGAGCCGGGCGCATCGACGAGGCGCGCCTCGCCTTCGAGAAGATGCTGACCTACGCCAATCACCTCGGCCTCTACTCCGAGGAGATCGGGCCGACCGGCGAGCTGCTCGGCAACTTCCCTCAGGCCTTCACCCACCTCGCGCTGATCTCGGCCGCGTACAACCTCGATCGCGCTTTGGGATAGAAACCGGCATATGCGCTTCCTCGATCTCGAGCACGACACCCTTTCCGCGCCGGACGACGCCGGGCTTACGAAGGCGGTCCGCCGATACCTCACCGAGAACGACGAGGAGATGACGGACGACGAGATCGCCGAGCTCATCGAAGGCGAGGCCTACGAGGCGCTGGACTCCTGAGCCGGTCGGACTGCAAGCACCGCTGATGGGTGCTCAAAGAGATCGCCGTTCGACGGCTCGTGCGGCGGTCGGCA
>Ga0136617_10004926_pt1 | contig 11945 bp, 9 predicted proteins | sample AntDrymUQ3222106_2_FD_129672 | JGI IMG/M metagenome (GOLD analysis project Ga0136617, IMG submission 129672) | Polar desert sand microbial communities from Dry Valleys, Antarctica - metaG UQ322 (21.06) | ecosystem: Environmental > Terrestrial > Soil > Desert | place: Antarctica: Dry Valley...
AAAACTGAAAACTGTTAAGAACGAAAGCCTATCCCGCACGCGAACAAGACGCGACCGAGGGTGGTCGCGCCTTGTTCAGTTTCGGATGCCGACGGTGTGTTTGGCCGCCAGAGTCGAGCAGTCGGAGCGTCAGCTTGAGTTGGCGAGTTTGCCGATCAGCGTGAACAGCGGCAGGTACATCGCGATGACGATGCCGCCGATGGTAACGCCGAGGAAGCCGATCATCGCCGGTTCGAGCAGCGTCAGCAGGTTGGCAATCGCCGCGTCGACTTCTTGCTCATAGAAGTCGGCGATCTTGCCGAGCATCGCGTCGAGCGCACCGGTCTGTTCGCCGATGCCGATCATCTGCGCGACCATGTTGGGGAAGACCCCGGTCGCCTTCAGAGGTTCGATGACGCTTTCGCCACGCTCGACGCCGACGCGGATGCTGGTAATCGCTTCTTCGAGGATGACGTTGCCGGCGGTGCGCGCGGTGATGTCGAGCGACTGGAGAATCGGGACGCCCGACGAAAGCAGCGTCGAGAGTGTGCGCGAAAAGCGCGAGACCGCGACCTTGCGCAGGATGTCCCCGATGATCGGAACCTTGAGCGTCGCCCAGTCGATGTTGCGTCGTCCGTTGACGGTCTTGTAGTAGGCGCCGAGGCCGAAGAAGGTGCCGACGATCACAACTAAAATTGTCAGCCCGCCCCAGCCGGCGAGAAAGTCGCTGATTCCGACGACGATGCGCGTCGGCAGCGGGAGTTGTTCGCCAGGGCCGAGAAGCCCGAGGAAGATTGCCTGGAACTGCGGGATGACGAAGATCATAATCGCGGCGACCACAATCACCGCGATGAAGATTACCGCCGACGGATAGATTAGCGCCGAGATCACGTCGCGGCGGAGCTTGACGATCTTCTCGATGTAGGTCGAGAGGCGTTGCAGAATCAGGTCGAGGATACCGCCCGCCTCGCCCGCCTCAATCATGTTGACGAAGAGTTGGTCAAAGACTTTCGGGTGGCGCGCCATCGCGGCGGCGAGCGTCGAACCCTCTTCCACATCCTGCCGGACCTGCAACAGCACCTGCTGAAAAGTTTTGTTGTCCTGCTGCTGCGCGATAATCTCAAGGCACTGCACGAGCGGCAACCCGGCGTCGATCATCACCGAGAACTGGCGCGTGAAGATCGACAGGTCCTTTGCCTTGACCTTCTTCTTGCCGCCGAACTTCAGCTTCGGCAGAGCGATTTCGCGCCCCTTCTCTTTGACAGAAGTCAGCATCACCTGCTCGCGCCGCAGCGCCAGTCGCAGCACGTCGTGGCTGTCCGCCGCGCGCTCGCCGACGATCACTTCGCCGAGCCGGTTGCGTCCTTTGAAGACGTATGTGGGCATGGATCAAACTCCTTCATTAAATAATGAGTACCGAGTGATGAGTACTGACTTACCGTGTGCCGGGACGGGCGCCGACGGGGCGCCCCTGGGCGTAGGGCGACGGATGCGCGCCGGGTTTGGGGGCCGCGCCGGGTGCGCCGCCCTGGCCGTTGTTAAGGCCCGCGCCGTGTTCGATCAACTCGCGCAACTCATCAGCGTTCGAAGATCGCTGGATCGCGGTCTCCATCGAGATAAGCTTCTGGTGGTAGAGCGACGCGAGCGCCTGGTTGAAGGTCTGCATGCCGTGCTTACCCTGGCCGGTCTGCATCATCGAGTAGATTTGATGAACCTTGTCTTCGCGAATCAGGTTGCGAATCGCGGCGTTCGGGACGAGGATTTCGAGCGCCATCGCCCGCCCACGCCCGTCCGACTTCGGCAGTAGCGCCTGGCACATGATTCCTTCAAGGACGAGCGACAACTGCGCGCGAATCTGCGACTGCTGCGCGGAAGGGAAAACGTCGATGATGCGGTTGATGGTGGAGGCCGCGCTGTTGGTGTGCAGCGTGGCGAACGTCAAGTGGCCGGTCTCCGCGATGCGCAGCGCCGATTCGATGGTTTCGAGGTCGCGCATTTCGCCGACCAGCACGATGTCCGGGTCCTGACGCAGTGCCGTGCGCAGGGCCTCTTTGAAGCCGTGCGTGTCGGCACCGACCTCGCGCTGATTGACGAGGCACGACTTGTGGCTGTGCAAAAACTCAATCGGGTCCTCGATGGTGACGATGTGTTCGTGCCGCTCGCGATTGATCTTGTCGATCATCGAGGCGAGCGTTGTCGACTTGCCGGAGCCGGTCGGCCCGGTGACAAGGATCAGCCCGCGCGGCTTGTCGCAGAGTTGCGAGACGACCGCCGGCAGGCCGAGCGTCTCGAACGTTTTGATCTCGTAGGGAATCGCGCGGAAGACAGCGCCGACCGCGCCGCGCTGGTTGAACAGGTTGGCGCGGAACCGCGAAAGACCCCGCACGCCGAAGGAGAAGTCGAGTTCGAGCGCTTCTTCGAAGCGGTGCTTCTGCGCGTCGGTCAGCACGCTGTAGGCGAGTGACTTGGTGTCAGTAGAGGTCATCACCTTGACCCCTTCGAGCGCCTGCAGGTGGCCGTGGACGCGCACTTGCGGCGCAGTGTTGGTCGTAATGTGTAAGTCCGAACCGCCCAGTTCGACCATCTTCTTCAGCAGGTCGGAGAGCGAAATTTGCCCAAGCGAAGTTTCATTTTGTGACATAAAGTTTAACTGACCCGGTGCGTCCAAGATGGCGCGCGGCGAGGGGCGTGCCCCGGCAATCACGAGTTGTGATCGCCGGGGCACACGCGCCCGCCGGTCGGTTGATTTAGCGGAGGGCCTGCGCCGACATCGCGGCAGTGGCGTTGTGCAGACGAAGCGAGGCCAGCACCGATTCGGAGTCGGCAGCCAGCGGAGCGGCCAGCGCCAGCGGCGCGTTCGCCGCGAGGCTGTAGATGCGCCCGTCGACTTCGGTGAAGTAGAAGGTCCACGATTGACTCGGCGCGCCCGGCGTCCCGCTCTGCGCGAGCACGACGTAGACGCGGCGCCCTTCCATCTGGCGGACGAAGTCGTTCATCACCCATCCGCCTTCGGCAATCATTCGGTCAATGACGGTGCGGCCGAGCGTCGCGAGCGACACCCCGCCGAGCGATTTCCTGCGCGACGCGCTGAACGAATCGCCCGCTGCCCCTGACGCGACCGGAGCGATTACTACCGAGCCGGCGGCACGCCCGTCCGCGCCGTTGACGACGAACCGCATCTCGCCGGGGGCTTTCGCGCCCGTGCGGCTCCACGTGTGCGGCAGTTGAATGTCGAAGGGAAGGCGCGATGTGGGAACCGCTGCCATCGTCCTGCCAGATGCGCGGGCCGGGGTAACGCCAGCCGAGACCGGCAGGCGAGGCCGTGTGTTGAGCGCGCTGATCACAAAATTGTTACCGCGGCGGCGCCGCCGCCGAGCCTGCGCGAGTGTGCGCTGGCGTTGCAGGCGAGCGCGCCGACGACGCCACCACGCTCGCGAATGCCGGCGGCGCAGGTGTTTGCCACCTTTGCTGCCGCTAACAGAAGCGCGATGGCCCCAGTGCGCCAGTGTGATACTGAGGGGCAGGCCAGCGGCCAGCAAGGTAAGAATTAATATCGACAGAAGCAAAGGACGTAATATATTCATGGCTTTCACGCGACCGTCTCTCTCACGACCTCCTCGATTGTCGTGACACCTTCTCTGACTTTGTAAAGCCCGGACTGGCGCAGCGTGATCATGCCATCTTCAATGGCGCGCTTACGCAGTTCGAGCGCCGAAGCGCCGATCATGATTAACTCGCGGAGATCGTCAGTAATCTCCATTACTTCGTAGAGGCCGACGCGGCCTTTGTAGCCGGTGTTATGACACACCTTGCAGCCTTGGCCTTTGAACATCTTAAGCCGCTGCGCTTCCTCGACCGTGAAGCCGACTTCGATGAGGGCCTCGGGCGGAGTCGGGTGTTCGACTTTGCATTCCGCGCAGATGCGTCGGATCAGTCGTTGCGCCTGGATGAGGTTGACGCTCGTCGCGACGAGAAATGGCTCGATGCCCATGTTCATCAGGCGCGAGATGGTCGACGGGGCATCGTTGGTGTGGAGCGTAGAGAGGACCAGATGGCCGGTGAGCGCGGCCTTGATGGCGATTTCCGCCGTTTCGAAATCGCGGATTTCGCCGACCAGAATGATGTTCGGGTCCTGACGCAGAAACGACCGCAGCGCGGTGGCGAAGTTCAGCCCGATCTGCTCCTTCATCTGCACCTGGTTGATCCCGACGAGATTGAATTCGACCGGGTCCTCCGCCGTCATGATGTTCGTCTGCACTGTGTTCAGCGATTGCAGTGCCGAGTAGAGCGTGTTGGTTTTGCCCGAACCGGTCGGCCCGGTGACCAGCACCATGCCGTACGGACGTATGATGTTGCGCTGGAACTTGACGAGCGACTCCTGCTCGAAGCCGAGCTTCGTCATGTCGAGCATCAAACGCTCTTTGTCGAGGAGGCGCATCACCACCTTCTCGCCGAACAGCGTCGGCAGCGTCGAGACACGGAAATCAAGCTCGCGCGAGCGGCCCTTGATCTTCAGCTTGATCTTGATGCGGCCGTCTTGCGGCAGGCGCTTCTCGGAAATGTCAAGCTTCGACATAATCTTGATGCGCGAGATCAGCGCGTCGCGCAGTCGCAGCGGCGGTCGCATCACGTCATACAGCACCCCATCGATGCGGAACCGGATGCGCATCTCTTTCTCGTACGGCTCGATGTGAATATCGGAAGCACCGCGCTGAAGCGAATCGACGAGCAGCACGTTGACGAGGCGCACCACGGGGGCATCCTCGCTCATCCGCGTCAGGTTAGAGAGGTCGATCTCGTCGCCCTCTTCGATAACTTCGACGCCATCCACTGCTTCGGAATCAAGGCTCAACAGGTCGAGCGTGATCGCATCGGACGCATCGCCAGAAGCGTCGCCGTCAGCGAAGCTTTCGTCCAACTCGACCTCGCTCGCTAGTTCGAGTTCGCGGGTTTGCGCGTAGTAGCTCGTAATCGCCGCATGGACACCTATCTCCGACACCACCACCGGTTCGATGTTCAGCCCGGTCATGAACTTGATGTCGTCCAGCGCAAAAACATTAGTAGGATCGACCATCGCCAGCGTCAGCGTTGCCCCGACGCGGCTGAGCGGCAGCACCGAATACTTGTCAGCGACTTCCCGCGGGATCAAACGAATAACCGACGGCTCAATGTCAAAAAGCTCCAGGTTGACACTCGGAATTCCGTACTGGCGCGAGAGAACCGACGTAATCATGTCATCTGAAACGAGGCCGAGCTTAACCAGGTTAAGGCCGAGGCGCCCACCGTTCTGGCGCTGAAAATCAACGGCTTCGCGCAACTGCTGGAGGGTCAGAAGTTTTTCGCGAACGAGTATTTCGCCTATTTTGGCTGACATCTTTGAAGGGCTTCCGGAGAAAGAGGGCGAATTTGAGGGCAGGCGGCACAAGTGTGAAGTGCGGAACAAATGCTCAACAGCCGCACCATATGTTGGCTAAATGGCAACGAGACTAAACATCGTTGCACACCGGATAGTACGTTCTTGACTGGGGCCTGTCAAGGCGATTTTAGAGGCGGCGGATTTGAAAGGAAAAAGGCCGCGCTGATGAATCGAGCGCGGCCTGACAGGTGTCGAATTTGGGTATCGGGTTGGGTTTAATTCTTTTTACGACGAGAGCCTTGAACCGTGCCTTTCGGAACTTCCAGAGCCTTCGCCGGATTCTTAATCGTGTCATCAAGATACTTCGCCATGTCCACTGCCTCCTGCTTGCGCGGGTTGGTGGCATCGGTCTTATCGGCGAATTTCTGAAGCAGGTCGCGCGCTTCGGTGTTCTTCGCGCCGCTCGGATCGGCGGCCAGGGCGATGCCGAGACCAAACATGGCCTCCAGATTGTTCGGATTTGACGCCAGAACTTTTTGGTACGCCGCGACGGCCTCGTCAATCTTGCCGCCCTGGAAAAGAGCATCGCCGAGACTCGCTTCGGCCTTGGCCTTTTTCGCCGGGTCCGTCTCCGCCGTGACGTACTCCTGAATCGCCGTGACCGCCAAGTCGGAGGTGACAGGCGTCGAGGTCAGCAGCGCCAACCGATAGGCTTCCGAGCGCGCCGCCAAGTAGTTCAGAGATTCATCCCGCTTTTGCGGGTCCGCGCCGCCTGCCGCCGCCGGCTGTCCCGCGCTCCGTTTGCTGACCACTTCGCGGTAATACTTAACAGCCTTTTCGGCGTTATCGGCTGAGGCGCTAAAGTCGGCCTTCGCAGCGTCTTTGGCCGCGGTGTCTTTCGCCTTCAGCGCCGCGTTGAAATTCTCGACGGCGCGCGCCCTGAGCACAATGGACTTGTTCAAATAAAGGACGGCCTGTTCCGGGTCGGCACGCAGTCCCTCGTCGTAGTTGGTGACCGCCTCGTCGTAACGCTTGGCCGCAAAAGCTTCGTTGCCCGCTTTGAAAACGCGGTTAACAACGACATTGGCCTCCTCGACCTTTTTATTCGATTCAAGGATTTCGGCGTTCTTGCGCTCCGCCTCTTCACGCCGGGCCTTGTCCTCTTTGCTTTCGCGACCACCACCACCGCCGCCGCCAGCGGCTGGCTTGCCGGCACCCGGCGCCGCCATCGACGCCTTGATCTGTTCGAGCGTCAGCCGCGTGCCGTCGCCCGGGCTGAGCGCGAAATTGTTAGCGGGCTGCTGGTTAACTTTGACGCCGGTTATAAATTCGGGGCGCGCGCCGGGGGCGCTGACGGCAATGATGTACGTCCCGCCGAAGGGCAGACCGGCGTGGACATAGTTGCCGCTCTTGTCTGACTTCGTTTGAAACTTGCCGCTGATGTCGGTGCGGTAAAATTCGACAACCGCGTCTGCGACTGGGGCCTCCTTGCCGTCGGCCTGTTTCAGTGTGATTTTGCCTTCGCCGCGCGTGACCTGTGCGGCCACCGCGACGGTGCTCAGCACGACGAACAACGCGATGGCGACGGTGCGAGAAAGAAGATTGATACGCATTTTTTTGTTCTCCTTCAAAGGAATTATGGCGGCACACTTAACTGTTAACAGACCGATGTCTGTGATGCCACGGCGCCCCCGGTAGTTGTCATATCAGTGGTACGGATCTGCTCGCGCCCCGAACCCGCGTCAGGCGTAAACGATTGGGTCGGCGACACCGGCTTCCGCGAACGCTCGCAACCGCAACGCGCAGGAATCGCATCGCCCGCATGCGCGCTCTTCGGCCTGATAGCACGACCAACTCAGACCGAGCGGCGCTTCAAGTTCCAATCCCCGGCGGACGATTTCGGATTTGCGCAGCGCGATGACGGGCGTTCTAATCTCGATGTGTGTGTCGGGCCGCGTGCCGATGTCAATCGCGCGCTGGAATGCTTCGTAGAACTCCGGGCGGCAGTCGGGGTAGCCCGAAGAATCCTCGGCGACCGCGCCGATGTAGATGCGCCGCGCGCCGAGCACCTCGGCCCAACTTGTGGCCGCGGCCAGCAGATGCGCGTTACGAAACGGCACGTAGCTCGTCGGCACCTCGCGCGAGGAAAGGTCTGCTTCGGCGATTGGGATCGCGGCGTCGGTCAACGAAGAACCGCCGATGCGCGCCAGGTGTTCGAGCGACACGACAAGGCGCTGCGCCACGCCGTAGTGATCGGCCATTTCTTCGAACGCACGCCGCTCGCGACGCTCGGTGCGTTGCCCGTAAGAGACGTGGAGTAATGCCAACCCGTCGTTCTCCTCGCGCGCGATGGCCGTCGTCACGCACGAATCCATGCCGCCCGAGACGAGACACACAGCGAGGGTTGAGGGTTGAGGGTTGAGGGATGAAGGGAAAACATCATGCAGTGATGCATGTTCTGCAATTTCATTCCTCATCACTCGTCCCTCAGCTTAAACTCCGCGCGCTTCAGCGCCCCAAATCTGTTTGTGCATCTGCACTTGCATGCGGACATCTAAGCCGCTCGTGGAAACCCAATCGGCGGCCTGCGGCAGATCGACTGCGTTCCAGACCGGCGAGATCAGCACGGCTTTGGTGCGCGATTGAAGGTCGTAGCGGGCGATTACGTCGCGCGCGAAATCCCAGTCCCCGCGGTCGGCGATCACGAACTTAACTTCGTCCGTGTCCGCGCGCAGCCGTTCCAGGTTCGGCCAGTGGTTGCGTTCCGCTTCGCCCGACGCCGGGCACTTGATGTCTAAGATCAGACACGCGCGGGCGTCGACGCTCTCCGTCGAGACGTAGCCACCCGTCTCGATCAGCACTTCGTAACCTTCGTCGCAGAGGCGCGTGATTAAAGTGAACGCTTCGCGCTGCGCCAGTGGCTCACCGCCGGTCACTTCTACCAGACGGCAGCCGAAGTCGCGCACCCGCGCCATCACGTCCTCGATTGAAACGTGCTCGCCGCCCGTGAAGGTATACTCGCTGTCGCACCACACGCAGCGCATCGGGCATCCCGTCAGGCGCACGAATGTGCAAGGCCGCCCGGCGTGCGTTGATTCGCCCTGAATCGAACGGAAAATTTCTGTGACGCGAAGCATAAATTCGAACGACGAATGTGGATTGACGTTAATGATGAATCAGCGAATGAGAGTCAATGGACGAAAAGCGGAGTCACGCGAACCGCTCCGGCTCCCGGCGCTTGCCGGCGAATGCCGGGTACTGTATTTCCTGATTCCGCATTCATCATTCATCGTTTTCCGGAACTCTAGCTTACGCGCGCGACGGGTGTCAAAGTGACGACGGGGGCATTTGGTGTGCCGGTTCGTGATAGCATACGTCACCGGCAGGCAAGGCATCTCACATTCATCGATGAAGCTGAAAAAGTCGGCACACACGGATGAGTTGGTGCGCGGCGCGGTCGCGCAACTGCTCGCGCGCGCCGACGACACGCACGCGCTCGATGCAGAGGCGGTGATGCCGCGCGTCCGCGCGTCGCTCGACAAATACCTGCTGCGCGATTATCCCGACGCTTCGCCGCGAGAGGTCGAGCAGTTCATCGAACGCCTCCACGCCGACGATCTCATGCTGGTCGTCGCGTGCGAGCGCGGCGACGAAGCGGCGTGGAGCGGTTTGATGGAGCGTTACCGGTCGACGGTGCTGTCGGCGGCGCGCGGCGCGAGCGCCAGTGAATCGGAAGCGGCCGAGTTGGCACAGTCGGTGTGGGCCGAGCTTTACGGTTTGCGCGAGCGTCCCGATGGAAGGCCGGCGGGGAAGTTGGCTTACTATTCGGGATGCGGCTCGCTCGGCGGGTGGCTGCGCGCCGTGGTCGGGCAGATGGGCGTTGATCGTCATCGACGGTCGTCGCGTTTGGTGCAGACCGAAGAGGCCGCTGACTTCGACCGTTTGGCGGGCGAAGCACGGGCCGATGAAGATGGGATTCGCGGTCAGCCGGCGCTTGATCCGGAACAAGCGCTGGCGCGGACCGAGGCGGCGCAGTCCGTGCATGCGGCGCTGGCACAGGCACTCGGCGAGCTTGCCCCGGAAGATCGGCTGCTCGTCAAGCTCTATTACTTCGACGGCCTGCGTCTGCGCGAAGCGGGCGCGGTGCTCGGTGTGCACGAAGCGACGGCGAGTCGCCGCCTGACGCGCGTTCACGCGGAGATACGTCGCCGCGTCGAGGCGTTGTTGATTGCGGAGCACGGCTGGACGAGCGGCGAGGCGGCCCGTTCGCTGACCGAAGTCGTCGGGCATTTCGACACCGACCTTGCTTCGGCGTTGGCAGTCGAAGGCGCGCCCGTCGAGCACCATGACAAACGCCGTTGAGAAAAGCGATGTGCTGACGGACGTCCCGGGTGCCTGCAAGATTGACGGTCGGCGGGCGTTCCATCTTTAATTGCCTGACCGCTCGGGCGCATGTGAGTTACCGAATGAATGCAGATTTTGACAGAGAGATTGATTCGTTGTTGCGCCGCTCCCCGCGAACCGCGCGACACGGCGAAAAACCGTTTGGTGATTCACCGGAACACGCCGCGTTCGTCAGCGCCGAGATCAGTTCACGAAACGCAGCGGGTACGGAGACGCATTTTGATGTCGACGAGTTGAGCGCGTATGCCGAGAATGCGCTGCCGGCGGAGACGCGCGCCCGATACGTGGCGCACCTCGCCGACTGTCAACAATGCCGCCGGCTCGTGACAAGCATCGCGCTGGCATCCGATGTGGCCGGCGCGTTAGAGAAAAGCGCATCTTCGACGCCAGCGCGCACCGCCGTCCAGACCAACGCCGACACGATGGGGTGGCTCGCTTGGCTCGCCTCGCTCTTCACGCCGCGCGGACTGCGCTACGCACTGCCCACCCTCGCACTGCTCGTCACCGGCGTCATCGTTTTCACGGTCATGCAGACGCGCACGCGCCAAGAATCGGAGGCAGTCATCAATGTCGCGGCGGTTAAAGAAGCCGACCGCGTGGGCGTCACTGAAGGGCAAACAAGCACCGCACCGACGGACGCATCAACGTCGACTTCGGCGAACCCGGCTCGGCAGGCAGAGAGCATCAACCCGACAGCATCCGAAGGCGCGTCAAAGGAAGTCGCGTCGAAGAAGAATGATTCAAACGCGCCATCGACCGTGCGGGATAACACGACTGTTAACGCCACCGCTCCAACCGGCGGCCCACCCGACGCTTCATCTCGCATGGCCGAAGCCGTGACCGCCGCACCGTCGATGGCACCGACGACAACCGCCGAGCCGACGGCGCGAGCCGAACAGACGCCGGTTGCGAATGAAGACGAAGTGACTCGCACACGGCAGGACGACGTGACACGGCAAGCGCGGTCACCGCAGTCAAACGAATCAGCAGACAGTGCTGCGACGAATAAAGACGAAGCCCGCGAAAATAAATTGGCATCACAGGCTGGAGCCGGCGGAAGCAAAGCTCAGGAATCACCGACGAGTAGACGCGCCAGTCCCGGCGCACGCGCTGATGAGCAAATTGAGCAAGTTGCTAAAACCGACAGCCAAAACAAAAAAGATTCGGGTCGGACGGCAGCACGTCCCCCCGTCCCGAAGCGCGTCTCCGATGCAGCGTCAGACGACAGAAGTCGGAGAAGCGTACCGCCATCGGCTGCCACCAATGGCGGTGCCGTCGATTCTTCAGTCGAGACGCGCGACGTGTCCGGTCGCCGATTCCGCCGTCAAGGGAGCGCGTGGGTCGACACGGGTTACACCTCCGCGACCGCGACGACCAATATCAAACGTGGCTCCGAACAGTATCGCGCGCTCGTCGCCGACGAGCCTGAACTGCAACGCATCGTCGGCCAACTCGGCGGCGAAGTGATCGTGCTCTGGAAGGGCCGCGCCTACCGCTTCCGCTAGACACCCTTGACGTTTCAACGTTCCCTCTCTGTGTAGCCTCCGTGTCTCTGTGTTAAAAATGTCCCTCCCCTTACACCACCATCGCACAAGACGCGACCTGTTGCCTCGACGTGCTGCGCCGCGATACCTTAACGCCGTTCGACAAAGTAATTTCATCTCGAGAATTTCAGGACTCACGATCATTGATGAAAAGAATCCGCACATCCTTCCATCGCACGTTACACGCCGCCGCGCTCGGCGTGTCGCTGGCATTAATCATCAACGCGGTTCCACCCGCAACGGCGCAACGTCGCGCGTCGCGGCAGGGCGGCGAGACTGTCCGCGAACAAGTTCAATCTGCCACACGCCGCGATGCCGAAGTGGTGCGCATGCTTGCCGAAGTTGATCCGGGCAATATCGAGCGCGCGGTGCGTAAACTCGTTTCGTTCGGGACGCGCAACACGCTCTCGGTGCAGGACGACCCGGCGCGGGGCGTCGGCGCGGCGCGCGACTGGCTGTTCGGCGAGTTTCAAAAGATCGCCGCATTGTCGGGCGGGCGCATGACGGTGGAGTTACAGAGTTTCACGCAACCAAAAGCACCGCGCATCGCGCAGCCGACGCAGATCACCAACGTCGTCGCGACACTACGCGGCGCACAGCCCGCATCGGCGGCGCGGACATACGTCGTCAGCGGCCACTACGATTCGATGTGCGGCAGCCCC
>Ga0136617_10004927_pt1 | contig 11944 bp, 10 predicted proteins | sample AntDrymUQ3222106_2_FD_129672 | JGI IMG/M metagenome (GOLD analysis project Ga0136617, IMG submission 129672) | Polar desert sand microbial communities from Dry Valleys, Antarctica - metaG UQ322 (21.06) | ecosystem: Environmental > Terrestrial > Soil > Desert | place: Antarctica: Dry Valley...
ATCGGCCCATCGACATCCGGCTCATGGCCGGCGACATCGTGGCGCTCATCGACCACCTCGGCCTCGACAAGCCGGACCTCGTTGGCTACTCGCTGGGCGGCGGCGTCGCGACGCAGACCGCGCTGAAGTACCCGGACAGGATCGGCAAGCTCGTCGCCGTCTCGCATAACCTGCGGCCGGACGCGATCTACCCGGAGATGCGCGCGCAGCAGGGCCAGGTCAGCGCCGCGGCGGCCGAGTTCATGAAGGACACGCCGATGTACCAGCTCTACCAGCGGGTCGCGCCGCGCCCGGAGGACTTCGGGCGCCTGCTCGACAAGATCGGCGAGATGATGAGCAACGACTACGACTTCACCGAGGACATCCGGGCCTTGCAGGTGCCGACGCTCCTCGTCGCCGCCGACGCCGACATGGCGCCGCCCAGCCACTCGGTCGAGATCTTCAAGCTGCTCGACGGCGGCCTGCGTGACGGTGGCTGGCAGGGCGAGGGCCGGCCGAAGGGCGGGCATGCGCTCGCGATCCTGCCCGGCCTGACCCACTACACCATCTTCGCCTCGCCGCTCCTCGCCGCCGTCGCGCTCGACTTCCTCGACAAGCCGGCGAGCTGACGAGGCGTGACCCTGTGGCGACGCAACGTGCCGCGGCACCGATGACTTCTCGCCCGCGCGGGGGTCTAATCGGTATCGGCATCGCAACCAGCCCCAGAAGGAGACGGCATGAACCTCAACAGCATTCTCATCGGCTCCGAGGATCCGCAGCGCCTCGTCGACTACTACACGAAGCTGCTCGGCGAGCCCGCCATGTCCGACGGCGGGTACACGGGCTGGCAGCTGGGCTCGGGCTGGATGACCGTCGGGCCGCACGACCAGGTCACGGGCAAGAACACCCACCCGGGGCGGCTCATCTGGAACATCGAGAGCACGGACGTCAAGGCCGACTTCGATCGCTTCAAGGCCGCCGGCGCGATCGTCGTCGCCGAGCCGTACGGGTTCGACGGCGCCCCGGACGCCTCGATCGCCACGCTGGCCGACCCGGACGACAACTACTTCCAGCTCATGAGCCCCATGTCGCCCGATCAGATGGACTGACGCGTCGGGCCATGACGCCCGGCCGATGTCACGCCGCGGGGCGGGGACGCGTCGTCCGCACGTGACCGACCCCCAGACCGCGCTGCCCCGGGCCGCGGTCTTCGCGTGCATCGCAAGTCCTCGTCCGCGTGGCTTACCGGATCGTCGGCCGGGTCGCCGACGCCGAGGACGTCGTCCAGGACGTCTGGCTGCGCTGGTCGACCGCCGATGTCGAGGGGATCCGCGATCCGCGCGCGTTCCTCGTGCGGGTGACGGCGCGACTCGCCCTGGATCGGCTGCGTCGACGCAAGGCACGCCGGGGGCGTACGTGGGCGAGTGGCTGCCCGAGCCGCTCCCACGAGCGGGGATGTCGCGGACAGCGTCATGCCGGCCGAGTCCATCTCCATGGCCATGCTGGTCGTCCTGGAGACGCTCACGCCACTCGAACGGGCCGTCTTCGTCCTCCGAGAGGTGTTCGGGTTCACGTACGCCGAGATCGGAGACGCGCTCGACCGATCCGAGTCGGCCGTCCGCCAGCTCACCAAGCGTGCCCGGGATCACGTGCGCGAGCGCCGGCCGCGGTCCGAGCCAGACCCAGGCATCCGCCGGACGGTCACGGAGCAGTTCATGACGGCGGCGGCAACGGGCGACGTTGCGGGACTTCTTCGCGCGCTGGCGCCCGATGTCGAGCTCGTGGCCGACGGCGGCGGGCTCGTCCGACGGCCCTTGACAGGCCGTCACAATGACGACCGACGGCTTCGGTGAGCCAGTATCAGGGGGTGCTGGCTAACACCGGACAAGGACGGGAGTGGGGACGATGGCAAATTCACGCGCCGTCCAAGACCTGGAGACCGCGATCGCCCAGTCTGATGACGACAAGGTCACGGTCTCGAAGCAAACGGCCAGGGACTTGATCCCCGACCAAGGCACGACCAACGATCTGTTCAGAATGCTTGTTTCAGGCCTGCTCGTGCTCGCATTGGTATCACTCGGCGGCCTCATCTTCTTGACGGCCGATGCGAACGATGCCACATCCCCGGATCTCGTTCTCGTGACGTTCACCGCGTCTCTCACGGGCTTGTTGGGTCTGTTCGTCAAGTCGCCCTCGAGCCCGTAGGGCAGCGCCCAGGCGCGCAGATGCGGGCACTCAACCGCAATCCTCAAGCCCAGCTGCGCGGTGCTGGTCGCCGGTCCATGTCCGCTCTCACATTCTGTGAGGACGCGATGTCCCCCGGCGAAGAGGTCTGAGAAGCGGCGGAGGCGCCGGGGACCTCACCGTGTTTCCCGCGAGTGGGCTTGTCGCCACACTCGGATGTTGGTCGGTTCGCGGGGCTTCTTGTGTCCCCCCAATAGACTTGCTGCGGCGCCGAGCGTCCGTGTGCTACGGCTCGCCGTCGAGGGCGACGGAGATGGCGTCGGCGACAGGAGGCGCCCCTAGATAGCCCGGGAAGTCGTGGCGGTCCATGCCCTTGTTCGCGACGGGAGCGTGGTCCTGGATCGTGTTCGGGCGCCGGAAAGCCATCGCCAGCCTCGGATGCCAGCCGACCTTGACGTCGAGGCGATCGAAGAAGTTCGACCAGCGGAGGCCGTCGGGCACCGGGTTCGGCCGGCCGGCGCGATCGCGCAGCCGCCACTGGATGAACCCGAAGCCGAGTGGCGACCCAACGGTGATGAGCTGGGTCAGGCGGACGCGACCGGCCCCGGCCAGCACGTCGTACAGGATGAGCGAGCCGAGGCTGTGCGCAACGACCACGTAGGGCGGCTCACTGGCTGCGATGGCATCCCGGATCCTGTCACGCATCCGGTTCGCGGTCGTTCGGTCGATGTCGCAGAGGTACGCAGTCAGGTCGCGGACCAGGTTGCCGGCCGCGATGCGGACTTCGATGCGACCCGCATCACCGCCGGGACCGGCACGGTCGTAAAGGTGCGCCGCCAGCTCGAGGAGGTCGTGCTCGTCATCGGGCTCGACGCCGCTCCCCGCCGACACCAGTGCCTGGACGAGACGATCCGCCGACGTCTCGGGCGGCTCGTCGTCAACCGCAATCGCGCCGATCAGCTCCTGGAGCGCGCGCGTAGCCGGCCAGCAGATGTCCGCGTACAAGGCGAGCCGCGAACGGCCGAGATACCGATTGCCCATGGCCGCATCCAGCTGGCCATGGAGTCGTTCGCCGTCTTGCGGGCCGCCGCCGTGGACGTAGATGAGCGTTCCGCTCACCATGCCGGATCCAGGTCCATGGGCTTGCTCCCTCGGCTGCTGCTGACGCCGCCGAAAGGCTGGGGCCGGCGTACCGCGGTCAGGCCAGTCGATCTCACGACGGCGACGGAGACGGAAACAGAGATCAGGCCGGCGCCGCCTGCGCCGGGCGCTCCGCATTGGGGGACGCGGCCCGCGGCGGCCGACCGTGCCTGCCCGCGTCGAGCCCGTCCACGATCGCGAGATAGGGTTGCGCGTCGAGACGCTCGAACACGGCCCGGGCTTGCTCCAGGGCAGTGGCGCCCTCGGGCGTGTCCACGCCGAGCAGCCGCGCGGCGTCGAGGTGGATCACCGCGCCGTCGAACGTGAGCCGCATCTCGCGGTACAGGCGGAAGACGTCTCGGTAGCGCTCGACCGCCTCCTCCCGTCTGCCCTCCAGGGCGATGACGCCGGCCTCGACGGCGGCGAGTTGAGCGGCGGGAAACGGGGCGGACCTTCGGAGGGCCCGTAGCTTGCCCGCGACTTCCCTGGCAAGGTCGAGATCGCCCATCCACAGCGCCGCCCGACCGGCCCGCTCGTAGCACGTCGGCCCGTTCAGGTCGTCGATGCGGGCCTGCTCGACGGCCACCCGGTAGGCCGCTGGGTAGTCGCCATCGAGCTGCGACTCGAGCATCGCCACGTCTGCCAGTGCCACCGGGACGGGGCCGGCATGTTCCGAGGTGGAGCGCTGCCGGATGTCGCGGAGCCCGTCGTCGTCGCGCTCCCCACGGACGATCGCGAGGATCGCCCTCATCATGACGACGGCGTCGCGATCGGCCGGGTCGTGGTCGAGCGACATGATGGAGTCCATGATCGCGCGGGCTCGATCCCACTCCCCGACTCGCATGGCCAGCTCGGTCGAGTTGAGGGCCGCAAAGGTGATCGTCGACCGGACACCGAACCGTCGCGCCTGCTCGATCGACTCCAGGCCCAGCTCGTACGCCCGCCACGGATCCTGGTCCATCCGCTGGACGACGACATTGATCACGGCGCGCATCTGATCGGCGATCAGCCCGCGGTCGGCGGCCATCCGAAGGGCGCCCTCGAGGAGGACGCCGCTCTCGAGGTCCCGCCCCGCCTGGGCCATTGCTGCCCCTTTCGTGATCAACGCGTCGATGAACAACCCCTCCATCCGATGGCGCTCGGCGACGGCGAGTGCCTCGTCGATCGTGTCGAGCGCCCGCTGACCGTTGCCGGCCCGGATGAGCAGCTGCCCGATCCTGGCGACGACCGGAGCGCGCGTGACGTCTTCGTCGGGCCCGCCGAACTGGGACCGCACTGCTTCGAGCAGCTCGAGCGCCCGATCGTGATGACCCCCGTTCGAGAGCGCCAGCGCGAGGGCGGCCGCCGAACGACCGATCCCGATCGAGTCACCGACCTCGCGCCAACGCTCGAGCGCCTGCGAGAGCAACGCGGCGGCGCGCTCGTACTGGCCGTCCAGATCGGCGGCCGTTCCCGCCCGCTGGAGGAGCTCCGCTTCGTCGGCCCCGTCGCCCGCGCGGAGCTCCAGCACCTGCTCCAGGTAGGTGACGACCGCGCCGTACGACCCGAGCGACATCGCCCGTTCCGACGCCGCCCGGAGCGCGATCCCCGCCTGCGCCCGGACGGCCTCGCCCTCCGCACCGTCCGGTGACGCCCGATACGCGTCGAGGTAGTGGCTCGCGAGGACGGGCGCGAGCTCATCCTCGCCGCGCGCCTCGAAGTAGCGCGCCGCGGCCAGGTGCCGGGTCCGGCGATCGCGGCGGGCAACGGTCGCGTAGGCCACCTCGCGAATCAGCGCCTGCACGAAGCCGTACTGGCCGCGCTCGGGTGAGGCCGGGTCGGTGTCGCGCTCGAGGAGCTCGCGCGCCACGAGCGCGCGCAGCCGGGGCTCGAGCTCGTCCGGCACTGTTCCGCTGACCGCGCCGAGTGCCTCGACCGTAAAGGTCTTGCCGAGCACGGACGCGTGCTGGAGCAGCGCGCGGTCCGCCTGGGCGAGTGCATCGAGCCGGGCGGCGATCAGCGCCTGGAGCGTTGCCGGAACCTCGAGTGCGTCGAGCCGGCCGGTTGGACGGAAGCGTCCCTCGCCGTCCGGCTCGAGCCGCCCACCTGCGACCAGCATCCGAACCGTCTCGACCGCGTACAGCGGAACGCCGTCGGCGCGCTCCAGGATCGCGCGAACGGCGGACTCGGGCAGCCCGGGCACCAGGCCGGCGAGGAGCTCGCGCATCTCCGGATCGCCCAGGGGTCCCAGCGCAAGGCTGTACGCGGATCGACCCCCCGCGCCCCACGTCGGGCGCCGGTCGAGCAGCTCCGGTCGGGCGAGCGTGAGGACGAGGATCGGGTAGCTCCGGCTCCACTCGAGGAGGTGCTCCACGAAGTCGAGAAGGCCGTCGTCCGTCCAGTGGGCGTCCTCGAAGACAAGCACCACGGTCGAGGCCTCGGCCAGCCGCTCGAGGAACAGCCGCCAGCCGGCGAACAGCCGATCGCGCCCGCCGGGCGGTGGCTCGTCGAGCCCGAGCAGCGCGAGGAGCGCCGGCTCGACGAACGCCCGCTCGTCCGGGTCGACGACGTGCTCCGCGACCGTCTCGGCGACGCGCATCCGGCTCGTCGCCTCGTCGTCGCTCTCGGCCAGACCGGCTCGCTTGCGCACCATCTCGCCCAGCGCCCAGAAGGCGACCCCCTCGCCGTACGCCGGCGATCGGCCGTGATGCCACCAGAGATCCTCGCTGATCCCGTCGAGGTACTTCTGGAACTCCCAGGCGAGGCGGCTCTTGCCGATTCCGGCCTGCCCGGTGAGCGAGATGAGGCGGGCCCGACGCTCCCGACCGCTCGCGTGGAACAGCTCGCGCAGCAGCCGGAACTCGGTCTCGCGGCCGACGAACGGCGGCTCGAGCGCCTCGGACCGGAGGGCGCCGCCGACGGTCGCGACGACGCGGAGCGCGCGGTAGGCAGGTTCCGCGGTCGCCCTGCCCTTGAGCGTCTGCTCGCCGGCGGCCTCGAACGCAACCGCACCCTCGGCGGCCCGGCGTGTCGCCTCCCCGACCAGGACGGTCCCCGGGTCGGCAATTGACTGGAGCCGGCTGGCGGTGTTGACGAGGTCGCCGGCCACCATGCCCTGGTTCAAGGCGCCGATCGTGACCGCCGCCTCGCCGGTCATGACGGAGGCGCGAGCCCGGAGCGCCTCAGAGCCGGCCTCCCGGCCGATCTCGCGGACGGCATCGACGAGATCGAGCGCCGCCCGAACCGCTCGCTCGGCGTCGTCCTCGTGCGCGACCGGCGTGCCCCACACCGCCATGACCGCGTCGCCGATGAACTTCTCGACGGTCCCGCCGTAGCGCCCCACGACCTCGGACGCTCGCTCGAAATAGCGCCCGAGCAGGTCGCGCACGGCCTCCGCGTCGCGCCCCTCGGCGAGCGTCGTGAACCCGACCAGGTCCGCGAACAGGACGCTGACGACGCGACGCTCGGTGGCCGCCTCGGCGGCGCGGGCGACCGAGTCGGCAGGCTGACGGCGGGCGCCGTTGCCCGCGCCTTCGCCGGCTCCCAGCTTCGTCCCGCACTCCGGGCAGAACTTCGCCCCTGCGTCGACCGACGTGCCGCACGACGGACACGCCTGCCCCAGGGCGGATCCGCACTCGATGCAGAATTTCGCCCCGCTTTGATTCGCGGTGCCGCAACGTGCGCAGGACACGGTGATTGCCTCAAGACCCGATGCCTCTACCGCGAGCGTACCGGATCGCGTGGCGGCGCACCCCACTCCCGAGGAACCTCACGTACCCTCACCGGTCCACCGAGCCTGGGGTGGGAGGGGCGGGCCTGGATGCTCGTAGCCGCGGGATCACGCGTGACCGATGAGTTTCGGGCAGGCGGTCGGTCTCAACGGGTGGCGCCGGCGACGAGACGACTCGCCGGCGCCTCCGCTCTCTCGATCTTCTCGGCTTGGCCGGCTGCGCCCAGCGTCAGGCGGTGGCGACGTGGGCGCGGGGAGGCCGCGGATCAATGACCGCCGGACGGCGCCGCGCGATTGGTTCCGCTGAAGATCGAGATCGTCCCGTCAGCCTCGTTCGCCGTCACGAACAGGTTGCGCGACGGGATGGCCAGCAGGCCCTCCGGCCGGTCACCTGTCTCGAGCAATGTGACGAGGCGAGGGTTGGACGCGCCGGCGAGGCGGTAGACAGCCACGAAGTTGCCCCGCTCCGACCCCACGAACAGGTACGTCCGCGACCCGAACGTGGCGACCTCGATGCCCTCCGGCTCCGAACCGCGATCGTCGGATCGGCCGTCCGGATAGAGGCCCGCGGCGGCGGCGGCCAGCTCGAAGTCTGCGCCGGGCTCAAACGCGACCGAACCGTCGAGGTCGAAGACGGTGAAGTCACGGCTGCCCGCGCGAAGGCCATCGGCGCCCTCCGGGTAGTCGCCCTCGTTTGCGGTGACGAGCTGGCCGCGCGGCGTCCAGCCGATCGCGTCCGGCTCTCGACGGGCCGTCAGCGTGTCGGTGAAGCTCACGACGCCGTCATCGAAAAGGTCGGCGGCGTGCGTCGTGATGCCGGCGGAGAAGCTGCTCACCACGGACCCGCGCTCAAGGTCGACGAGCGCAACGGCGTTGTTCTCCTGGAGCGTGACCGCTGCGACGTTCGACGCGTTGATGTCGACGAACTCGGGCTCAGGGTCGGTCGGGAAGCGAGCACCGGCGAGGCCGGTCAGGGACACGAAGCGGATGCCCCATGCGGCCGGCGGCCCGACGAGGTCGACGAGCGCGAGATTGCCGACCGGAAGCTGGGGCAGGCCGCCCTCGGGCTCGCCGCCTGGGCCATCAGGGTCTTCGTCCTCGTCGCGCTGGTTTTCGATGGCACTCGCGGCGTATCGACCGTCCGGACTGACAGCGACCGAGTCCGGCTGGCCCCCGAGGTCGAGCTCGGCCGCTATCGCTCGTGTCGCGAGGTCGACGACGTGCAGATGCCCGGACGGTGCGTCGAGGTCCTCGGTCGTATCGACCGCGACGAGCGCCCACGCCCCGTCACGGCTGATCGTTCATCGCCCGGCCCCCTGAACCTGACGGCCCGGATAACCGCGCTCGCCGGGCCGAGTAGCCCGCGGCCTCGCTTCGGTGACGAGCAGTTCGTCTTCCCATCCGATGAAGACCGCGTCGTCGGGGATCGTAAGCTGCCCGTTCCGCTCCATCGGAAGCGCGAGTATCGCGATCCCCGCCCGTTTGCCCGACGCGATGATTGCCTTCGTCGCGACCAGACCATGCTCCGCGATGAAGCTGAAGCTCTCTTCGAGCGCGGTCGCGACCGCCGGGTTCGTCGCGGGAACTCCCTTGTCGGTCATGTCACTCCTTCGGCTTCGCGCCCGATCGCGGCCGACGTGGGCACCCCGTCAACCGGGACCTCGCCGGCGGGCACCGGCGCGCTGGGATCGGCGATGTCCACGAACCCGATCTCCTGCTCCTCGGAGTCGGTATAGACCAGGGTTCGACCGTCCGGCGTCGCGGCCACGATCTCGGCAACCTCGCCGGTCACCTCGTACGTCGCGATCGGCACGAACGAGTTGACGGGTCCGCCCCCTGTCGGCGGCGCCGCGACGATGGTCGCGGGCAGGACGATAACGGCGGCGAGCGCGGCGAGGAGCGCAACAGACGGGCGTCGGACGGTCAACGAAGGGTTCCTCCAGCAGGACGGTCAGATGCTGAAGGCTGGGGCGACCATGCGAACGGGTCGTTAACCCGTCGTTAGCGCTCGGTTGCGCCGCTCACGATGCGCAGCGAGCCGGTACATCCGAGGCGCCGTCACCAAGCTTGGGGGACGTAGCGCTGCGACGATCGCGGTGGCCTGACGTAGACCTCGTCGTCCTGGCGGGGCGGCAGGGTGAGCTGCCGATCGGGCAGGTCCTCGTACGGCACCTGGCTCAGCAGATGCGTGATGGAGTTGAGGTGGGCGCGGCGCTTGTCGTCCGCCTCCACGACCCACCACGGCGAGTCGTCCGTATCGGTGTGGCGGAACATCTCGTCCTTCGCCCGGGAGAACTCGACCCAGCGTGACCGTGCCTCGAGGTCCATGGGGCTGAGCTTCCAGCGCTTCGCCGGGTCGTTGATCCGGGCCTGGAAGCGGCGCTCCTGCTCCTGGTCGCTGACGGAGAACCAGTACTTCACGAGGATCGTTCCCGACCGAATCAGCATGCGCTCGAACTCGGGACAGCTGCGCATGAACTCCTCGACCTCATCGTCCGTGGCGAAGCCCATGACTCGCTCGACGCCGGCCCGGTTGTACCAGCTGCGGTCGAAGAGGACGACCTCGCCGGCCGTTGGCAGCTGCGTGACGTAACGCTGGAAATACCACTGGCCCTGCTCGCGCTCGTTGGGAGCGGCCAGCGCCACGACCCGGCACGTACGCGGGTTGACGCTGGCCATGATCCGCTTGATCACGCCGCCCTTGCCGGCCGCGTCACGACCTTCGAACAGGACCACGACGCGCAGGCCCTTGGCCTTGACCCAGTCCTCCATCTTGACGAGCTCGAGCTGGAGCCGCGTGAGCTCCTCCTCGTAGACCTTCTTCTTGAGCTTCTTCTGCGCGCCGGGACCGGCGTCATCGAGCGCCTCTTCTGGATCGGTGCCCGTTGCGGGCGCATCGTCGGTCGGTTCGGAAACAGCCATATGCCGTGCCTCCTTTGGCAATCACTGCCGGACCGACAGGGTGACCGCGTCGCTAACACGCGTTCGTTGCCGGTTCGCCCCATCGGTTGCGACGTTGTGTCAGCCGACGTACGGCGAGCGCTCGAGTGACCAAGGGGATGGTCGTCTTCCTCGCGAGGTCGTGAGACGAGCGGGGCCGCAGGTCCGCGGGACCGGCCAACGAACGTGGTGACGCACGGGCGAAGCGACGGGTCAGCGAGCCGCCCACTCCTCCACGAGCTGCCCCAGCAGCGGCAACGGCACCGCCCCCGACGCCAGCACCGTGTCGTGGAAGGCCTTGATGTCGAACCCGTCGCCGAGCGTGCCCTCCGCCGACGCACGCATCCGCTGGATCTCGAGCCGCCCGATCATGTACGCGAGTGCCTGGCCGGCGCTCACCACGTAGCGGTCGATCTCGGCCTTGACGTGGCTCTCGCGCTGGGGTGAGTTGGCGACCATGTAGTCGATCGCCTTCTGGCGGCTCCAGCCGAGCGCGTGCATGCCGGTGTCGACGACGAGCCGGCAGGCGCGCATCGAATCGGCCGCCAGCATGCCCATACGGTCCATTGGCGACGAGTAGAGGCCCATCTCGTCGGCCAGTCGCTCCGTGTAGAGCCCCCAGCCCTCGCCGTAGGCGGCGATGAAGCTCCACTTGCGGAACTCGGCGATGCCCTCGAGCTCGGCCGCGATCGCCAGCTGCAGGTGATGCCCGGGGATGCCCTCGTGGAACGACGTCGACTCGATCTCGAAGCGGCCCCAGCCGGTGGGCTCGGACGTGTTCATGAAGAAGACGCCGCCGCGCGAGCCGTCCTTGGCCGGCGGGAAGTAGTAGGCGATGGCGCCGCCCTTGACCTCTTCGACATCGCAGTCTGACCTGGGCTGCACCCCGAACCAGTCGCCCATCGCCGCCCGGGCCCTGGCCATGGCGGTCTTTGAGGCGGCCACGATCTCGGCTCCGTTGGTGTGATGCAGGTCCGGGTCGGAGCGCATCCGTACGAAGATCGTGGGCAGGGCGTCCGTGCCCAGCACCTCGCGACCCAGCACGCGGTACTCGGCGGCGAGCTTCTCGATCTGGGCCAGCCCGATCTCGTGGATCTCCTGCGCCGACAGATCGACCGTCGTGTAGTAGCGGATCGCACGGCGATACGTGTCGTCGCCTTCGGGTAGCCAGCGCAGGCCCACCTGCTCGTCCGACCGGCCGGCCGGCGCGATCTCGTCACGCAGGATGTCGCGGTAGGCCTCGACGGCCGGCCGGACCTCCTGCTCGAGGACCGCCCGGATGCGTCCCAGCCAGGCTTCCCGATCGAGCTCCGGGGGCGTCTCGCCGAGCGTCAGGATGGGATCGTCCGCAACGGGTGTCGCAAGCCACGCGTCAAGCTGGCCGACGGTGTCGTCCACAGCAAAGCGCGCCGGCGCGCGGCCGCTGCCCAGTCCCTCCCGGAGTCGCTTCCCTGAGTCGCGGAAGCCCGTCGCGATGCCCCGGAACTTGCTCTCCATGGCCTCGGCGACCTCGACCGTCGGCAGGCCCAGCTTTGGCAGGTAGACGGGCAGCATGATGTGCCAGCCGCTGATCGGGTCCACCTCGATCTCCGCGAGGCGAGCCTCGGCGAAATCAGCCCGACTCGTGGCATCCCAGGCAAGCATCGAGCGGGTGATCCTGCCCTGGTGATCGAGGCCATCCTGCGGCAGCGCTTCGGCCCGCGCTGCGAAATCGCGCGACGCAGCGATGTCCTTGTCTTCGGCCGCCCTGCTGACATCCTCGAACTGCCCGGCGAAGCGATAGTCGCCCTGCATGTGAGCGAAGGTCGGCCAGGCCTCCTGGCGGAAGTCGTGGTACTCGGTCGCGAGCTGCTCGAGATCGTCTGTCACATAGGCCTCCGGAAGGGTCGGATGAGAAGCCCGATGGTAGTCGGGCGGGCTTCGGCGCGGCGTGCCAGGCGCGCCCGGCGTCGCGCAGCTGGAGTCCGGGCAGGGCTGCAGAGTGGGCATCGA
>Ga0136617_10004929_pt1 | contig 11941 bp, 12 predicted proteins | sample AntDrymUQ3222106_2_FD_129672 | JGI IMG/M metagenome (GOLD analysis project Ga0136617, IMG submission 129672) | Polar desert sand microbial communities from Dry Valleys, Antarctica - metaG UQ322 (21.06) | ecosystem: Environmental > Terrestrial > Soil > Desert | place: Antarctica: Dry Valley...
CGGCGGTCATAGACCGCCGCTACAATAGAGAGGTCTTCCGGCGTGTTCATGTTGAAGAAGAGCCGTTCATCAGTCTCCCGAACGGGTTTGCACCTGACGAATCCCTCCGAAACACATCGTGCGGCAAATTCCTGCAACGAGAAGTGGCGCTCGCTCAAACAGCTTTCCGCCAGCGGAAGTGAAGTGACAGGGTAGACTGCGACAAGCGGTTCGAATCTGTCCTTCAGTCGCGGAATAATTCCATTTCCCTCGGAGCAAAGAGCCACCAGCTCCCGCAGATAAGCGGTCGTCATCTTGGGCAGGTCAACCGCAAGCGTGAACAGAAGTGGCGTCGAACAGCGGCGTAATGCGCCAACTAAACCTGCGAGTGGTCCTGCGTTCGCCCTCACATCGGAAACGATCACACATTCCTCATCCTTCCACTCCGCGTGCACGGGTCCGGAGATGAATATCTCGGACGGTTGCAGTTGTTTCAGAAGCTGGAGCTGTCGTTGCCAAAGCGGAATGCCGTCAATCTCGATGAACGCTTTGTCGCGCCCCATGCGACTCGACTTACCGCCAGTCATTAATACCGCGCTGAAATCTGACTTCACAGCGTTTCGGCCATGTGAAGTTCAGCGGCCCCGGTCGCGAGCCAACCGTCGCTCAGGATCTGCGCGCGCAAACCGCCGTTGCCTTGCAACCATGCCTCCGTGCCCGGGACGAACGCCTGATCCAGCCAATAGCACGGCTTGCAATGTGCAGTGCCGAAAAAGCGGACGCCTTGTAACTCGAAAGTCTGGCCGATGAGCGCATTCAGATCTGCTCCAGAAACAATTACGTTGCGCCGCAGCGCGCCGGGGGATTTCTCAACGAACGGAAATGCCCGGCTCAAACCATCGAAAATCTCCTGCGAGAAAAAGGTAATCTGTCCCTTATATTTGTCCTTGTAGTCGTAGAACCGATCGCCGCGAATCCCGTGGCCGGCGACACAGTCAATTCGGTCGACTTCCTGAAGCGGAAAGTCATCCGGGGCACGTCCGGCGTGGCCGAAATAATTGTGGCCGGGCGAAATGAAAATCTGACGAATGACCACGAGACGATTGTATTCGTTGTGCGTTCGGTCGCAAAGCGCGCTGTAGCAACGGCGCTGTGTCGCCGTTCGGGTGCGCGGACTGCGGCGCACAGGCCAGCGCGTCGACGCAGCGACGCGGCTACAGCGCTGCAGGCGGCGCGTGTTGCATGCGGCGTTGCGGTCGTTGACCTTCCGTCTGGTCAATGAACATCGTTTGGCGCGTCTTCAGGTATCTACGGCGGTATCCGGTCCTCGGCTCGGCTACACTCGCCTGCGCGATCCTGGGCACGCTGATGGTGATCGTGTTTCCGGCGGTCACGAAGCTGGTTATTGATGAAGTCTTGTATCAGCACCGGCCGGAGCGCCTGGCCCCGCTCGTCTTGATCGCGGCGTTGGCATTTGCGGTGCAACACGGACTCAATTCGATCCGCATCATTCTCAACAACACTTTTGAGCAAAAGGTCATCTTCGATCTTCGGAGCGATCTTTACTCGCACATCCAGATGTTGCCGCTGCGCTGGTTCGACAATCGCGCGACGGGCAATTTGATGACTCGCATCCTCGAGGATGTAAACTCGGTCGAGCGGATGCTGATTGACGGGGTGGAGCAGGGGCTCGTGGCCGTCTTGCAGGTCGTGATTGTCCTTGGGATGATGTTTTACGTCAGCACCTCGCTGGCCCTCTTCGGACTGGCGCCGCTGCCGTTTCTGGCTGGCGGTGCGCTTTGGTACACGCTGACGGCGCACAGGCGCTATCGCCTGCAGCGCCGCGCTTCCTCCGCGATGAACTCCCTCTTGCATGACAACCTCGCGGGCATCCGGCAGATCAAGAGTTTCGTGCGGGAGCACGAAGAGCACACCCGATTCAACTTGGTCAGCGATCAGCTCCGGCACGCCACGCTAGTGGTGATGCGGGTGTGGGCGATTTATCACCCCTCGATGTATCTCATCGGCTCGCTCGGAATTGTTCTCGTAGTCTGGGTCGGTGCGCGTGCCGTGCTCAGCGGCGCGATGCAAGTGGGTGACTTGATCGCGTTCCTCATGCTCACCGGATTTTTGTATGAGCCGATCAACAAGCTTCATCAGCTTAACCAACTGGTGCAGGCAGGACGAGCCGCGGGTGAGCGCGTGTTTGAGATTATCGATGAGGCCACCGAGCCGGGTTGGGACGTGACCAAAGCAGCGGTGCGAATGAGCGGCGATGTTCGATTCAACGACGTCGGCTTCAGCTACGGGAAAGATACGCCTGCGCTCCAGCAAATCAGTTTCCACGCGCGTCCGGGCGAGACCATCGCCCTGGTCGGGACGACCGGCGCCGGCAAGTCGACTCTGGTGAATTTGCTTACGCGTTTTTACGAGTACGAAACTGGCGAGATCTTGATCGACGGCACACCGATCCGCGAATTCGGGATGCGCCGATTGCGGGAAATGGTCGCCGTGGTGACGCAGGAGAGTTTTCTTTTTAACGGAACGATCCGCGAAAATCTGCTCATGGGCAGACCGGACGCGACTGACGAAGAGGTCTTACGCGCGGCGGAGGCGGCAAATGCGCGCCCCTTCATCGATCGCCTTCCGGAAGGTTTGAACAGCAAGGTAGGGGAACGGGGGGTGAAGCTGAGCGTCGGTGAAAAGCAACGGCTTTCGATCGCGCGCGCCTTGTTGAAGGACCCGCCGATTCTAGTACTGGATGAGGCAACGGCCAGTGTCGACACGACGACGGAGAGGCTGATCCAGGAAGCGTTGGAGCACCTGATGGCGCATCGCACCTGCTTTGTCATCGCGCATCGGCTTTCAACCATTCTGCGTGCCGATCAGATCCTGGTTTTGGAGCGCGGCCGGATCATCGAACGCGGGACGCACGCCGAGCTGCTCGAGCTGGGCGGGAAATACTCGCGCCTTTGGGAACAGAGTTTTCTCGAAAAACCGGTCGAGACGGAACCAGCCGCGGGCGCAGAACTGCCGGCTGAGGATCCAACGCAGGACGCGCTGGTTTAAGAGGTCGAAGCCGCGTCGGAAAGCGCGCGAAATTTCGCGTCTAGCTCCCGGTAACGTTCGTCAGCCGCGGCCACCGCCCGGCGTTCTTCGCGCAGCGCTTCTTCGAGCTCGCGGATGCGGTCCTGCACTGCGATCGACATTCCGGCAGAACCAGGTGCGGTCGCCGAGAGGCGATCGTCTAATTCAGTCGCAGCATCTAATGTAGCTGGAGCGGCCAAGAGCGGAGCGATGTCGCGGATTTGCTGGCGGGTGCCGTCGCACGCATTGATGACAACGCTGTCGTCATCGATCTCCCCGAGCCGGATGAATTCCCGAATCGCACCGAGCGTGGTCGGCCCGTAGAGCCGCTCGCTCGTCACTTCCACGATCCAATCCATCGCCAGTTCCGGCAGCATGGGCGCCTTCATCCAGGTCGCTTGATCGGTGGAGATGGAGTCGTGCGGCGCGATTTGCGCAGAAGAAGCCCAGCGCGCCAACTGCTCGAAGCTTAGCGGGCCAAAGATGCTGCCGTCTTCGTGTTTCCGGAGAAACCAGCCGTGCGCCGCCGGCGTCTCCATCACTGGTTAGGCGAAGGTGCGCTGGGCGACGGCACCGGCGAAGCGCCCGGCGGGGGGATCATGATGGTCTGGCCGATCTGAAGCGCGCGATCGTTCTCGATGTGATTGAACTTTTGCAGATCCTGCACGCCGACCCGGTTGGCCTTCGCAATCGAGGTCAAAGTCTCGCCTTTGGTGACAACATGAGCGTTGCCGGTCCCGGCCGCCACGGGCGAGCTTGCGGGTGCGGCAGCGCTGGCGCTGGGAATAGATGGCGTGCTTTCGCCAATCATTACCCCAGGACGGATATTGGCAATTTGCTGCTCCAGCTTGAGAAGCTGCTGCGAAAGCGCATCGATCTTGGTGTTCTGCTCGTCGATTTTCTTGGTTAGGGTTTCCAATTGCGCGCTGGCTTTGTCGCTTCCGCCTGGCGCGAACGTTTGGGCCGAGACCTCGAAGGAAAAGGCCACGGCGATCAGGACGAAGGAGTTGAAAACAAAGCGCTTCATTTGCGGAGAATGGTGCCATCGAGCGGTGGCGGAGGCAAGCCTGCGGAGATGGAGCCGGCCCGCCCTCGGGCCGCAGGAAATAGGCTTCGAGGATCGTTCGGCGCGAGGGCGCGCCGGCTCCACCAGCTTGCGTTTGCGGAAATCGTCCTTAGCTTTTTCGCATGCCGGAGCGCATCGAAAGACCGACGGTTCCGTGGGGCCCGAAGGAGGGCGGGGAAGGGGTTGGCCCGAAGGCGCCCGATATTTCCCGACCCGACACCGAGGACCTTCTCAAGAAAATGCGCAAGGTGGATCCCAACCAGTCCAAGCGCTATCGGCAGCGCACGGGCCAGTGATGGAACCGCCCGCCGGGGCGCTCGAGCCCGCCCTCGGCGATGACTTCGCAGCGTTGCTGCGGCGGAAAGGACTTATAGGTCATACCGGACCCATAGGTCATATGGCTCCAAGCCTGAATGCCCCCGCTATCGCGCAAACGCAGGCGACCACGATTCTCGCCTTCAAGTTCCAGGGTGGCGTGCTCGTAGCAGGCGACCGTCGCGCGACAGCCGGAACCACGGTGGTCTTCGACCGCGCGGACAAGGTCTTGGAAATTGATCGTCATTCCATCATGGCGATCGCGGGCGTCCCCGCGACGGCGTGGGAAATGGCGCGGGTGCTCGAGCATTCATTCCAATTCTTCCGACGTACACAATTGCAGGAAATGAGCGTGGACGGGAAGGTGCGCGCGCTTTCGAAATTGCTGCGCGACAATTTCGGCTTCGTCATGCAAGGCGTCGGCGTGGTCGTGCCGATTTTCGCGACTTACGACGAGGGCGCTGATCCGGCGGCACGTCTTTATTTCTACGACGCGATGGGTGCGAATTTCGAAGTGACGGATTACGCCGCAACCGGCTCAGGCTCGCCCGCCGTCAGGGGTGTTCTCTACTATGAAAACAACTGGGGCAAGAAACCTCTGCTGAAGTTGAACGAGAACGAGGCCGTGACCGTGGCATTGCGCGCGCTCGATACGGCTGCGGAATCGGACACCGCCACGGGCGGCGTGGATCGGAACGGCAAAATCTTCCCGGTGATTAAAATCGTCTCACGCGATGGAATCGCGACGCTGCCGGACCGGCAGATCTCGGCGTTATTCAAACGTGGCGTTGGCTTACGATGATCGAAGAGCCGTATCGCTGGGTGGAAGCGGTGGCAAACCGCCGCGAGTACATCGAGACGCAGCTGGCGACGGGAAGCCCGATCGCGGCGGTGGGATGCCGTGATGGGATTCTGTTCCTGACCCTGGGCCGAAATCGCCAGAAGGTCTTTGAGATTTACGATCGAATTGCGATGGGCGCGATCGGGCACCCGGGCGACATCGAGCGCCTACGAATGGGGGCAATCGAACTAGCGAGCGCGGAAGGCTTCACCCGTTCGGCGGCGGATGTCTCACTGCGAAGGCTGGCCTATTACTCGTTAAGCCCGATGCTGAAAGCCGCCTTCGAGCAAATTTACGGAGCGCCTTATCTGGCGCGGATGCTTTTCGCGGAGATCGGGGACAAGCCTGAGAACGATTTGTTTCTGCGGATCGAGTATGACGGCGCGATCGCGACCAACGGCGCCACTCTGGCGGCGGAGGTGCGGCAGGATTTTGGCGCGCTCAGCGGGACGCGAATTTCGACGGAGTTGATGGAGACATACTTGAAGGAGGAGCACGAGCCAACCGCGACTAGGCAGCGCGCGCTCAAGACTGCTTTGCATGCCTGGGGCGTGGGGAAGATGGCACTGGGCGACGATGCTGCGCGCGGGTTGCCAGCGAAAGAGGCGATCGCGGCGGAGGTTCAAAAGCAATTGCGCGCGAGTGCGGTAGAAGCGGCGATTCTGGAGCGCGATGCAAAGATCACGCTCCGTTATCGAACGCTGACCGAAGGCGAAATTCAATCGGTCATCGCTGCATAGCAGCAATATGCTTTCGCGCGGAGGAACGGGTGCTCGCTCGATTCAGAAGACGCTGGCCTGGGCCGGCTTGTTTACCATGGCGGTATCTCTTATCTGGCTGGAGCTATTGCCGATCCCTCAGCGGTCACGCCTAACAAGTGCCATCTCAACGACTCACGGGCCGGTCGCGCTCGTGATTATTGATCCCGGCCATGGCGGACAGGATTCCGGTGCGATGCGAAATGGTATCCTGGAAAAAGATCTGACGCTGGATGTCGCCCGGCGGGTGGTGCGACTGGCGCAGGCGAAGGGCTTCACCACCAAGATGACCCGGAGCGGCGATGAATGGATTTCGCTGGCTGGTCGCGCCGCAGCGGCAAATCGCGAGCACGATTGCATTTTCGTCAGCATCCACTTCGATGAAGGCGCTCGCGCCGCGGCCACGGGAGTGCAGACGTTCTATCCGGTCCGGCAGGCGACGCAAACGATGAGCCTCCCTTCCTGGCTGCCGTTCTTGGAACGGGTAGCGACCACTTCGGATAATTTCGAGAGCCAGAGCCTGGCGGCATTTATCCAGGAATCGCTCGTCGCCGGAACGCAAGCCTTTAACCGCGGCACGCGGGCCGAGCAGTTCTATGTGGTCGCCAATGTGCGGCATCCCGCCGTGCTCGTAGAAGGCGGTTTTCTTTCCAACAACGACGACCTGGTGAAGCTGATCACGGAAGAGTATCGGCAGCAGTTGGCGGCCGCGATCACGGAAGGGCTGGTGCGCTACCGCGAGATCGCGAACCAGCGACAACCGACCCTTGCTGTCGGCGGCGCTACGCCTGAATAGAGCTCCGGCAGCAGCGTCCAATCGAAGAACTCATGAGGGCAGTTTTATTCCTTTTCGCCAGCATCTGCCTCCTTGCCGCCGCACGCGCGCAATCGGACTCAACCATCGCTTCAGTGCAGCAGACGCTGAAGGATCAGGGATTTTATTACGGCGAAGTGACTGGGAGAAAAGATGCCGACACGACAGCCGCGATTCGCCGGTATCAAATTCGTAATGGGCTCACGATCACGGGCGACCTAAACGCGGAGACACAAAAATCTCTCGGAGTAAAAGAGAGCACCTCCGCGCCCCCCCGAGCAACGCCGTCGGTTGCGCCCCGCGTAACACAGCCTCCCGACACGTCCGATTTACGGGATGATCGCCCAATGATGCAGGAGCCGCCGCGCACAAGCGAAGACGGATTTCGTGCGCCGCCACCGCCGTCCGGCCCCGGGCCCGCGCCGGGATATGCGCCCGGTCCGCGTGGCTTGAACCCCGAGACGAGTGGGATTTTTGACGGGACGCCCTATGAAGTCGCGCCAGCGGACTTGCAGCGCCGGGTGATCGTGGGCGCGCAGACTCTGCTCGCGCGCCGAGGTTACTACCGCGACATGGTCGACGGAGTCTTTGGACCGGGAACGGAGTTCGCAATCCGCGCCTATCAGGCGCGTTTTGGGATCGAACCAGATGGCCGTCTTAACATGGAAACGCTGGCCGCACTCGGCTTACTTCCCGGCCAAAAAGCGCCAGGCTTAACCGCGCCGCCACGGCGTACTTTGCAGCGTCCGAGAATAGTCGCACCAAATGGCGAGCGGATTTACGAGCCGCGCTAGGTTTCTTCCTTTGATCCTACTCTTTCACTTACACCTACACCCGCGGCCTCGTCCAACTTCTGTGTACTGTAGCGTCCGCCGTCCTCAGCGGAACTTCTCGGCGTGGCCACGCGCTGCGTCGGTGCGCTGAGATAGCGCACGCTACAGGCCAGAGAGTAGTGAAAGTGCAGGCTTAAAGTTTGGCCGGCCCTATCGCTTGCCGTTCTCAAATTTCACCGACTGCAACTCGGCATAAACGGTGCCGATAAAAATCTGCGCTTCGATTCGAAGGATGAGACGGTCCGCATCGTCAGAAACCCATGCGGTAGCGCGTTTGAATTTCTTGTGCGGGAGCAACTCGCGTTGTTTTCCGATCTTGCTTAGTTGGAAATCCAGTTTGATCGCGTCCGCGGTCCCGGTCGGTCCGGTGATCCGTTCGCGACCCAGCACTGTAATCGTGCACAAGTAAGCCGAAGTGGCGGGGTAGACCACGATGCGCTCAACCGCGCCATCGGGGAGAGGCCGCGCGCGTAAGTACAGCATCGCGGAGTTGAGGCTGAGCACATTGGGAAACTCGAAGCTCTGCGTCTTCGTTTTCAGGCTGGGCCCCCGGCGTTCCTCGCGGCGACTGGTGACTCCGTCCGGTGTGTAGTTCACCTCTGTCTCCAATGTCTTTGATCGTCGACTCTCGATTTCCCGGCTCTGAATCGGACGAAGAGTCTGCGCGTCCGAAACGCTGGTGTTTTTCGCGTCCAGCTTCCAAAGTGCGCGGGTTAATCCGATAGTCCCGCCGGTGCTCTCGAGGCGAAATCGACCGTTAGCGGTCCTAGTCAGGTGCAGTTCGGCCGTGGCGGCGGTGAGGCCGTTCCAGCCAAAATTGTAATGAACGCGCGTCGGCCTTAGTTCGGAAAAGGGGCCGGGTGGGAATGGACTGACAGTACTTTCCCAACTCCCTTCGCAAAGTGACGGAACCGCGACCAGCAAGGACAAGCAGCCGGCGAAAAAAGCGCGGGGATGGAAGTCTAGACGAGCCATGATGTTGCCCGGTGACACGGCGGGAGTGCGGCCGAGCAAGCTACTGTCTATGGAAAAGGAGCGCTAAAAAAAACACACGCGGGACTGCCGCGTGTATCTTTTGAAATGTGAGAGCCTTTAAGGCTTCGTCGGCTTGGCGGGACTGGCGGGACTGGCGGGACTGGCGGGACTGGCGGAAATAGCCGCGCTAGCAGCAGGCGAAGGGGGAGCTGCCGCCGCTTCGGCCGGAGCGCGTCCCGGCTTATTCAGGACCGCGACGATGTCGCTCGTGAACTCAACGTTGTCGCGCGAATACATCAGCAGCGGAACGCCATTCAAGCTCATGCCCGACTTGTCGAAAACGAGATCGAGGTTGTTCGTTTTCACCTTCTCCATCACCACCTCGGTAATCTCTTTCACGATGCCTTCGCGCATACGGAGCGCTTGTTCCTGCAACTGCCGTTCGCGTGTTTGCCGGAATTCATTGATCTCGCGCTCCATGTTCTTGATTGAGGCGATCTTCTCATCCCGCTCTTTCGCTTTGGCATTCTTGGCATCCGCGCTTAAGGCCGGAGCTTCGAGCTGCTGAGTAAGCTTGTTGACCTCATCGAGCGCCTTTTTGTAGGTCTCGGCCCGCTCGTCATATTCTTTCTTGGCCGCGTTTTTGGCGTCATTGATCTTCGTCTCCGCGTCTTTCGTTTTGCTGTATTCCTTGAAGGCGCGATTCATGTCGACCGTGCCGACTTTAATGGGGGCTTGTGCAAACGCGGCGACGGGCAATGCGATCGAAGCGAGCAAGGCGGCGGAGAGGAGCTTTTTCATAAAATGTTGATTTGGAGACGGTATAGACTCTGAAGGTAAGGGTTCGTTCAAAATTGATAGCCGACGTTGAAGTTAAATTTGCCGCCACCGCTATTGCCCGCCTTCTGGATCGGGAAGCCGTAGTCTAGCCGGAGCGGTCCGACGGGCAGGTCGAGGCGAAGTCCCAGACCAACATCCGACGCCACGTTGTTCAAACTGTAGTCGAAAGCCCCCGCGTTGACAAAGCCGGTGTCGTAGAAGACCGCGGCCCGCACCTTCTCGATGACCGGGAAGGTAAGTTCCACCGTCGCACGCGCGAGTGATCTGCCGCCCAGGGGCTCGCCATTGATGTCCTTCGGACCTACGTCACGGAAGTTAAAGCCGCGCAAGTCATTCGTGCCGCCGAGAAAGAGCCGATCGTAAATAGGCACGCCAAGACCATTGCCCCAGGAATCGACGCCGGCGATACGTCCGTTCAAGAGCAGGATGAGATCGTAGGGAAGATGAAAATACTGCGAAGCCTCGAGATCGAAGCCATAGGTTTGGGTGTCGCCACCGAGGAAGCCGCCCGCGACATAGGGGGTGAAGACAATGCGTTGTCCTTTTCGACTGATAAACGGATTGTCCCGCGTGTCAAAGATCCAACTGGTCGTGACCTGGCTCTTAGTCTGCGCGCCCGCCTGGCTCTTGATTTGCAGGGAAGCGTCCGGGCTTACGTTAAAAATATCGATCTCTTCCAGCCGGTATTCCAGGCTGGCGGACAAGAATCGGGTGATTGGTTTGCGAGCAGTGATCGAGAAGCCGTAGTTGCGCTGATCGTAGACGGAGCTGAGGAAGTTGGCCTCGCTAAAGAAGAGCGACCCGCCGAGTGAGAGCGGCCGGTCGAGGAAATACGGTTCGGTCAGGGCGAGGATGAAATCTTTTCTGCGCGAACCGCCCTGCAGGCGGAGGCGGAATTTCTGCCCGCCGCCGGTGAAGTTCGGCCAGTTCATGAGGTCGAAGTTGCCCTGCGTCAGCTCGACGAAGCCGACCACGCTGTCGATCGTGCTGAAGCCGGCGCCGAAGTTAAGCGAACCGGTGCGTTTCTCTTCCACCTCCACGACCAAATCTTTCCGACCGGCCACGCCGGTGTCGTCGGGATACGTTTCTACGCGCGAGAAGTAGCCCAGGTTATCGAGCCGCTTCTTCGTCGTCTCGACCCGGGTGGTGCTATAAATGTCTCCGGGCGCGATCAGGACCTCACGGCGAATGACCTTATCCTTGGTCCGGGTGTTGCCGACGATATTAATCCGTTGCACAAAGGCGCGGTTCCCTTCCTCGATCGTGTAAGTGATGTCGATTCGAGCTGGCCCGGCCGGGGTCCCCTGCGGCTGGACGACGAGATCCACATAACCGCCGCTGCCGTAGCCGTCGGCGATCTTCTTCGCGTCTTCTCGAATGGCTTTAGGAGAGTAGAGATCGCCCTCTTTCAGTTTGAGAAGTAAACGCACCTTGTCCGGGGTAGTGACCTTCGTCCCTTTCACCGTGATCTTGCCGACGCGATATTTGGTTCCTTCAACCACCGGGATCACCATCATCATGCGACCACCGGCCCGCTCGCGGCGAATGTCTTTGATCTCGATGTCGATGAACCCGCGGTCTTGATACCATTCCCGCACTGCATCGAGATCCTGCTGGAACTGTGCTTCATCGAGCCGGCCCGATTTATCGAGGAAGGAAATGATCGTCTTGCCTTTCGTCTTCATCTTCTTCCGCAGCACCCGATCGCTGAACGCGCTGTTGCCTTCGAATGTAATTCGGCTGATCGCCCCCTTAGCTCCCTCGCTGATGGTGAAGACGACGCGGGAAGTGCCGCGGGCCTCATTCGCATCTATCCGATACTGCACGTCAATGTCGTTGAAGCCCTTGGCACGATAGGCGTCGAGGATGTCCTGGCGCGCGGTCCCGAGCGCATCCTCATTCAGCGGCGCGTTGACCTTCAGCTTGATCATCTTGCGCAGGGATTTTGCCGACATCCGTGTGGCGCCATCGATCTCGATCTCGTTCACCACCGCGCGAGTTTGCACCGCCACGATCACCTTCACTTCCTCGCCTATGGGCTCCCCGAAGATGCGCACGTTTTGAATCTGACCGGTGGCGTAGAGCGCCCGGATGTCTTGTTCGACGATCGAGTCGGAGTAGATCTGCCCCACCTTCGTTCGTATTTGAGCGAGAATTCGCTCGCGGCTTATCGTCTCGGGACCGGTGTACTGTACCTCGACGGAGGCGATCCTTACCCCCCCGCTCTGCCCTTGGGCCGCAGGCGAGAGGAGCAGCGCGAAAACAAACGCGAAAACGACGCTGCGAACCCGACCGGCAAAATTTTTCATAGAGATAAAGTCAGGCGGCGGTAGGCCCGCCCCGATGCAAGCGGATATGGTTCGTAAGGAGGAAGGAATCGTCAAGGCGCGATTTTAGCCGGCGCCCGGGTTGCACGCCGGAGAAGAACGCACC
>Ga0136617_10004930_pt1 | contig 11939 bp, 8 predicted proteins | sample AntDrymUQ3222106_2_FD_129672 | JGI IMG/M metagenome (GOLD analysis project Ga0136617, IMG submission 129672) | Polar desert sand microbial communities from Dry Valleys, Antarctica - metaG UQ322 (21.06) | ecosystem: Environmental > Terrestrial > Soil > Desert | place: Antarctica: Dry Valley...
AAGTTCACCTCGACTTCACCGACGTACTTCTCGCCTTCGCCCCTGAATTTCCAACCCATTAGCGCGTCGATGACCGCGCGATCGAAATGGCGAGGTGGGTTCGCCGAGACGATGGTGACGTCGATGACGTTGCCCTGCTCGTCGATATTTACGCGCGCGACCACGCGGCCCTTCTCGACACCGGCCCTGATCGCCGCGCGCGGATAGGTGGGGTCCTCTCCGGACAGTCGGGCGATGCCGCGCCGGACCGCCGGTTTCGGCGGCGGCGGCGCCGGCGGTGCCGGCGGTGCTACGACGACCGGAGGCGGGGGCGGGGCAATCACGACCGGCTCGGGCGGCGGCGTCGGCGCCACGGCGGAGATGACGGGCGCCGCCGGCGGTGTGGGCAGCGGGATATCCGGCGGCGGAACATACGGCGGCGGCGGCGGGGCCTGCGCCTTCGGTGGTTCGACGATCTTCTTCGGCGGCGGCGGCGGTGGAGGTGGCGGGGGTGGCGGCGGCTTGATCTCCTCGATGATCGTGGCGGTCAACGGCTTCTTGATGACCTGCACGACCTTGGTCCCGAGTCCCGACATCAGCAAGTAGATGACAACCGCGTGCACCAAAACAACGACCGTGAACCCGATGAAGTGCCTGGCCGGGTCTCTCTGTTGGCGCGCGAAATCCATTGCCTATCGACTCCGGTTGGGCCGCCGATGCGGCGGCTCGCAAAAGCGAGCTACTCGATGAACTGTTCGCTGCCGACGATACCGATCTTGGTCATCCCGAGACGCTGCGATGCAGCCATTACGCCGGCGACGATCTCGTATTTCGCCGCCTTGTCAGGACGCAGATGTAGCTCGGGCTGAACTGACTGGGTGGCGGCGGCCTTGAGCTTGTCTTCGAGGATCGCCCGATTCGGCACCTCCTCGCCGTTCCAATAGATCGCCCCGGCCGGGTCGATGTCGATCTTCACGATTTCAGGGAGGACAAGAGGCGGCGGTGGATTGCCGGTCGGCAAGTTCAGGTTGACCGAATGCAGCTGGATCGGAATGGTAATGATGAGCATCACGAGCAGAACCAGCATCACGTCGATCAACGGCGTCGTGTTGATGTCCAGCATGATGTCCTGCTCACCTGTGCCGCTACCCCAGCCGATGTTCATTCCCATGATCTCTTCCTCTAAAGTTGTCGGCGGAGGCTATCTCAACCGCCGCGCGGGGGCGGCTCGGTGATGAAGCCCACTTTCGCGATCCCCGCCCGCTGGGCGGCGTAGATGATGCGGCCAACGGACTCATACCTCGCGCTGCCGTCGCCGCGTATTTGCACCTCAGGCTGCGGCGTGAGCACGGAGACCTTCTTCAACCGGTCGATCAATGCAGCCGTGCTCTGTATGCGCAGGTCATTCCAATAGATACTGCCGGCGGCATCGACCGAGATGACGATGTTTTCCGGCTTGGATTCGCGGATCTCGTTGGTTTCCTTCGGCAGCTGGACGGGAATCGACGTCGTCACCACGGGAATGGTGATCAGAAAAATGATCAACAAAACCAGCATCACATCGACCAGCGGCGTCGTGTTGATGGTCGAGACTATTTCGTCCTCGTCACCCGCGGCCGGGGTGATGCTCATGGCCATGATCTAGTGTTCCCGAGTCGGTCGTTCGTTGTGGAAAGAGTCGATGCCGCGCGACTTTAGGATGCTAGCCGTGGGCCGGCGCCTTGGTGTCGCTGAGCAGCACCGCATGCAGGTCCGCACCGAACCCGCGCACCCGGTCCATCGCTGCCTTGTTCCGCCGGATCAGCCAGTTGTAGCCGAGAACCGCAGGCACCGCGACCGCCAGACCGATCGCGGTCATGATCAGCGCTTCACCCACCGGTCCCGCGACTTTATCGATCGACGCCTGCCCCGCGATGCCGATCGCGGTCAGCGCATGATAGATCCCCCAAACCGTGCCGAAGAGCCCGACGAACGGCGCCGTCGAGCCCACGGTGGCCAGAAATGCGAGGCCGTCCTGCGTGCGAGCTTGCACACTATCGATCGCGCGCTGAATCGACATCGTGATCCAGGTATTGAGGTCCACATTCCCCAGCAACCCGACGTGCTTACTGGTCGCCTCAAGTCCGGATTCCGCGATGAACCGATAGGGGCTGTTGGCCTTCAATCCTTCCGCTCCCTGCCGCACGGAAGGCGCAGTCCAGAACGACTTCTCCGCCGCCCGCCCCTGCGCGCCCATCCTGAACTGCTCGTACAACTTGGTAATGATGATGTACCAGCTTCCTAGCGACATGATGACCAGGATACCCAATGTGATCTTAGCGACCAGATCACCGCCCCGCCACAGCGCCTCCAGTCCATAGGGGTTGTAGATCTCTTCGGTCGTCCTGGCGCCGTCCACAGCCGTTGTCGCCGTCGCGCGCGGAGTCGCCGCGCCCGGCGCGGCGGCGGGGGTTGCGGACGGCGTTGCCCCGGGCGGGGCGGCAGGTGTCGCCGGCGCACCGGGAGTGGCCGGCGCAGGGGGCTGCGCTTGTGCCTGCGCTCCTTCCGGGGCGACCGCAAAAGCGAGGGCGATCACCAGGACCGCGGCGGACGCGGCCAAACGGATCTTTTTCAACATGTTATCTCCAGACAGATGGTTTGTTCGGTCAAAAATCCGCTTAGGGTCCGGCATGTTCGAACGATGCAACGGCACGACTAGAATCCCCACCCGCTCAGACGGTTACTGGATGCGAACCGGCTCTTCGGATGCGCCATTCTATCGGCAACGCGACTCTGGTGGAGCGACAACGTTGGTAAAGCGCGCTTTGTCACCCTCCGGGTCCTTTCGTCCGCCTATCGCCAGGTTCGTCGCTTGAGTCTTGAGGGCTTCATTGCTCATGCCTAGGATGCATCGAACCCCAACAGCAACATTGGCGGCGCAGCGAAAAATCTTGAATCCGAATTCACGATACGACGCATCCAAGGACCGAGCAGCACGAAAATCGACCTTTTAGGAGCCAGACCATGAACCGCTTTGATCCCTCGACCCCACGCACCGCCTTCGGGATCGCCGCCATCGCCATGACAGCGCTGACCATCGATCTTCTGGTCGTCGCCCCGACGAAAGTGGACTCCGGTAGCCTCGCCGTCATTTCACTCGCTACCGCGAAGGCCGTTACTCAGGGAACCACCGAAGTCGCAATCACCCCGGCACGCATCGACGTGGTCGGCGTGCGCGAAACGAACGTCACGGCGCAGTCCCAGAACACCGCGGCGAAGCGCAAGCAACAAAGTTAAAAAAAACAATCGCGTCGCAGTTGTTTGCTTCCCCCAGGTGAGCGACTGCAGGAGGGTCGGGTGTCATGCACCCGACCCTTCGTCTATTCGCGGGTCTTGTCGGTTGCGCCTGGCCGTTCGCCGGTTCGCGGCTCTCCGGACGTGACCTTAGATCAACACCCAAAAAACAGGGGGCCTTAAGGACCCCCTGCCGGACTGCCGCGCACGATGCAGATTACTGGAACGCGTATCTGACCGATCCGTAGTAGAACCGGCCGAGTGGGTCGGCATACGACGGATCGAAGCCGACCTGGAATGTCGCACCCTGGCTCGTGAACGGCGGGTCGCGATCGAACAGATTGCGCACACCCAGGGTCAACGTGGTATTCCGGAAACCCATGTACCGACCCGACAAATCCCAGACCGAGTAGGAACCGGCGCGCCGAAGTGCGCTTGGCGCCGTGGGCGAGAGGTCTTCTTCCAGATAATGATGCTGGTAATTCTGGGCGACCGTGACACCCCATCGCCCCCGGTTGAAGTCGAGATTCAAATAGTGCCGCCACCGCGAAATGACCCCAATATCGGCAACAACCGGATCGCGATCACCTACTACCTCGTGCTTCAATCCCAGCACGTCGGTGAAGTCGTATTTGATCGTATACGTTCCGTTCAAACGCGCGGTCATCTGCCCCCAGGGTTGCGCGGGAAAGCGCAACGCGAGGTCGACATCGATCCCCGAGGTTTCGATCTTGCCGAGGTTTTGCGACGTGTCCAGGATCGCATCGATTTGGCCGGGCAGACTGGGGAACGGCGGGCCGGGTGGTCTGCGCAGGATCAGGTCGACATAGCGCGGATCGGTGAAAATCGTATGGTCGCCAATGACTCCGATCGTATCCTTGAGCTCAATCCAGAAATAATCGACGCCAAACGAGATGATGTTATTGGGTTCCCACACGATGCCCGTCGAATAATGCGTTGAGCGTTCAGGCTTCAATGCCCGGTTGCCGCCGAAAATGCGGTCGAGCTGCAGGTTGCAGTCGAGCGCGCTGTTGGTGGTCGGACAGCGCAGCGGATCGGAGTAGCTATCGCTGGTGTTGGTGCGGCCCTGCGGCGTGAACAGCTGGTCGAGCCCCGGGGCGTGGAAGCCTTTGCCGTACGACGCACGCAACAGCACCTGGTTGCTCAACTGCGAGCGGATCGCCACCTTGGGATTGGTCATTCCGCCGAAATCGCTGTAATCGTCGTAACGCACCGCCAGTTGCAATTCTATGTTCTTGACGATCGGGATATTCGTCTCCGCGAAGAACGCATAAACGTCGCGGTCACCGAAGACCGACGGAATCATGCCGCTGCCGCCGAGGATATCGCCGGACTGGGAAATCGCCGACTGGATCTGTTGCAGCTTTTCCTCGCGGTACTCGCCGCCGAGCGCAATGGCCAGCGGTCCAGCGGGTAGCTTGTAAATTTCGTTGGAGGTCTTGAACTCGAACTGCTTGACCTTGGCGCGATTCATATACTCATTGCCGATGGCCTGCGTACCGGCTAACAGCGCGACCGCTGCCGGAGTGTTCGGAGCGAACGGATCGATTAGGCCGCTGTTGAAAGTCGATATGAAGCGTTGCGCCGAAAGCCAGCCACCGATCAAATCGCTCCGGGCTTCGTTCTCGTTGTAGTTGAAAGCGGCTTGATAATCCCACGCGCGAAACACGCCGCGGACACCGATGACGCCGCGCGTCTGCTCGGTTGTGGCCTCGTTGGTGCGGCCGCCCAATTCGACGGTCCGATAGAGCACCGACAGCGGCATTCCCGCAAGCCCGTTCGCCGCGGCAAAAGCTGTCGGATAGAACGGAGAGCTCACGGGCAGCGCGACATCCTCGCCGTTCGGCGTCGTCTGGACCGATGCCGGCGTCGGCGAGAGGACGTAATCGAACTTGTTTTTCGAGTACGAACCCTCGAGGAACAGATGATGGTCAGGGAGAAACTGCCAGACGAACTGGCCGCCGGTATTTAATTTTTCCGACGAGGGCACGATGTCAATGGTCGCGGCGAAATCGAAGCGGCACTGCCGGGGCGAAGCCGTCGTCGAAAACGAGAACGGCGGTAGGCACGCCGGGTTGGCGGGATTGCGCGTGGCCGCCGGGGTCAGGACGTTGGCCGGGAAACTGTTGCTTGACGTTCGGTCGACACCCGCTGCGGGAATGAAAGCGGTCCGGGAAAAGTCGCGTTGACTCGCCGCGAGATTCTTCTGGTCAACATAGTCAAACCAGCCGAAGACATTGAAGCGCTGTGCAGCCAAATCCCCATAGCCGCCCGCGACGTTGCCGCGCCGGGTTTCTCCGCCGCCAAGCTCCGAGTCGCCGTAATAGCCGTAAACCTCCGCGCCGCGAAAATCTCGGCGCAGGATAAAGTTGATGACGCCGCCGATCGCGTCGGTACCGTAGATCGCCGAGGCGCCATCCCGTAGGATTTCGACGCGCTCGACCGCCGCGAGCGGAATCGAGTTGACGTCGACACCGGTGCCCGCCGTGGCAAAATTCGCGACGCGCCGCCCGTTCAGCAGTACCAACGTGCGCGTAGAGCCGAGGCCGCGCAGGCTCGCGCCGGCGAATCCATTGAGGTTCGTGCCGATACCTTGCGCGTCATTGAAGTTACCGGATGACTGGTTCGACGTAATTCGCGTCAAGAGCTCGCCGGAGGTCTGCACAGCGGTGCGCTCGATATCCTGGCGGGTAATGGTTTGCATTGGCAGACCACCTTCGCCCTCGAACCGTCTGATGTTAGATCCCGTGGTATCGACGCGGATGTCCTGTGCACCGGCAGGTCCCGACAGCAGCGAAAGCGCGCCTCCGGCGGCGAGCGCACAGCCGAACGCGGTCGCAACCCCCTGGCGGTGGAATTCCATGAGAAAACCCCTAGACACGAGTTACGCCCGAGCGGGCACTACAACCCCTGCGACATCAGGGTGGCAAGCGCCGCACTTCGGCACACATACATCGTGACGGCAGCCCCCGTTTGTTGGGGCAATGAAACGGCGTTGGGTACAATGAACCGGCGAATTCTGTTGCATTTACGCCACTCATACGTACGCCACGCGCAACTCGTGATCCACCGCAAAAACCGTGATTGATCGCCAGGTGATCGCGGGGTCCCTTTCCCGCCGGGGCAAGGAGCACCCGTCAAGACGTGGCGCGCCGAGGAAGCGCTGCAACGCCTGCCGGCCGCTGTCGTGACGGCCAGCGGCATCGCGATCGCACCGGTCCAACGGGGGGACCTGACCGACTTGCTCGCGATGATCCATGCACTGGCCGAGTACGAAAAACTCTCGCACCTGGTGGTGGCCGACAGCGCCGCATTGGGAAGGGCGCTTTTTGGCGAAAAGCCGGTAGCAGAGGCGCTCATCGCGCGCGAATTATCGGAAACCGGCGCTCCCGTTGGTTTTGCACTTTTTTTTCCAACTTTTTCCACGTTCCTCGGCCGTGGCGGACTGTGGCTGGAAGATCTTTTCGTTTACCCCGGCTCTCGCGGGCAAGGTATTGGGCGCGCGCTTCTATTGAACCTCGCGGGTATCGCGCGCGAGCGCGGCTGCGGACGATTGGAGTGGGCGGTCCTTGACTGGAATACTCCGGCCATCCAGTTCTACCAAGGACTTGGTGCGACACTGATGTCCGATTGGCGTATCTGCCGGCTTGCTGGCCCGGCGCTAGAGCGCCTTGCGTCGGGCGAGGTGTAGGCCGCGCCCTCGACCGTGGCGGAGTAGGCCGGCCGCCCGTAGAACGCGCGAAGCGAGCGCCACGCCAGTGGCTCGACTTGGTCGCCGCTGCACCAGACCCAGAGCAGCCGGTGCGAGGGATCGAACTCGCGAAACCAGGCCTCCGCTGCTGCACCGTGACGGGGCATCGCCGGCGAAATCGGTGCTTCGCGCGTAGCGAATCGGCACAATTGGCGGATTTGCAACAGTTTCGGTGCGGCCAGTATAACAACGCACGGCTTTCGTTGCCCCCCAAATCGGCTGGGGGTTACCGTTTGGATCGTATGCGATCGCCGGGTGACCGCCCGCAGAGCGCAACACACTTTCTGGGGGTTTCCAATGCTATTCAAACGCAAGCAAGTTGCATCCGCTCTCGCGCTGTTGCTGGGAGTCGGCAGCGCGGCATTTACGGTCGCGCCGGCACTCGCGCAGGACGTGAGAGTCGAGGTCACCGGTTCTCGCATTCGGGCGCTCGGCGCGGACTCGCCGTCCCCGCTTCAGGTGATCACCTCAGAAGAGATTGCCGCGTCGGGAGTGACGAATCTTCAGGAGCTGCTACTGAAGAGCCCGACGATGGGAACACCCACGATCAGCCGGACGAACTCGAACTTCAATACCACCAGCGCAGGCGTCGCGACGGTCGACTTGCGCAATCTGGGCACGGCTCGCACGCTTGTGCTCGTCAACGGCCGGCGCTTCGTCGCCGGCATTCCGGGCGATAGCGCGGTCGATCTCAACACCATCCCCGTCGATTTCATCGAGCGCGTCGAGTTGCTGACCGGCGGGGCGTCTTCCGTGTACGGCTCCGACGCCGTGGCCGGTGTGGTCAACATCATCCTGAAGCGCGACTACGAGGGGGTATTGCTCGATTACTCGTACGGCCAGAGCGAGGAGAACGACGACAAGACGCACAAGGTGAGCCTCACTTTCGGTACCACCGGGGCAGGTGGCAAGGCGAACCTCATGGGGCACCTGTCCTTTACAGAGCAGGGCGCCGTCTTGTCGCGCGACCGCGAGGCCACCGCGATCGATCAGGCTTCTAGGGGCGCCTTCGTCACCGGCGAACCGGCCGATTTTTTCACCATACAGCGTCCCTTTTTCTCGAGCTTCGCGCCACAGGGCCGCGTCTTTCCCGCCTTAGGTAATGCGGGAAATCGCACGTTTGACGCGCAGGGCAACCTCATTCCGTTCTCGACCAATGGACCCGCGGGCGATGGCGTCGGGGCGACCGGCTTCAATCGCTCCGAATTCCGCTCGATTGCTGTCCCGACCAAGCGCTTCCTGTTCGCGGCCAAGGGCGATTACGCCTTGACCGACAACCATACGGCGTTCTTCGAAGGCAACTATGCGTCGACGCAGACCAAGTCGGTTCTTGAGCCGTTCCCGCTCCAATCCGGCGGGACCAACGGCATCTACCCGGGCACCGGAGGTCGGGTACCGGCCGCGTTTCTGGTCGACGGGGTGGTTCGGCGCAATCCGATTATTTCCGACGCTATATTCAACATCCTCACCGACACCAACGGCGACGGCATTCGTGACTATGCGTTTACCCGGCGACTCAGCGAGATCGGCAACCGCGGCAGCGTGGCCGATCGCGACACGTACCGCTTCGCGACCGGCTTGAAGGGCACAGTGGCCAAAACGTGGGACTACGACACTTACGTCGCCTATGGTCAGACGCGGGAGTCGCAGACATCGAGCGGCCAGGTCAACGTGTTGAACTTCCGCAACGCGCTGGAAGCCATTCCCGACGTCAATGACATCGATGGCGACGGGAACAGGGCCGAGGCAATCTGCCGCGACAGGGATGCGCGCGCCCAAGGGTGCGTGCCGATCAACGTGTTCGGCTTCAATAGCATCACCCCCGGGGCGGCGGGGTACGTCCGCGCGCCACAGTCGCTGACAACCCTAACGTCGCAAAAGCTTTTCGGTGCCACGATCACCGGCGAACCCTTCACGCTGCCGGCCGGGCCACTGGGCATTGCCGCGGGCGTCGAATACCGCGAAGAGTACTCGCGCAGCGAATTCGATGCATTGACGCAAGCAGGCCTTAACGCCGGCAACGCTGCTCCGCGCACCGAAGGCAGATTCGACGTCACGGAATTGTTCGTCGAAGCCCGCGTGCCTTTGCTGAAGGACCTGCCCTTCGTCAAGGCGCTGCACTTCACGGGCGCCGTGCGCGCCGGTGATTACTCGACCGTCGGCAACACCCTCAGTTGGAACGCGGGCTTGGAGTGGGCGCCGACCTCCGAACTCAAGTTCCGCGGCACCCGTGCGTTGTCGACGCGTGCGCCGAACATCAACGAACTGTTTTCCCCGCCGAGCCAGGACTTTCCGACCGGCCTGATCGACCCGTGCCTCGGCGTCACTGCAACGTCCAGCCAACCCGCCGCTGCCCGGTGCCGCGCCGATCCCGGCGTAGCTGCCAACATCGCCGCCAACCGCGTGTTCACGCAAAGCCAAGCCGACCAACAGGGCATCAGCGGGTTTGACAGCGGCAACCCGAACCTCACGGAGGAAGAGGGCAAGTCCTACACGCTCGGTTTGGTGTACACGCCGACGACGGTCCCATGGCTGCGGAACTTCGCGATCACGGCTGACTACTTCAACATCAAGATCAAGGACGCAATTGTCGGGTTGCCGAATCAGTTCGCTCTGGACCAGTGCTACACCGGCGATGCGAGCTTCTGCCAGTACATTACACGGCGCCAGGGGCCGGTGGGTGCGAACAGCGCAGGTTCGCTCGAGTTCGTTAACCAGCCGCAGTTCAACAGTGGTGACCGTGTAACCGAGGGCATCGACCTGACGGTGTCCTATTTCAACCAGGTCGGCCCCGGGCGGCTCAGCGGGCGGCTCGCCTATACGTACTTGCTCAAGAGCTATTTAATTCCCGTGCCGGGCGCCGAGCGGGACCAGGAGAGAGGCGAAATCGGTGCACCGAAAAACAAGGCGTCGCTGACGCTGGGTTACACGTGGGGTCCATGGGGGATTACGTCGCAGACGACTTACATTGGGAAGTCATCGCTGGATGACCAGTTCCTGAAGGGCTTCGACTTGCCGGCGGGTTCCTTCGGCGTCGGGTCCAAGACGTACCAGGACTTCCAGTTCACGTACACGTACCGCAAGACGCAGTTCTACGTTGGCATCGACAACGCGTTCGACACGAAGGCGCCGCCGATCATCAGTGGCCTGCCGGGCAACGACACCGGTACCGAGACGGAGGCCGGCACGTACGACCCGATCGGTCGGCGCTATTACGCCGGTATACGCATGGGCTTCTGAACCACGATACCGCGTCTCGCGGCACACCTCCCATCCGGCGACCTCGGCAACGAGGCGCCGGTTTTTTTTGGGGCGAATGGTGCGCGGATCAGTGTTCCGCCGCCGGCGGGAACTCGACGGCCGCGTTTCGATGATGCATGCTCGTGCATGGTGGAGGGGGCATCTGCTACACCCACGCCCCAATGGAGGGTCAGACGGTGTACAGGATGGTGATCGGGCTGTCGGTGGTCGCGTTGCTGGCGGGGTGTTCGACCGTGTCGCAGCCGATCGCGTCGCGTGCGCACCTGTTCGATGATACGGCGTTCGCTGCGCCCAGCGTGCGCATCGATGCTTCGAACGTTTTCGCAATGAGCCCGGCCATGCAACGGTTCTTCGAAGCCGAGGTCGTGCCTTTGGTCCGTGCGCGCGGCCCGCAACGCGGATTGGTCGAAGCCCTGTATTCCGCGCAGAAGCTCCGCTTGGACTATGACGCCGCCTTCACTAGGAACGCCGCCGAGGCGTTCGATGCGCGGGCGGGCAACTGCCTGTCGCTGGTGATCATGACGGCGGCTTTCGCGAAGCGGCTCGGTCTCGAGGTGCGCTATCAGCGTGTGAGCGTCGATGACCTCTGGGCGCGCGACGGCGACCTGGTCCAGGTCGTCGGACATGTCAACCTTGCGCTCGCCCGGCCCGGCTCGCCCCTGCACCGGGCCCAAAGCCCCAGCGACTGGCTCACGGTGGATTTCGTGGCCATCGACGATGCGCAGCGGCACCGCGTGCGCTCGCTGGAAGAGGCGACGGTCGTGGCGATGTACATGAACAACAAGAGCGTCGAGGCCCTGACTAGCGGTAGAAGGAACGACGCCTATTGGTGGAGCCGCGCCAGCATCGAACACGACGCCAGGTTCGCCAGCGCCTACATCACCTTGGGCGTCGTGCTACGCCGGCATGGCCGCCCGGATCTCGCGGAGGCCGCTCTCAGGTTCGCGCTCCGCCTCGAGCCCACCAATCCTCAGGCGCTGAATAATCACGTCGATGTGCTGAGAGTTCTGGGGCGCGAGGACGAGGCCATCGCGACCGCCAAGGTTCTCGAGCGTGTGCAGCCCACGACGCCACTGACGGCGTACAAAAGCGGCTTGGCGGCCCTTGAGTCCGGCAACTATTCGCGCGCGCGCGACGCCTTTCGCGACGCGCTGGGCGCTGCGCCTGGCGACCACGAGTTCCACTTCATGCTCGCAGTCGCCTACCTCAAGCTGGGTCATGATGCGCTTGCCCTCGAACATTTGCGCAGCGCGATGGGCAACAGCCCGAGCGGGCAGCAACGCGCGGCGTATGCAGCGAAGGTGCGTTGGCTCGAAAACGCGGCAAAGTTGTCAAGTCCAAACTCGAACGCACGCTGAGCGCCGCTGCAGACTCTCGCGGGGCGGCTACTCGACGCGTTTCACCCGCATCGACCGCTTCTCGCCTTCGAGCTCGAGGAAGAACGAACCCAGCATGCCGCGCTGGACGCTGACTTTGGCATCGGTTAGGCGGTAGCTGCCCGAGCTTCCGTCCGTGACTTGCCAGACTTGGCCGTTGGCGAGCCGAATCCGCGTATTCGGCTGCCAACCTTCGAACCTGCCAGGAATGTAGCTCTGAATCGCTTGCAGCACGGGAGGGGAGGCGGTTTGCTTATCCCGACCAAACTGTTCTGCCG
>Ga0136617_10004931_pt1 | contig 11938 bp, 13 predicted proteins | sample AntDrymUQ3222106_2_FD_129672 | JGI IMG/M metagenome (GOLD analysis project Ga0136617, IMG submission 129672) | Polar desert sand microbial communities from Dry Valleys, Antarctica - metaG UQ322 (21.06) | ecosystem: Environmental > Terrestrial > Soil > Desert | place: Antarctica: Dry Valley...
CACCGCCTCCTCCGCGACGGCGAGCGCCTGGCCGGCGTCGGCCTCGTCGAAAAGCTCCCAGGGCGTGCGGCCTTCTACCTCGTCGCCATAGTCCGTCTGAACGTGGATGTCCGGCCCGAGAAGCTCTGCTAACTCCGCCAGGCGCTCCAGTTTCTCCGAGTGCGCATCATCGAACCGTCCCTCTTCGATCAGGCGACGAATCTGAGTAGCCGGGTTGTGGGTGCGGCCGATCCCTCCGGCCAGTGCCAGCGTGGTTTTTCCCGCGTTCTCGACGGCAAGCTGGGCGCCGTCCACGGCGGATCTCCAACGCTCGAGGTCTATGTCCTGCCGCGCCTCCTCGAGAAACCCTCTGGCCAGCTCGAGCCGGTAAGCCGCCTGTTCGCGGCCGGTTATGGGGCCTCCTCCCACTCCAGCGACCAGTCGGGACCTGGGGGTTGCTCCCAACGCCAGATCAAGTCTCGCCCTTCCTTCTCGCGGCGCAATCCCTTTCGTCGGATCAAGGCTCTCAAGAATTCCAGGCGTTCTGTCATGTACCCGTCCGTGTCGTGGAGGACCACACCGTCCAGGGCGATGTCCAGGTACAGGTCAGGCAGACCTGCCGTGAACTCATCAGGCGTCTTTGCCAGCAGGCTCGCCTCCCCACGATGGAGCGGGGACAGCATCTTCTTGAGCCGGAAGGCGCGTTCCAACGTCCTCTCCGGCAGGTTGCGGGCCACGACCAGAAAGTCCCAGTCGCTGCCCTCGCGCTCATCCCCGCGCGCTCGGGAACCGAACAGCACGACGGCCACCAGATCACCACCCAGCCCCTCTCTCAACCCCGACACGATGAGATCCGGCACCTCCAACCCGGCGAGCGCCATCTCCTACAAGCCCCTCAGACGTGCATGCTCCGCTCTTGCCTCCGGCACCTCGCGCAGCGGGCCCGTCGCCACGAGCGGATTCCCCATCGGAGAGTCAACGATACGGTAGAGGAAGCGCACCCCCTCGTCTCTGAGATCCAAGCACTTCGTTACGACGGCCTCCAGGATCTCCTGCGAGACGATCACACCCAGGGTTTCGGACCGCATCCTCCGCACCGCGACTTCTACCGTTTCGGGACGAGTGGCGAGGAGGACGAGAGCTTGTCGCTCTAGTTCGATCATCCGTGATTATCCCGGACGCCGATATAGTGTGTAGCCCCTACTGGCAGAGACCGTTTTGTAGGGGATCGCAGTTTGAACGAGCACCCTATCCCTGCCAAGCCTAGCTCTGCCTGTGGAGTACGTGTTGATGGCGTCGAAAGTCGCGCGCTCACCTAGGTCGTCCAACGGCTGCACGGTCACGTTGAGGTCGAACCCTTCGGGCGGATCCTCCATCGGGAACGTAAACTGCTCCGGTAGGGACTCCACGCGGTCCAACCCCACGAACTGGAAAAAGCTGCCCCGCTTACCGAAGTAGCCGATCAAAGGCAAGAGTTCTTCCAACCACGACGTCTCCTCGAGACTGATACCTACCGTGAGCTCACCTTCGAAAGCGCAGAACTCGCGGTAGGCGACCGTGGGCTGAAACGGGCTCGTCCTCTTTAGCTCTACGGCCTCCTGATTCTTCGCGTCCTTTACCTCGCGCTCGCGGCGGATCTTTATGAACCCGTGCGTCACCGCCGCGTAGTCTGGCGGGCGAAACCTGACTTTCAGTGACTTGACTAACTCGAAGACTTCTTCGCCGTCCTCGCCGGAGCGGAACGCCGCATCGATCAGCGCCATCTTTACGGAGTACATCGTCGGAACCAGCAGGGTCTTGGCGCCGGAGCTCGTGGTGGCGGAAGACTTGAGTGAGAAGAGTCCCGTGGGCCGGTAGCGAGCCAGAACCCACATGGCTACGCCGGCACCTCCGCCTCTTCGATCAGATCCATCATCGTCCGAGTGAACTCGCTCTGGGAACCGAAACGGAAGGTCTGAATCGCCTCGGGCCTGAGCCGGTTGAGCTGCGCGGCGATGGCTTCGACCTCTTCCACGTAGCCATCCGCAAGGGCACTCGCATTCGGGGCCGGCATACTGGAGCGCGAGATGGAGACCACGCCTTCAAACCCGAGGATGTGCGGATTCTGCGAGTTGCGGTGCGCTCCTTTCGGCTCCAGGAAAGAGTATGTGACGCTCTCCATGAGTGCCCTGATGCGGCGATTGCGCTCGTCTTCGTCCACTACGTACTCTCGGGAAATATCGTTGAAGCCGACACGGTTCGTCTCCATCTGAGTCACGACCGCATACACGCCCGAGCTCGCAGGCCGGTAGAAGATGTTCTGCCCCACGTTGGCGCCGGTTTGATCCCCTCCCCCAGCGCCTCGTTCGCGGGGATCGTACTTGACGTGGAAATAGCTCTCGGTTCGCGTCACCTGCGGCAGTCCCACAACCCAGCCGAACTCCACGCAACTCTTCCGCGGCGTGGAGCGGTTGCCCTGGGTTATAAGGATACCTTCCGTATCGTCCATCGCGCAGTGGTTCAGTACCCGGTCTATCGTTCCGACATTGCCAGCCGTCAGACCCTCGAAGAATGCAGTGTCCGCATTAATCCGGTTAGCGTCAAATACCTGGCATCCGGTGCACAGCGTCAGGTTCGCTTCCTTCGCGACCTCCTGAAAATGCTCGGCCTGAATATGCTTGAACATGTCACCGGAGATCGCGTTGACGACCTGAAGGTTGCCTTCACCGTCTACGATATGCACCATCCGGGTCTGAAGCTGATTCCCTTCGGCACCCTCGTTGTTGAGCGAATGCAGGTCCAGCGTGAGACGGCCCGAAATGGACACGGAGCCGATTCTGTTAGCCAATGTTTTCCTCCTGGGTGGGTTCTTCTATTCTCACGTCTTGCGCTTGTGCAATATCTGCGGCCTCGTCAGGCGCTCGGGGGTCTCGCGCGGAACCGTACGCTATAAGCAGCATCGCCACCGTCTCTGAGGTGTAATGGTCTATAAGTTCCACGACGCGGTCCAACTCTTCTACCTTCAAGCGTGGCCTGCGCCTTCCTCCTTTGCCCTTCAACTGCTCTTCGCGCCGGGCGTTCTGGACGTTGTAGGTGTTGACGAATTCGCTCAGCGCCGCGACGAACTGATCTGGGAAACGGGCTTTGCGCTTGAGATCCTGGAACAAACCGTACTCGACTTCAAAGACCTGGTTGCGTTGAGATTTGTGGTACTGCTCCGTTACGGTGGCCCGCCGTATTGCCCCAGCTACCGCCCGGAAGCCCGGATCGTCGACTATCTCTTTGAACTTCGTCTCTTCTGGGCCCTTACCTGATCTCACCAGCAACCTCCTCAAGTTCTTGGTCGTGAATTGACGAACGAAACGTTTCCTCTCCCGAGAACGAATGATGTGTGGGGCGTAGGACGCCAGAAACTCGAGCAGCGTCCGGGTATCGGTGGCCGAGAGAAAGTCCCGGTAGAGGAAAAGCAGGTCCGCCTCCTCGCTGCGATCCTCGTTTAAGAGAACCAGGACCTTGCGGTGCTCGTCGAGGATCTCGAGCCACTCGTTCGCGCTCTCCTCTGTGACGTGGAACCAGTCGGGCAGCCTGACAAACCCCGTGTTCGCCAGGGCGCGGGCATTTCCGAGGCTCTTGAAGTAGGCGGTCTGTAGCCCGGCTACGTAATCCCTCGGGGTCTTATCGAACTCGTACAGATCTCCACGGGACAGTTGCTCCACCAAACCTTCGGCCAGGCCCAGAGCACCCTGGATATCTATTTGAGTCGAAGACCACGGTAGGCTGAGTCTGAAGAACTTCTCGGAGAGACTCTCCAGGGTTGCCGCCCTTATGTCCCCCGGAGCTATCACAAACAGCTTTATGTCGTCCCCTACCGCTCGGGCGTTGGCTGCGTACTCCATGCCCAGGTACTTGAGGTACTCGTCGAACCAATCGACGAAACCGTCCGGCAGACCGGCTGCCCTGACCCCGGCGGTCTTTGCCATGTTGACACCCTTCCCGACCGAAGGCGTGAAAACCTGCACTGAGGGGATCTTCGGCTTGAAGTCGCCTTTGGCCTTGCTCATGCCGTTCACGGAAGTCAGCGTCGTCAGCTTGTCACGCAAAGCGGTGGCGAAGGTTTCCGGGTCAGAGCCGGTTATCTCCTCGTGAAGCTTGTTGTAAGGACGAAGCCCTTGAAGGACGTTCGCATTTTGGTACAGATACCAACGGGGTGCGGGCTCTGCCTGCTTTAGCTGACTTTCTTGCTCTTCGCTAAGTCTGCCCTTTGTCGCTTTCCTCAAGCTGTCCCTAAGCTGTCGGAAGTTCAGCAGCCTCTCGCGTCCGGCTGGGTAATCCAGATGGTTGAGCGGAGCCGGGGAGTTTTCCTTGAGCTTCACGTAGCGGTAGCCGGGATCGTCATGGACCGCCTCGTATTCAAGCTCTTCGAGAACGACGGGTTCGGCAAGGCTCAACTCATAGAAACCTCCCCGATCGCGTATCCTGGCTTCTCCCGCTCCCAAGAAATCCAGCAGACGTTCGAGCCCCACAGCCGACAGCGCGTCTGCGTAGGTTCCGGTCTTCTTTGGCATCCTGAACGAACTGGTCTCCACGGCCACCTACCAATCATTGCTCTTCTGGTCGGCGAGCCTGAGACGCCGAACCAGGTACCGGTACAAGGGGAACGCCTTTTGGTGTTCTTTTTTTCCTGGATCCACGAACCAATCCTGAGCGAACGTGCGGCGGGCGTCTATTTTGGGCCGATCCATAAGGTCTCCTTCGAGTCCAAACCGCTCGATAGCCTTTCGAACCTCGCCTTCGTACCCGTCCTGTAATTTGAACTCTCCCAAACTGCTGGCGAATGCAGAATGATGGTGTGCTATAGCCGACCCGAGGGCTGACACGATGCTCTTGCGAAGGTCGTCCGGTTGATCGGCCAAACCTTGATGAAGGATGCGGAGCCCAGCGTAGTAGCTCTCTACCGCGTGGGGCGGCTTCTTGTACATGGCCTTCTTTATGCGCCTGCGCTGTTCATCATTCGTCCCGTCGAAATCCGAGTGCCCGAGAAAGCAGTCAGGCTCATCCGGCTCAACGCTCTGCTGCCAGAGCCACATCTTGTCTTGCCACTCTTCAGCCAGTTTGCCCAAGTCGTGTAGGGCCGTAGCCAGAAGTCCCATACGCTCCACGGCTTCTTCGCTGGTTCGCAGAGTCTTCGCCAGACGTGCTGCTCCCACGCGGTGTCTACATTCTTGCTGCTCGTACTGCTCCATTACGCGCCGAATATGGTCCCACCAGGTCTCCTTGCGGTAACTGTACGGCTCGTAGGAAAATTCTTCGACGCTTTGCTCGAAAACACGGTCGCCCGACCTCCCCAGCACCAGACCCTCGCCAGGATCGTATGCCGCCAACTCGGGGGGCAAGCAGAGGTAAAAGGTTTGGCTCAGATCCTCAACCTTCTCTACGGTCTTCCACACTGTCTTCGGCGCGTAGTTCTCGCTCTCTTCTCGGTCTTCGGAAGCAGAGAGCACCGAGAGCCGGTCTATCTGCCCCTGTGTATTCAGTTCCGCAAGGAATCCCCTGGCTACGGAACGGGACACGGAGATGCTCGGCAGCGGAAGCTCCATGCGAAGCCTTTCGGGATTCGAACTGATGATGAGATTGACGGCGTCCACCTCTCGCACGAGTTGGCGGACGTAAGCACCACTTCCCTCGCGGATGGCTTGGGCCACTTCCCGGCGACGAACGCGAGGGGCTACGCTCTTCAAGTTTCTCAGATCGGCTTCCGCATGGACCGCATCGAGGACTTTGCGCTCTTCTTTGAAACCGAAGACACTTCCCGACCTGGCCGCCAACTCGTCAGCCGTAGAGTCCACGAGGGATGCTTGGGTCCCGACGTATGGCGCAGTACTGCGTTTATCGTGCGCCTTGGGTACCTCGTGAACGTAAACGGTCCCGTCTCCCCCGAATCGGGCGCAACGGCCGGCACGCTGGAAGATGGCGCTCGCCGGGGCCACCTCCGTATGGAACACATCGGCGGAGATATCCAGACCCACCTCCACGACCTGCGTGGCGACGAGTATTGCCCGTTCCTCGCTCTTCTCACCAAAGAGACTGAGCAGTTCCTTCTCTTTCGCTTTCCTGTCTTCCGGTAGGAAGCGCGCATGTAGGAGCAGGATCCTATCTTCGATGCCGCTTTCTTCCGCCAATGAGACGATCTCGCGGTATAGAGAGGTAGCCCGATCCACGGTGTTGCACACGACTATGGACTTCTCCCGGTGCGCGTCGAGAATCGCCCCAGCCGTCGGTTCCCGCCCACTCCACAAGAACTTCCGTCGTGTTTCTCGCTCCTCAGAATAGTCGAACTCTTCACGCGAAACCTCGCGCTTGCCTGCATGAGCTCGGCGCTGAATCTCGCCTATCCCGTTCCTTGAGAATGTGGCGCTCATCAAGAGCGTCTGAGCATACGATCTGAGTCGGTCGGCTAGATCGAGGGTCGTCGCCAGGGCCTTGTCTGACTCTAAGAGATGAAACTCGTCGAACACCACGCAACTGCCCACGAGAGCCCCGGCGGGCATGTTCGCCAGTCTCCTGGGTAGGGAGACGGGCACCCCTATGTAGCCCGACAAGAGTTGGTCGATGGTGGTAAAGATGACGTCGCCTTCGAAGAAAGCATCTCCCTCGCCACGCTCCATCCCGCCCATCTGGAGCGTGGCTTTGAGGTTCTCTTGTTCCAGATACTTTCCGTACTGTTGGTAGAGAGCTGTTGTGAGGGTGCGTAGCGGAAAGGCGTAGATCAGCCGATCAGCAAAAGGCAACCCGTTGCGCTTGGCGTAGATAAAGGCCATCAAGGCCGCCCAACTCTTGCCCGAGCCCGTGGGAGATACGAGGACAAGATTATCTCCTTCTAACAGCCTGCGCGCGACATCTATCTGAAAATCATGAGCCTCGAATCCGGCCATTTCTCGCAGCAAATCGCGGAGACCGACATCCACATCTTCAACCGTCATAGCCGACACGGCCAAAGTCCTCCCTTCACCCTATGCACATCACTATACATGCAGCCTCACCTCCCATACCATTCCTCGCAGCCCTCGCAGAGGCCGGGGTCGAGCTCGTCGGCGACTATACGCTGCTTCTCGTCCCTTACCTCGTGGGTTGTTTAAAGGTCCTTGAGGGTCAGCGCGCCGTCTTCGGCGGTGAGGTTGGAGAGCATCTTCCGATCGGCGGTGATTAGCGGCACTTCGAGTGCCTGGGCCAGGGCGAGGAAGCATGCATCGTAGACGGCTAGATCGTGCTCCAGGCTGAGGCTTGCCGCGGAGTTCAATACGTCGATGCTGAATGGGATGATCTCGACGCCGAGCGCGGAGAACGTCTCCAGATCTTGCAGGATTCTCTCTTCGGAGAGTCCTGCGTAGCGCAGAGCGTTTGCCGATTCCATCAGCATGATGTCCGGTGCGTGGAGTTGGAGATCGTCCCGAAGATGCGCCTGCTGGAGATCTGCGGCTCTTTCCGAATCCTCCTCGGTAACGAACCACTTGACCGCGACGGAGGTGTCGAGAAGAGCGTCCCGGAACGGGTAGCTCAATAGATCCTGTCCCGCATCTTACGCACGGCTTCCGACCCGCTGTATCCGGAACCTTCCAAAGCCCGCCGGGTCTCCTCCTGTATCCGCAAAGCCCTCTTGACTTCGGGCCGATCCGAGATGTCTCCCTTGCGTCCCCCCGAACGTAGATAACCGCGAAGCGCCTCCCGTACCAACTCACTGCGGCTGCGGTGCTCCGCCTCGGCCCGAGCATCAACCTCTTCGAGAAAATCGTCCGGTATTGTGACCACAAATCGCGCCATAATGATGCCTTTCGTATATCGTTTGTGGTCATTGTACGTTCTTTCAAGCCGAACACCACGCTTCGCAGCCTTCGCAGGGTCCAGGGTCGAGCTCGTCGGCGACCATGCGCTGTTTTTCGTCCCTTATCTCGATGAACTCCATGCGCAACTCGTCGCCCAGAGTCGTAAACTCGCGCTCTATGTGGAGGCGGTCGTCTTCTACGGTGGCGTAGACGGTTACGCCGACGTCTACGGGGAACTCGTACACCGCCTCCAGCACGAGGGCGTAGCCGGCGAGGGTGAGCGGGTGGAAGTCTCTTTTCTCGTCGTTGAAGATGATGTCGAGGATGCATGGCTCGCCGAGGTTGAGGATGTCGGTGGAGAGGCGTCGGGAGAGGCCGAGGAAGGCGCCGTCGAGCATGGCTCCGAGGGTTATGGGGAGGACCTGCGCTACGAGGGCGTCGGTCTTTATGCGGGGGAACTGGCCGAGAGCCTCGCGCAGGCGGAACTCTATGGCGTCGGTCTCGTAGCCGACGAGGGCGCGGGCTTCGAGGAGGTCTGGGGTGGGGAAATCCTGGATCTCCAGCATCGCCCCTTCTGGATTCCCTGCGCCGCGGGTGTAGAGGGTCATTTTGGCGTGGACGGTCCAGTCGCGGAAGGCGTCGTGGAGGGCGCCGCCGAGGATCATCTTCTCGTTCGGCTCGGGGGTCGCGCCGAGGACGCGCCTGGCGTAGATGTCGCGGCCTGTAGTGCAGTAGGCGTTTGCGACTTCGGAGAGGCCGAGGGGGACCTCGTAGGGGGAGAGGAGCGGCGGGGAGGACCAGCTCCAGCCGCGTAAAGAGTCATCCACGCCGAGCTTGCGGACACGTGGGATGGTTCCGCGGAGGAGGCGCTTCTTCTCTTCTGCTGTTGGCATGAACATGGGATCATCCTCCCGTAAGCACGTCGCCGCAGAAGCGACGGTACTCGCAATCCGTGCAGTGTTTGCGGTGCGGGGTAGGGCGGGGCAGACGTTCGTTCTCGATGGAGGCGTGGAGCCCGGCCAGGATCTTCTTTACGTGGCCACGCATGGCCGCGGTGATAGGGACCTCCAGGGCCTTCTTCGCCGGGGTGAGGTAGACGAAGGCGCGGGTCACGGTGCCGCCGAAGGTGTGCTCGGCGAGCATGGCGTAGGCTGTGAGCTGGTACTTGTGGTGAAGTCCGATCCCCGCAGCCATCTTGTACTCGACGGGGATGACCTCGTGAGGGGTGAAGATGACCATGTCGATCTTGCCCCGCAAACCCAGCCTCTCCGAGTACAGGTCAACCCCGAACCGGCGCTCGCCCTCCTTTATCCCGTAGGCCTTGAGGGACCGGCGAGCCTCCTTCGCGGATGTCGTCTCGTGCTCCTCCTTGCCGAGGTCCATCTTGGCCGTTACCGGACGTTCCAGCGGCAGGGTGTAGCGGTAATACGGTATGCGCGGGCAGTAGACGTGCTGGCGGATGTCCGTCACTGTCAACTCAAGCGGGCTCAACGATGATCTCCTTCGCGAGGGCGAGATCGCGGGTGCAGACAGGCTGCAAACGGATATCACCCTCCTTCTTGCCCAGAGTCTTCTTCAATCGCAGCATCAGCTCCTCGCGGCGGTTGCGGTCGATGTCGCCGGCGAAGGCCGAGTACTGGATACGATCCAGCCCGTAGTCCTTGCACCGCTCGGAGACCTTGTGCCTGATCTTGTCGTCCGGTATATCGTAGATCAAGATCACATACCCCATCGCCGGCCCTCCAATAAGAAGCTGACATGCTGAAGTGCTGACTGGCTGAAATGCTTCAACTCACCAGCTCCCCACGAACGGCTTGTACACGACCCCGTCGCGCACAAAGCTCGCGACGCTCCTGGCCTGGATGTGGATAACGTTCTCCAAGGTGTGCTTCCTACCCCTGTGCGTCACCCTGACGGCCAGCCTCTCCCGCACCCTCTGCGCCGTGAGCTTGCGGGTCTTCTCGTCGAGCCTCTCGCCTTCCATCCCGACCTTGAACCCCGTCCCCAGGGTGCCGAGGACTGCCCGATCAACGACCGGCCCCCTGAACTCCTCGACGAGGTCCAGGACCAGGGAGGGCTTGCCTGGGCGGTCGGTGTGGACGTAGCCGCCGAAGGGATCGAGGCCCGCGCGGGTGGCGGCCGAGAGGACGCGGTTGTAGAGGATGCCGTAGCCGTAGTTGAGCAGGGAGTTGACCAGGTCAGTGGCGCCCCGCCCCTCACGCCCCAGGAAGTCAGGGACCATCTTCTTTACACCCTCCCAGTAGAGGGCGGCCCCTCGTCCCTCGGCGTTGAGAAGGGCGCCACGCACCTCGTCAACGCAGTCGCCTTCTATCCCCGCGACCTGGGAAGCCAGTGTCTCTATCTTGTCCACCCGCTCGTAGAGGTAGTCGTAGGCGGCGCGGTCGGCGCCCTTGCGGTACTTGGCGTAGTACTTGAGGTTGTTGGCCGCGCTCTTGAGCTTGCCGGTCGCGAAGGCCTTGCCGAGGAGCACGCCCCTTAGGTCCCCGTAGGCCAGTAGCTGCGCCCGCCTGGTCTTGACCGTACCACCGAGGTTGGGGGAGACGAGGCTTGCGTATGGCACCCCGGAGTAGCTTAGGAACTCAACAGGGATGCCGTCTTTGACGCACTCGTGAATCGCGGCTGCCGATACGGTCGCGCCTTCCGTGGAGATGATCACACGTTCCACCTCGAAGAAGGGCCGCTCGAAGATGACCTCGCCCTTCTTCTTCACCACCAGGCGCTCGCTCTTCTTGGAGACCGAGACCCCGAAACCTTCTACGAATACCTCGCCCATAATCCTATCTGCCGGGTCTATACCTCTACCGTCAGAGTGATTGTTCCAAAGAGGTCGGACACCGGGTGTCCGTTTTGAGGGATGTGGTTGGGTTATTCGTACTTTTTGAGGGTTTGCTCGAGGAAGGAGACGAGCTGTCGTTTCAGTTCGGGATCGCCGAGGACCTGGGCATCCGGGCCGAGGGCGGCGACTTCGCGCACGGTCCAGAATACGGAAGGGGTTCTACCCTCGATAATAGCGCCGCCGTCTTCCAGGGGTTCGATGGTTGCCCTGTCGTCGGGGATTATGGCCTTGCCGTAAGCCGTGAATGCATTGCTGGATAGCCTGACCCTGGCCGGTTCGAAGGCGTGTCTATGCGCCTCTGGGGCGAACTTGTCCGGTAGCAGCCTGGCCTGGTGGATGCGGTTGATCCGGAACTCCGTGACCCGGCTCTCCTCACGTTCGTAGGCGAACAGGCGGTGGGCACGCTGGACGTAGGCGACGCGCACGGGCTCGACGGTCCTCCAGCGCACGGACCCGGAGCGGAGGCTATAGTAGAGTACTCTGGCCTTCTGGGAGCGGTGGGTAGCGCGGCGGAGCGTATCAATAATGTTAGGGTCCTCAGGAGGGTCGCTGGCCGAGTCGAGTGAGAACTCGATCTTCCCTGAGTCGGCGAAGCGCAGGGCCTTCTCCGGGATGGCTTCCCGCAGCTTCTTGGCGGCGGAGGCCAGATGCTCCCCATACGCAGGCTCCCTCTGCGCCAGGGACTCCAGCACGCTCAAGGTGGCCAGTGCCTCGTAGTCACCGAAAGCGATGCGGACTGGCGAGCCGGTGAGCTCGTGGCGTTTGCGGCTGTGCCGCACTCCGAACCCTTCCTCCCTGATAACCTCGAGCCAGCGGCGCACCGTGCGCTCGTCGCGCTGCACACCGGCCTCGGAGAGAGCCGAGACGAGTTGGTGCGTCGACGCCGGTCCTTCGGAAAGTGTTTTCAGCAACACGAGGACGCCGCGAACTGTCTGGAAACTCTCACTCACAACCCTCCCCTTTCGCAAACCCTGGTTACGATCTGTAACAAGTCCGAAGTCGCGTCGTCAGCATCCTCCGCAGCAAGACGTATTCTAGCTGCAAAGGCAAGAGATCACGCCTCTCGCAAACCCCCGGGGGTCCCCAGGCAGAAACCACGCTTGCGAAACCTGGTCCCCGAAGACCGCCCGTGCTAGCATCGTGCAAGAAGCACTATCCCTAGAAATAGCGGACCGGAACCTTGAAAACCGCCGAATGAGTCGCGGAGGTAGTACCCCATTCAAACGTGGATGAGTAGTCAAGCCGCATCATCAGCAGCCTCCAACAACCATTTTGGTCGCCTCCCGCGCCGCTTGGGTGCAGC
>Ga0136617_10004932_pt1 | contig 11938 bp, 14 predicted proteins | sample AntDrymUQ3222106_2_FD_129672 | JGI IMG/M metagenome (GOLD analysis project Ga0136617, IMG submission 129672) | Polar desert sand microbial communities from Dry Valleys, Antarctica - metaG UQ322 (21.06) | ecosystem: Environmental > Terrestrial > Soil > Desert | place: Antarctica: Dry Valley...
AACGGAGCAGGGATGTCTTTCACCTTTACTCGGGGCGGCCCCGACACCCTTGGCACATTTTTTCTTGGAGCGCGCGCGACTCCCGGTGACAGCATCACGCGCGTCGTGATCAGTGGCTCGACAACTCTTTCTGTACCTAGGGCGCAAAACAATTTTGCCATCGGGCCTGTGACGGTTCAGCCAATTCCCGAACCGGCGACGCTCGTGCTGCTCGGCACCGGGCTGGCGGGCGCGGCGGCAGCCGGACTGCGCAAGCGCCGGCAAGGTAAACCGGAGTAATCTCAAGCAGAACGCTGACGCGGTGAAGGTGCGGGTCGTTTCGTCAGGCGACAAACAAAGGAGAAGGCCGGCAGGGTTAAAGCCCACCGGCCTTCTCCTTTTGAAAGGCGCACTCGGAATGACGTTACGCTATCGTTAAGCTCAAATCATCCGAGCACATTCGGCATCGCAGCTTGCTACAGGCATTTTCTAATCCTTGCCGGTTTGCCGTAAACAAGTTTATGGACGCCGATAATCTGTTTCGAATCGGGGAATCTGACCGTCAAGGTCATCGTCTCGCCCTCGACGTGACCCACATAGATAGCTGGTTGCTCGCCGTCCTCCCGACCTATGCGCACCGGGCCGGGGCGCTCGGTAACGTGAGTTCCCTTGACCTCGAAGCGATTGTTCCTGTCGAGCACTATCGGCTCGTTGATGTTACCGTAGCTACAATCGTACTCGATGCTGGCACCGCTATCAGTGACATCCAGGACAACACCCCGGCCTCCCCACCTACCCTGTTGGACGCTGTTCATTTTTTTCGTCGTCTCTCTAGTCTTCTTTCTCTGCTGGCAAGTCCCCTCTTGCCAGAACATCGCGATCATCAGCGGGATGGCGAAAGCAGTGAAAATCGCCTTTGTATAAATCATTATCGATACCTCCTTCATCTTAAGGAATAGAGCATATTCCAGCAAGCGCGTCCGAATCAATCAGTGCTCAAAACAATCGCTCTTCAAATCTTCGCCGCAGGCGATTGCCGAGACTGTCAGGCAGACTCCTTCCACCGTTTTAAGAACGAACAGATTTCAACAAGATTGCATGCGCTCTTGAAATAAATCTCTGCAAAGATGTAATCTTGGCGCAGATTTCACATCGCACAAAAATTCTTAATATCATTTAGGTTTTTCAAAGGAAGAGCATCCCAATGCCTGAAGTTGAAGACATGGCTCCGGATTTCGAGTTGAAGAGTCACCTTGAGAAAGATAAAAAGGTGCGGCTCTCGGATTTCCGCGGGCGTCAGAATGTCGTGATCGCTTTTTACCCGCTGGCGTGGACGCCCGTGTGAACGGTGCAGATGCCTGCGTATGAGGCCGACCTTGACCGCTTCAAAGGCTACGATGCCCACGTGCTGGGCATATCTGTTGACAGCGTCCATTGTAACGCCGCTTGGGCGAAGTTCCTCGGCGAACTTTCTTACGATCTGCTGAGCGATTTTCACCCGAAGGGTGAAGTGGCGAAGGCTTACGGCGCGTGGCGCGAGGGGGACGGCATCTCGGAGCGAGCGCTCTTTATTGTGGACAAGGAAGGCAAGCTCGCTTACAAAGACATCCACAATATCGCCGATCAACCAGATAACGAGGATTTATTCGAGGTGCTCCGCAAGCTGTAAAGAGCAGCTGACAGATGCCGGATGTTACATGTCAGTGAAAGTTCTGACACTAACACCCGGCATCTGTCATCTATCATCTATCATTATGACTCTTTCACGAAAATGCGTACCGTTCACTCCGTTCGAGCGCGAACTGGCGAAGAGCACAATCGCCATCGTGACCGCGGGCGGCGTTCATCTCCGCAATCAGGAACCGTTCAACATCGCCGACGAACTCGGCGATTTATCTTTCCGCATCATCCCGCCGGACGTTGATTCATCACAATTAATGGTTACGCATCATCACTACGACCACGCGGACGCCGACGAAGACATTAACGTGCTCTTCCCCGTTGATGTATTGCGCGACCTCGAAGCCGAAGGTTTTATCGGTGGCGTTGCGCGGAAGCACGTCGGCTACATGGGCTACACGATGCAACTGAAAGCGATGTACGAAGGCACCGCGCCGGAGATTGCTAACGAGATCGACCGCGGCTCGCGCGCCGACGCTGTAGTGCTGACCGGCGGTTGACCGAACGTCTGTCACCGCACGGTCGTTGCGGTCCAGCGTGAGATTGAGATGAAAGGCATCCCGACAGTTTTGATTACCGTCAGCCCCGAAGTGTCGGCACAGATGCGCCCGCCGCGCGCCCTCTACCCGAAAGGTTTTAAGGTCGGCAACAGTGTGGGTCGCCCCGGCATGCGCGAGCTTCAGCGGACTGTCCTGCGCGACGCGCTCGGACTGCTCCTGGAGAACACGCGCCCCGGCGAAGTCGTGACCCGCGAGTATAGGGATTATGGCGAGCAGTACGCGCCGCCGCGCGTCAGAGATGGTAAATAGCAAGGAGCGTGAATCGTCAATCGCGACCGGAGAGAATCTTTTGTTCGGTTCACGATTGACGATTTACCACTGACGAAATTATGCGAACAATCGGGTTGATTACAGGTGGGGGCGACGCGCCCGGATTAAACGCTGTAATCCGCGCCGTGGTGAAGACGGCGGTCGGCGAGTATGCATTGCGCGTGATCGGTATCGAAGACAGCTTCGAGGGACTTCTGGGCGAGACGCTGACGCGCGAGCTAAGTCCGGCGAACGTGCGTGGACTGCTTCCACGCGGTGGCACGATCCTCGGCACGCGTAACCGCGGGCGCTTCGTCGAGCGCAACGCGGTCGGCGAGATTACTAAACCAGAAGTTATCTACCGCGAAGCCGTCAGCAATTTGAAGCGGCTCGGCATCGATGGACTGATCGTCCTCGGCGGCGAGGGCACGCTGGCGATTGCTGCGGAGTTTGATCGCCTCGGAGTGCCGGTCGTTGGTGTGCCCAAGACCATCGACAACGATCTGGCCGCGACGGAACTCACGTTCGGCTTTGTGACCGCGCTCGACATTGCGACCGAGGCGCTTGACCGTCTGCACACCACCGCCGAGTCGCACGACCGCGTGATGATTCTCGAAGTGATGGGGCGGCACGCCGGTTGGATCGCGCTTCATTCAGGTGTGTCGGGCGGGGCGGACGTGATCCTGATTCCTGAGATTCCTTTTTCGCTGGACGTGATGGCCGAGAAAATTCTTGAACGTGAACGCTGCGACTCGCAGTTCAGCATCATCGTCGCCGCCGAAGGCGCGAAGCAGGCGGGCGGCTCAGAAATCTACGTCGAGACGGGGACCGGCGACGCCGCGCCGCGACTCGGCGGCATCGGCCATTTCTGCGCCTACGAAATTCAACGTATGACGGGCAAAGAGACGCGCTGCGTCGTGCTCGGCCACCTTCAGCGCGGCGGTAGCCCCAACGCCTTCGACCGGATGCTCGCAACAAACTTCGGCTCGTGCGCGGTGCGCGCATTGCAGCGCGGTGAGCACGGCGTGATGGTTGCGCTGCAAGCGGCGAACATCGTCACGGTGCCGATCGCGGAAGCCATCGCAAATATCAAGACTGTGCCCCTCGACAGTCAGCTCGTCCGCACGGCGCGCGACGTTGGAATTTCGTTCGCCGCTCTCGACGAGCAGAGCTATCACAAACGCAAAGGCTGCTGACTTGGATTTCCCTAACAACTCGCCCGGAAGAAGCGAACGACACAGACTGGATTGAAGCCGTGAGCGAAGACATCAAGCAAAGACTCCGAACAGAGTTGGAAGCACTCGACACCGAACTGCGCGTGCACCTTCCGAAAGAAATCAAGCGTGCGCTGGAATACGGCGATTTGCGCGAGAACGCCGAGTACCGCGCCGCGCTCGACCGCCAGCAGTTTTTGCAGGCGCGCATCGGTCAACTGCGCCAGCGCATCATCGAAGTCTCATCAATTGATATTTCCAAAGTGCCAATTGACAAAGCCGCTTATGGCTCGACGCTCGTGCTCTACGACGCCGAACGCGACGAGGAAATCACGTATCGTCTCGTCACGTCCGAAGAGAGCGACCCGCCGGCGGGACTCATTTCGACCACTTCGCCGGTCGGCAAAAGTCTGATGGGGCACGAAGAGGGCGACGAGGTAACGGTACGCACCCCGGCGGGCGCGCGCCGCTTCGAGATTCGCCGCCTGACCACGCTCCACGACGAAAAGAAATGATAAATGCGGAATACGGAATGATGAATGTAAGCAGGAGACAGAAGGCAGAGAAGAGCCAACCACTTGCTTCACGTTCTCTGATTCCGTTTCCTTGAGTTCTTTTATTCATTATTCATCATTCCGCATTCATCGTTTCGAAGCCTTCCTTGACAAGCCGTTTGGCGCGTCCTTATCATGCGCTCTGATACAAACTGCTACATGATCAACTTGTCAGCGGTGAATGGTTTAAGGAGAAAGGCGAAAAATTGTTCGGGGCTAGTATCGGACGCGGCGCGAGTCGGATTATTAACGCGATGGTGCAGGGCCTTGCGCGCGGCCGCATCAACCCCAATCTGCTGACGGTTATCGGCGTCTCGATCAATGTCCTCTGCGGCCTGCTGTTCGGTTTCGGTTACTTCTTCTGGGCGGGCATCATCCTCATCGTCGCCAATTTGTTCGACATGCTCGATGGCAGCGTCGCCCGTCTAACGGGACGTGTGACGCGCTTCGGCGGCTTCCTCGATTCATCGCTCGACCGCCTTTCCGATATGGTCGTGTTCGTCGGCCTGATGGTCTTCTACGCACGCGATACGGAATTTCATTCCACCCTCAACGTCTTCCTGACCGGCGCGGCGCTGATGGGATCAGTGCTCGTCAGTTATACGAGCGCACGAGCGGAGAGTTTGATTCCGAAGTGCGATGTCGGTTTCCTGCGCCGCCCGGAGCGCGTGGTGCTGCTGATTATCGGCGCGCTCTCGACGCATCCAGGCTCAGAAAGTGTTTTTGCGAACCGCATGCCCGCGGTGCTCTGGATTCTCGCAATCGGCTCATACTGGACGTTCGCGCACCGGATGTATCACACGTGGCGTGAAGTCAACCTCGCCGACGAAGCTATGGCGGCAGCAGACCGCAAGACCAGTACTGATGCTTCGCGTGAAGCCTTCGCCGCCGATGCATCTCCTGTCGCCGAGTCCGCGTCAAATGTTAGCCCGGAGACAACGCAACGCCGCCCCGCCGCAAAAATCATCGATGGCGCTTCGGCCTCGCGCTGACTTGGCTCTGATGTTTCGACACTCTTGCTCCCCTCATAAATTTTGAGGTACGTAGAAGTTAATGATTTGTCCATGCTGCGGTTTCAAATTTGCGGGCGACCTTCAACGCGAGGCGTGTCGTGCTTGCGGCGCGCGAGCCGTCGGCCCGCCACTCGCACGCCCGGCAGAACAACTTCCCTCTTACATTCACGCGCTAATCGCTGTAATTGGCGGCGCGCTGGCGCTCATCACGTTCGCGGTTAGCACGCTCGCTGCTTTAATCGAGCACAACTCTTCTCTCTCCATCAGCTTTTGGAATCTGGTCGCCGCCGGCGAGACAGCGGCATGGCGCTTGAAATGGCTGGCGCTGCCTTTCGCGACACTTTCCCTTTGGTCGAGTTCGCGCGCGTGGCGAAAGATTCGGCGCGAACCGAAACGATTTGTCGGCCTCACGGCAGCGCAGGCCGGGTTCGCGATGTCGGCGCTGGTCGCCGCGAGTATCACCCTACTAATTGGCATGACCATTCCTGAGCGGCTGCGCCAACGTGAACTGGCGCTCAGAGCCGCAGACAATGCTTTGGTGTATGCGACCCACGGGGTGCTGCTCCAATACAAGATGCGTTACAAGACTTTGCCGCCGACTCCCGATGAACTTCGCCGGTTGCCTGACCCGGACGGAAGCGTCGACAGAGTGATTTCCATCCTCAAGTCAGGAGCCTACTCGCCGGAGACTAATCTCGCCTCCATCCCTTCGACGATTGTGAAGGGACGCGGGCGACGCATCTCGACGGTACGCACGCGCTTCGCCTCGGCGCAGACTAACACCGACGACGGGCCGACCGGGAAAGTGTCTCTAACTAATTATGAGATGATGTTGCCGGGCCGGGATAAAATTCTCGGCACGCCGGATGATATTAAAGTGCAGGATGGATTAACTGTCGAAGTTCCATCGGCCCTCAAGCAATCGCCCCGCGGCTCCTTCGATCAATAATTTTAGCACGCCCTGATCGGCGCTCGCCCGTATGGGAATCTTTAACCTCTTTCGGAAAAAGCAGGTGGATGACGAAGCGACACGCTGCGCTCAGTTACGCCGTACCGGGCGCATCGCCGAAGGCGCGATCTTCGATGTCGGCACGGACGAGACGGGCGCGATCACGCAAATTTTCTTCAGCTACAACATCAACGGCGTCGACTACGAATCATCCCAGGCGCTTGACCACGAGCAGTGCCTACGCCAATCCGAATATCAGCCCGGTGAGCACATCACCATTCGTTACAACCCACAGCAGCCGGGTAATTCCGTGGTAGTCTAAAAGCAAATGTCGGATGTCAGAGGCGAGATGTCAGAAAAGGATTTATCACTAACATCTGACATCTAACCTCTGACCTCTGATTTTTATGTTTCGCAAAATTCTTATCGCCAATCGCGGAGAGATCGCGGTGCGCGTCATCCGCGCATGCCGCGAACTTGGCATTTCGCCAATCGCCATTTACTCCGACGCGGATGCGGCGGCGCTGCATGTGCGTCTTGCCGATGAAGCTTACCCGATAGGGCCAGCTCCGTCCGCTGAGAGCTATCTGCGCATCAACCGCATCGTTGAAGCGGCGCAAGCGTGCGGGGCGGAAGCGATTCACCCCGGCTACGGCTTCCTCGCCGAGAACGCCGATTTCGCGCGCGCCGTCCTGTCCGCCGGACTCGTCTTCATTGGTCCCCCCGCCGAGGCGATGGAATTGATGGGATCAAAAACAAGCGCGCGCCGCGCGGCGATGGCAGCGGGCGCTTGCATTGTGCCGGGCACGATTGAGCCGCTCGCTTCACACGAGGAGGCGCGCGCGATTGCCGCGCAATTCGGCTACCCCGTTATGCTAAAAGCCGCCGCTGGCGGAGGCGGCAAAGGCATGAGGCTCGTCGCGGCAGAAGACGAAATCGCCTCGGCTTTTGAAACGGCGCGTTCCGAAGCGGCGACGGCCTTCGGCAACGATGCCGTCTATCTCGAAAAAGCCGTCGCGCGCCCGCGCCACATCGAGATTCAAGTCTTCGCCGACGCGCACGGCCACATCGTCCACCTCGGCGAGCGCGAATGCTCCATTCAACGCCGTCATCAGAAGGTGATCGAAGAGTGCCCTTCGCCGATTGACGACACGGGACTTCGCACGAAGATGGGCGCGGCGGCAATCGGAATCGCGCGCGCCGCGGGTTATGTCGGCGCGGGCACAATCGAGTTTCTCGTCTCAGATGTAACGCGCGACTTTTACTTTCTTGAGATGAACACGCGCCTTCAGGTCGAACATCCTGTCACCGAACTCGTGACGGGAATCGACCTCGTGCGCGAGCAGATTACGGTCGCTCATGGTGCGCCGCTTTCTTTCACACAGGCGGATGTCGATTGGCGAGGTCACGCGATTGAGTGCCGCGTCTATGCCGAAGACCCGGAGAATAATTTCCTTCCTTCACCGGGCCGGATCACCGCGCTGCGTGTCCCCGCCGGTCCGCATGTGCGCGACGACGGCGGCGTTTACGCGGGCGCTGAAGTCTCGATCTATTACGACCCAATGATCTCGAAGCTCGCCGTCTGGGGGCGCACTCGCGGCGAGGCGATCGAGAGAATGCGGCGCGCGCTAGGCGAATATACAATCGGCGGCATCAAAACAACGCTCCCCTTCTTCCGCGAAATCATGCGCGATCAGGAGTTCATCGAAGGCTACCTCGATACGAATTTCATCGAGCGCTTTAACGAGCGGCGCGTTGCGGCGGGTGAGGCCCGCGCGTGTACCGAAGCAGAGCGCAGGGAGGCGGAGGGCGACGAAGTTGTGCGCCGCGACATGGCGATCATCGCTGCCGCTCTCGCCCACGCAGAGGACGCGAAAACTTCCTCACAGCTTCAAGTGTGCACAGAGCGCCCCAGCCAGTGGCGCTTGTCAGGGCGTGCGGCGCTGCACCGCGGGCGCGGTCTGTTTTAATCTCTCTGCTTTGCGTCAAGAGCCCCTTCGATGCCGCAGGGACGTTCTGATTCTTCAGGTGAAATCAGAAGTTTGAGATTTGTTTTTGAGACTTGTCATCGCTGATCCCGAAAATAGAAATGAAGCTCACAGCAGAAGTTGAAGGCGAGAAGTTCGCGCTCGACGTGCGGCGCGAAGGCGAGCGCGTTGCGGCGGAGATTGACGGGCAACGCTACGAACTCGAAGCGCGCGAACTGGAGAAGAACGCGTACCTTTTGATAAGTGATGGACGTGTCTACGAGTGCCGTGTGGATAACGCCGCGCTTGGCGCACAGCAACAGGGCGGGGCGCGCGAGGTGCTCGTCGGTGATCGCTCGTACTCAGTCGCGCTCAGTGATCCGAAGCGGCTGCGCGACGCGAAAACCTCCGGCGTGGACGCGGGCGGTCGCGCTTCAATCGTCGCGCCGATGCCGGGTAAAGTCGTGCGCGTCATGGTCGAACAGGGCGCGACGGTCGAGGCAGGCGACGGCCTCGTTGTGGTCGAAGCAATGAAGATGCAAAACGAGATGAAGTCGCCAAAATCCGGGAAGGTGGCCGAGCTTCACACGCAGGCGGGCGCAACCGTCAGCGCTGGCGACGTGCTCGTAATAGTTGAATGAAATGAGATGTCAGACGCGATTTATCGGGCATTAGATAATGAAACACGTCACTGGCATGTAACGTCTGACATCTGCCATCTGTGGCTTGCGATGACAAACACTGAAGACATTTCGGTCGCGCCTGAAAGCCTGCGCGTGTTGTTGTGGGACATTGACGGGACGCTGCTGCGTTCGAGTCGCACGGGTGAGTTTAAGAACTACTTCGGGCCGGCACTGGAAAGTGTGTTTGGCAAGGCGGGACGCTTGGCGGAGATGACCGTCTCAGGCATGACGGATATGCAGATCGTCGCCGAAGCCTTGCAGCATGAAGGCGTCACCCCGCAACACATCCGCGAGCGCATCAATGAGTTCCGCACGCGCTTCATGACCGAGATGGAACGTGTTACCGCCGCGGCGGCGACGGCGGGCGGCGAACCGTTCTTCTATTCTCTCCCCGGCGCGCGCGAGATTCTGGATGTGGTCGATTCACACCCGCGTTACCTTTCCGCTTTACTAACCGGCAATCTTGAACCCGCGGCGCTCCTGAAGCTACGACTCGTCGGCCTCTCACATTACTTTCAACTTCCGGGCGCGTTCGGCGACGACTCGCACGACCGGCGCGACCTGCCCGCGCTCGCCGCCGAGCGCGTCAATCGCCACCTCAATCTTAACCTTCAACCCTTGCAGTTTATTGTCATCGGCGATACGCCGAACGACATCAGTTGTGCGCAACACTTCGGTGCCCGCGCCGTCGCCGTCGCCACAGGGCGCGGCTACACTGTCAACGATCTTCTCCCGCACAACCCGGACGTGATCCTTCCCGATCTTACGGACACCGTAATGGTCATGCGCGCGCTCGACGAGTTGTGAGAATGGCGACCGCATGATTGATTCGTAATTGCTTCTGATCTTTTCTTCCTCTGTAATCTCTCTGGTCTTCAGTGTCTGCGGTGATGTGAGGTTTGGTCACTTGCAAACGCAATCTTCTGTAAGCCGTGCTCTCGGCTTAAACTCACCCAAGCAGCCAATCAATATATTGCTTACGATCCCTCACTCGTATCCTTTTAATTTCTTCATTCTCGCTCATCTTCCAATTATCATTACTCATCTCCTCCGGGTACTCCGCATAAGCCAACACGTCCCTGTAATCCCTCTTTGCCACCTCCACGTTGACAAGCAACTGATCCAAGTCGCCATCCGATAGTTTAAGGATCGCAATTTGGACACGTTCCCTTCCCCTTTCGTAAGGCTGCTCTCCATAAAGATCGAGAAAGGCCATAATCTCTTCTTCCTTACAACCGGGGAAGCACTTTTTGACTTTATCAAGCACCAAGTCTCTGTTGCACTCGACCATTTGATTTCGCTGCCTCACCATTGAGCTTCTAAAGAAGTTTTCAGCAATTGATTTCACGACATTTCATCTCAAGGGCGATGAAAACCTCTTTCGATGTCGCGCTTCGTCAAGCGAAGAATGATCGGTCGCCCGTGCGGGCAGGTGGTTGGTGAAGAGGTCGTCAGCAGGCGGTCGATCAGCCAGCGCATCTTCTCCATAGTAAGCGGCATGTTGATTTTGATCGCGGCTCGGCAAGCGAGCGAGGCGGCGATTTCGTCACGAAGAGTCGCGCGGACTGCGCCGCGTTTCTCTGCATCGACCGTGTCGAGCACTTCCCCAAGAATGTTGCGCGCTTCAGTGGCGGGGAGGTCGGCGGGCACGGCCTTGATCGCCACGGTACGACCCGAAAGACGCATCAATCCGAAGCCATAAGTTTCAAGCTCCTCAACAACGGTGTCAAAAGCGGCGGCCTGCGCGGGCGTCAAATCGAAGGTTTCAGGGACCAGCAAATTCTGAGATTCGGCGGGCCGTGCCGCTTCGAGCGCGCGGTATTTATCGAACAGGATGCGCTCGTGCGCGACGTGTTGATCGATCAGCAGCAATCCTTCCGGGTCGGTCGCGATAATGAAACTATCTTCGAGTTGACCGAGCGGGCGAATGTTCGATGAGAGCGATTCGATTGTCGCTTCACGCGCCAACCCCGCTCCTGACACAAGCGGCGGAAACGTCATCGCGGCGCGAACAGGCGGAGGCGCAGTAACGGAAGGAGCGGCAGACGGAGAAGCGGGCGATGCTGAGAAAGCTTGCGCCGAGCGCGTCGGCGATTGATCTGGCAGAGTTTCAGACGTAGATGATCTTTCGGGCGACGCAGGCGTGTCTTCCGCGCCCGGCATTATTTGCGCTCTGGCGGCCATGTCAAAGTCTTCGTCCGACGATGCGAAATGTGTCTCAGCGAAGTGTGTGTCGGATGAAGGCGCATCAAACGCCGTCTCAGATGACGCCCGCGACGAAGCCTCAGACAACTCGCCGATTGGCGTTTCGTCCCGCCGCCGCATCAGGTCATCGTCCAAAGACGATGGAGGCATGCCGAATTCGATGCTCTCCTGACGAATAGACTCTGTTGCCGGATCGTATCGCGATTCGTTCAATTGTTCCGAATCATCGCGCCAATAGCGGCCTGATTCGCCCGCACTCTCCGCGCTCCGCACATAACCACCGGCAGTGAGCGCCGCGCGCACCGCTTCGCGCACGATGTCGGCGACAGCGGCGGCGCGGCGAAAGCGCACTTCGGTCTTCGCCGGATGCACATTGACATCGACCTCATCAAGCGGCGCTTCGAGGAACAGGAGCGCCGCCGGGTACACCCCGTGCGGCAACACCGAGCGGTAGCCCTCAGACAGAGCGCGACTGATGAGACGGTCGCGCACGAAACGCCCGTTGACGAAAAGGTACTGCGCGTCGCGCGAGGTACGCCGCTCGCGCGGCGCAGAGACGTAACCGCGAACGCGCGCCACCTGTTCGTGCCCGCCGCTGATTTCCAGCAGACTGTCCAGAAATTCCGCGCCGAAAATTTGATAAGCGCGTTCGCGCAAATCCGCAGCGGGAGCGGCGCGCAACGTCTCGCGCCCGTTGTTCGTCAACGCGAACGCGACCTCCGGATGCGCCAGCGCGTAGTGCGTCACAAGGTTGGTCAGGTGAAAACTCTCGGTCGCTTCCGAGCGTAGGAACTTGCGCCGTGCGGGGATGTTAAAGAAGAGGTCGCGGGTCGTGATCGTCGTGCCGCGCTGGCGTGCCGCCGGGCCAACGTCGCGCATCCGCCC
>Ga0136617_10004933_pt1 | contig 11936 bp, 9 predicted proteins | sample AntDrymUQ3222106_2_FD_129672 | JGI IMG/M metagenome (GOLD analysis project Ga0136617, IMG submission 129672) | Polar desert sand microbial communities from Dry Valleys, Antarctica - metaG UQ322 (21.06) | ecosystem: Environmental > Terrestrial > Soil > Desert | place: Antarctica: Dry Valley...
CGTCGAGCGCCAGATCTCGGCTGCCGCCACCACCAAGACGAGCTGCGTCTTCGAGGTCGGGTCGAGGAAGATGAAGGGCTGCTCGAGCACGCCGACGCTTCCGAGAATGGAGTTGAGGTAGCCGCGCTCGGTGAAGATGGCCGACCACGCGATGCCCGCCGCCAGATCCGAGATCGCGAGCGGGAGCAAGAAGATGTACAGGAAGATGCCGCCACCTCGAAGCCTCGCGTTCAAGAGGAGGGCCATGCCGAACGCGAGGACGAACTGGATGGGGACGATGACGAGGATCAGGAGGAAGGTGAAGCTCATCGCCTCGCCGAAGGCCGCGTCGTCCACCATCGTCTGGAACGCCGTCAAGCCCCACCCGTTCTCGTCTCTGAGCGCGAGCCCGAAGCCCTGGATCATCGGCCACACGAAGAAGACACCGAGATAGACGACGGTGGGCAGGATCAGCCAGTAGGGCAAACCCTCCCACCGTCGTTTCCGGCGCTTGAGCGGCGCGGTCTCTTGGGCGATCGTCGTCACGCGACTTAGTGCTGCTTTGTCGTTCCTACTTCACGCGGCAGGGCGCCTTTCCACTCGGCGGATCGGGCGCCCAGCAAGGCGCGCCTGTCTTCGTGAAGATTTCCTGCAGCAGATCGCCCTGCTCCTTGAGGACGGCTTGGATGTTCTCGCCGTTGCGGACGATCCGCGTGAAGGTGTCGCGGTAGATCTTGCTGAAGTTTCCGCCTTCGGCCCCGATCCCGATCGGCAGCAAGGCTTGCACCGCATCCGGCGCTTTCTGCTGCTTGCGCACCGCGGCCGCCTCCGCGAGCAGGCCAGGGGAGATGCTCTTGGACAGCCGGCCGCCGGCGGCCGGGAAGAATCCGGTGAGAGAGAGGATCTGCGCTTGAGCGCCGATCGTCAGCATGTGACGGATCAACGCCTTCCCACCCGCCGGGTTCGGCGCGTTCTTGGGGATCGCGAGCCCCACTATGACCGGCATGTACGACCGCGCCTTTGGGCCCTTCGGGACCGGGAAGGCAACAAGGTCGTCCGGGCGCTGGTCGAGCGCCGTCTTCAGGCGCGCGACGTGATCCCAGCCCAGCAGCACCTCCTCGCTCAGCAGCGGATCCTGCATGAACGCGTATGTGAGCGACTGCGGATGGGTGTACTCCCAGAGCTGGCGCATATAGGTCCAAGCTGCCACGGCCTCTTTCGAGCGGAACCCTGTGACGAAGCCTCCGGTGAACGAGGGGATGAGGAAGCCCTGAAGGAAGCGGTGGAGCAGGCCGGTGTCGCTGGCGGGGAGCCCGAACCTGTTCTGCCCCGTGCCCCTGCGGATTGCCTTGGCCCACGCGAACACCTGCCCATACGTGAGCGCGTTGATGTCGGCTCCCTTGGGCATGTACTTGAGCACTTCCTTGTTGGCGACCATCACGTACGTCGCCTGCGAATGGGGGACGTAGAACTGGGTCTTCGTACCCAGCTTCCCGATCTTGACCAGGGGCGCGGGCAAGGACTTCACCTGCTTGGCCACGTCGTCGACGCCTCGGATGAGACCCTCGTTCTGGAAGGTGACGAAGTCGCCGTGCAGGCCGACGAGAACGTCGATGTTGCCCTTCCCGGCCTTCGCCTCCGCCCTGACGCGGTCGACGAAGAGATTGGGGGCGCTGATCGGCGCGAAGACGGGATCGACGTTCCCTCTGAAGCCCTTGAAGACGAACTTACGAATCCCCTCCTGCTCGGCGATTCCGCCGAACTGGCCGAAAAAGGCCGTGACGTCGCCGGCATTCTGGACCGGGCCCGCGGTCGCACGGCTCGCTCCGGCCAAGCCGCCGAGGGCGAGGATGGCCCCGACACCGCCGGCTTTGATCAGCGCGGAGCGCCTGTCGAATGGCTCGTCCCAGGGGGACACGTCGTGCTCGTGGTCGTTGTCGGTGCTCATGCGATCCTCCTGTGCCGGTAGGGAGCGCGCAACACCGATTCGACCAGCTGCACGCTCATGACCTGAGCTCTCCAACCCACCTTCGGCGAAGACTTCTGCCCCATGCTCCTCCGATCCGGAAACCAGCTTACTTCACCACTTTGCGACCCTCAATTGCCATGCGGATGTAACAAAAAATGCAGTCGAAGTCAATGCTCGAGCTTCGGGCGCCGTAGCGGTTCTGGCTCCAGCCCCTCTTCGTGCAGCACGTCGAGGACGAGCGCCGCCGTCCAGGCGAACTGCTCTCCGCCCTGACCCCGGCCCGTCTCGGGGCTGTAGTGCTCCCAGAAGCCCCCGTTCCGCGCCAGCTGGACAATCGCGCGGCGGACCTCCGCGGCGAGGGTCCGGTACCCGTAGCGATCGAGACCACGCTGCAAGACCCAGTTGAGAATCGGCCACACCGGCCCCCGCCAGTAGCGCGCGGCCCGGAAACCCGGATCTCCGGGAGCCAGGCTTGTCACGGCCCAGCTCGAGTCGCCCACCGCGACCCGCGACTCCGCGAGCAACTCGACCATCTGTTCAGCCCGCGCGGTGGTCGGCACGCCGGCGTAGAGCGGTGCCAGGCCGGCGGCGGTCCGTGCATCGACACGCTCTCCCGCCCCGACGTCGTAGTCGACGTAGACGGCATGCTCCTCGTCCCAGAGCGTGTCTTCGAGTGCAGAGGACGTGCTCTCGGCCCAGGTCTCGAACGGGTCCGGGTCGACGCCGACGACGCGCGCGATCTCGGCGAGGTCACGGTTCGACTGCACGAGGAGGGAGTTGAACAGGACGGGCTGGAGCGCGAACGGCGCCACGCGCTTCATCCGCGACGAGTCGTAGGCGAGCTCGCGAAACACGCTCACCAGGTAGACGTAGCGGTCGTACTCGCCGTCGGAAGGCCGTTCGGCCGCCTCGGCGACGTCGATGTCCACCCGCTCGTACTCCGGCAACAGCTCCGTCTCGAACGACATGCGTTCGAGCGCGACGTCCCAGAGCGGTGAGTTATCCATTCCCGACTCCCACGGATGCCAGATCTCGACGAGACCTCCCTCGGTCCGCGCTCGCTCGCGGTACAGGTACTCGTGCCACGCCGCGAGCTTCGGCAGGAGCTCCTCAAGGAAGACGGCCGCCCGTCTTCGATCGCTCGCCAGCCGGTACACCTGCAAGACCGCCGTTGCGTGGATCGGCGGCTGGACGATTCCCGAGGTCCTCGGCCGCCGTGGCGCATCGGGCGACCGCTCCGTCTGCCAGAAATCGGGGCCAGGGAAGTACCGGGCTCCGTCGGTGAACACGATGTGCGGAAGCAAGCCGTTGCGCCACTGTCCGGAGAAGAGCGAGCGAAGCTCGGTCTCCGCCCGGTCCTGATTCCACGAGGCGTAGCCCATCGCGATGCAGGCCGCGTCCCAGCTCCATTGGTGCGGATACAGACGGCGCGAGGGCGTCGTCGCGTGGCCGAGCCAGTTGGCCTCGAGCACCTCGAGCGCCTTACGCGTCAGCTCCGCGTCGTCTCCGACCGATTTCTCGCGGACGTTGGATCCGAGCTCCGTGTAACTCATGCCTCCCGGCCCGCCCTCCCTCACCTGATTGCGCGATCTCGCTAATTGCTACCTAGTTGCCACTGTTTTGTCACTGCTCTATAACAATTCGGATCTATAACAATTCGCGTCGGTGAGTGTCAAGAGCCGGGCTTCGAGGCTTCGGCGCTCGACGAGCCGCCGAAATGCCCGCGTAGAACTCGTCCCACCACTCAGACCGCTCGAGGGCCAGGTCTTCCTCGACGATCCGCTGGTAGCGCTCCCAGGCTCGGGTCGCCGCCTCATCCCGTGCATCGGTGCTCTCGTAGGCGTCTGCCAGGAGACGGCGGCCGATGTGGACGTGCAGCACCTCGTCGGCCCAGTCATGGTCGTGGAAGAGGGTGGACAGCGGATCTCCCGACGCCCGCGCGGCGGCGTGCTGCTCGGGCTTCCCGGCACGGGTGGCGCTTGTCTTGCCGCGCTTTCCCATCGCTGCATGCTCGGCGCCGTAGAGGAGGGCGTACCGTTCCCGCGGCTCGAGCTGTGTATTCGGGAAGGAAGCGAAGCTCAGCTCGTGCGGGACCGTGTGCCAGTCGACTCCACGCGTCTCGAAGGCGACCTCCCCGAACATCGAATGGCGCGTCTCGTCCCAGAGATGACGGGCGAGATCGCGATGCACCCCGAAGCTCGCCTCGGGCCACTCGTAGAGCGTCAGCGCGATCAGCTCTGCCGCGTGCATCTCCGTCAGCCGGACATACAGCATCCGCCAGTTCACCTCGTCCCGCGGCGCATCGAAGCCGGGCAGACGGCCGCGCGAATCCCAGAGGCGCGTGAAGCGCTCGTCGCGGCGGGGCACGCGAACGAGCTCGAGCGGCTCGGCTGCTCGAGGTGCGGCGATCCGATCGGCGCGGTCGCCGTCCCCCGAGGCGCCTCCCGCAGCCCGGAGATAGCCGGACAGATGCCTCTCCCAGTCCTCGTCGGCGCCACCGAGCGCCGCGATCGCGTGGGCGCCCCAATCGACCTGCTCGCGCTCTTCGAGCGCCACAAAACGGAGCAGCCGGAACGTCGGCTGGTCGGCGAGGGGGTTTCCACGGGCGCGGTGCGCCTCGATCGCCTCGAGCACGCTCGGCTTCAGGACCCGGTACACCCCCGTGAGGAGCTCGAGCGTGGAGCGCGAGCGGATGAGCTCCTCGAAGAACGCCTCGAGCGCCGCATCGTCGGGCCGATCGAGGTAGTGCGGCGGCTTGCGCAGCTCTGCCACCCGCTCGCGCTGCCAGGCGCAGTGCTCGGCGTCCTGCCAGAGATGAAGCGAAAGCGCGCACTTCACCTCCCACTCGGGTACGGCGTTCAGGTGCGCTGCGAGGACGAGCAGCGTCCGGCGCTCGATCCGGGCGAAACGGCGCAGGAGCCTGACGAGGGACTCGACACTCGATTCCGCAGAGGTAGCCTCGGCGTACGAGCACAATCCCGCGAGCGGAGGCACGGTCGCCACGAACCCATGCTGGCGGCTCCGCCCGGGCGGAGCAATGGACGAATCGGCCGAGTTCATTCACGATTCTGCTGTGCGCGCTCCATCTCCCACACCCCGCGTCGACCGCATTCTCACGGGCCACGAGCGCCGGGAGCGCGACCACTGCTGGCGCCCCGAGGGTACGACGGACTGGCTGCTCGTCCACACGATCTCGGGTCGCGCCGTCATCTTCCTCCCCGATCGCGAGCGACGCGTCGGGCCCGGCGAGAGCGTCCTCTACCGACCGGGTGCGCCACAGGACTTCGCAAGCGACGGCTCCGCCGGTTCCTGGGAGCTCGTCTGGGCCCATTTCGAGCCCCCTCCGCACTGGCTCGAGCTGCTGCGCTGGCCCGAGCTCTCCCCGGGGGTGCTGTGCCTGGCAGCCTCTGAGCCTGCACTCCGCGCCCGCGTCGAGACGCTTCTGCTCGAAGCGAACCGCGTCTTCGGATCGGGCTTGCCGCGCGCCGACCGGCTCGCGTTCAACGCTCTCGAGGGAGCGCTGCTCTGGTGGGATCTGCAGAATCCGGCTCGGCGGTCGCTCGATCCAAGAGTGGTCGCGGCAATCGATTACCTGTCCCACCGCGTCGGGGAGCCTGTGTCGCTCGATGAGTTCGCGGAGGCGGCGCACCTGTCCGTCTCTCGCTTCGCGCACCTCTTCACGCGGGAGACGGGCCTCGCCCCACGCCGCTTCGTCGAGCAGCAGCGCGTGGAGCGGGCGAAGCAACTGCTCGAGCTGACGTCGCTCCCCGTGAACGCCGTCTCCCGGCACGTCGGCTTCCGCAGCCAGTTCTACTTCGCGACCCGCTTCAAGAAGCTGACCGGCCTGACTCCCAGCGCCTACCGAGCGGCGGCGTGGTCGGCGGCGTCGGTGCCGGCACAACCTGACTCTTGAGGGTCGGAATCTCCCAGGTGCTATACGGTTGCGACGGTTTTGATACTTGGCAATAGCAATTCGCCCGCAACGAGCTTCGCGCCCTCGTTTCCCGAGAGCTACCGGCCGGGAGTCGCGATCATCGGGTGCGGCGGGATCGTCAAGCTCGCGCACCTGCCGGCGTACACGTCCTACGGCGTCGACGTGGTCGGCGTCTACGACTCCGACGCGGAGGCAACGCGCGGGCTTCAGGAGCAGTTCCCAATCGTCTCGCGCGTGTTCGAGAGCCTCGACGAGCTGCTCGCGCATCCCGGAGTCGCGATCGTCGACATCGCGACGCACCCGGCGGCACGCCTCGAGCTGATACGGCGCGCGATCGACGCCGGCAAGCACGTCCTCGCCCAGAAGCCGCTGGCGCCCGACGCAGGTGCGGCGCGGGAGGTGGTCGAGTACGCCGAGCTACGGGGAGTCAAGGTCGCCGTCAACCAGAACGGACGCTGGTCGCCGCCGTGGCGGGTCGCGACACTGCTCGTCGAGCAGGGCGCGATCGGCGAGGTGGTGGCCGTCACCCATCTCTACGACCACGACTTCGGCTGGATCGTCGGCACCGTATTCGACGAGATCCCACACTTCGCGATCTACGACTTCTCGGTGCACTGGATCGACATCACGCGCTGCTGGCTCGCCGGCAAGACGGTCAGTGCGGTGCGCGCGGTCGACTACCGGACACCCAATCAGCCGCCGGAGAGCAAGGGCCGCTGGGGCGCGTGGGTCACGTTCGACTACGACGACGGCTCGAGCGCGAGCATCCGCTGCGTCGGCTCGGCCGTGACGCAGCGACCCGGGAATCCGTTCTGGATCCACGGCGCGGAAGGGACGATCCGCGGCAGCGTGCGCAGGGGCACGGACTTCGTGGAGCTCGAGCGCGACGGTGTCTCGTCGCGCTATGCGCTCGCGGGCGAGTGGTTCCCGGACGGCTTCGCGGGGACGCTGGGCGAGCTCGTGTCGGCGATCGCCGAGGATCGCGAGCCGTTCAACTCTGCGCGGCACAACCTGCTGACGCTGCAGATGACGCTCGCCGCCTGCAAGTCCGCCGACGAGGACGGACGCCCGGTCGGGCTCAAGGAGATCGCGTGCTGACGGCCGTCGTCACCGATGCTGCGACCCGCGCACGGCTCGTCACGCCGGAGGCGGTCGAGCTGCTGCAGGCCGCGGGCGACGTCCGTTTCCTCGATCTCGCCGCCGTCCCGCAGGCGCTCAGGCTCGAGGCGTTCGAGCAGACCGCCGGGGAGGCGACCGCGGTCGTCTTCGCCCCGTGGGGGACGTTCGGAGTCGAGACGATCTCCCCCGGCTGCTGGGAAAGGGCGTCGTCGCTGCGCGTGATCTCGGGAACGTTCGCGCACCGTTTCGAGGAGTGGCTGGGGGCGGGGCTCGCGGAGACGGAGGGCCGCGGAATCGCCGTGCTCGACACCGCGCGCAGCGTCTCGCCGCTCGTTGCCGAGTTCGCGCTCGCTGCGATCCTGTGCCTCCTGCGCGACATCCCAGAACGGGTCGCGGCCGTCCGGCGCGGCGGGTGGTGGAACGGCTGGGAGGACGAGCGCGGATTCGTTGCCGGCGAGCTTGCGGGCCGGCGGGTCGGTCTCGCAGGCTTCGGCGCGATCTGCCGGCGCCTCGCCGAGCTGCTCGAGCCGTTCGGTTGCGCGGTGTCGACGCACGATCCGTACGTCCCGGACGACGCGCTCGCCGGCGCGGGTGTGCGCCGTGCACGGTCGCTCCGCGAGCTCGCCGCCGGCAGCGAGATCTTCGTCGTCGGGATCCCGGTGACTCCGGCGACGCACGGTGTCGTCGACGCCGGAGTCCTCGACGCGCTTCCGGCCGGATCGCTCTTCGTGCTCGCCTCGAGGATGGCCGTCGTCGAGCAGGAGGCGCTGTGGCGGCGGACGCAGGCCGGCGAGCTTCGCGCGGCCGTCGACGTCTTCGAGCCGGAGCCGCCACCGACGGACGCCCGCTTCCGGACCGACCTCAACGTGCTGCCGACGCCGCACATCGGCGGCAACACCGCGGCGAGCAACCGGCGCTGCTTCACGCTTGCCTGCCGGGAGGCGGTGGCCGTCGCGCAGGGCGCCCGTTCGATCTACGCGATGACGCACGGCGACGCCGCGGTCTACGCGGGGCGCAAGCCCGCGCTGAGCGCCGATGCCTGAGGGCGGCCGCCTGCGGCCCGCGGTCCTGGACGACGTCATCCTCGTCGAGGGCGACGAGCGGACGTTCGCGCGGGCGAAGCGGCTCGGCTTCGCCGGCATCGAGGTCGTGCTCGCAGACGGAGAGCTCGAGTCGGGAGAGCGGCTCGAGAGACTCGTGCGTGCCAAGGTCTCGAGCTCGCTCGCCGTCCCGTCCCTCGTACTCGGCGCACACAGCACCCGCGGCGGCCTTGCGAACGCCGATTCCGCCGTGGCGGAGCGCGCGAGCGACGATGTCCGCCGCGCTCTCGACTGGGCGGCCGAGCTGGGCGCGGACGTCGTGCTCGTGCCGTGCTTCGCCCGGGGAGAGATCGTCGACGACGCCGATCTCGATCGCGCAGCGGCCGCCTTCCGGCCGCTCTGCACGCTCGCCGGCGAGCGCGGCGTCACGCTCTGCTACGAGGGGACGCTGCCGGCGGAACGTGTGCAGCACCTGGCCGAACACGTCGGCTCGTCCGCGTTCGGTTGCTACTTCGACCTCGCGAACGCCGTCCGGTTCGGCCTCGACAGCGCGACCGAGATCCGGACGCTCGGCCGGCTCATCCGCCGCGTGCATCTGAAGGATGCGGGCACACGGCCGGGCCGCTGCCGGCCGGGGCTCGGGCTCGTCGACTTCGTCGAGAGCGCCACGGCGCTGCGAGAGATCGGGTACGAAGGGTGGCTCGTGCTCGAGACGCCTCCGAGCGCGCCCGAGCTCGTCGGTCGCGATCTCAGCTTCGCGCGAACGGTCTTCCCCGAGCTCGGCGGGGACCCCGGCTGGCCGCAATTCGGGATGTTCACCTACGATTTCGGCCGCGGCGCGTGGGACACGCTTGCGGAGACCTGCAGGCTCTACGGCCTCTCGGCGGTTCAGCTCGGCTCCGAGCTCCTTGCCGAATGCCTCGAGCAGCCCGAGCTGATCGAGCCGTTCAGGAACCTGCTCGAGGAGAACGGGATCGCGATCGCGGCGCTCGCGGGCTATCGCAATCTCACCGCGCCCGATCCGGCTGCGCGGCGGCGGAATATCGATCACATCGCGCTGTGCCTCGAGCTGGCCCCCCGGCTCGGCACGTCCGTCGTCGCGACCGAGACAGGCACCCGCAACCCCGCGAGCGACTGGGCGCACTCGCCGGAGAATCGCGGCGAGGCCGCGTGGGAGCTCCTGTGCGACGCGGTCGAGGAGCTGCTCGTGGTCGCCGAGAGCAACGGCTCGATTCTCGCGATCGAAGCGCACGTGAAGAACGTACTCAGCTCCTCCCTGCGGCTCGAGACGCTCCTCGAGCGGTTCCCCTCGGAGCACCTGCAGGTCGTGCTCGACCCGTACAACTACGTCTCGCCCCACCTCCTGGGCGCGCAGGAGCGGTTGACGAGGCGGTTTGTCGCGCGCTACGAGCATCGTTTCGTGCTGGCGCACCTGAAGGACGTTGGCCGGGACGCGACGGAGACGATCGAGTTCGGCACGGGTGTCTTCCCGCAGACCCCGTACCTCGAGTTCCTGCGCGACCGGCGACCCGACCTGCCGCTGATCGTCGAGCACCTGCCGCTCGACCACGTCCCCTCGGTGCTGCAACGGGCCCGCGAGCTCGTCTCCTGACGCCATGAGTAGAGTCCCCTTTTCGAGCGAGGCGCCCGTGGCGATTGATCCCGACCAGCCGATCCCTCTCTACGTCCAGTTGAAGACACTGCTGCTCGAGGAGATCCTCGGCGGCCACTACGGACGGGGCGAGCGCCTCCCGACCGAGCACGAGCTGTGCGCCCGCTACCGGATCAGCCGCACCCCCGTCAGCCGCGCGCTCACCGAGCTCGCCGACGAGGGCGTGATCCTGCGCCAGCGGCGTCTCGGCACCTTCGTCAACCCGCACTGGCTCCGGCGCCGGCCCGACCAGGCCGAGCTGCGGGTCGTCCTGACCGAAGGTCCCTGGGAGCAGGTGATCCGCGACACGTCGCCGGAGACGCCGGTCAACATCGTCACCGTCCCGCGCTCGTCGCTCCACCAGACGCTCACCCACGCCGTCGCCGAGGGTCAGGCGCCCGATTTGGCCGTCTTCGACTCGGTCTGGGCCCGCGAGTTCGCGGCAGCCGGTTTTTTGTACCCGCTCGAAGAGCTCGACGAGGATTGGGTGCGCAGCGAGCACGCGATCGACTTCCTCGAGCCGCTCGTCTCGGTCAACCAGTACGGCGGGCGGACGTTCGGTGTGGCGACATTCGCGTCGGCGGCGGGCCTCTGGTACCGGCGTCGCGAGCTCGAGGCGCTGGGGCTCGACCCGCCCATCACCTGGTCCGACCTGCGCACCGTCGCGCGGGCGCTCGCAGGCACGCGAGGCGGCCCGCAGCCGATCGTCCTGCCGGGAGGCTCCAAGGGCGGCGAGACGACGGCCTACTGCCTGATCGGCCTGCTCGCCTCGAACGGCGCGCACGTGCTCGGCCCGGACGGGATCGCGCTCGACTCGAGGGCGACGGCACAGACGCTGCGCTTCCTGCGCAGCCTGATCGACGACGGTGTCATGTCCGCCGAGGTCGTCAGCTACGAATGGGACCGCCCGGTCCGGCTCCTTGCCGATGGGCATGCGGTCATGAGCTTCGGCGGCAGCTACGAGGCCCGGCCGCTCGCCGAGGCGCTCGGCGTGCCGCTGGAGGAGCTCGGCGAGCACGTCGGCTTCATCCCGATCCCCGCCGGCCCGCAAGGGGCGCAGGCGAGCGTGATCGGCGCGATGATCTACGGCATCTTCCGCCAGGCGGCGAACCCGCAGCTCGCGATGCGGGTGCTGAAGAGCTCCGTTGCGGCAGGGCCGCTCGCGCGGGTCTCGCGGGCGACCGGCCGGATTCCGTCGCGGCGCTCGGCGGTCGCGCTCGCGGCGCCCCATCTGCCGTTCGTCGCGGAGACAGCAGCAATGCTCGACCGCGCCGTCAACAGGCCGGCGACCCCGCTCTACCCGCGCGTGTCGGTGCAGCTCCAGGCGATGCTCGAGGCGGTCCTGACCGGGAGACTGAGCCCGGCGGCGGCCGCGCGGCGTACGGCCGAGATGATCGGCGCGATCACCGGGCAGCCGATCCTGCACGATGTCGGCGCGACGCTCGTCGGCCCCGCTCGATAGCGCTCGTCACCTGACGTAGGGTCGCAGCGCGTCGCGCGCGATCAGGAAGCCGCGCTTGACGAGTTCCTCCGAGCCCTCGAACATCCGGTCCTCGTGCTCGATCGAGATCGCGTGGTCGTATCCGGCCGCGTAGAGCGCCGCGAGGAAGCGATCCCAGCGCACCTCGCCGAGACCCGGCAGGCGCGGCACCTGCCAACCCATCCCGAGCGAGAGGACGCCGTGCCGCTGCAGGCCGCGGCGGTCGATCTCCAGGTCCTTGGCGTGGACGTGAAAGATCCGCTCGCCGTAGTCGCGGACGACCTGCACCTCGTCGATCATCAGCCAGACGAGGTGCGAAGGATCGAGGTTGAGGCCGAGCTCTCGTCCGGCACCGCCGCGAAGAGCTCGTCCCAGACGGCCGGCGACGAGGCGAGGTTGCCGCCGCCGGGCCACTCGTCCCAGGAGAAGATCATCGGGCAGTTCTCGATCGCGATCCTGACGCCGCGCTCGGCCGCGTGGGCGACGATGGACGGCCAGATCTTGCGGAAGCGGTCGAGGTTCTCGGGCAAAGGGCGGTGCCGGTCGTTGCCGACGAACGTGCCGACGACCTCGACGCCGAGTCGCTGCGCCGCGTCGATCACCTTCCGCAGGTGGCCGTTCACCGCCTCGCGGTGCGCATCGTCTCGGTGCAGGTTGTTCGGGTAGTAGGCGAGCGCGGAGATCGAGAGCCGGTGCCGCTCGAGCATGGCGCGCACCTCGTCGGGGTCGAACGCGTCGACGTCGAGGTGGGTGACGCCGCCGTA